>Ga0172371_10000418_pt1 | contig 65049 bp, 41 predicted proteins | sample Lak12m_FD_114543 | JGI IMG/M metagenome (GOLD analysis project Ga0172371, IMG submission 114543) | Freshwater microbial communities from Kabuno Bay, South-Kivu, Congo - kab_022012_12m | ecosystem: Environmental > Aquatic > Freshwater > Lake | place: Democratic Republic of the Congo: South-Kivu... | reverse complement strand
TCGCAGGGTAGATAATCCTGCACTTCTCAGCTCAAAATCGAGGCATTCCTCATATGCCGACTCCAAAAGGCCCGGACCAAGATTTCTATGAACTTCAATAGCGCAACCTATAATTTTTTCTGTAATTTCATTTATCTACATTGGTGCAGTTTTAGAAAATCATTATTCCACAATAAACTTACACCTGCCCACCGCCTGACTGCCCGAGAATGCCACCGCCATATACAAACCCGGTGACCAGTTGCCCACATCAAGCACAGTCTCATTCACACCGCTGTTAACAGTAAAAGCGGTAATCTCTTTGCCCACACTGTTGTAGCATTTTACATTAATATTTCTGTATCTCAGCGTATTGTCATAGAGAAGCCTGAGCATTGAGTTTGCCGGAACAGGTGCCGGGGTAATTTTCAATTCCGTTTGTTTTACCGGCGGTTTATAATCTTCGTTGCTCACTACAATCAGGCAATCATCCAAGGATATAACATGCGAAACAATCGGTTCAGGGCAGAGGGTATCGTAGTTAAGGTTGCTCCAGGGGATGCTGTCTAATTCAAGTTCAGACAATAGCCGCATGGCATAAATATCATCGTAATCGGGGTTGGTGCCGGCACAGGCACCGGCAACAATAATTTTACCATCGTGTGTAAGTGATGGATATCCCGAATACTGAGGAGGCTCAGTTTCAGTAATAAACATATCAAGCACATTGCCTAAAGTGTCCAATTTGAAAACCACCGGTCGGGTATCTTCAAAACTATCTGGCTGGAACATAACGGCAGCACCATAAAAGTTACTATTTAAATTATTGGTCAACAGGAAATAATCGGCTGCAAACCGGTTAAGGGTATCGGGGATTACCACCGGGGCATCGTGTATATGATTTCCATCCAGATCATTTACAAACAAATGTGGTGTCGGATAACTGTTCTGTGAATTATACCATGCTCCATCGGTGTAGATTTTGTTATTGTAGATTACTGAAGTTATGCCCAGTGTATATTTATAATCATTGATGCCATGCACATAAAACCATTCCTCATTGCCATCGACATCTGCTTTCACAAGAAACATACGTATCCACTTCTGCGATCCACCACCCGGATTAGGCCAATAGCAGAAACCAGATACCAAAAATCCTCCATCGGGCATTAGCAACAATTTCCATGGGTCCGGATCCCAAATATCCGGGTGCATTTGCGGACTGGCCAGTTCCTTGCGCCATACAGGCCGACCATCCGCGGTAAATTTATGCAAATGAAATGATTGTATATTATCCGGATCGTTTTGCATACTCAGGGCAATGATTGATCCGTCATCTGTTACTACAGCATCCCAGAAAAAATCTGGCTGTGAAGGATTATTCACCAGACTTGTACACCATATCTTTTGCCGGCACGAATCTAGCTTTATCAGCATGGGGTCTGCTATTAATTCTGCACCCCACTTTGAGCCGGGAAGTATCATTTCGCCAGTAGTGGCGACCCAAGGCAAATCAAACCGGCAACCTTCTTGCGGGCCGTTACCGATCAGCAATTCATACATAAGAGTGCCGTTATCATCCAGCTTCCAAAACAAATTATGCCCATTAAGTTGTGGGGTGAAATCGGCAACATTTATACTTAATATACTTCCCTGATCATAATCCGGATTATAACTTGCCAACATTTTATACTCCCAAGCCATTGAAAAAAACTTTAGCCAGGGTTGAGCGGATAATAAAGATGGAAATATAAACAGTAAAAAGAGTGCTCTTTTCATAGTAGATAAATTAAAAGGCCACAGCTGCAATGCAGCTGCGGCCTGGTCTATTTACTTAATCGTCAGCTTCACAGAATCTAATCTTTGTTTTCCTGCAGAAAGTTCCAGCAAATAATTGCCAGAGCTAAGCCGGTGGAGAGGTATGACTACCTGGTTTATGTTGCCTTCAATAGATTTACTGAACTGTAAGCTGCCTTTAAGGTCGTAAAAGGAAATCATTCCGTTTACTTCACCTTCAGGCAGTTTATATTCTACTGTTACAAAACCCTTGGCCGGGTTCGGATAAATCTTCAGGTATCCTTCGGCAGTTGCCTCAGCCGTAGCATTGACATTTGTTCTGCGCACCCTGACTGATTTTGTTCTGTCGGGTAAAAGGTAAGGTTCGTGGTAAGTAATGGAGCCATTTTCAATGAGCGTGTTTCTTGCAGCGGCTTTAACCTGCTCGTTGGAACTATTTGTAAGTGGTTCAAGATATTCTGTAGGAATACTGTCCTGATTGTTGTATTGGTTGATCAACTGCATATAGGATGCAAAATCCTGATATTCAGCTTCCCTGCCGTCAATTGAAATAAGGGTTGGGATAGCGGTTGCTGCATTGTAAGCCTCCTCAGTTTCTTGTTGTGAAAGTAAGTACAATGATCTCAGATACTTAGCCTGTAACAATGCAATGTCATTTGTTAAATCAATCAGGGTATCAACCGGATAATCCTCTGAGGGATAAAGTGCAAGCAACGACATAAATGCTTCATCCCTGGCCATCAGCTTTGCTGACAGATCTGCTTCAAGAAGTTCTTTGGCTGAAACGGTATCTGCAACTGCCACAATCTCATTGTACATATTATCCGGTATCGGGATCGTTCGGTTATCTAATCCCGTTAAGATAACCTCCGACTTGGCCGTGTGCGGATTGGCTACTACAACATCACGAATCATGGCATTGTTCAGCACCTCTTCCCTTTCAACCGCCTGGTGAACTACAGTATCTGACAGATAGGGTGAGCCACTTAACAGTTCACTGTAAAGTTGCCCGGCTTCTTCGGGTACTGAATAATAAACATTCTCAAGTAATTCTTCCGTATTGCTATTATCAACAAGCAATGTAAGCTGACCACTGATGGTATCTGCTGACGAACTATTATCTGAAATTAATGATAACAGCATTTCTTTTGTTTCACCTCCACCTCCAGAACTTGGCGGACATGCTGATGAAGAATACGGGACTGGGTCACCAATTCTGGTAACATTAAAAACATAATCCGGATACCATGGATTGGGAGGTGTAATATACTTAATGTGATGATAATAATTAACCGGAGAAGCTTCATTATTAATATTCCAATACCCTGGTGTAGCAAGGTTGCTGAACAGATTACCTGCCGGGTCAGTAACATTATTTCCGGGCTGCCCCTGGCTGGTGCGGATGCCCTGGTTTGACTTAATTGATTTTACCGATATGTCGCTTTTGCAATTTGTAAAGACATTACACCTGAATTGCAATCCGGTTAAGCCATCGGTACTCCGGTTTTTGTTTTGGGCATGGGCACCGTAATCAAGGCTGTTGAAGGAGTTACGGTAAACATAGTTATTGTCAGAGCCTGAATTGTTGATAATCAAACCAACTTTCACCCTAAATGGCGAAAATGGGTCATTTGAAGCAAAGCTATTCTCCTCAATGGAATATGCCGTACATCCGTCCAGGTATAATCCGCCAAATATGGTATTATTTATATCCGAAGTGCCAACAGGGTCAGGGACAAACAAATTGCTAATCACCTGCAAGCCAATTAAACCACTAAAATAAGCCCCGGTATTGTTGTTATGAAACTCGCAATTCTCAATACGGGCTGTGCGGGTGGTTCCTGCACCCAGCATATAAATACCATAATCCAGGTTAATGAAATCTGAAATTATGTATGAAGTACAAGGGTAAACCTGTGACTGACAGTATTCATCTACGATAAATCCTGAATTATAACTATAGATTCCTGAGCCAGTATTAATTCCTTCACCGGAATATTCAAAATGGCAGCCTTTAAAATCCAACCCGTTAACATAGTTCAATTTAACAAAATAATCAGGTGAAGAACCGTCTTCCAGTTCAGATGAAGTCGTTACGAACTGACATTTACTAAAACTGCTCATGTTATAATAGCCATAAGGTTTAAATTCAACCGCAACTTTGTTGTTCCTGAAAATACCTTCATTACCGATTACGATTGCACCACCAAGGGTTTCTGTCCATGAACCCGGCATTTTGGTTCCATCATCCGGTAAAGGTTGAACCGTTTTAATACCCGTAACCGCATTCTCAATGATACCATTATCCTGCACTATAACAGCGCTTTGATTTGTATAATTCTGTGCAAGCGTTGATTGGCTGTAAGCAAATACCCCTTTCCATAATCTGTTTGGTTGTCCGGTTAAACGGCCTCCGTCAACAATCAGTTTTCCACCTCTGTCAACCACAACGCAAGCGTTTTCTTTGAAAAACACATCAGATGTTACCCTTAGTGTACTTCCGGGACAGATTCTGATGTATTCCTTCACAAATACAGTATCTGTCCAGACAATTTCAGCAGAATCACAAATGTAGTAATTTTTTACCAGAGAATCTGCTTCCATGATTGCTTTGTAGGCATTAATACGGCCGGTTCCGGTTTGCGATGTTCCATTTGGTAATTTATAATCATCAGCATCAAGGATCGGATCAACATTCCCTTTGATAATATCCTGTACCTGTGCAGGGTTTAACCACGGATTTGATGATTTAACAAGACCAATCAGCCCTGCTACAATGGGTGTTGAAAAGGAAGTTCCGCCATTTCTGTGATAGAAGGGCCATTCTTTATAAATACATTGACCTAACGTGTCAATGATTCTGGTTGGTGTTATACCCATCAGGTCATAACCGGGAGCACATACATCTACATGAGGAAAGTATGAGAACGAGTTCTCATGCCATTGTTGTGAGATTGAATCATAAACCCTGTGTGTCAGGCTATCTCCTTTAGTTGTTCCGGATACGACAATGATTCTTTCATCATAATCAGGTGAGAATGGATAGGTAGGAGAAAAACTTACAAAATCAGAAGGTTCGTTACAACTGCTAACTTTTAAATTTTCAATACCATTAAAATAACAACCCTGGCAGAAACCGTTCGCAGCAGCTACAACAATAGATGTTCCATTTTCAAGAATTTCGTTTATAATTGACGCCTCAATTTGTGGGCTCTGGGGTTTGCAACCTTCATGGGCTGACAGAGTAATCACATTCGCCTTCATAACAGTAGATGCATGAAGTGCGCTCTCCAACATCGATTTTCCTCCGCCAATTAATGAATAACCTAAAAGTTTTGTTTTATATCCAATTGAACAGGAATTTGCAGTATCTGGCTGAATAGCATTTTCATCTGTTGTTTGGCCGGAAGCAAATCCTGCTACTAAAGTACCATGACCGGGGCTGAATAAGGTACCAGCAGAATAGCAAGGGTAATAAACACTATCCGTAATAGGATTTCTATTCATCAAAAACTCTGACCTTAAATCAGGATGGGACGGATCAAAATAGGTATCTATAACAGCAATAACAATACCTTCGTCCCCTCTTTGAATATCCCAGGCCTGATCAGCGTGTATTTTTTTCAGATACCACATATGATTGTTTATAGTATCTTTCCAAAAAACATCTTTAGGATCATATGTAGTAATAGGATTTGATAAACGATAAGGTTGATAGGTAAGCTCTGATGCATCATTTACAATTTCAGATACAAAATCCTCATCATTTCCTGAAAATGTAATTTCATAGATTCGCTTATTTGATGCCAGTTTAGCATACGGAAAAACCTGTCTGATTGATTGAACACCATGCCTATCGAAAATCTTGTTGATGGTTTCATTGGTTGTTTCAGTATTGCTGACTCTTGTGATGTCATCATTTTGAAACATTATCCAGAAAATTCCGGGTTTGAATTCCTGAGCACTCAGATTGCCCAACCCGCATGTGATAAGGGTGAGCATTATCAGAATAAATTTATTGAAATTCTTTTTCATACTTCACAATATTTGAATAAAAGAACAAATCTTGGTTAACAGTCTTCCACTTTCGCAGTCCTTCACCCCGGGCAATTGCGCGGGAACCATGCGACCGATACTGCAATTCTATTACGCTTTATCGGCAATTTACCTATCTTTGCATAGCCTCTTTCGTTTTTGGTTTGTACTACGTTATAGCTGACATGGTGCGCCCCGCGGGAGAGGCTTTTTTTGTGGCTGGCCAGGCTCTTTTTCAAGAGGCCAATATACAACCACCGCCGTGCAAAAATCCTGCACCCGCGGGCAAGTTTTGTTATTTATACTCATTCCGGCTGGTGTATTTTATTCGACGTTCCTGTAACTGAGGGTACTTATGAATTTTCATGCTTTAACAATAAATATGTTTTTGCAGATTGATCGAATATAACTTTATACCCCATCTCGCGCAGCGTTGACAGGTAGTTTTTTAACGTCCTTTCTGAAACACCCAATCTGCCTGCAAGTTGTGCTGCATTGCCACAGTTCCCCTTATTCATCAGTTCTATCAGATGCTCCAGCTTTTCTTTTTTGCTTAAAAATGTCATGGCATTTATATATCCGGATTATTCGAATTCATTGACTTCTCTGTTATCTTTATCATGAATGTGATGCAGATTATTGCCTGTATTGTTGGCAAAATGCATCCGAAACAATTGCATAACCTGTGAAAATCGGATTGTGTTCAACACGGCTATTCCGATTACACGGAAGTAAAACGCAGACCAATCTGCCATCCGATGGTGTGATGGAGGTGTTTACAGTTAATGCGTGGGGGGGGGGGGTAATATACTGGTATTCATATCTTTATAATTTTAATACTATTCTGGTATATTCTGTATGGTGTTGCTAATTTACGACTTTATGGATATCCATAAAGATTTTCAGAATAATTCTGAATTAATTTCGGTAATTTACTATTCAGACTGATTAATTATGTAAACGTTTCGATATCCGGAGTATTATTCAAATTTATTGAACGCATACACATTTTGGAGCACTTACAGTAATTTAAAATTTATCCCTTCACCGGATGCTATTCCCTGTTGCTAACAGAAAAGGGGATTAAGGTGGGTGAGGTGAGAAAACTAACTGAACTCTGAAAAAATGCTCAGAATGTCCGCAATCAAAACAATTTGTTCAGATTTCTGAAATTGACCAGCCGCACACCACGAACATCCTGTTCTAAATCACCATCATATACAAGTAACGGATCTGCCACCCTTTCGGGGAATGCTTTTTTAAAGTGCGTAAATTGCTTTAAAAAATCCTGGTGAAAGGTTCCGGATGACTTAACCTCGACCGGTTGTAATTCATGGCCAAGCCGGCGAACAATGTCGATTTCGCTATGGTTGCTGTCGCGATAAAAGAACAGATTGTTGTCGAGACCCTTATTAAATCTGCTCTTCATAAATTCCACCACAATCATATTCTCGAATATTGCCCCCCTAAGCGGGTCGCGGCTTAGTTGATTTGTGTTTTCAATACCAAGCATGAAGCATAGCAGCCCTACGTCATAGAAATAGATTTTGGGTGATTTTATATACCGCTTGCCAATATTTTCATAAAACGGTTGCAATAAAAAAACGATGTAAGAAGCTTCCAGTATCGTTATCCAGGCTTTGATGGTTGCCACTGCAACGCCGGTCTCCCCCGCAATAGCCGAAAGATTGACAAGATTGCCTGTCCTGCCGGCACAAATCCGTATAAAATGCTGAAACTGGCTAAGGTCTTTTACTTTTATAAGTTTGTGCAGGTCGCGCTCAATATAGGTTTCGTAATAGTTGCGATAGGCTTTGTACGGTGAAAGCTTTTGTGCGTAAACTCCCGGATAAAATCCCCTGAGTAAAATGGTATCGGTTGAGGCACCGGCATTTTCTCCGATTTCAGAAATTGAAAGCGGCAACAATTTGATGATGGCAGTTCTTCCGGCCAGCGATTGGGTAACGTTATCCATCAACGAAAACTGATTGCTGCCTGTGAGGATAAATTTTACCGCTTCCCTGTTCTCATCAACAACCTGTTGCAGATACGACAATAATTCAGGAATATTCTGGATTTCATCAAAAATTGCTCCATTTATATTTTGTTTCAGAAACGAACGTGGATCCGACGACACCAGTGCTCTGGTATCCGGACTTTCAAAACTGTAATACGGCAGATGCCCGAACAGGTGCTTTACCAGCGTTGTTTTTCCAGATTGCCTCGGGCCGGTAATGGTAAGTACCGGGTATTGGGCAGCCATTTCCAGTACCTCGGTTTCTATCGCCCTTTTAAGATACATTTTTTATGTATATTTATAGTTGTACTGCAAATATACATATTTTTTAATCGTTTTACTCCATTTTTTGTGGTGTAATTCTGGAATGCTGTACCCTGGCACGGACGGAGAAGGGGATAAAAGTGGATAAGGCCATGAGTTTGAAGGATCTTTTGTAACCCGACGGGAAATCTTCTGTTTCACAACCTGTCCCGCCACTGCGGGAGAGATTCACGAAGGGAGTTTTTCTCTGTGTTACTCAGTGTTGCCGTTGTATTGCACTCCCGGAAAACCGGAACAGGTCGTGTAACGTCCTCTTTTATTTCACAGAGGTTCAAGGAGAAGTCACAGAGGTTCACGGAGGGTGCTTTTATTTCAAACCCTGATTTTACAACGCCAGTTATTCAGTTAATCAAGCGCTTTATTTAATCGTAAAATTTCCCGCCACCCCTTATATTCAGGAAAATCTATATATTTACCCTTTGCTCCGTATGATTGTTTTACCCAAAAACCAATACTTTGTACCGCATTCAATCCAACATCGACCCGAAATCTCCGGAATTTCAGTCCAACCTGCTGGCCTACCGCCAATTGCTGGAAGAGTTCCGCCACCGCATGAGCAGCACCATTCACGGCGCTCCGGTCCAGGCGGTTCAAAAACACAAGGAACGCGGCAAACTGCTCGCCCGCGAACGTATAGATCTGCTGGTGGATCCCAACACTCCTTTCCTCGAGCTATCGACAATGGCTGCCAATGGCATTCACAACAATGAGTTCCCGTCGGCCGGTATTGTAACCGGCATTGGCGTAATCCAGGGCCGCGAAGCCATGATTGTGGCCAACGATGCCACCGTTAAAGGCGGCACTTACGTGGAAGAAACCATCAAAAAGCATGTGCGCGCCCAGGAAATCGCCATGGAAAATCATCTGCCCTGCGTGTATATGGTCGATTCGGGCGGTGTTTTCCTGCCCGAACAGGCAAAGGTTTTCCCGGATAAGTACGACTTCGGCCGCTTCTTTTTTAACCAGGCGCGCATGTCGGCCGGGGGGATTCCGCAAATTGCCATCGTAATGGGTAGCTGTACGGCCGGTGGCGCTTATGTTCCGGCCATGAGCGACGAAACCATTATCGTACGCAACCAGGGAACCATTTTTATCGGCGGTCCACCCTTGGTAAAAGCCGCTACCGGCGAAGAAGTCACCGCCGAAGAACTGGGCGGTGCCGATGTGCACACCAGCATTTCGGGTGTAGCCGACCACCTGGCCGAAAACGATGAGCAGGCCATTCAGATTTGCCGCGACATCTTCCGCACCCTGAAACCCGCCAGCCGTCAACCGCTCGACCTTCAACCAATTGAAGAACCTTACTACAATCCCGAAGAGCTCTACGGCATTGCCCCCATTGACCTGCGCAAACCGGTTGATTCCAAAGAAATTATTGCCCGGTTGGTGGACGGCAGCCGTTTTCACGAATTTAAAGCACGCTACGCTCCCACCCTTACCACCGGTTTTGCCCACATTATGGGATTCCCGGTCGGCATTCTGGCCAACAACGGCGTGCTGTTTGGCGAAACCGCGCTTAAAGGCGCCCACTTTATCGAGCTGTGCACAGCGCGCAAGGTGCCCATCCTCTTTTTACAGAACATCACCGGCTTTATCGTTGGTAAAGAATACGAGCGGCGTGGCATAGCCCGCGATGGCGCCAAACTGGTGCATGCGGTAGCCAATGCACGGGTGCCAAAATTTACCGTGGTATTCGGTGGATCTTTCGGCGCCGGCAATTACGCCATGGCCGGTCGTGCCTACGAGCCCCGGCTGTTGTTTATGTGGCCCAACGCCAAAATTTCGGTGATGGGGGGCGAACAGGCTGCCGGAGTGCTCATCACCGTTAAGGAAGAGCAACTTAAAGCCAAAGGCAAAAACCTGCCCGACGACGAACGCGAAGCCCTGCGGCAATCCATCCTTAAAAAGTACGAAGAAGAAGGCTCTGCCTACTACAGCACCGCCCGCCTTTGGGACGACGGCATCATCGACCCGGTCGATACCCGTAAAATCATTGCCATGGGTATTTCTGCTTCCATGAACAAACATTGGGAAGAGACAAAGTACGGGGTGTTTAGGATGTAGGGACGAGGGACGCTGAAAAGGGACGAGGGACGAATTTTTGGACCAGGAGACAAGGGGAAGGGGCGACAAGGAGTGATAGAATCCTGCTTCCTTCAAAACTTTGAGCCTTTGTAAGCTAAACGAATGAGGCTGAACCGGAGCCGAACGGAATATTAAAAATCCATTGCGTCTTTGCGTCTTTGCGTGAGACACGCCAGAACATCATTAACCATCATTTTTAAATCCATGAACACAAACTACACCACCTTAGAAGTACAAACCACTAACCAGACAGCAACCATCTGGCTGAATCGTCCGGACATCCGCAATGCCTTTAACGAGGTGATGATTGGTGAACTAATCAAAGCTTTTAACCAAGTATCGGCGCTTGACGAAGTGCGCGTAGTGGTGCTGCGCGGCCGTGGAAAATCCTTTTGCGCCGGCGCCGACCTCAACTGGATGCGCGATGTGGCATCCTACAGCTACGAACAAAATTACAAAGAGAGCCTGCAGCTGTCGGATTGCTTTTATACCATTTACAACTGCCCCAAAACAACCATTGCCGTGGTGCATGGCGCAGCCATCGGGGGCGCCAATGGCCTGCTGGCAGCCTGCGATATGGCAGTGTGCGACTACGAAACCGTTTTTTCGTTGTCGGAAGTTAAAATCGGTATCGTTCCGGCCTGCATTTCACCGTATGTGATTAAGCGCGTGGGCGAATACGGTGCCAAAGAACTAATGCTTACGGGCCGGCGCATCAACGGGACGGAAGCCGCCCATTTCAGGCTGGTCAATAAATCGCTGCCTGCCGGTGAGCTCGACGGCTACCTTACCGACCTGATTGCCCTGCTCATGAGCAGCGGCCCCAAAGCCATGAGTCAGTGCAAAACTCTTATTGATGCAGTGTGCAACAAAATAACCCTCAAAGAAGCCCTGAGCTACACCGCGCAAATGATTGCCGAAATCCGCGCCAGCGAAGAAGGACAGGAAGGGATGGCGGCGTTTTTGGAGAAGCGGAAAGCTAAATGGAATTTCTAATGTCTAATATCTAAAGAAGCTGGCTTTTTTCTCAGAATGATTAAGACTGCATTTCCTGATAAAACTGAAGAGATAGAGTTACTGCGAAACGAAGCGCATGAACTAAAACTTATCTTCAACTCTATCAATCAAAAGATTAAACTCGACTAACTGATTTTCTGATTTAGACATTAGAAATTAGAAATTCAAAAACGCTCAACCATGAAAATCAAAAAACTTCTCCTGGCCAACCGCGGCGAAATCGCTCTTCGCATCCAACGCACCGCCCACCGCCTGGGCATTGAAACTGTGGCTGTTTATTCAACATACGATGCTGAAGCAAAGCATGTTAAGCTGGCGGGGCAGTCGGTGCTGCTGCCGGGTGAAACCCTTGCTGAGACCTACCTTAATATCGATGCCATCATCGCGGTAGCGAAAAAAACCGGTGCTACGGCCATTCATCCGGGGTACGGGTTTTTGTCGGAAAATCCGCTGTTTTCGGAAGCCTGCGAGCGCGAAGGCATTGTATTTGTCGGACCGTCGGCAGCTTCGGTGCGGGCAATGGGCAACAAGATTGCCGCGCGCGAAGTGGCCGTGAAGCTGGGTGTTCCCATCACCACGGGCGTAACCGGTTCGCCCAACGAATTGCTGAAACAGCATAAAAAAGTAGGATTCCCGATGCTGATTAAGGCCGCAGCCGGAGGCGGCGGCAAAGGCATGCGCATTGTCCGCGCTGAAAGCGAGCTGGCTGCAGCCCTTGAAACAACGGCCCGCGAGGCGCTCAACTATTTCGGCGACGACACCATCTACATCGAAACCTTTGTCGAAAACCCCCGCCACATCGAAGTGCAGGTGCTGGGCGATAAGCATGGCAACATGGTGCATCTGTTCGAAAGGGAATGTTCGGCACAGCGCCGCCATCAGAAAATTGTGGAAGAAGCACCATCGCCAACCCTCACACCCGAAGTGCGTGCCCAAATATGCGCCTCGGCCGTTACACTGGCAGCCTCCATCGGTTATTACAGCGCCGGCACCATAGAGTTTCTGGTCGATAGCGAGCTCAATTATTATTTCCTTGAGATGAATACCCGCATACAGGTGGAGCATCCGGTAACGGAAATAACCACCAACGTTGATCTGGTGGAAGAACAGCTGCACATTGCCGCCGGTGAACCGCTAAGGCTGAAACAGGAAGACCTGACGCAAACCGGCCATGCCATTGAATGCCGCATTTATGCCGAAGATCCGTTCAACAACTTTATGCCCTCGCCCGGCCGCATTCATTTCTATCATGAACCAAGCGGAAAGGGTATCCGGGTTGATAGTATGGAAATTGACGGCAAAGGCGAAATCTACTCCTTTTTCGATCCAATGATTGCCAAGCTGATTACTCTGGGCAACAACCGCGAAGAGGCACATGAGCACATGATCGGCGCCCTCGGAAACTTTGTGGTACAGGGCATTCATACCAACATCGCCTTCCTCAACGGAATCATGCATCATCAGGCTTTCATAAGAAATACCATCACCACGCGCTACATCGATAATCATCTGGATGAGCTTACGGGTTTTACGTCAGAACTCCGGTCCGGGGTTAATCCAACAATACCATTAATCGCCGGACTCTTGAAAAGTCTGTCTCAAAAACCCGAAGAACCATCGGGCATCTGGCAAACCATCGGCTACTGGCGGCACATGCCCGAACCGATGATTGAGCTTGATGGGCACCGCATTAAAGCGAAAATTTTACGCCAAAATGGAGCTCAGCTAATTCTTCAGCTTTCGGACAATGAATACGATGCTCTGCTGGAAGATTCGGGGGAGCATTGCCGTTTGCATCTAAATGGCGAAGAACACAGGGTTTTCGTTGGCTCCGATGATAAAGGCCGGTTTATTGTAAACTTCCGTGGATTTGAATTTGTGGTGAAGCGCCCCGATATGGCCGGGCCCGAACAGGTTTCATTTACCGGCTCCGGCAGCCTGAACACCGACCCCGGAAACATTGTTTCACCCATGCCCGGCAAGGTAATTAAGGTAAACGTTTCAGAAGGCGACACAGTAACCAAAGGCCAGGTGCTGCTGGTTGTTGAAGCCATGAAAATGGAGAACAACATCCTCGCCCCGCAGGATGGCAATGTAGCGAAACTGCTTGTAAAACAAGGCGACATGGTCGACGGCAGCGCAACGTTGATTCATCTTGGTGATTAATAAATGCCACATAGACCCAAAGTCACCAAGTTGCACGAAGATATTTTGAAGCCCACCACTATAAATTTAAATATGGAATGGTTTAAAAAACTTTCTTCTGAAGAAGAACAAATCGGGAAAGCTGTTGTAGATGCAGCTTTTAAAGTACACACTGAGCTCGGACCGGGCTTACTTGAAAAAGTTTATGAAACCTGTTTTGCCCATACCCTAGCCAAAGCGGGCTACGATGTAAAGCGGCAAATAGATATCCCAATTGTATTTGACGGAATCGTTCTTGAAGAAGGATTACGGCTTGATATCCTGATAAATGATTGCGTTATTTGTGAACTTAAAGCTGTTGGTGAGATGAATCCTGTTTGGACAGCTAAAATTCTCAGTCATTTAAATTAACAGGTAAAAGACTGGGTTATCTGATAAATTTTAATGTTCCATTAATAAAAGATGGAATAAGACGGTTTATTAAATAAGCGGTTAACCGAATTTAGAATCCTAAAAGATTGTGAAACTTTGAGTATTAGCGCCTTAGTGGCAAGAAAAAACATCAAATTATGGACTACAATTTAAGTGAAGAGCACCGGATGATTCGTGAGACGGTGCGCAGTTTTGCAGAGAGAGAGATCAGGCCGCTGGCTAAAGAGCTGGACGAAAAGGCTGAATTCTCCGTTGAACTTACCCGTAAGATGGGCGAACTGGGCCTGTTTGGCATTTACCTGCCCCAGAAGTATGGCGGGCAGGAAATGGACTACCTTGCCTACATCATTGCCGTAGAGGAGCTGGCGCGCATCGACGGATCGCAGGCGGCGACTCTGGCGGCCCATAATTCGCTGGGCATTGGGCCGTTGTACTATTATGGTACTGAAGAACAAAAAATGAAATACCTGCCACGCTTGTGCACTGGCGAAGCACTTTGGGCGTTTGGCCTCACCGAACCCGATGCCGGCTCCGACTCACGCGGTTCCAAAACCCGCGCCGTAATCGAAAGCGGTGAGTGGGTGATCAACGGCTCGAAAATTTTTATCACCAACGGCTCGGTTGATATTTCAATTGGTGCAACCGTTCAGGCCGTTACAGGAGACAAAAACGGCAAAAAGGAGTTCACCACCATTCTGGTGGATAAAGATACTCCCGGTTTTACACGGCAAACCATGCACGGTAAAATGATGTGGAGGGCTTCCGACACCTCACAGCTCTTTTTCGACGACTGCCGGGTACCTGAATCAAACCTGCTGGGCAAAATTGGCGAAGGTTCCAAAATCATGCTTTCTACACTTGATTCAGGCCGCCTTTCAATTGCTGCCATGGGTCTTGGTTGCGCCCAGGGCGCTTTCGAGCTGGCACTGGCCTATGCTCAGGAGCGCAAACAGTTTGGGCAGCCCATTTCGAAATTTCAGGCCATTGGCTTTAAACTCGCCGACATGGCTACCAAAATCGAGCTGGCCCGCAACCTGCTCTACAAAGCCTGCTGGCTGAAGGATACCGGTCAGCCATTTGCCAAGGAGGCTGCCATGTCGAAACTCTACTGCTCCGAAATTGCCAAAGAAGTAGCCGACGAAGCCGTGCAGATTCACGGCGGCTACGGCCTGATGAAAGACTACGAAATTGAACGCTTCTACCGCGACCAGCGCCTGCTGCAGATTGGCGAAGGAACCTCGGAGATACAGCGGATGGTGATTTCGAGGTATATTGGATGCTAATTGAGACAAGGTGACATGGAGAAATGGAGACAAGGGGATTAAGTCCTGCTATTTTCATGATTTATTTTTTAACAATCTTGTCATTGCAAAAGAATAAATGAAAAAAAAGATGTTGTCTGATAAAATCCATAAACGATGAAAATTGACAGTTACCGCGATCTCAGGGTTTATCAGGCGGCAATTTCTGCCTCAATGAAAATCTTTGAAATCACCAAAACCTTTCCAAAAGAAGAGATGTATTCGATGACGGATCAGATGAGACGTTCTTCCAGAAGCGTATGCACCAACATTGGCGAAGCATGGAGACGCCGAAGGTATAAAGGAGCTTTTATTGCCAAGCTCAATGATTCTGAAACCGAAGCCACTGAAACCCAGATCTGGCTTGAATTAGCTCTGCTTTCAGGATACATTACAGAAGATTTTCGTTCTGAATTGTTTAATGAATATGAAGCAATCATTTCCCAACTGGTAATAATGATAAATCAATCAGAAAAATGGATTATCAGCCCTGCAAAATAAATCCATTTCTCCTTGTCTCCCACTCCCCTTGTCCCCTTGTCACATGAAAGATAACAAAATCATCAAACTAACCGAAAGTCCCCGCGATGCCCAGCAAGGCCTGCCGTACATCATCCCGCCCGAAAAACGCGCTGCCTATATCAATGCCCTGATGAAAGTTGGTTTTGATGTGATTGATTTTGGCAGTTTTGTTTCGCCCAAAGCAATACCTCAGATGGCCGATGCCGGCAGGGTGCTCGAAATGGTTGATAAAACGGATAGCAACACCCGGCTGATGGCGATTGTAGGCAATTTGCGCGGAGGCAATGAGGCCGCCGCCCAACCCGGGTTAGACATCATCGGGTTTCCCTACTCCACTTCCGAAACATTTCTGAAAAAAAACATCAACGCTGATGCCCTTCGGGCTGAAATCATTATCGATGAATTGCAGAATATCTGCATGGAAAACGACAAAGAACTCAGGGTATTTTTGAGTCTGGCTTTCGGCAATCCCTACAACGATGCCTGGAATATAGATATTCTGTCGCATCACATAGAAAAGCTCGAGCAAAAAGGAATTACAACCATTACCCTGGCCGATACCATCGGCATAGCATCGGCGCCGCTCATTGGCGAAGTGTATACCACTCTTTTACAGCGGTTTCCCGCAATGGAGTTTGGCCTTCACCTGCACACCCGCCCCGGCGAGTGGTATGCCAAGCTATCAGCGGCGTGGAATGCCGGCTGCCGCTGGTACGAAGGTGTAATCAGCGGCGTGGGCGGCTGCCCCATGACTGGTTACGATCTGGTGGGCAACCTCGATACACTGAGTCTGGTTTCGTTTTTACAGGAAAAAAACGCCCATCATCATCTGAATACCGAACTTTTACTCAAAGCCGTACGCCTGGCCGGAGAATGGAACAACTAAATGGTATCATCATGAAGACATCCGCCTTTTATCACTTTCTTATGTCCACACTGCTGATTTCTTTGACCGCAACGGTGCTGCAGTTATACGCCCAGAATCCCAACCCCTGCAATATCAGCAATTTTGGCAAAAATGAGCACACGGGCCGGTATTACAACCTCAGGGGCATTTCACTGTATGTTGAACACTATGGAAAAGGCCAACCACTGGTGCTTCTACACGGCAATGGCGGATCCATTGAGAGCTTCTCCTGCCAGATTCCCTATTTTGAAAAAGAATATCATGTAATTGCCATCGACAGCCGCGCGCAGGGAAAATCGGCCGATCCATCAGATACCCTGAGTTTTGATATGATGGCCGACGACGTTAGCACCCTGCTCGACAGCCTCAGGCTTGATTCGTGCAACGTACTGGGCTGGAGCGACGGGGGAATTACCGGACTTTTGCTCGCCATAAGGCATCCCGATAAGGTAAGGCGACTGGCCATTACCGGCGCCAATCTGAAGCCCGACAGCAGCAGTTTTTATCCGAACGACCTGAAATGGATGCAACAGGAATACAGTAGGTTAGGAAAACTCGATCAGACTCCGCAAACAAAAAATCAGCGAAAGTTGCTCGGTCTCGACCTGCTCGAACCGCAGATTTCGGCAGCCGATCTCAAACAAATTCGTTGCCCTACCCTGGTTATCGGTGGCGACCACGATGTAATTCCACCGGCACACACGCTGCTGATAGCGCAGTCAATTCCCCGCGCATTTCTGTGGATATTGCCCAATTCGTCGCATGCCACGCTGATGGATTATCAGAAAAAGTTCAACACTACGGTCGACGACTTTTTCAGGGATAAACTCAGCCCCAACTAAGCCCATCCGCTCATTTGCACGCACCAACAAGCCGTTTAATAATTCAAAAAGGTAATTATTTGCATGTGATTAAGTTTTCGTTATATTTGGCAATTGGTGTACCCGTGAAATCGATTGAAACAGGCAAATCAGCATTACCGGCACTCCAATAAAAGCTATTTAATTTTCCTGAGATGAATAAAACCGTAAAGAACGCAACAGAAGCCATCAAAGGCATTACCGACGGCATGACGCTGATGGTAGGCGGATTCGGGCTGAGCGGCATTCCCGAAAACAGCATTAATGCATTGGTAAAAAGCGGTGTAAAAGGGCTCACCTGCATTTCAAACAATGCCGGAGTTGATGATTTCGGACTGGGTTTGCTTTTGCAAAACCATCAGATACATAAAATGATTTCGTCGTATGTGGGTGAGAATGCTGAATTTGAACGCCAGTTGCTCTCCGGCGAACTGGAGGTTGAACTCATTCCCCAGGGAACCCTTGCCGAGCGTTGCCGGGCGGGTGGGGCCGGCATTCCGGCGTTCTTCGTTCCGGCCGGGTACGGTACCGAAGTAGCCGAAGGAAAAGAAATTCGCGAATACAACGGCAAACCACACCTGCTCGAAACAGCCCTTACCGCCGATTTTGCGCTGGTAAAAGCCTGGAAAGGCGACACCCACGGAAACCTGATTTATCGCCATACCGCCAACAATTTTAACCAGGCCATGGCGATGGCCGGCAAAATAACCATTGCTGAAGTGGAAGAACTGGTTGAAGCCGGCGAACTCGACCCGAATCAGATTCATACCCCCGGAATTTTTGTACAGCGGATCTTTCAGGGAATGGATTATGAGAAACGCATTGAGCGGTTGACAGAGAAGGAATAAAGTTCCAATTTCCTATTGCCCCTTGTCCGGAAACAGTATTATTGTCAGTCAGTCAGGCCTCGTACTTTTTCCTTTTGCCTTTTTACTTTTTACCTGCCCTACCAGGGCGCAACCATCAATTTACCGCAGGCGCTGCCCTGCCCGCTTTGCAGGCGGTACAGATACACCCCCGGCTTTACCCCTTCGGTTTGCCACACCGTCTTTTGGCCGGTTAGCGGCAACGTGGCTACAGGGCGGCCGGTGAGATCGGTGATGGCAACGGTGCCGTTTCTGTCATTGGTGTTGAGTTCAAAAATAACATAATCATTGGCAGGTAGCGGGTAAACGGCAACCGGAACTTCAGGTTCAACTTTGCGTGTTGCGGTGGTATATGGCAAAACACATACACCCTGAGTGTAAACTAAATCCCAGGATTGCCAATCCCTCTGGTAAAAAATTGTGTCAGACACACTCATGCAATTCATAAAAAAAAATTCGGAATAACCGTTATCCACAACATTAATTAATCCTGAAGATACACTCCCAATTCCTTCTATCCATACTAAATCGTAAGTGCCCCAAGTAAAAAAGGGAGCAAGGTTTCTTAAGAATATTCTTTTCCTCAGATAAGGGCCATTACTCACATAATCAACTGAATCAACCCTTAAATCTGTCTGGAGATCCTCCCCGGCAGTAGAAAGGCATGGAAGTTGCCTTACGGTATCGCCCTGCTCTACCGATAAATCCATATACAACACCTCTTCCTGCTCAAAAAAGTTAGGATAATATCGTAAAAAAACCCGCCCCGAATCGTCCTGCCGAAACACCCCAAAATAGAGAGAATCATAAAAAGAAATATTTCCCGGATCTGGCGGTGGGCCGGATGTAGATACTTCATGATAATATAATTTGTGATATATAAGTCCATTAATAAGGGAATCGGGGTTGCTTTCAGGAATGTAAACCTTTTGATAATTACATCCATAACTGGCTTCTTCCCAATCTTCCCATAGTACATTTGAATCGGGCAGCGGCATATAGGTTTGGGCGTTTATATATGCCGGGGCCATTAGCATAAACACCATAATAATGATGCTTGTTTTTTTTTGCGTTGTATTCATGGTTTTACGTGTTTAACGTGAATAATGAACTTTTAACGAGTTGTGTTCTATAGCCCTCTGCCCGCGCACGGCATTTTTGTCAGGCAGTAGGCCTTCCACACAAACTGTTGTCGCTTGAGACTTTTAACTTTGTGCTTTGAGCTTTTTACCTGCCCTACCAGGGTGCAACCATTAATTTACCACATGCGCTGCCCTGCCCGGTTTGCAGCCGGTACAGATATACCCCAGGCTTTACCCCTTCGGTTTGCCATACCGTTTTTTGGCCGGTTAGCGGCAACGTGGCTACCGGCCGGCCGGTGATATCGGAGATGACAATTGAACTTTGTATATTTTCGTTTTGTATTTCAAAAACAACAAAATTACCGGCGGGATTGGGATAAACATTGAATGCAATTGCTGAGGGTTCGTGAATTGAAAGTGTAGTATCAACATGCACATACAATGTATCGCTCCAGGCGCTGCTGCCGCAATCGTTGAAGTTAAAGGCCCTGATTGCGGCTGTGCCCTTAAAGGTGTTGCTCCAGGTTACAATAGTCGTAGTGCTATCGGAGTACAGTGTACCGGCAGTCGCGGGCGAAAGCTCCCATACATACCCGTTTGAATTGGCCGCCGCCGGCAGGGTGTAGGTGCTTTGTGAAGTTAAAGAGGTATAAACCCATACGGGCCCTTCGGGCTGAGAAGGAATGGTCGGGGCATAATAACCGCAATCCTTGATCTCAAAAAACCAGGCATCTTCAGGTGGGTTACCCCCATGGAACGTGCATTGCACATCGTTGTTATTGGCAATTTTAGCCTCACTCGCTATAATATACCGGTAATCGTTAATTTTCGACACCGAGTGTGTGTTCAGATATTCATCCATAAGGCCACCAAAACACTGCTGACCTATTAATGTACCGCTGGAATCAAGCTTTGCAAGCCATACATCTACATAACCCGGATGTGAATGATTGCCGGAAACATCGCCATCGTTTGAATAAGTATCACCAAAAACCAGGATTTCTCCTGCAATGGTTGTAAAAACCGCACCGGGGTAATCCCAGTCACTTCCGCCAAGGCATCGTTGCCAGGCAATGGCACCGTAGGTATCAATTTTTACCACCCAGATATCTGTTTTCCCATCCAGACCAACTGGCCCATGGTGGCCGGAAACATCTCCATCATTTGAATATGCAATTCCGGCAAAAATATATCCGTCATCCACTTCAGTAATTTTGTATCCTACTTCATAATCACTGCCGCCATAACATTCCTGCCATAGTATATTACCCTGTATGTCAATCTCCACTATCCAAACATTGCCATACACGCCCTGCGGATTGCAAGTAACCATCCCCCCGGGTAATTGCACCGCACCAATCATTACAATATTATTACGGTGGTTGATTAAGAGGGATATTCCGTTGTCCATCCCTTCATTACCTAATGTTTTCTCCCATTCAATAATGCCTTCAGAATTACACTTGCACACCCACACATCATACAGCCCAAAATACTGACTTATATCGCCACCATCGCTACCAACACGATTGGTAAAAACAAATCCACCATCTGGGGTTACAATCAGATCCTTCGGTTCTTCGTAGTAGGGAGAACCATAAGTCTTCTCCCAAAGTATATTGCCTTGCCCGTTTATTTTTACCACCCAAACATCGTTAAATCCATATGTCCCTGAGACTACATCTCCGTCAACTGACCAGGTGGAGCCGAAAATGTAAAATGTGGAATCTGTGATGGGTACAATTTTACGTGGGTTATCGGTGTCGGATCCGCCATAACATTTTTCCCAAAGCACATTGTGCAGCGTATCGGTGCGCAATACCCAGATATCTGCGCTGCCGTGGTAATTGCTCGCTTCACCTCCTGAATTTATTCCCAAGGTGAGAAAATAACCATCCCGGATTCGGGTAGCGGAATAATAATAGGCATCCTTTTCATCTCCAAGGCATTGTTGCCATACTATTTTATTGTTCTGGGCATAGCCGAAATTGAGTGTAAGAAGGAGAAACAGTATGTGTAAAACGAAAGGCCGCATTGCAATAAGAATAAAAGGTTCATCCCGGTTAACCCGGGATGAACCTGATAAATAATAATTATTGAATAACAAGTTTACCCTGTTTGCTCACAGTTCCTGCTTTTAGGGTATAAACATACACACCCTTTTCAACCTGGCGGGTATCCCAAACCTGTTGTCCCTGACTGCCTGATAATGCAAAAGAAACAACCAACCTTCCCTGAATATCGGTAACAAACTTAAAATTTTCAAGATACGGTAACATTTTATTCTCTATTGATTGAAATGTTGTTGCAGGTGTTGCCTCGTTCAGAAATGTCTGCAGTTGGGCTTTTGCTTCTCCAACTAGAGCTAAATTTAGAAAGATGAAAAGAACAGCAAGTGCTATTCTTCCTGATTTCCACGACTCAGATATAAATCGTGTGTGCGTGGGGGGGGGTAATTGTTTGATTTTCATAATATTGTGTTTCTATAGTTAAAATGATTATAAATATTGGGTTGAGTTGATTAATTAAAAATTATTGTAAGTTTATGCTTTGGAGAATTTAACCAATGCACCTATCCTATTGTCTGTTATTAAAATATAGACTCAAATACCAATCTCCATGAGGATAAAATGCTATAAACCACGCAAGCGCTTGGTTAAATGCTATTTTCAAAATTAATCGATTTTTATACGTGGAATTAACATCTTTTAACAAACCTTGAAAAAGCAGGAAATTTAGAATACTTCTAAATAATTCGACCCGTCTGTGCCCAGCCGGTAAACGACTCTGCAATCATCGATATCCGCCTATACCAAAAATGAAAAATTCCTCAAAAGAATCGAATGAATAAAAGTAATTTTGTTGTACATTCAGCATCTCAATTGAAGTTATAGGCATGACATTAATGCGCTGACTTCCGGCATCTCTCGTTATCTCTTCGAGCTCCCGAGGCAAGCGGATTCTGACTTCTGTTCCGATAACCTATCGGTATCCGAAATCCGACTTCAAAAACAAACCAACATAAATAGCTAGGAAAAGTATGGCCCTTACAAAAGAACAAATCGCGCAGCGCATTGCACAGGAACTGAAAGACGGTTATTATGTGAACCTTGGCATTGGCATTCCAACCCTGGTGGCCAATTATGTGCCCGAAGGTGTTGAAGTGGTGCTGCAGTCGGAAAACGGTATGTTGGGGATGGGCCCCTTTCCCAATAAGGGAGAAGCCGATGCCGACCTGATCAACGCCGGAAAACAGACGGTAACAGTACTCCCCGGAGGTTCGTTTTTCGACTCGTCAACCAGTTTTGCCATGATACGCGGCGGGCATGTTGACTTAACGGTACTTGGCGCTTTTGAAGTAACTGACAAGGGAGACATTGCCAGCTGGAAGATACCTGGAAAAATGGTAAAAGGCATGGGCGGCGCCATGGACCTGGTGGCTTCGGCCAAAAATATTGTGGTGGCCATGCAGCATTGCAGTAAGGATGGGCAATCGAAACTGCTGAAAGAATGTACCCTACCGCTAACCGGTGTTGGCTGTGTAAAGAAAATTGTGAGCGATCTGGCGGTTATTGAAGTTACATCCGAAGGCTTCAGGCTGCTTGAGCGCGCTCCCGGAATAAGCATTGAAGAAATAAAAGCCGCAACCGAAGGAACTCTTTTAGTTGAGGGAGAAGTGCCGGAAATGAGGTTTTGATTTGTAAGAGCAAGAATAAAACTCGATAGGGTATTCCCAAAATTGACCAGGAACAATTAGAGATAAACCTGATTTACCGGAAATAAATTAACAAAGCTGTTCATTTGTCTTGATTCCTTAACAGGAATTTCAGTAAATCATTAATAATCTCATGTTTACTTTACACTGTTGTCCGGAAAAACATATTAACGCTCTAAGAGATTCTTCTCTCCACTTCGTTACGATCAGAATGACAATGTTTTAGGTTTTTGGAGAGGGGACTTGGTGGCGGCTTCGCCGCCACCAAGTCCCCTCTCCCTATAAACCTACATAAGTTACAGTCATTCTGAGCGTTAGCGAAGAATCTCTTAATTTTTTCCGGACAACAGTGTTTACTTTATTAAAACCTTCCTGCTTACAATCCTGCCATCATTCATTATAACCCTCAGGAAATAAATTCCTGCAGGAAACATAGAAACAGATACCTGAACCCGATCTATACTCTTGCCTGTTTGTATCCTTTTCATCTCCCTTCCATCCACAGAAATCAACGAAATACTTCGAATCTTTTCATACCTCTTAAACTCCACAATAAACGCATCTGTTGCTGGGTTCGGCCATATTCTAGCAATCAAATCATTCTCCTCAATTCCAAATGGCGTAGCCCACTGGTTTTTCAGTAATTCAATCTGAGGAATTGAAATTTCCCTGTCCCACAGTTTAAATTCATCTACGCTTCCGCGAAGTGAATATAGCGTTTCGGTGTTGTCCATCCGTCCGATAGTTAATGGTTTGGTTGATGGCTGAATCGTGCCCAAAAAGGGTTTAAAAGCGTCGGGAACTCCATTCACATACAATTCAAGAGAGTAACCAGTATAAAGAGCAGCAACATGATAGTAGCGATTGAGCTCAATAGGCGCGGATCCGTCGAGATCTGATGTTCCGGTACTGGTTTTTACTGTCCAGCGTAAAAAGCCTTCCGGGGTAACCGACAGCTTCCAACGCTGCTGCCAGGATCCGTGCGAAACGATAAACCTTTCTGAACCCAGCTGTTCCAATTTTACCCAGCAACTCAGGCTCACCGCCTCATTAAAATTCAGGTCGGCATGATTGTCGGTATAAATTATGTTTGAACCTGCAGTAAATCGATAGGCACCAGATGCCATTCCGCGAGGATCTTCCGTTTTTACAGTCCCGGTTACGGTTGCATGAAAACGGTCTGATACCATGTTCTGGTTATCCGAATCAAATGGATACCAGATTAGAGGCGTTTGCATACCCAGAGTGGTGTCTTTTGCCAGCAAACCAGCAGTAATGGTTGTAGAGAGCTGATCCTGATTGGTTACGGTAACCGTGATGGTACCAGCTCCCGGAGTTTCCGGAGCCAGCCAGTTTACGGGATTCGCGTTCGACTGATTCAGCGAGCCGAACGAAACATTCCATTCGTATCCCAGCACTTCACCAGGAGCCGGATTTACAAGAGCGGTAAAAGAATTCATTTCCCCAATGGCTGTGTAAGGCGTTGCAGCCTGAATGCCATTTACCACCGGAGGGGCCGGAATCCTGTCAACAACCTGAATATGAAGGGTGTCTACGGCGGTTTGTCCGTTGGCAGTAATTCTGCATTTTAGCACAACCACACCCTCATCTGTAGGTGCAGTCAGCACGGCCTGCGACTGATTCTGGCCTGCGACCAGCACATCATCCAGGAACCACTCAAACTGAACCGGATGACCCTGTACGGTGTTTCCCGGCTCGCAATAAGAGGTAAATACATCATTGGTAATCACAGGATTCTTGTCGGTTGAAAGTGCTTTTATGCGCAGATTTTCGGAATAATCATACTGGTAGTGGTAATCAAGAATATCTTCTCCAACATAAAGTTTTCCTTCCCTATCCTCCGGCATCAGGCCTGATGCAAAAAATCGTATCAGCCTGACTTCTCCTGCCGGAATGGTCAATTGCACCGAGCCAGTATATGAAGATTGTGAAACGATTTCAGTAATGGCTTCATACATGCCGAAAGTACCTGAAGGAAGGTTAACCTGAACCAATTTGCTGCTTGCCGTTGGGTTAAAGTACAGATAAGAAATCAGGTTATTATGGCCATAAAAATCGGTTTTGTTTAAATCAATCTGCAGAATTTCAGGCACATTGGTTGTTTTAACCACCGCTGCCAGGTAACCGACGCTCGATCCGCTGTATAAAGATAGATTGGTGGCCGCCCACCCGCCCCGGATGGCATCGCCGGTGGCAAATGGGGTTTTGCCGCCCCATAGCTCCTTCATTGATTCATATGGAATACAAGCCTCCGGATCGTTGGCTGACGCCCAGGTGTATGAATCCTGTTTGTCCTGAGGCAGGGCATTCCAATACATCAGCCGGCTGGCACTTGTAACATTCAGTATCCATTTTGCAAGGGCTTTTGCATAGCGCTTATCGTATTTTGGAAGGGGTGCGAGTGCCGCAGCCTGCTGAAACCCGTTCATTATGAAGGCATAATCGTTGCCGCTATCATTGGCTTCGCCGATTAATCCCGAAACATCGTAACCTCCCCAGTTTCCCACAATGGATCCCCATCCGCGCAAAGCGCCCCTGTTAAAACACCAGTCAAGGAATTTTTGCAGCGGGTAATTCGTTCCTTCCACAGCATTCATTCTGGCAGCGGCGAGTGTTCCATAAGGGAGCTGCAATTCATACGATGGATTGGTCTCCCAGTCTGCCAGAAAATCCAAGGCAAGCTGAGCGCCTTCCATATATTTTCTCTCACCCGTTTCTGTGTAGGCGTTGTAAAGCAGCCAGGCGATACTACCGGCCGATTCAGGCTCAGGGACTCCGGTAGTAAGTGGTAAGCCGGTTGCAAGGTTAAATGCCCTGTAATTCATATAAGGAACCATCCATGGCGTGGTACTGCCGCCAAGCTTCTGAACCGCCCACAACCAGCGGTTGGCAACGGGGGAAAACTGGCTGTTGAATTCGGGAACAGTATACGGATATAATGATTTTAACTGATAAAAATAAATGTTGGGCATAAGATCGTACCACCAGTCGCTGCCCGAGGTAGTGGAATAGTTGTTCAGGTAAACGTTCTGCCCGTTTTTGGAATTGAAAAAATCTTTTGTTTTTGCCACCCAATTTATGCCGTTCTGATTGCTTTTATCCACTCCAGCCAGCGAAGCCCCGACAATGGCTGGCATGATGTTGATGGCTTCAGCCTGATTCAGATGCGAGGATGCACCAACATAGGTATCGAGGAAAAGAGGTATGTTATCGGGATAGTTGAACTGGCCCTGCATTCCCATTCGTGCCAATGGTAAATACTGGCCGGTTTTCTGCATATCAAAAACGAAATTATCGTAATTGATGGTAACTTCATTCCAATCCCGGATCAAAAACGGAGATGGCAGATCGGGCATTTGGCCGATACGCGGAATGTTCAGCTGTCCGTTTTGGGCAAGCCCTGAAAATGCCAGGAGAGCTAATATTGAAATAAGACATCTGATTTTCATCGTAAAATCATTTTTGATAAAAAAAGGAAGGCCCAACCAGCTTCCGGCAAACCGGTTCGGTTGGGTCCATCCTTCAAACACACTATATTAACCAACCAACCAATTAAGGTTTTTCATCATTATAGAGTTTGGATACCTGTCCGTCAGTGAGGGCGATGTTGTAGATTTTCAGTTCATCAATCGCACCTTTGAAGTAACCGAGGTTTTCAGCGGTAGTCCATTCCATAAAGTTTGCAGCAAGTTCAGCATCGGTGGCAACCCCACCAATTATGAATGGCTGAGCATTTTCAAGGGTCTGGAGAAGGGGGCCGATGTTTTTGTCGGTTTCTGTCCAGGTCTTGGTGAGGGTTCCGTTTACGTAGAACTTGAGCTCTTTGGTAGTTGCATTTACCGAAACTACGATGTGGTTCCACTGTGCAACCTTGATGGAGTTGTCGGTTTCGTTGTCGGCATCAATAATACCTCCGTCGATTTTCTTGTAGGTAAAGAAAGGCTTTCCGCCGCCCTGGGTCTGCAGTTTGTAACCATTCCAGTAATTTTGTGAAATAATGTAATTGTGCTCATACAATTCGTCAGGTTTCACCCAAACCGAAATGGTGAGGTTTGCAGGCAGGAATGAATTGGTGTAAGGAACTTCAAGGTGAGCGCCTTTATTGAAATAAACGGCTTTACCTTTCACACCATCGGTCCAGCTTGGCATCATGGCATCGTTGCCAAGGATTACCGTATTGCCGCGGAAGAAGGTGGCTACGTGCTTAACATTTGAAAATGCCGTTGCAGTTGTACCGGTTCCTTCATCAAAATTCCAGCCGGCATTCAGATAAAGTGACTCGTCAATATACCCGTATGCTTGTGCGTCAAATGTTTCCATAGCAGCATTAAGCTGAACAATCAGGTTATTAATTTCCGTCTGGGTGAGTTTTGTTGCAACTGCATCTTTAATTGTCTTTAGCGTTGCTTTGAATGCATCAATGGCTGACTGCGGATAGTTGGCTGAAGTTGCGGCGGCAGCAATAGCATCAGCCTGAGTAATTAAGGCATTCAGTTCTGTTTTGTCGCCTTCTACGATGTCATCGTTGTCGTCCTTGCACGATCCGAGGATCAGAGCAGTACTCACGAAGAGCATAAGCAGCAGGGTGTGCAGTTTCATCAGGTTTTTCATTTTACTTTGGTTTTAGGGTTATTGATTAGGTTGATTGATTAATTGAAACTCAGGATTAAACATTTGCTGATGCAGCTTGAGCAATTTCCTTACGGAATTGCCTGATTGGCATCTATTTCCGCCTGTGGCAACGGCTGATACCGTTTGGCTTCAAAGTTGAAATCGGTACCCAATGCTGCTTCGGCAATGGTTTTGCCCCAGCGCATCAGATCGAAATAGCGGTGAAACTCCTGTGCAAGTTCGGTTCTGCGCTCTTTTTGAATGGCTGTACGCAGCAGATCCTTGTTCGAAGTGGTGACATCCGCAAGCAGATCAGCCGGGGCGTTTCCATTAAAACTGTTTCGGGCACGTTGTCTTACCTTATTCAGGTTTGCCAGGGCCGAGTCGGCATTATTAAGTTCGTTGAATGCCTCGGCTTTCATCAGCAACACATCAGCATAACGCATGTAAGTATAATTCAGATCCCCGTCGCCCTTCAGTGAGGAGGGTACCTCCGACAAAGGCTGCTGGTGCTTTTTGGTCAAGAAGCCCGTTGGCGACCACGAAACGTTGAATATCTCACCGTTCAGCCAGGGTTGCCCATCGCGTCCGATACTGGCATCGAGGCGCGGGTCGGCTACACCGGTATTGCTTATTTCAAAAGCACCAACCAGGCTTTGGGTTGGGGTATTGAAATAATAACCTCCCTCGGCGGCAGGTGCAAACCACTGGTTCAGGGCATTCCCCATAAAGGGATTCTGACCTGTGAGATGCTGAATTTCAAAAACGGCTTCTTTGCTGTTTTTAAAAGCCACTTTAAAATTATCGGCATAATTGTCAAGCAGTCCGTAAACTCCAATGTTTTCAAGCTGGTGGAAGTAGTTTACTGCTTCTTGCCACTTATTTTGGTACAGGCTGACTTTACCCAGCAAACCAAGCGCTGCACCGCGGGTCACACGACCGGCATCAGACGAACCATATGAATCCGGCAGTACTGCAGCAGCTTCGTTCAGGTCTTTTTCTATCTGCTGATAAATGGCAGGAACCTCACTTAGCGGAACATGAATGGTTGCCTGTGAGAGCTGAGGTACAAGCTTCAGGGGTACTTTGCCGAATACATTAACCAGATTGAAATACGTATAGGCCCTGATGAATTTGGCTTCGCCGATGATACGGTTTTTAAGGCCTTCATTCATCTGTACACCGGGAACATTGGCAATCACGTTATTTGCCCTGGCGATGGCCTCATAGGCAAACTTCCAGTAATTGTTTATGATTCCATTGTTTGCGTCGGCATAAAACTCATCGATGTAAGTGATTTCTGCCTGGTCGCCCGGATTTCCGCCTTTTACCGCATCATCAGAAGCCACATCGCCAAAAACCCAGATTGCATTGTTGAAGCTGTTGAATGCAATGGCATTGTAAACACCATTGATGGCTTGAATGGCCTGCTTGTCATTCTGATAAAAAGTTTCAGAGGCAAAATCACCTTTCAGGTCTTCAGTAAGAAAATCGGTACATGCTGCCACCGGAAACAGCAGCAATACTGCCAACATCCGTACAAAACGAGATGCCGGATTGTAAACTTTACCGTAATCAGTTTTTGAAGTTATATATCTTTTTTTCATGGCCTTCACAGATTAAAAGGTTATGTCAATTCCCAGCATGATTGTCATTGCCGAAGGGTAGGTCCCCCAGTCGATGCCACTGGCCCGGTCACCTTCATTCTTTGAATTGTCGCTGACGGTCATTTCCGGATCCAGGCCCGGATAGGCTGTAAAAGTGAGCAGGTTGGTACCCGACAGGTAAACCCTCGCTTTCTCCATATTCAACCTCTCCAACAGGTTATTGCTGAAGGTATACCCTACCTGCAGGTTTTTTAGCCTCATGTACGATCCGTTTTCCAGGAAGCGACTGGAAGGCCTGGCGTTGTTAGATTTGGCGGTCCATGCCGGCCTGGGCTGTGTGTCGGATGTCCCTTCCCCGGTCGAGCGCTCGTCAAAATAACGCTGCGTTACGGTAAATCCACGGTAGAATCCTTCAATATCCTGATTTACCTGCATGTAGATCTTATGACCAAATGCACCCTGGAAGAAGAGGTTTACATCAAAGGCCTTGTAATAAGCGTTCAGGTTGATGCCCGTGGTGAACTTCGGAATGGCGCTGCCCAGGAATACCCGGTCATTGTTATCAATAACCCCATCACCATTCTGATCTTTAAATTTAACATCGCCGGGGCGGATATTATTACCCTGATAGGCCGATAACAGCACATCTGTTTCATTCTGGAAAATGCCTTCCATCTCCAGCAGGTAGAACGCGCCGATGGGTTGACCCACTTCGGTGCGTGTGGCAAAAATTCCCGACTCCACCCTGCCTCCGAATAAAGGCGCATCCAGTTCAAGCACTTCGTTGTGCAGAAAAGCGACGTTTCCGCCAACCGAATAACCCCAATTCTTCATGTTTTTCCGGTAGATGGCTTCCAGCTCCACCCCGGAATTCAGTACCGATCCACTGTTGATCCAGGCAGCATCGGCATTTCCGGTAGAAGGAGGATTGGGTGCTTTCACCAGCATATCAGCGGTAACTTTATAGAAGTAGTCGATAGAAAATGCCAGGGCGCCTTTCCATACTTCTGCATCAATACCTGCATTGTACTGGTAACTGGTTTCCCATTTAAGTTTTTCATTGCCAAGCGCCGTTTGTGCATAGCCCGAAGCCGGCACTCCTCCAAAAGGATAGTTGAAATAAGGAGAAATCCGGTCACTGTAAGCATACAGCCCTATCTCCTGATTTCCGATGGCTCCGTAACCAGCCCGCAGTTTGAGATTCTGCAGCCAGTCAACATCCTTCAGGAAATTTTCTTCCTTCAAAATCCATCCGGCAGATGCCGAGAAAAAGGTTCCCCACTTGTTGTTGCCGGTAAATCTGGAGGATCCATCCCTCCTAATGGTCCCCGAGAAGTAGTACCGGCTGTTGTATTCGTAATTTACACGACCGAAAAAAGAAGCCAGGGAAGAGCTATACTCATTCTGACTTGTGATTTTTTCACCCAGTCCGTTACCGATAAAGATCAGTTCCTCCTGTTGCACGGGGAAATCCATATCGCTTGAATAAAGTCCCCTTCCCTGATTGCGGATGGCCTCAAAACCGGCCATAGCAGAAAAATTGTGCTTTTCGCCGAACGTAGTTTCATAATTCAATAAGTTATTCACCGTCCAGTTGGCAATACGCTCATTGCCTAAGCTCAGGCTGTTCTTTGCGTTGATGCGGTTCAGCGTTCCCCAGGTGGGATTAAAACGGCGATTTGCAGTATTCCTGTAATCCATACCCAGATTGGTGGTAAATTTGAGTTTATCGGTAATGGCTGCTGTAAAAAATGCCTTACCCAGATAGCTGTCGTCTTTGCGGTTATTGTCGTTAAATACGGCCATACCGATGGGATTGTACCCGTCACCAAGGTAAGAATCGAAGACCTGAGCACCGAAATACTCTGCAGGCCGGTCAACATAGGTGCCGTCTTCAAACTGCACGGGGATGGCCGGGTTCCTGAAAAAGGCATACCTGACCACACTGCCACCATTACCGCCATAACCGTCGCCCGAACTACCAATGATATCGTTATTCGAAAGCCCTGCCAACATGCTGACACCAACCGTAAGCCAGGGACTCGCTTCAGTGGTAACATCCAGACGGGCAGTACCGCGGGTATAACCGGTATTTTTAATGATTCCCCGTTGATCGTAAAACGATGCGGACAAAAGATAGTTCGTTTTTTCATTTCCGCCCGATACCGAAAACTCGTGCGAATTTACCGGAGCAGTCTGAAGCAATTCATCCACATAGTTGATGTCAGAAAAGCGGGCAGCATCCTCCGCGCTTATCAGGCTGCGCTGCATACCGGCAGGCAGATATTTGTTATCGTTGACTGCTGCTTCGTTGTAGATGGTAACATAATCCTTAGTATTGACCATTGGCGTAAGCCTTACCGCCTGCTGAATCCCTGTTTGCCCACGATAGGTTACGGTCGTTTTGCCGGCTTTCCCCTTTTTAGTAGTAATGAGCACCACTCCGTTGTTGGCTCGCGATCCGTAAATGGCTGCCGCTGAAGCGTCCTTAAGCACTGTAATGTTTTCAATATCTCCCGGAGCCAGTATTTTAAGTGCATCTGTCGTCGCAATTCCATCCACGATATAAAGCGGGGCATTGCTTGAGTTAATGGAACCCGTTCCCCTTATCCTAACCGCAACACCTTCGCCAGGAGCTCCGGTATTCTGGGTCACCTGAACTCCGGCAGCCCTTCCCTGAAGCGCCTGATCTACTCCGGCCACCGGTATGCGGGTAAGCTCGGTATTGTCAACACGGGTAACTGCACCCAGTACGTTACGCTTTTTGGCGGTACCATAACCAATCACCACGACTTCGTCGAGCATGGTTTGTTCAACCTGCATGCGTATATTGACTAATGAACGGTTACCGGGTGTTTCTTCCACAGTTTTGTAACCAATGTATGAAAACACAAGTATCGAAGATGCATTCATTTTGTCGGATTCCAGTCGGTAACGACCCTCAATATCCGTGATGGTGCCCGTGGTAGTTCCCTTGATTTGTACAGTAACCCCGATCAGGGTTTCTCCGGTTTTGGCATCGGTAACGGTTCCCTGCACAAGCTGCTGGGCAAGTGCAGTGCCTGCCGAAAGGACAATGGTTAACAGTAGAATCAGTTTTTTCATGTGTGCATATTTTTTGAATAACACGATGTGGCAATCACAGTTTACCGGTAGGCAATTATTGAATCTCCGGCTCTTATTTTACGGCCATCGGCTTTCAAACGGGTGCCGGAAGGAAGTTGCACCATCACAACCGCTTCACCGGCCGGAATTTCAATGGTCCCCTTGTCCTGAACTTTTCTGGCAAGGTAGGTACGCGAAACGATATCGAAGAGGTCGGAAGAACTATCCGTATTTACGCTGATGGTTCTGGCCTCGCCATAGGGATTGTATATCAGGAAAACCGGATAATTATCTGACGCATAAAAATCGGTAGCGTTGCAGTCAAGCATCAGTATTCCTTCAACATCTGTAGTGTTAACAATCGCACCGAATACCCCGGCAATGGATGTGCTGTAAAGACTGAACATGGATTCTTCTGGCTGACCTTCAACCCACTTGGGACCATCACCGATGGCAACCGGACTTACACCTGCCAGAGCGGGATTATTCAGATCATCCGTCTTCCGCACACCTTCATATCCTATAATTCCGTTGGTGATGAGTTTCTTTTCCGGCAGCCACTGATATTTATCTGAAATCTGATCGGGATAAAATAGCCGCGAGGCATTCACCACGTTCAGCATGTAACGGCCTATAGCTTTGGCATACTGAGGTTCGTACTTAACCATTGGCACCAGCGGCCAGGCCATGGCTACCGAATTCATAAAGAATCCGTAACCACCACCGTCGGTGATACTGCCCTGCATTCCCGATACATCAAAATCGCCCCATTTGTCTGCAATAACACCCCATCCGTAACGGCCCTCCTTCGACTGGCAGCCATCAAAAGTATGATTCAGAAGCCGGGTTATATCATATTTGGTGCCTTTTTCGGCATTCAGCCTTGCAGCCGTATAGGCGCCAAAAGGTTGCAGAATCTCATAAAAACGACTTTCCTTCTGATTAACCAATGCTTCAGTTGCGCGCTTGGCCCCTTCGAGGTAACGCTTGTTACCAAATTTCTGATACGCTGAATAGAGAACATATGCATGACCTCCGGCCGCATCCTGCTGCCAGGGAATGTGATTCCGCATCCCTTTCATCTGAGCGTAATCGAAATAAGAGTAATCGTAATTGCCTCCCAGAACCGAATCAGCTTTGCAGAACTGCTCAGCCACAGTGCGCAGAATGTTTTCGGTATTCTCAACCCCGGGGAACAATGCCGCCACGCCGTAGTAAAGCACATTGGGATACACATCATACCACCAGTCGCGTCCGTAACCGCCACCAAGCATGGCAACCTCCGGATTCGTGTTATTCATGACAATGTTCCATCCGTTGTCGCTGTTAAAATAGTTCTGCGCCATCTTCACAAAGTTATAACCGTGCTGGTTTGTTTTGTCTATCCCGAGTAAACCAGCGCTTACCAACGCATTCAATGAGGTAAGAGCCTCGTGGAATTCCCCGTTGTTCCTGCCCGGTTGCTGACGCACATCCCCGATAACGGTATAAAGTCCGTAAGTAACCTGGTCGATGTTTCGTCGGGAACTGTCGAGCCAGATGTAAGGCGCATAGGGTGTTGTGGCGTTGAAATCAAATGCCAGACTGTCGAAATCCAAAGCTTTCTGCTTCCAGTCGATGATTTTCAGTGGCGAAGGAAGCTGAGGCATTTGTTCAATGCGGGGGATGGATGTTTGTGCAACAGGTTCTCCCAAATCGCCGGTGCAGGAACTAAACCCGGCGGCAATTGTCAATGCCGCAACGAAAAGTATTTTATTTTTCATGTTTTTCAGCATAAGATTCTTTCATTATGTTTTTAGCCAGCGGAATGCTCAGCATCTGAAGCACCGCAACAATGATGAGCGCATAACGCAGCGCGAAGGTCTCCGAAACAGCATAGGCAAGAAATATAAACAATCCGAGCCCGATTACCCTTCCGGCGTAAAGTCCGAACTCGTGGTTCAGGATGTATGCGTAATTGTTTCTGTTTTCTTTTATCGATACCACGTCGATTACCTTCATCATGATCGGGTAATAGGCCAGGTCGTGCAGGGGCTGGAAAAACACCTTGCAAAGCACAAATACCATCACACCGAACATTGAAAGTTCAATTCCGTTCACAATGGTTCCAATAAGGAACAGGGTGATGCCAAAGCCGAAAACCGTAATCCTGTGTTTTGGCTTGGTGAAACGGCCCAGCAGGTATATCAGGATGGCTGTAAGTCCGCCGCTGATGCCCTGTATCAGCCCGAGCGAGCCTTCCTGTCCCACATATTTCATAATCAGCATGGCCGGGGCAGTCACCAGGAAACCCTGAACCAGCCCTTTCAGAGCGGCAAGCAGGATCTGCTTGTTCCATAAGCGGTCAAATCGGAAGTAGAGAAAGTCTTTCTGCACGGGATTTTCGAACCTGCCCCGTGACAGGGAATAGGTTGCCAGAATGGTGATCAGGAAAACGACCAGGGTAACAATACGGTAACCCTTGTACACATCAAAGGTAATGCCCATAAACTGCATGCCGTCGATGGATGCCAACAGTGCACCGATTACCAGCGGAACGGCAATGTTGGATACGGTAAAGAAAAAGGATTCCAGGCCGAAGAAGTAATTGCGGTTTTCATCGGCAGTAGATGTAAGCGCCATCAGGTAACGGTTGGTCCAAAAGAAACCGGATGCAGCACCGATCAGCGTGCCTGAAATAATCAGTCCCAGAAGGGCGATGTCTTTTACAAACATCATACCGGCCATAGCAATGCCGCTCAGCAGAATGCCGAAACTATAAAGATGTGCCACCTTAAAACGTTTCAGCAGAAACCCGTTGGTAAGTGAAGTAATGATGATGCCGGTGTACATGGCAACCTGAAATATAGCCACAAAGCTCGTATCGTCAAAGGAACGCATGATGTAAGCCGCCATAAAAATCTCAACCACGGGCAGCACCAATGCGTACATCATATTGGTAATCAGCAGCACCCGCATGTTATGGGGCATCGACAGGAAGAAGCGGTATTCGGCTGTCAGCTTGTTTTTCATAGTGTTCCGTTTGTCAGGTCAGAGTGGAAAGTATTTCGACTACCGAAAGGGTGGCGCCACAGATCACTTCATCACTGGCACCGTAATACATATAAATGGTGTCACCGTCAACATAATGCCCGTTGGTGAATACCACATTGCCAAAGAATCCGGTTTGCTCGTATGGCTGTATAGGCTCCATTATGGGTTCGGTGCTGCGCGCCAGCACTTTGGTGGGGTCGTTAATGTCGAGCAGCAGGGCGCCCAGGCAATAACGGTGGTCTTTGTTGGCACCATGATAAATCTCAAGCCATCCTTTTTCGGTTCGGATGGGGGCAGCGCCAGCGCCAACACGAGCTGAATCCCACATACCCGGGCGGGAAGTGGCAATGCACTTGTGCCTGCCCCAGTGAATCATATCGGGCGATTCAGCCACCCAGATGTAATTGCCGCCCAGTTCAGGACTGCTTGGGCGGTGCAGTGCATAGTATTTTCCGTTGATTTTCTCTTCAAAAATTGCACAATCCTTATTGTGGGGTGGAAAAATCATGCCCTCCCGGGTAAAATGTTTCCAGTCGCCGGTGCGGATAAGACCAACACCCACACCAAACTCGGAAACTTCGGTGAAGGTGAGGCTAAAGCCGTCATCCATAGTGGCAATACGGCAATCTTCAATACCAGAAGTTTCCAGTTCTCCTTTACCAAATATGGGAGGATAACCTTCCGGCTCGATAAAATGAACCCCATCATCGCTGCAAACGAGTCGTAAATAGGAAAGTGTAGTTAGGTAATCCTTCTTCTTGTAATTGATTACCCTGGGATCAGAAGCATCCAGCTCGGGGTCATTTTTATCGAAACTCAGAATCTCAATTTCACCAATACTATTATACACCGGAAAACTGATTTTTCCCTCAATCTGTTTTGGTCTTTCTGCAACGCGCAGCAAAAGCCAGATTTTGCCATCAAACCTGAAAACACCAGGATTAAGCAGGCATAGAATTTCCATTCCTTCTATACCCGGGCTAAGGTTGGCAGGGCGAAGCAGAGGGTTTTGGGTGAAGCGTTTTGCGATGTCCATATTATTGATGATATATTTTGGAAAGGTTGTTTTTTGTCAGAGGTCAGAAATTATAATCCGACATCTGAAAGCTGAAACAAAATTACAATCGATTGCAAAAAATCTTGTCCGGTAGAGTCCAAATCTTGTCTGGTGGAGTCCGGAGATGAAGGAAAAAGCAATGAATATAACTTAAATACAGAGTTTTTAACCTAATGGGGAAATTATTTTTTATCAGGGATTGAAGTTAACCATGCTGTTTTCGGGAGTCCCTTTGCATAAGCAGCGGCAGGCGGGAAAGTTGGGGATAAAGGCTTTCGGTCAGCGAATGCGAATAGATGATTAACCCGCTAAAAGTATATTGAATTGCAAATTCAATGGTATTCGAATCGGATTTGTAAATTCCTCTTAACCGGGCCGGAAAACTTCATCCACCAAATCCAAAATAATTGCGGATAAATTTTATTTACCAATTCTGTTAACCCCCGTTCGTTTTGTTTCTGTATTCCGAAGGAGAACAGCCATAAGCTTTACCAAACAAATCATAAAAATGTGTGCGGCTTGCAAAACCTGTCTGGTCAATTATTTCGCTTACAGTTAATTGTGTGGTGAGCATCAGTGAAGCTGCTTTGCTAAGTCTCTGCTGGTTAATCAGTCCGTGTGGTGTGGTTCCGAGCACTGATTTGGTTTTGTTGTAAAGAGATGATTTGCTGATGGCCAGTTTATCACAAAGTTTTTCAGCTGAGAGTGATTCATCATCCAGATTTTCATCAATATAAGCCAGCATCTTTATAAAGAATGGATCAGGAATTTCCTTGATCAGCGTGGAGTTGTCGTACTGCCTGCCGAAATGGTTTCTTATACCGGTTCTGAATTGTAGTAGTTTTTCGACGCGAACCTTCAGATGATCGGGGTGAAACGGCTTGGGAATATAGGAATCAGCTCCGGCTTTAAGACCGGCGATGCGGTCTTCAATTTCAGCTTTGGCAGTCAGCAGAATAATCGGAATATGACTGGTGTCAAAGTTCTCGCGCAGTTTATTACATAGCTCAATACCATCTGTTTCAGGCATCATTACATCAGAAACAATCAGGTCGGGCTTTTCGTCAAGAATCTTGAAATAAGCTTCTGAACCGTTCTCCGCGAGAATAATATTGTAATCCGATTGCAGAAAATCACGCAACAAAATCAATATTTCCGGATCGTCATCCGCCAGCAGCAGTAAAGGCTTACCTTTTGAGGAAATGACATCTGTGATTTCCGTTTCACCTGCATCAGGATCTATAAAGTCCGGGCCAAATTCATTAAATGCTGGTTCATTTATCAGTTCGGCAGAATTTACCTGATGTACATCAGGAAAAAGGCAGGTAAATCGGGTTCCTTTGCCGGGATGACTTTCGAGGGATATTGTACCCTTCAACAATTCTACCAACCCCTTGGTTACAGCAAGTCCTATTCCAGTAGAGCGGTAACCCGGAAAACTTCCGCGTTTTTTCGCAGATGAGATTCCGAAAGGTTCAAAAACCCGGGACAGATATTCTGTTTTTATACCAACGCCTTCATCTTCAACTTCAACCACCAAAGAGTTGCCATCCATTCGTATTTTAATAATCACAAACCCTTCTTCTCTATTATATTTAATCGCATTAGAAATCAGATTGGTAAGTATCCGCTGGAATTTATCGGCATCGGTTTTGAAAACCATTTCTTCGGTTTCGGCATCAACCCGGCAAATGATGCTGCGTCGCTGAGCCAACAATTCCAGGTCAGATACAACCTCCTGAACCAGATTAAAAGGTCTGACAATTTGTATATTAAGTGGCTCTTTCCCTTTTTCAAGCTTACGAAACTGCATAATCTCCAGAACCAGCTTCTGCAACTTCAGACTGTTGTTATAAACTTTCAACAGCCTGGGGTTCTCGGTGGTGAGTTTTTTATCCTCAATCAGTGCATGAATATGTGAAGAAATTAATGTAAGTGGTGTACGAAACTCATGGGCAACATTAGTAAAAAACTCAATTTTATAACTCTGAAGCTCTTCTTCTTTCTTTTGTTCAAATTCCCGTAGTGCAGTCTCTTTTTTGCGCGCGGCTCGCCTGCGGTAAGCTAAGAAAATGAGAAACTGTATCAGGAAAAATAAAACCACATAACCAACTATTGCCCAGGAAGTTCGCCAGAATGGCGGATTGATTACAATTTTGATTTCTCTCACCTGATCCGACCAAACCCCGTTTTCATCACTAACTCTCACCTGAAGCAGATACTCACCGGCTTCAAGATTGGAAAATGCAATTGGTTGATTCAGGGGGTTTATTGTCCATTGATCATCAAAATTTACGAGTCTGTATGAAATCCTGTGCCGCTCTTGTCCCCAATAAGCCAAAGGTGTAACAGAGAAGCTGAAAGCATTCTGGTTGTATTTTAGTTCAAGGCCTTTCTGGTGATTGATTCGACTTTGTAGTACACTTTCCTTACCTATTTCAACTGGTAGATTTCTTATCATCAACTGGTTAAAAGCCAATGGCGGAAAGTAGGAAGATAAGCGGATGGCCTTCGTTTGCACGATGTCCACACCCATGGTTCCGCCCACAAAAAGTCTTCCATCGCTTACATCAAAAAATGAAGCTCCATCGCTGTATTCAAAGTTGATCAAACCGTCATTTACATTAAAACTCTGCACATTTCTGCGGTTTTTGTCAATGAGCGACAAACCCTGGTTGGTAGTAACCCAAAGATTGCCCGAATGGTCAGACTGAATGGTATGGATGCTGGTACTGAAGAGATCAGACTGAACACTTAGCCCGCCGACTTTTGCTGAATCGGCAGAAACCGGAGTCAGACTAAAAATGCCGCTACTGCTACCAACCCAAACGATTCCATTCTGGTCTGTAAAAAGAGTAAGTATGTCATCATTCCGGATAAAATCAGGATCAGAAATTGAAGTATACTGTGCAATTACCCGTTTTGTAATGGTATTGTAGCGATAAACACCAAAGCCACGGGTTCCTACCCAGATGATTCCTGGTTTTTCAACTGCAAGTGCATAAACAATCTGTTTTTGCTGCCCTGTTTCAATGCTGCGATCCAGGAGTAGCTGCGAACAACCAGAAGGCATTGAAGTATCCTGTATGTCAAAGTCTATTGCTATAACCCCAAAGCCGCTGGTTCCGAGGTAAATTTTTCCGTCGCTATCCTCAAGAATACGATAAACAGATGAAAACTGGAGTGCGCTTGTTTCTTTAAAGTCTCCGGGGAAATTACGAATGCGATGATAGTCGGGCGAAAGTATTTCAATACCACTGCCATCCGTTCCCACCCATATGGAACCATCTTTTCTTTCGTGAAAAGAGAGAACCGAATTATTGCTCAATCCGTCTTTTACTGATATTTGTCTGATAAGTTTACCGTTGATATCAAAAACATCGATTCCTCCTCCCTTTGTTCCGACCAGTATATCCTTATTTCGCGTAACCAGAATGCAGCGCACAATTGGATAGGAAAGTTGCCCTGAGGATAAGCTTGTTGCCGGAAACTCGGTTAGCTTCAAGGTGAAAACCCCGTTGCCATCGGTACCTATCCAAAGGATATCCGGATCTGTTTCATAAATGCTTAGTATACGGGTTGCAATAGGATTCCCCGAATATAAATTATTGACAATTTTAAGCTCCTCAAATTTATTTGATTGCAGGTTATAGCTGTAAATTCTGCCCTTCTCGGTTCCTGCCCACAATTTGCCGGGTTGACGGGAAACGGCAATGGAGGTGATTACATCATCAGGAATCCGGAGTCTCAGTGTTTGCAGGGTTTCAGGATCAACCATCAGGGCAGCACCAGTTCGTTGCGTTATAAACAGGTATGGCTTAACGCCAATCTGCAAAAGCATTGAAGAAGTTAGTGTTCCGGTAATTGGTAATTGCATCAGCGTTTCCAGCCGGTCTCCTTTCTGTTGAAGCAATTCACCAGTTGCTGTGATACAAAAAAGTTTTTCGTCAACCAGATGTACTCTCTTGACCTTGAGGGATGCGCCTGTGGAAAATTTGTTAAGAATCAATGGGTCAAAAAGGTCCTTTTGCTCATTATACCGGAATAACCCGCGGCCAAAAACCGAAGCCAGGGTTCCATATCTTGCCGAATGTGTTAAAGCGATGTCATTCTCATAATTGATTTGCTCCGGTTCGTTGGTAAAATACGCAAAAAAACGATCGCGGATGTTATCATAACGGGCAATCCCTTTATTAGTAAGCATCCAAACAGGCCCTGCTGCGGTTGGATATAATTCTCTAATTACATGGTTGTGAATGGAATAAGGTTTGCCTCCCGGAAGGAAAGTTTCAATGGAATGGCCGTTGTAACGGTTTAGTCCGTTCCAGGTTCCCAGCCAGATGTAACCTTCAGCATCTTTTGCGATTGTATTTACTGCACCATTTGATAAACCTTCGCGCCGCGAAATGGAATGAACAGTGGTTCGGAACCCGGCGACTGTGTCCGGAATCAGCAATAAAGTAAGCAATAATAAGTTAAGCCAGTGTCGCATAAGTGGTAAGGTCATACTCTCGTTGACCGGAAGTAAAATTAGTATAAAAAGCGAATGGAACAGTAATGAAAAACTCCCTTTTTGCCTAAGATAATCAGAAAATCAAGAGATTGTATACATTTTGTCTACGCTCTATTTTACAGGGTTACATTGATTTATTAAAATGCACTAACTTTCAATTTCAAACGATGTCCTCAGGAGTCGAAGAACTTTTCAATTAAAGACTTTCCACATTTAAATACTCTCAGGCCACCTTTATATGTAAAAATCTGTATCTTTACCCTGAACAAGTATTCAACCAGGATGTTAATCTTCAAAAATTTCAAATAATGAATTACCCAATAAAAGTAACCATCGGCGACATCACTGTGCGCGATGGATTTCAGCATGAAGAAAAATTCATCCCTACCGAAGCCAAACTTTGGGTAGCAGAACAGTTGATTTTATCAGGATTTAAACATATTGAAGTTACCAACTTTGGCAATCCATCGGGGATGCCACAGTTTAAAGACGCTGATGAGATCATGAAGAAAATTCGCAAAAGCAAAACCATAGCCCATTTGATGGATGGCGTGAGCCTTACCGCGGTTACCATACGCGAAAAAGCAATTGAACGTGCCATCGAAGCCCGCAAGGAAGGCTGGGGGCCCGATCGCATACTGCTGATGGTTTCGACCAGCGAATCGCATCACATCAAAAATTCGGGGCTAAGCCTTGATGATTACTGGAAAATGGCCGAAAAATACATACCTATGGCGCACGATGCCGGCATAAAGGTAAACGGAACCGTGAGCACCATTTGGGGATGCCCTATCGAGGGCTCCACCAAAATGGAAAAAGCCATTGAATTTACACAACGCTGGCTCGATATCGGAGCCAACGATGTGGAACATGCCGACCACGACGGTTCAGCATCGCCCGACCGCGTTTACCGCTATTTTTCGATGCTGCTCGACAGCATTCCGCGACCCGAGAAACACATTGTACATTTTCACACCACCCGCGGCTGGGGCCTGGCCAATGTGCTGGCCGCATTGCAGGCCGGTATGACCAATTACGAATCAACCCTTGGCGGTATTGGCGGGCAACCGGCCAATTTTGTGAATGGTGTGCCCGTAGCCGGAACCGGCTCCTATTACTACAAAGATCCGGGAATAACCGGGCTCGTCAATACCGAAGACATGGTGGTGATGATGGACGAAATGGGCATTGAGACCAATCTCGATATCGACCGCATTCTGGAAACCGGAAATATGGTTGAGCGCATTGTAGGCCGCCGCCTGCGTTCCGAAGCAATTAAAAACGGACGAATTCCGAAAAACCTGAAAGGGTGAGTACCTTGAGCGCAGGGCGTGGTGGCAGAGTGCTGAGAAAGTGTGAATCAGAATAGAAGAAACGAATTTTGGACACAGAGACAAGGTAACGGGGCGATATGGAGATGCAATCCTGCTTCATTTGCATGATTTCTTCTTACATCTTACTTCGGTCCCTCAGTAAGTCGAAGAGTTTGCTTCTTCTTTCCTTTTCCTTTTAGCTTTTTACTTTGAGCCCGCCTGACTGCCGTAATAGCAGTCAGGCTTTTTACTTTTTCCTTTCTTTTACTCCTTCACCCATTTGCCGCTGCCGATTACCCGGTTTTGGGCGGTAATGCGATAAACATAGGTTCCGCAGCCAAGTTGAGAAGTGGCAATTTGCTGCATATCGCCCGCCACCCGTGCTTCAAGCACGAGTTTACCGCTCAAATCAAACAACTGAAACTGCGCCGATTTGTGCTGTACCGCCAACTTTACCCGCAAATATTCGCGGCCCGGGTTGGGAAGCACAATGGCCTCCTGTGCTAAAGGCAGCGCGGGGTTATCTACATTTACAATAAGACCTTCGCTGTTGACTTTAAGCACGAAGGGATCTTTTTGGGCTACAAAGGGAACTGCATGGGCATCATATCTGCTCCCCACAATAATTGCACCTCCATCGTTAGCGGGCTTAATATCAAAGGAGATATAATACGCATCTCCACCATAAAAGTGCTGATCAATCAATTCAAAATTGCCATTTATCCGATTTATTTGAATCCACGAAGGCTCTTCCTGCCACGGATATTGGCCCGGAATTGCATTATATATTCCAATGCTCCATATTTCATTATTGAGAACCAGTGTATTTTTTGCTCCCCCACAATACAATAAAGTATCAGGATTACTTAGGACTTCAATGCTGTTCATTAGTTCAAAATTATAGTTAAACTCAGTTGTGATAAGGTGAGGATAGTCGTTTTGCAGAGAAGTTGTTGTAGAGGTAAGCAGAAATGAATTTGCAGTATAGGTTGATAACCCTGAATTGTTCATTAAAAAAGCATCCGGATCGTAAGTTGAAAGATGGTTAAGATTGGCATCAAGCTTAAGCAGCTTTGTATAACTATTATCTTTAAAGAGACTTCCGCCATAAGTAACTACTATTGTAGAATCAGTAAGGTTATAAATTAAATCAGAGGGGTCCTGCACTCCTGATAAATCGGATTGATAGTACGCTAAACTATCGGCTGGTAATCCAATTTTAAGCATTGATAAGTGTGGTATTGATTTTGCCTCGTCGCTTAGTGCTGAAAGTACATAAAGCACAGAATCATTCAGCACCAGGGTCTCTTCTGGTACATTAAAATTTGTATTACTTCTGCAGAAGGAGTCTTTTGAAAGGATATTCAATTGATTGTCAATCTGCCATAAGGTAATGTGAAATAAAAAGTCATTATTATTTAAACTACGTTCATTACCGGTTACCTCAAACCTTTCATACGGTGCATTAATAAAATTGATTGCCGTGCAATACGTGTTGCCATTTTCACTTTGAAGAGAAATTTCCTGAACCAAATTCCCATTGCTGTCAATTTTATAGACAAAGCCGTTATTCCTTGTATAATCAGGAAGGAAATACCGGGTACCTGTAATAAAAAAATTTCCGTCTTCATCTTCAGCGGAACAAAAAGCTTCATCATGTTCTTCTGATGGGTAGTATTTAAAAAAACTTGTCTGACTATACAGCATTGCATGAAAACTGATAAAAAAGACCATTGTTAAAATTCGCATATTTTCAAGATATTATACCCGGAGAATCTGTATTTCATTAAAAACAGCTGATTTTCTCATAAAGGAACATCAATTATAAGTTATTAACAAAACACAAATGCTCCGGATGTGAATTTTTTTTTGGTTAATTGGGGTTTTCTATTTTAATTCCGTAATACAACTTGTAGTCATGAAATCTGGACCATCCCTGTCCAAGACCCCAGTCAGGAATTACTTCAACAGTTTTATACGAAAGGCCTGGTATAGCTTTAGCCATTCGTATATAATCAAATTTGCCAAGATAGTAATTCAACTCATCGGGGGATAAACAAGGCTCCTCTGCAGGAGAAGGCGAATTCCCTGAAGCATAAAATTGCATATAGTTGCCATATGGGTTATTATCGTCTGGGAATTCATACCAATATGAAGTTGTAAATTGAACCGAAACAAAATACCCGGGAGCAAGCACTGCAATGGGGTTCCGGAATTTATACTGCAATTGCGTTGTGGCATCCTGCCCCAGATAACCTGAAAAGTTATCGCATTTGCCCAATCCAAACCCCCAATACCAATAATCTTCGGGTCCAAAAGGAACATAATTGAGGCCGGTACCTAAAATGCCGCCCGAGAGGGTAGCCAACATATTTTCAGCACCACTTTTCAAACCGTTGGGTTCCAGGCTTAGGTCAACCACATCAAAAGCAAAATTGGGGTTACCGCTACTTTGCTGCAACAGCCCAGCCCAGTTGTTTATGGCAGTGTATAGGGCATTTAAATCACTCAGGCTTACCTGCCCGTTGTTGACCGACAGCAGCAGGGTGTCGTGGTAAAAATCAACCTGCCCAAAAAGGTGGTTGTTGTTGGCCTGCTCAAAGTTGAGTAAGCCTTCAAGGTACCACTCAGCCGAATCGGCATCCATAGTGGCACCACTTTTGGCCAGCAGGTGTTGTTTGAAAGAGAGTAATTGTTGAGTTGTTTTTGATGTTTTATCGGGGGTAACCGGGGTTGAACTTTCTTTTTTACAAGAGGTAACCAGCAATAAGGCCAATAGGCCAATGGTTACAAATGAATATAGTTTTTTCATTGGATATAATTAAAAATTAATGGTATAAAGTAAATTAACAGTAAAAAAAACATGCGTAAAAAGGAGCCACACTAAGGGGGCTTAAACCTGTCTTCAGAAAAGCGATATATATATATAGCATATTATAATTAAGGATTAACTGTTGTTACCGGATCTTAAACGCAAATGTAAATAAAATCGTATGCAATGCAGGCGGAATCTGAAAAAAATCAGGCTACTGTTTGGGGTATAAATTTGCAAGAGCTCAATCAGATGATAAAAGAGCTATTAAATAATGGGAGGGTTTTCTGACGAAGGGCATGATTTTGTATAAGGTGACAAGGACATAGTGTGATGATAGCCTGTTTGCTGGCAGTCAATTATTTTGAACCTGCCTTCCCGACTGTTTTCGGACAGTCGGGAAGGCTTCGGGCTTTTCCCCTGATTAAAGCACAGGAAACTCAAAAATCTTAGGAAAGGATAATTGCCGGTATTAAACGCAAACAGCTGACCCATTTTTGCGTCAGCTGTTTGTATTTTAAGTTCTATTTTGATTAGAACGGAAGATCGTCGTTTTCAGTTGCAACAACAGGCGGAGGCGGTGTTGAAGCCGATTCGTGGGTTGAAGCGGTGGGGGCATCGGACGATGACCTTCCTCCCAGCATATTGAGTGTATCTCCTTCAATTTCGGTAATGTAGCGTTTCTGACCGTCTTTCTCATAGGAGCGGCTGCGAATGCGCCCTTCGATATAGACCTGCATGCCTTTTTTCAGGTACTTTTCGGCTACTTCGGCCAGACCGCGCCATAAAATAATATTGTGCCATTCGGTTTGCTCTATATCCTGTCCGTCGCGGTTACGGTAGGTTTCAGTGGTTGCAAGCGAAAAAGCTGCTTTTTTTACTCCTTTGTCAAAATTCTGAATTTCAGGGTCTTTACCCAGATTACCGATCAGAATCACTTTGTTAACACCTCTGGCCATTGCGATTAAGTTTTTATTTGTCCGTTACAAAGATACAATGAAATAGCCTGAAACCGCTTTTGATTCTAAAAAATTACGCCTGAAGCTTCATCAAGAAACCGGCCGATAAGGCGTGGCACCGGCAGGGTTGACTTAACCTCTTGTATCGGATAAAAAACCTCATTCCCGGTCATTGCTACTTCAGTATTTTGGATTGAAAACAGGATAAAACGTGCATAAATGGTCTGATGTGTGAGCAAATGCCTGTAGTCGAAAAAACGGGATACTTTAGCCGAGGCGCCAAATCTCACGATTTCGGGATGGTTGAGCAAATCATCCGTAACAAGCAGCGCATCGGCTTCAGCCAGGGGAAACTCCCACAAGCTTTTCCAGATGTCGTTGCTTTTGCGTTTACGCAGCAGCAATTGTTTATCAGGCGTGAGCAGGCACATATAGGTAAAATATCTGTTGCGCTTTATCACTTCTTTCCTGCGGGGCGGAAAATCAGAAATCCGACCGGTGGTAAAAGCCACACAGTGTGCCGAAAACATGCATGTTTTACAATCGGGTGACGAGGGCTTGCAGTGGGTGGCACCAAATTCCATCACAGCCTGATTAAAATCGCCGGGTTCTGATACAGGAATCATAGCCTGCATACGGCGTTTTATCTCAGCTTGCAGAGCCGAAGTTCCGGCAGGAAGTCCGATACCGAAAATTCTTGAAATTACGCGTACTACATTGCCATCCACCACAGGGGTAGATTCATTGTTACAAATGGATGCAATGGCCGATGCAGTATAATCACCCACACCCCTGAGCGTACGAAGAGTGGCATAGTCGGCCGGAAAATTACCATTTAAGTACTGCATCACATGCCTGGCGCTGCTGTGCATGTTACGCGCGCGGCTGTAGTATCCAAGCCCTTTCCAAACTTCAAGCACTTCATTTTCGGAAGCCGAAGCCAGCGAACCAACATCCGGAAAACGGTTTAAAAACCGGTGGTAATAAGCGAGCCCCTGCTCAACCCGGGTTTGCTGCAAAATAATTTCAGAAACCCACACAGCATAAGGGTCTTTGGTGTGCCGCCAGGGCAAATTACGCTTGCCGGCGGTATACCAGCTGAGGAACAATCGGGTGAAATCAGTCATAGGCTGTTCGAAAAACACATAAAATGAGGCAATTGGGTGCAAAAAAAATGGATTATTTTCATATTGTTTTAAAAACCTTTATATTTGCACCCGTTTAAAAAATTTATTCTCAAATCATTAAAACCTTTAATCAACATGACAAAAGCAGAAATTGTAGCTGAAATTGCTAGTAAGACCAATATCGAGAAGGTTGCTGTACAGCAAACTGTTGAGGCTTTCATGGATGCCGTTAAAAACTCATTGGCCAACGGTGAAAATGTATACCTCAGGGGATTTGGCAGTTTTACTACAAAGAAAAGGGCTGAAAAGACCGGTCGCAACATTTCGAAGAACACCACCATCATAATTCCTGCACATTATATTCCTGCTTTTAAACCTGCCAAAACGTTTGTATTCGACGTTAAGAACAAGGTAAAATAAGCAGTTGTTCATTTTTTAAATTCAATCATCATGCCAAGCGGAAAAAAGAGAAAAAGACATAAAATGGCAACGCACAAACGTAAAAAACGTTTGCGCAAAAACAGACACAAAAAGAAATAAATTTTCTTAAACATCGGTGATACCCCCATGTGCCCTTGCAGGTAGAGTCCTGAACCGGCACATGCCGGGTAAATCATCCATGGAACAACCCGGCTGCTGATCGGCAAAAAGGGTGTGTTCTGTTTATTTCTTTATACGTACTATTTCTAAAAATCAGGATTTTGAATAAGGAACTGATTATCGATGCAGGTCTTTCGGAGGTGAATATTGCATTACTTGAGGACAAAGACCTGGTTGAGCTTAATAAAGAAAAAAGCAACAACAATTATGCAGTAGGCGATATTTACCTGGGCAGGGTTAAAAAGATTATGCCCGGATTAAATGCTGCATTTGTTGATGTTGGGTACGAAAAAGATGCCTTTTTGCATTACCTCGATCTGGGGCCTCAGGTAAATTCACTCAATAAGCTTTTAAAACAATACATTGCCGGCAAGCAGGATGTTCCTTCTATCAGCGAGATGGGACCAGAGCCTGACATTGAAAAAACCGGAAAGATTGGAGCTGTGCTTACGCCCAATCAGCAGGTATTGATTCAGATTGCCAAAGAACCAATTTCAACCAAGGGGCCACGGGTTTCGTCCGAAATTTCATTTGCCGGCCGTTATCTGGTACTGGTGCCTTTTTCGAGCCGGGTTTCAGTATCGCAGAAAATTAAGAGCGTTGAAGAGCGAAACCGCCTTAAGCGCCTGATTACCAGTATAAAACCCCGTAATTTTGGTGTTATTATTCGTACAGTTGCCGAAAATAAAAAGGTAGCCGATCTGGATGCCGATTTGCGCAACCTTATTGCCAAATGGGAAGCCTGCATATCAAAACTCGAAGGAGCCCGTGCACCACAGCGCGTTTTAAGCGAAATTGACCGCACCACAGCCATTTTGCGCGATCTTCTGAACGAATCGTTCAACAATATCCATGTGAACGATGCCGCCCTTTTCGAAGAAATAAAAGCCTATATACGCACCATTGCGCCTGATAAAATTGACATTGTTAAACTGTACAAAGGCAAAGCGCCTATATTCGAACAGTTTGGCATCGATAAACAGATTAAGAATTCGTTTGGTAAAATTATTACCATCAAAAGTGGAGTTTATCTCATTATCGAACACACCGAAGCGCTTCACGTAATTGATGTAAACAGTGGTCACAGGGTAAATTCAGAGAATTCGCAGGAAATGAATGCACTGGCCGTTAACCTTGAAGCTGCCAGCGAAATTGCCCGTCAGTTGCGCCTTCGCGATATGGGTGGTATTATAGTTGTCGATTTTATCGATATGCAAGAGGGTACCAACCGTCGCAAGTTGTATCAGAAGCTGAAAGAGGAAATGGGTAAAGATCATGCCAAACACACCATTTTACCTCCGAGCAAGTTTGGTCTTGTGCAAATTACACGCCATCGCGTGCGCCCCGAAATGAATGTGCAGATTCTCGAAAAATGCCCTTCGTGTGGCGGAACCGGCGAAATTAAACCCAGTATTATCCTTATCGACCAGATCGAGAATAACATCAGGTATCTGATTCATGATCAGAATGAACCGTTTGTTAAGATTATGGTTCATCCTTATATTTATGCTTATCTGGTGCAGGGTTTCCCATCAATCCGCATGAAATGGTACCTTACCTTCAAACACTGGATCAGGCTGCAGCCCATGTCGTCGTTCCATTTGCTGGAATACCGGTTTATCAATAAAGTAGGCGACGAAATTAAAATGTAGCGCCCTGCCGCTGTATCAAAGCGGTAAACAACGAATTAAAATCCTATTTTTGCATTATAAAACCGCCTTTCGGGGCGATAACTTCTGTTTTTGTATTTATGGATACTGTTGTAAGCGGCATCAGGCCAACCGGAAATCTGCACCTTGGTAATTATTTCGGAGCACTCCGAAATTTTATTAAAATGCAGAACAAGAATCATTGTTACTTTTTTATAGCTGATTATCATTCACTCACTACCCACCCTACCCCTGCCGATTTGCATGGCAATGTTAAGAGTGTGCTTGTTGATTATCTGGCAGCCGGACTCGATCCCGAAAAGGCCACCCTATACCTGCAGAGCGATTTACCTGAAACCGCGGAGTTGTATCTGTTTTTGAATATGAACGCCTACCTGGGCGAACTTGAACGCGTAACTTCATTCAAGGATAAAGCACGCACCCAGCCCGATAATATCAATGCCGGCCTGCTTACCTACCCTACACTTATGGCTGCCGATATTATTATTCACAAGGCGCACAAAGTTCCGGTTGGTAAGGATCAGGAGCAACACCTCGAAATGACGCGCACTTTTGCCAATCGGTTTAACCGGCTGTATAAGGTTGATTATTTCCCCGAACCTGTTGCGTATAACTTCGGGGAGCAGCTGGTTAAAATTCCTGGCCTCGATGGCAGCACCAAAATGGGTAAATCGGAAGGCGAAGGAAATGCGATTTTCCTGAAAGACGACCCCGCTGTAATCCGTAAAAAAGTGATGAAAGCCGTTACCGACAGCGGGCCAACAGAACCCAATCAGCCAAAACCACAAGCCATCGAGAACCTTTTTAATCTGATGAAGGCGTTGTCGGCTCCCGAAACACTGGCACACTTTGAAGATGCCTACAACACCTGTACTATTCGCTATGGCGATATGAAAAAACAGCTGGCCGAAGATGCTATTGCCTTCACCAGCCCGCTTCGCGAAAAAATTATGGAACTTTCAGCCAATCCGGCTTACCTCAAAAAAGTAGTTGAGCTCGGTAAGCAAAAGGCGCATGAGAGCGCTGCCAGAACCATACGCGAAGTGCGTGAAATTATTGGTTTCAAATCGTTTTAAAGCACCTCGGCAATGAAGCACTACAACGGATTATCCATTGTTACAGCATTGTTGCTTCGGATTACTGTAATTGTTTTTGTTTTTTCTTTTTTGTACGAGGTGCTGCGCGACCTCAACAATGGTGAAATGCCACAAACAGGCTTTATTGATGTGTTGCTGGTCGCAGCCTTTCTAATTATTTCCATCGTGCTGATGATTCTTGATAAGCCCAAATTTGAGCTCATTGGGTTTCTTATTGTTTTCACCATCAGCACGTTCCGCTTGCTTTCGGTTTTATTTCAGTTCGGGCTTCGTACCGATATGAGTCTGCACTTGATGCTTATGGGTTTTTCGTTTTACTTTATGGCAAAACCATTTACGCATAAGCGCAAACGCGGTGCCAGTTTTCTGGAATAAAAAACAGCTGCCATTCACCGGGCAGCTGCTGTTCAACGTCACACAAGAGAAACTCATCTTTCTATTTTTTGCCTATTACCGGGTAAAGGTTAAATTCACCTTCAATCGTGTGCTTGTCAGGCATGGTACAATTGTCGGCATACCCGTCCTTATCTTCATACAACACACCCGAAAAATAGCCCGTAACCACATGCTCATTGGGATACCACCGAATGATGGATACGGTTACTTCAGCCGTTTTATATTCGTAATTACAGATTTGATGAATTTCATCGTACACGCGCTCAGGATAATTGAGCGTATAGCCCATGGCTGCCTGTGGCCCGAACCACATATCATCTTCACCATCCTGATGAAAACCAACCAGGCTTCTGCTGGTTTCTGACGGGTTATTGAAATCGAGCACAAACCCGTTTAAGTAATTTCCATTACTCATGGCCTCGCCGGCGGCAATCTGAAGCTGTCCACCGGTAAAAGCGCAGTTTACCATTTTAATATCGTTCGGATCGGGTGGCACAGCCCCGTTAAAACCATATTGATAATACGCGTGTGTTACACCATCAACGGTGAGTAATAGATAGTAATCGGAATCGACAATTGAAATATTGGAATTGAGCATAAACACCTTGTTATTGCCGGCCTTATCTTTAGCCTGCAGCCGCACACTTACTGCAACCGGATTTATAGAAGGTCTGTTATCTGGAGCCGTGTAGGTAGCATTGTTACCTGAAGCACTTAGTTTACCCGACGATCCGTTAACCGGTGCCGGAGAACCATTCAAAGCCCAGTTAGTTACCTTAAAATCCATCAAACGCTCTTCAGTAGCCGGGATAGGTGTGAGAGGAGTAAGGTCATCGCCATTGCCGGTAATGGGCACAAGTGGCACCAATTCCAGATCATCAGGCTGATGCTGATCGCGCACAAAGCCGAAAACTTTTAATGAAACCGACTGGCCCTTACGCAAGGTAGCCGACGAAGGCGTAAGTGAAAAGTCGATAAACCTGCCAAGAGCCCAATCGCTGAAATGAGTTACTTCAATAAACACGTTTGCATTTGCCTTATCCAGCTGACTGTTGAGCATGGCATTCCAAACGCCATCGGCCGATTGGGTAACTATCCAAAGAAAATCTTCGGGTGCATCGCGAAGCAGTGCATTATCATAATGAAAAATAAGTTTTACCGGTTTGCCGAAGGTTGTTCCCTCGGGCTGAAGCCTGTATGCATTGCCCAGCCCGAGCGGAGCATTGTTGCTAACAGGCTGTATGCCAATGCTTGTTGCCGCAGACAATGCTCCTTCGGGTATTTCAATAGTGAGGTGGCCATCGGCTGAGGTGATACTACCACCTTCTGTTCCGATCAAAGCGGTTACGGCTTCTCCTTTCGGAATGCCCTTTTCGGTTACAATTGGCCCTGCCGGATCTCCGGAGGGATTGCTGTCTTTTTTGCATGAAACCGTGGCAAGTAGCGCCAGCGGCAACAGCATCAGCATCCACCATCTGATTGTATTGATTTTCATAATGATTCGCGGTTAAAATCAGTTCATTTTCCCCAATTGATAGTGCTCTGAGGTATATTGCTTTTTCACAATGTGAAGAATACGGCCATCTTTAACAGCTTCAAACCAGGCATCAAAGGCGGTAGTTTGTCCTCCATCGTCGGTGGTATTTATCTCCCAGTTTCCGGTTGTGTAAAGCCCATTGGTGGTTTGAATTATGTATTGGTTGTTGATTACCGCCTGAGATTCCTTTTCGTAATTCCTGTTGTTGATAAAACGGTATTTGAGGTGCCCTACAGTAATGCTCATCCCCGCATAATTACCTGAAACAACATAGTAGTACATGGCAAAAGCGCCACTGCCTTCTTCCCATTTCCCGATGAGGTCGTTGGGGCCAATGGCAAATTTGTTGTAATTAAACATCGCTTCTATTTGTTCCATCGACTGAAAATACTGATCAAGTTCGGCATTGTCGGCAGTAATTATTTCCATGCAATAGGCGGTTCCGTTCACCGGTTTGGCCAGGAAAGTTACCAGTTTGTTTTGCCCTGTGGCATTATCAACCACTTCGGCCTGCATAAGGTAATACGGAAAGTTGCCGGGGTCGTACTGAAATTCAACGGCATTATTCACGGTATACCTGTTCAGTGCCATTAGCTGAAAACAACTTACAACCAGTTGGGGGCGCATTTCGTCGGTGATAAGCACCGGGTAATGCAGCAGTATCTTTACATTTTGTTTGGTAATTTCAACCCAGTCGTCTTTGATGGTCGACGACCATCCATCGTCCCAGTTGGTGGTTGAATAGGCATATCCGGTAAAAGTACCCGGGGTGATGGTATCAGGCGGAGGATTGTGATTGGTGGTGTCGGTGTTGTTGTCGGGTGGTTTGGGAGTATCATCCTTTTTGCATGACATCGCCATGAGCACGAGAAGCAACACCATAAAACCAGCTTTCATAATCTTTTTTATTATTTCCATAGTGTTTTGATTTTTAAGCCTTACACAAATCAGGTAAGGCTAAGTGATTTCATTTGTGTGACGATACAAATGTAGATTTCTGTATATCTTTGAACAATCCTGTAAAAACAGGATATTTACTGGTTTACCTAAAAATCCTGTAAAAACAGGATAGCTGCAAAAGCATTTGAGGCTTTTCTTTGTATTGAAATCGATATCTATGCATTGCACCCGAAAAACAAGGGCATTTATTCCGCTATTGGCGGTAATCTTTATTGCCGCTTTTGCTACAATCGCCAGCGCATCTGTAAAAAGATCTGACAAATGGGTGTCAGATTCCATTACCGTACAGGCACTTATTCAACGGGGCCGGGCCATAGAAACCACCACACCCGATATGGCTGGGCGCTATTACCATCAGGCATATAATTATGCCCGCATTAAGGGTTACACCAAAGGAATGATTATAGCTATACATAACATCACATTCATTCAGAATTTATTAGGGCAGTATGACTCTTCGCTTATAATGAATACCAGAGCGGTAAAACTATCGCGACAAATAAACGACTCAGTTAATCTCGCCAAGGCACTTTTTAATACCGGAACATCGCTGCGATGCCTTACCCGATACGATGAGGCTGCTGCTTGCTACCACGAGGGCAGTGAGGTGTTTCTTAAACTCGGCGATGAGTCGATGTGGACTGAAGCCTATGATATACTTCAGGTGCTTTATTACGATATGCATCAATATGCCAAAGCCATAGAATATGGCGAAAAAGCACTTTCAGAAGTTAAAAAGGGAACTGACCATTACCTTCAGGGAAGGGTTATGAGCAATTTAGGCGTGAGTTATGTTATGCTGGGCAATTATGAAAGGGGCCGGGAGCTTTTCAATGGGGCGCTTATGCAAAGCAGGTTTACCGGCGATAAGGTGTTGCAAACGGTTCAGTTTCTGAATCTGGGCGATTTAGCCATGCGCGAAAAAAAATGGGAGCTTTTCTATGCATTTTTGCAAAAGGCACTTCCATTGTCCATCGAAACAGCTGCCACCGAAAATGAACTGATTGTGCGCAAAGGGCTGCTCATCTATTATATGTACAAACATGACTACAACCTGGCCGAAAAGTACGGGATGCAGGCCTTGTCTCTGGCACGTAAAAACATCTATCATGTTCAGCGTCAGAAAATTTATTCGCAACTTTCAAACCTGTATTTTGCCAGACAGGATGTATCTTTTGGCATGAAATACAGTACGATGGCCGAAGCCCTTGCCGACAGTCTGCTTAACGAATCGATTCTGCAAAAGGCCGATGAACTTGAAAAGAAGTTTGGTGGCGAAAAATCTGCAGCTCAGGTTAAATTGCTTTTGGCCGAAAAGCGTTATCAGCAGATTGCGCTGAGGCACCGTAATATTCTGATGCTTGTGATGGCCCTGAGCCTGGCTGGTGTGGTATTTACAGCTTTTCTCATGTATAAAAATTTCAGGCACCGCCGAAAAATTCAGTTACAACGTATTGCTGAGCTGGAATCGGAAAAGCTGCTTGCAGCATCTGAAGCTGTAATAAAAGGAGAAGAACAGGAAAGAAGCCGGCTTGCGCGCGATTTACATGATGGGTTAGGCGGTATGCTTAGTGGCATCAGGCACTCGTTTGGGAGCATACGCGAAAACCTGATGATGACTGACGAAAATATGACCGCATTTGAACGAAGTATGGATATGCTCGATACTTCAATAAGCGAAATGCGGCGGGTTGCACACAATATGATGCCTGAATCGTTGCTTAAGTTCGGCCTTGATGCCACTTTGAGCGATTTTTGCCGACAGATAGGAAAAAGCGGAGCCGTTCAGATTACCTATCAAAGTATTGGAGACAAGGAGAAAAAAACGGGAGAAACTTTAATGGTGACCATTTACCGCATTGTTCAGGAATTAATCAACAATATTGTGCGCCACTCCGGAGCCACAAAAGCCATTGTTCAGCTCAATTACACCGAATCGCACATTCTGATAACCGTCGAAGACAACGGCTGCGGTTTTGACACTTCAAAGCTCAGTCAATCGCCCGGAATAGGCTGGAGCAATATAAAGAGCCGCATTGATTTCCTGAAGGGAAGCCTGGATATTCATTCCGGCGAAAACAAGGGCACTTCAATTTATATTGAAATTAAAAGAACATGAGCACGAAGATTTTTATTGTTGATGATCATTATATGGTGATAGAAGGCATACGCTCACTTTTACAAAATGCCAGTGAAATTGAATGGATGGGGCATGCCTCGAATGCCCGTTCATGCATGGCCTTTCTTAAAAAAGAGCAACCTGATGTGCTGTTACTTGATATAAATCTGCCTGATATCAGCGGGCTCGACCTTTGCCGCGATATTTTGCGCGATTATCCGGATATCAGAATTCTGGCCATCAGCTCATTCAGCCAGCACAGCTATGTGCGCAAGATGATGAGCCATGGTGCAAAAGGCTATCTGCTTAAAAATGCTTCACGCGATGAAATAATACATGCCATATCAGAAGTAATGAATGGTAAATCATTTCTGAGCTCCGAACTTGCCGAAGATGCTGATTCAGCAACGCTTTTAAATATACCAACAGTAACCCGGCGCGAAAAAGAGGTTTTGATGCTTATTGCCCAGGGATTAACCAATCAGCAGATTGCTGATAAATTGTTTATCAGCCCGGCTACCGTTGATACACACCGCACCAGTTTGCTGGCGAAGTTTGAGGTAAAAAATACCGCCAGCCTGATCAGGCTGGCGGGTGAATATAATTTATTGTAGCTGCTTAATAAAATAAAGGCAAATTCGGGTTTAGCACCTGGCCGACAGGTTGCATCAGGCAATCTGTAAGGTTCTCTTAATCAGGGCACGGGTTATTTTGTTTCATTTTCAGGTGCACCGAAACAGGTCCCAAAAAAATCGTCGCTCAATAGTTTACTTTCAATCATATCACCATCTTTAAATACTGATGGATCAAAGGTGCTGGTAGCTTCGGGCTTTTCGACCGACAGAATTTTAAATTCGGTGCGGCGGTTGGCCTGATGTTCTTCTTCGGTGCACTCAACACCATCAGAACATTTGTTTACCAAACGTGTTTCGCCATATCCTCTGGCAATGAGGCGTGAGGGATCAACACCCTGAAGCACAATATATCTTACTGCAGATTCAGCCCTTTTTTGCGAAAGCTCATCGTTGTAGGCATTAGAAGCGCGGCAGTCGGTATGCGACGAAAGTTCAGCCGTTATCGGATATTTTTTCATCAGCGCCACCAGGTTGTCAAGTGCCGGTTTAGCATCATCGCGGATATACCATTTATCGAGATCGTAATAAATGTTCTCTACTTTAAATACCTTGTTTACGAACAACTTATCCAACGTGAGATCGCGCGGAGTGTTGAAATTTTCCTGATTAAATGCTGAATCAATCCTGAAATTAAGACAATCGTCGATATATCCCGGCATTACTGCTTTGCAGAGGTACATATCAAGCTTCAAAATCGGCATAGTATACAGTCCGTCGGGCTTTGTTTTGAGTACTTTAACTTTATTGGTACGGGTGTTAAGCACAAAAACAGTAGCCCCTTCAATTGGTAATCCAGTGGTTTTATCCTTCACATAGCCGCTAACCATAAGGTCTTTGGCCGGTTCAGGCTCAACTTTAGCCGGAGGATTCAAAAACCTGAAGGCATAAATATCGTCGCTTCCTTTACCTCCCGGCCTGTTTGAACTGAAAAATCCAGATTTAAGATCTTTGGCAAAAGCTATTCCAAAATCATCATAGGATGAATTTATCGGAGCCTTCAGGTTTTCGGGGGTACTCCAGCCGGTGCTGGTTTTATGCGAAACAAAAATATCGAGTCCGCCATAGCCCAGCATTCCATCCGACGAAAAATACAAGAGTGTATCATTTACCAGCGTGGGAAAGACCTCGTTGCCTGCGCTATTGATGTGTTTTCCCAGATTCACAGGTTCACTCCATTTTCCTGCGGTGAAGTTTGAAACATAAAGATCCGAGCCTCCTGAGCCTTCGGGCTTATCAGAAACAAATATCATGGTATTGCCGTTTGAAGAAACGGCAGGATGCCCAACCGAATACGCTTCGCTGTTGTAGGGAAACGGAAGATAAATAACCTTATTATCCTTTTGCTCTCCGTAATAGATCTTGAGCCTGTTGGTTGCAATATTCTGATTACCCTGCTTTACTTTTTCGAGTGTTGTGCGTGTGATATATATCCTGCCGTTACCAGGAAGTGCAACAGGACCGTCGTGCCATGTCTGATTAAACTGCTTGGATAAGGAAACAGGGCTGTTAAGATCGCCCCAAAAATCGTTGAAATATTTGGGTGTTGAAAAAAGCAGATCAAGATATCCGAAGTTGGTCCACCCATATTGGCGACCTTCCATGAAATCGATATTGCGGTCTGAGACAAAAACAACGCCATCCTCATAAAATACCGGACTAAAATCAGCATATTTCGAATTTGCGGCGCTCACATTTTTAATTTCGGCCAAAGGAGCCAAACCCTGCCATACCTTAATATCATTGCAGAAACGGGCATACACCGGGGCTTTCGCATCGTCGGGCACCAATTTGGCATAGGTAAGAAATGCATTGCGTGCCTGATCGTACTGCTGAAGGCTGCGCAAAGCCTGGCCCAGATAAAAATAGTTTTCAGGGTTGGTGTTGTTAAACTGCACAGCTTTCAGATACCACGAGCGGGCTTCTTCGGTATTGTTAATCAGCCTGTAGCAATCGGCCAGGCGCGCGGTTGCTGCTTTACGTTTTTCTTCATTCCTGCTGTTGGCGGCTTTTTTATACAAAGGTATCGCCTTTGAATATCTGAAGAAATCGTAATGCCTGTTGGCCCGGTTCATCTGAGCAAATATGGGAGTGCTCAGAATAATCAGTGCTAGTGCGGTGATGATTTTTTTGTTTTTCATTCGATTATCTGCTTTTTGCCTGTTCTCACAAGCTAAATTTAACACCTGTAACCTGTAAACAGATTAGAAATACCTGGGGGTCATCATGCGGCTGTGGAAGGTATCAATATCGATGCCCAGCCTTATTTCATGCGATCCTTTGTTCTGGGGTTGTAATTCGTTCAAATAAATATCGTACGAATAACCTACCCTGAACTTTTCGGAAATCCTAAACTCGGTAAGGAATACAATGGCCTTTTCGGTACGGTATGATGCACCTATCCAGAATATATCGCCAAACAAAAGGCTGGCATTTACATCGAACTGGAGCGGGGCATTTTTAACAAATTTGGCAAGCAGCGATGGCCTGAAAATCAGCTTATCGTTAAGTGGTACCGCCAGACCAGCCATCCCGTAAAAGTGTCGGAGCAGCTTGGTATAGGTGGTTTTATCGTCAATCTTTGCCAGCCCATACTCATTCTGAAAAAGCTGTTTCGACGATAATCCGGCAAACATATAGCGCGTTTGATAATACACACCAAAATTGGCATCGGGTGTAAATCGCTGAATATCCTGAGGGTTAAAGGCAAAATCAGGATCTTCAACATTGATTTGCTGCCAGTCAAAATTAAAATACTTGAACCCGGCCTGCAGGCCAAATGCGAGGGTTCCTTTACCTAAAAGTAAACGGTAGGCATAGGTTGCCATCAAACCCTGGTTAACGGTTGGTCCGAGTGCATCGCGGTAAGCATAAACACCAAGACCCACCTTGTTACTGCGGGTTGCCATATGAGCACCCACTGTAAAAGTTCGGGGTGCTCCATCGATACCCACCCATTGATAGCGGTCGAGCATATCAACGGTGAGTATCTCACGGCTGCCGGCATAAGCCGGGTTTAGCGCCAGTTTGTTAAACATGTACTGGCTGAATAATGGGTCCTGCTGGGCAAATGCCGAGAAACTGATTAACAGGAAAATAAAGCCGGTTATCTTTTTCATATCAATGATGTTTTTATTTTTTCAGAATCAGTTTTCACTCCTTACATAAATCCATCCGGTGAATGTGCGCATTCCCTTGATGTCGAGTATGTAATAGTAGGTGCCATCAGGAACCATATTTCCGTTTGCGTTTGAGCCATCCCAGAATACGGTGGTGTTATCGTAGCGGTTCAGATGTACAATCTTATCGCCCCAACGGTTGAATATGGTTACTTCGTTATCGGGGAAGTCTTCAATTCCCTTTATTTTCCAGGTATCGTTGTTACCATCTTTGTTGGGCGACAAACCATTGTAAATAATCAGGTTGTTAACATCCGGCTCAGGCAATACATGAATGTAAACCATGGCCTGATCACACAGAACCGGTACACCTTTATCACAAATGGTATAACAGAGCGAATCGTCACCGCTAAATCCTTCGTATGGGGTGTAGGTTATGGTATTGTTGCTGTTAAGCACAACCAGGCCATTTGAAGGATAGCTGCAGAATGTTACCGTAAGTGCGCTGTTTTCAGGATCGAGGTCGTTGGCCAGAATAGGAATATTTACCGAATGATTAAACTTGGTTGTATCGTAATCGTCAGCAGCAACCGGAGGATAGTTTATTCCATCAAGGAATACCATCACAGTATCGGTGTCCTGACATCCGGTAACGGCATCAGAAACCAGCAATACAAATTCGGTGTGATTCATCAGTGGCAGGGTAACCGGATTGGGTACACTGTTGTTGAGCAGCAGTGAGGCCGGTTGCCAGTTGTACACATAGAAACCTGAACCTGCATATGCATTTCCTTCAAGCTGGGTGTTCGAAGTGTAGGCAATGGTTTGATCGGCACCGGCATCAGCAATAACTCTCTGCCTGATGTTTATTACCATTTCATCGGTAACTTCCAGTCCACCGCAAGCCTCGCTTCCGCTTACATGCAATGTCATGGTTACATCACCTGTTTCGGTTGCATCCGGTACATAGGTTGGTGAAAGCGTATTGCCATTAAGGATTGATCCGTTACCAGTGGTAGTCCAGCTGATGGATGAGTAGTTTGAAGCTGATGCTCCGATAAGCTGAAGCGATTCACCCTGGCAAACAGCCAGATCGGGACCTGCAGATACTGTAGGCAAGTCCTCGATGGTAAGCAACATCTGATCTGAAGCCCAATTGCAAACACCGGCTGATTGAGCCACAACGGTAAGCATTACCGATCCATTGCTTATATCGCTCACACTTGGGGTGTAAACCGCATTGAGCAATGTGGCATCATCAAAGTATCCGGTACCGCTGCTTGTCCATACCACACTTGCATAATTTGCGGCAGTTGCACCTGAAATCTGATAGCTGCTTCCGGCGCATACGGCATCGTCATTACCCGCATTTACTGTAGCCTGACGCGAAATGTACAATGTGAGGAAATCAGATACCTCAGCACATTCGCCTGCTGACTGAGCGGTGATGGTAAGCACTACGCTTCCGTTAGCGATATCCTCTGAACCCGGAGTATAAACCGGATGCAGTGCACTTGCGTTGTCGAAACTTCCGTTTCCGGAGGTTGTCCACATCCATGAAGTGGCAAATTGAGCATAGGCTCCATCAAGAGTTGCCGTTTGGCTTTCGCAGATGGTGATATCGGCACCTGCATTCACAGTGGCCTGGCGAGAAATTATCAGCGTCATAACATCACTGCTGTTACCACAAGGTAAAGCTGACTGAACATGAAGTGTCAAATCAACGCTTCCATTTAAAATGTCGCTTGCACTTGGGGTATAGGTAGGATTGCTGATCGTTGGGTTGTTAAACACACCCGAACCTGAAGATGTCCACATGATAGAAACGGCATTTACGGCCGAAGCACCTGTTAAGGTATAACTACCACCTTCGCATATGGTAGTATCAGCACCGGCATTGGCGCTAGCCTGATGCGAAATCGTTAACACCATCTGATCGGTAACTGTAGCACAGGGTGCCGCTGCAAAGCCGGTTAGCATAAGGGTTGCGCTACCATTGGCAATATCGCTGCTTCCAGGTGTATACACCGGATGAAGTGCGTTAACATCGCTAAATGTTCCATCGCCGCTTGTTGACCAAAGCAATGAAGTCGTGTTCAACTCACTGGCATCTATCAGCGTGTAAGTAGTTCCCTCGCAAATTGTAGCATCGGAGCCGGCATTTACTTCGACAGGAGCCGAAATGGTGAGTACCATTGCATCGCTTGCTGAGGGGCAAACTCCAAACGAATAGGCTGTCATGGTTAGCACAACAGAACCGTCGTCGATGTCATTCTGGCTTGGTGTATAGGTTGGATTAACCATATACTGACTGCTGAATGTTCCGGTGCCTGAAGTTGTCCAGAATACCGACTCCTGGAATAGTGCCGTTGCGCCTGTAAGAGCATAGGTTCCGCCTCCGCAGATAGCTCCGTCAGAACCCGCATTGGCAATAGCCTGACGGTTGATGGTAAGAACCATGGCATCGCTCACCTGTGCACACAGGCCAGCCGACTGGCCGGTTAAAGTGAGCACTACAGAGCCATTTCCAATATCCGCAGCACTTGGGGTGTAAACCGGATTTACCAGTGTCGGATCAGAGAATGTTCCGGTTCCGCTGCTTGTCCACATTACACTGGTAGTATAGCTTGCTGTAGCCCCTGCCAGCGTGTACGAACCACCTTCACAGCTTGATGCATCCGGGCCGGCATTCACAACAGCCTGACGGCTGATGGTGAGTACCATTTGATCTGCATCTCCAGCGCATGGAGCAGCTGAAGTAACTGTCATGGTAAGTACTACCGAACCATTGATTATATCCGAATTGCTTGGCGTATAGGTGGGGTTCTGTATGGTAGCATTGCTGAAGCTTCCGGTTCCGCTGCTTGTCCACAGAATACTGGTAGCATTTGTTGCCACAGCGGTGCTAAGCGTATACGATGACCCTTCGCAAATGGTAGCGTCAACACCGGCATTGGCCGTAGCTTCGGGATGGATGGTAAGAACCATGGCATCAGAAGCGCTGCCGCAAGGTGCATTTGACTGAGCTGTTATTGCAAGTGTAACGGCTCCGGCGGCAATATCACCCTGACTTGGCGTGTAAACCGGATTAAGCAGGGTAGCGTTGTCGAAGGTACCACTTCCTGATGTTGTCCACAGGATGCTGATTGCATTTGAAGCAGTTGCGGCTGATAATGTATAATTGAATCCAGCACAGATTGTTGCATCCGGTCCGGCGTTTACAACAGCCAGCTTATTGATGGTAAGTACCATTTGGTCGGCATCGCCTGAACATGGCGCTGCAGAGGTAACGTTCATTGTAAGAATTACAGAACCATCGTCTATATCGTTCTGACTTGGCGTGTAAACCGGGTTTTGTGCAGTTGAATTGCTGAAAACACCTGTTCCGCTGGTTGTCCAGAGGATAGATACTGCATTCGTAGCCATTGCTGTGCTGAGCGAATAGGTGGATCCCTGACAGATTGTTGCATCAACACCAGCATTGGCAGAAGCTTCGAGTGAAATACTCAGAACCATTGCATCCGTTGCTGAATTACATGGAGCAGCGGATTGAGCGGTTAATGTGAGTGTGACTGAACCGGCTGTAATGTCAGCTGCACTTGGCGTGTATACCGGATGCAATAGGGTTGCATCATCGAATGTACCGGTACCTGAAGTTGTCCAAAGCAGCGAGGTGGCATTCTGAGCCGTGGATGTAGTGAGCGTATAATCACTACCCTGACAGATGGTGGCATCAACACCGGCATTAATGATTGCCTGCTTATTGATGATGAGGGTCATCTGGTCAGCATGGCCGGCACATGGAGCGGCTGATGAAACAGTCATGGTAAGTATTACTGAACCATTCAAGATATCAGATGCACTTGGTGTATAAACCGGATTCTGAACAGTGGCGCTGCTGAATAAGCCTGTACCGCTGGTGGTCCAGAGTATTGCGGTTGCATTGGTAGCAACTGCCGTAGATAGTGCAGCCTGAGATCCTTCGCAGATGGTAATATCAACGCCTGCATCAGCAATAGCCTGATCGCTGATGAACAATGTCATAGCATCAAAGGCTTCGGCACAAGGTGCATTTGACTGTGCCGTAAGCGTAAGCGTTACAAATCCTGCAGCTACATCGGCAGCGCTCGGCTGATAAACTGCATTCAGGATTGTCGGATTCACAAATGTACCGGTACCTGAAGTGGTCCATTGCAGTGAATTGTAAAATGTGGCCGTACCCGATGTGATTGTAAATGGAGCAGTTTCACAGGTATATCCATCGCTGCCGGCATTAACAACAGCCTGACGCGAAATGCTGAGTGTCATCTGATCTATATCCGTAGCACATGGCGATGCTGGATTGCCTGTAAGAGTGAGTACTACTAAACCATTGATAATATCAGCCTGACTTGGTGTATATGTCGGATTAATCAGCGATGGGTTGTTAAAGAATCCTGTTCCACTTGATGTCCAAAGCAAGGATTGTGCGAACTGCGAAGTTGCATCTTCAAGAATATAAGCAGTACCTTCACAAATGGTTGCATCAGCTCCTGCATTTACAATAACCTGGCGACTGATCGTCAGCACAAGTTCATCCGATACAGCATCGCAAGGCACTGGTGCTTCGCCGGTAAGGGTGAGAACAACCGAACCTGATGCGATATCGGCGGCACTTGGTGTATACACCGGATTCAGTATTGCCGGATTATCAAATGTTCCGGTTCCTGTGGTTGACCAGAGTAAGCCAATGGTATTGAGTGATGTAGCTTCAGATAAGGTAAATGTGCCTGTTTCACAAATGGTTGCATCATTTCCTGCAAATACTTCAACAGGAGCCTGAATGCTTAATACCATTTCATCAACCGATGTTGAACATGCTCCAACCGAGAATGCAGTCATGATAAGTGTAACAGCTCCATCATCAATGTCATTCTGACTTGGTGTGTAAGTCGGATTGATACTGTATGGACTGTTAAACGAACCTGTACCGGTTGTAGTCCAGAATACTGAATACTGGTTGGTGGCTGATGCTCCGCTGAGTGAATAAGGTGTACCGCCGCAAATGATATCATCAGGGCCTGCATTGGCAATAGCCTGACGGTTGATGGTAAGTACCATAAAGTCGTCGTCTGTGGGACATGGGCTGGCTGATATGCCGGTTAGGGTAAGTACAACCGAGCCATTCAGTATGTCGTCATTGCTCGGGATGTAGGTTGCTTCAAGTAAGCCCGGATCCACAAATGATCCTGTTCCACTTGAAGTCCAGAGTACACCAACAGTGTTAACTGCATTTGCAAAACTGGTTACAAACGACTGTCCTTCACAAATTTGAGAATCCGGTCCTGCATTAACTATAGCTTGACGACTGATGAACAGGGTCATCTGATCTACTGCATTTACACACGGTGAGGCGCTGCTTACGGTCATGGTCAGGATAACTGATCCGTTCAGACGGTCGGCCGCACTCGGGGTGTAGGTCGGGTCTTCCAAAGTGGCATTGTCAAACGTACCTGTTCCGTTGCTGGTCCACAGGATGGAGGCAGCGTGGGTGGCCGTGGCAATGAGGGTGTAGGCCGATCCTTCACAAATGGTGGCGTCTGCACCGGCATTGGCCGTGGCCTGTGGCTCTATGGTCAGTAACATCGCGTCGCTGGCTGTGCTGCACGGGCTGGCTGATGTAGCCGTCAGAGTCAGG
>Ga0172371_10000416_pt1 | contig 65277 bp, 61 predicted proteins | sample Lak12m_FD_114543 | JGI IMG/M metagenome (GOLD analysis project Ga0172371, IMG submission 114543) | Freshwater microbial communities from Kabuno Bay, South-Kivu, Congo - kab_022012_12m | ecosystem: Environmental > Aquatic > Freshwater > Lake | place: Democratic Republic of the Congo: South-Kivu... | reverse complement strand
GGTCGGTGATACGGCTCACCCAATCGGTAAAATAGAGATAGACCCCGGCGCCGATAATTGGGCCAAAAAAAGAACCGGCGCCTCCGATGAATGTCATGAACACAACCTGCATCGACATTGCGGTGTCGATCGAGCTCGTGGACACAATTCCCTGAAAAAGGGTGAAGAGACCGCCTGCCATTCCAGCGAAGAATGAGCAGATCGCGTAAAGCGTAAGCTTGACCGAAAAGATGTCGTATCCGATAAAATCAGCTCGCTCATCATTCTCTTTGATCGCCAGAGCGCTATTTCCAAAGGGCGTTGATGTGAGATACCACTGAACAAGAATGCAGAGGAGAACAATTACCATAACCAGATAGTAGATATTAATGGCGTTATTCATGGGGATGGCGCCCAAGCCGGGTAGATAAAGATCGGGTCGCTTGATGCTCAGCCCGTCATCTCCACCTGTAAGTGACCGCCATTTCAGCGCAATAGCGAAGAAGAACTGATTGAACGCCATGGTGAGAAGGGCGAAATAAGCCCCCTTGAGCCTTACACAAAAAAATCCTGCCAGGAGCCCGCCCAGGGCGCCCGCTATTCCGCCCATCAGGAGCGCCAAAATAAGTGGAAGGCCGGTAAAATACTTGAACAAAAGCGCCGCAGTATATGCGCCGAGGCCGAAATAAGCCGAGTGACCGAAAGAAAGCATACCGCCATAGCCGAAAAGCATATTGAAGCTCATGGCATAGAGAGAGAAGAAAGCGATCTCGATGACCATATTTACCTGGGTTATTGGGATCAGGTAAGGCAAAATACCTAAGCCCGCCAGGCAAAGACAGATCACCACTGTTCTCAAACTGGTCGCCTTCATTCCTTGTCTCCAAAAAGACCGGTCGGTCGGACAATCAGGACAAGGGCCATCAAGACGAACTGGAATACAAGAGCAAATTTGGGAAGGATTAGGATTCCGAATGATTGGAGCACGCCGATCATAAGCGAGGCCACGAGCGCTCCTAGAATACTTCCGAATCCGCCGATGACAATGACGACAAAGGCGTCCATCAAGATGTCAAAACCCATGGCGGGATTAGTGCCAAGGAAAGGTCCTGCTATCGCGCCTGCGAGCCCGGCGAAGGCCGATCCTATTGCGAATACCCCCAGAAAAACAAGCGTTACATTTGTGCCAAGAGCGCCCACCATCTCTGCATCGGACACGGCGGCACGCACAATGATACCGATACGAGTCTTCATGATGATCGTCGCCATAACCAGGAGCACTATAATGCCGCAACAGAGTATGAAGAGACGGTAATAAGGATATGTGGCGCCGAGGATCGTCGTGGAGCCGGTGAGAGCCAAGGGTACAGCCACGGGAACAGGGGAATTCCCCCAAAACCATTTTACCACTTCGCCAATCACAAGGAAAACACCGAAAGTAAGAAGGAGTTCATACGCGTGACCGTAAGCGTGGACCTTGCGAAGCAGGAAACGTTCTACGAGGACCCCTCCGACCGCAGCGCCCAGAGGCGCGACGAGAAGCGAAATCCAAAAGTTACCCGACCATGCCGCCACAGAATAGGCAAAATAGGCGCCCAGCATGTAGAAGCCTGCGTGAGCCAGGTTAAGGACACCCATCATGCCAAATACGAGTGTTAAACCCGCGGTCACAAGAAAGAGGAGCATGCCATAGACAACGCCGTGGATCGCTTGAATAACGTAGATATCAAACGAAAATGACATTAGATGCCCGTCAGTGTTTAAATGTCGTTATAAAATCCCCAACCATGTCGTCCAAAGAATATGACACGCTCCATCCCCATTCATTCCGGGCCTCATCACATCTTATTTCCCGTGGCGTATTCTTATTGACCTCAGTAGTGAGGGGATCAGGATTGAAACTGATTTCTGCCTCCGGATAGCGCTTCCGTACTGCATTTACGAGATCCAGCGTGCTCGGCGGGGGCATTATTTGACCGACATTGTAGATCCGCGTCACCAGTCCGCCTTCAGGCGCCTTGTTGAGCATGATGATGCTCCTTAAGGCGTCTTTCACATAAAGCAGTGGAACGACAGTGTCCTCCGGCACGGTCACCTCGAACGGCTTTCCTAGAATAGCCGCTTCAACCAGTCGGCTATTGTACTGGCCGAAACCGGGTGAATTCACTTTGGGGCCTATCAGCACCGGAAGCCTTATACCACGCACGTCAATACCGAACTTTTTGTGATAATACAGGCCCAGCAACTCCGAGAAGACTTTGGTAACTCCATAGATAAGGACCGAGCGTTGGGGTGTCTCTTCAGTGACTACTTCCACGTTGTGCCTGGGATTTACATAAACGGCCAAACTACTTGTGAGGATTACTCTTTTTGAATCGAAGAGCCTCGCGGCCTCTAAAATATGGTAGGTCCCCATTCCGTTGACTGAAATGGAGGCCCAGGGATTGTTTTCGGAAGGCGCAGAAAGAATAGCCGCCAAGTGAATGATGACTTCCGGTTTGAAATCGCGCACTGCGTTGAGAACTTGAGAGAAATTGGTTATGTCGCCGTTGACGTACCTTGCCGCTCCACTGCCATGAAGCAAGGTTTCGGGCGGCTTAAGGTCAAAGACTACTATCCTGTGACCTTCCGCCATAAGGCTATTTGCCAGTTCAACTCCTATAAATCCCGAGCCGCCGGTAATGAGAACGGTTTCAGACATCAAGTCTCCTGCTTTGGATGGAGAATCGTGAGAAGCTGCATTATCTTGTCGTCTCGGGCCTTTTCATCTTTGCTCGTGAGACCGGCTGATTCATATTCGAAAAACCCTTTTCCCGATTTCCGGCCCACATCTCCCGTCCTTACCTTTTCGCGTATTATTTCTTGTGGTTCTAATGAATTATCAAGATATGAATACATATTTTTCATGCCGAACCAGAAAAGATCAATGCCGGCCAGATCGATGCTCTTCAAAGGACCTATGGTGGCAAGCTTCAGACCAAGGCTCCCGGACACAGCTTTATCAATCTCCTCCGGTGTTGCCACTCCTTCCTGAAGGAGGCCCAGGGTCTCTCTGAAGAGAGCAAACTGTATGCGGTTTAACAAATGACCGGGAATTTCCTTCAATATTCTCACCGGCATTTTCCCTATTTTTTCAAGAAGGCGAATCGTCCTTTCCACCGTATCCTGCGACGTAGACGCGCCCTGAACTACCTCCACCACCGGAATAAGGTACGGCGGATTGAACCAGTGCGTAATCACCAACCTTTCTTTCGCCTTAACATCTTTCCCAATGTCCGATATTGTGAGCATGGACGTATTGCTCGCCAGTATGGCTTCTTTAGGCGCAAGGGAATCGATCGCGTTGAAGATCTCCCTCTTAATGAGCAGATCTTCAGGAACCGATTCCACGACCAAGTCCGCGTCACGCACTGCTGCGGCCAAATCTCCAGTTGGTGATATCCTGGAGACGATCTCGTCTATACGCCCCTCCGCCTCAAGACCCTTCTCAGCCAATGCCTTCAGGTTTAGCCGTATCCTCTTGCTCGCCTTCTTCAGAATGGTTTCGTCTGTATCATGTAACGCAACGTTACACCCGGCCTGGGCAAAAGCTTGTGCTATCCCATGCCCCATGAGGCCTGCGCCTATGACGGCTACAGATTCCGGGCTTCCTACCCTCTTAGTTCCGCTTGGGCTCATCGGGCGCTCTCTTCAGTTTGACGCAAAGTTGCGCGTACAGCGTGTGCCCTTGCCTTCCTGGAATCAGGGCAACATAGACGGAGTATTCTTGTTCATACAGGCAATTTTTGTTAATAGACAATATCACGAAGTGAGAGTATATTGTCAACAATTATGTTTAGTATTGTCAACAATTATATTGCTTGGCATATTGGCCGTGACTTGAGCTGAGATGAAGACAACGACCACAGAAAATAACCTCAAGGGGTCCCACGAGGTAGCAAAAGAAATTATGACAGCCATCGCGACCGGCGCGCTGAAGCCCGGCCAGAGGCTTGTCGAAGTCTCGTTGTGCGAGCTTTTTGGTGTAAAGAGAAACAAAATCAGGGAGGCGTTGCGAAAACTTGAACACGACGGGTTTGTGAACATCACCCCTAATGTGGGCGCTGTGGTATCTGAAGTCTCCCGAATCGATATCGAGCAAATGTACGATCTCCTTGCTGTTCTTGATGGAATGTCAGTAATGTTGGTCACACCTTGCATAGTCCCCGAACAGCTTGCAAGCCTGGAGGCCATTCTGGACAAAATGGAGGCCACCGACGATCCGGCTTTATACGCTGATCACAATAACGAGTTCCACGCTCTGCTCTGCTCATATAGTGAAAATAGCCGTCTCATGAAGGTGGCTGAAAACCTGAGGCTCAGTATAATGGCTTTCGGATTTCGCAGTTTTTTTGTGCCGGGCCAGATTGACGCTTCGAATAGAGATCACAGAAACGTTCTTCAGGCCATCAAGGAAAACAAGCCGGACAAAGCCGAGAAGGTAATGCGAAAGCACGTTATCGACGCAAAGAACCGCCTTATCAGGTGGATGTACAAGTCTTTGTAGCAGAGAATCGCCAAAAAGGAATTCACCGCGGAGATCGCGGAGAGATCTTGCCGTTTACATTTCTTTCTTCTGAATTTTGTGATCAGGCATTGGAACAACAGGGCTTCGGTTACTCTTAGATTGCGAGCAATCCGGGAGCGCCTGAAAATTCGGAGGCAGGTCGGGCCGTCCCTGACATGCTCTTCATGGTCTCTACCACTGCTTTGCGGAATAGCGGCGGCCACGGGCCGGCCACCTAGCCGCTGTCACTAATTAAGCATGAAGCCTCCGTAATTGTCACAGCTCCAAATGAGCCAAGAGCAGACTTGATCCCGCAGCGTCATTGCTATACATGCTTTCTGTCGAATGGCGAAACCAATCATCGACCTGACGGTCTGACCTAGAACAACGGCCCTGGCAAATGCATGGTAAGTTCACAGGATTTGCGTAATAATTAAGGCAAATGTTTTTTAACCCGAGAATTGATTCGTGATGTCTGCCTTGGGACGGCGAACTAAGCCGCACGAGGAAAAATTGTTTGTGGACTCGACTTTAATTCAAAATGACAGGTGATATTGTCTGAAAGGAGATGAGCACATGGAGTTCAAAATCCCGCAATCATTGACATCGGAGCATCAAGGGCTTCACTCCGAGCTTGAAAAAGCCACAAAAATAGGTGGATACGTGGGAGATGCCGCAAAAGTGGTCGCGAAAGCGCTTCATCCACATTTCGTCAGAGAGGAAGAATGCGCTTTGCCACCGCTCGGGTTGTTACCGATTTTGGCAAAAGGCGAGATTAGTCCGGATATGGAAGAAGCGCTTTCGATGACAGATAGATTGAAAGCGGAGCTTCCGCAGATGCTCGAGGAGCACAAGAGCATAGTTTCTGCGCTTAAAGGCTTGTCTTTCGCTGCAACGAAAGCAAACAAGAAGGAGATTGCCAAATTTGCCGAAAAGCTGACGCTGCATGCGCAGATGGAAGAAGAGTTGCTATATCCCACGACAATACTGATCGGGGAATATCTCAAGATCAAGCTCAAGAAATGAGCTTATTGACACTTTTGGGACCATTTCGCTCAGTTCAATTTGGTACAAGAAGAAATTGCGCAGATTGAGCATGGTTCACAACGGAATTTCTGAATTTTTAGATAGGCCAAAAGAAGCGCCGTTGCGAGCGCATTTTCCATAACCCGACAACTAAGGAGGAACTGGCGATGTCAAAAGAATTAATGGAGTATTTCAACAAGCAGCCTCGCCTTGGTATCTTGAGCACTGCAAACAAGAACGGCAAGGTCGATTCCGGATATTTCGGGTCACCCCGGATGCTCGACGAAAAGACGATATTCATGGGGCTGGGTAAGAATCGAACTTTTGCCAATCTTCAAGAAAACCCCCACGCTTGTTTTCTGATCATGGAGCCCGGCAAGAGTCTTCCTGAATGGAAGGGTATCCGGGTATACATGAAGATGCTTGACTGCCAAACTTCGGGCGCCAAGCTGGACACGATGAAAGCCCGCATCGCAGAGGCAGCCGGAGAGAACGCCGCCAAAATGATTCACGCGGCCGTGACTTTTGAGATCGAAGAAATCAGGCCGCTGGCCGACTTCGGCCAAGGCTGGGAAAAGTCCATCTGAGACCCGAGTTCGAGGTCGGATCGCCCGGAGGGGATTTTACGAAATTGCCCGACATGGTTTTATGACCGCAGATTGGTATCGGCTGGCGTCCCTGCCGGTCGAAAATTAGGCAAAATCCCGGCGGCCGCGGGCCGACCTACCATCCGCGCACAATCTCGCGTCGCTGTTAAGATGACTGGGCCTCGGTTACCCTTAGATCGCTGGCAACCGGAGCGGTCAGAGCATGTACGATTTCACATAAGGTGAATCGGATTCGAACCAATCTTAAAAACCTGCTCGTTACCGGGGCGCCAAGGTGTGGTAAGTCCACGTTAATTGAGGCGGTGGTGTCAAGGATCGACTTGTCGCTATGCGGCTTCTTTACTCGAGAAATCCGGGAGAGCGGCCGCAGGACAGGCTTCAAAATCATAACTCTGGAGGGCAAAGAAGGTGTGCTGGCCCACGAACGGATCAAGAGCAAAGTCCGGTTAGGCAGGTACGGCGTGAATCTCAAGGACGTGGACGAGATCGCTGTGCCTTCGATCATCCCGTCAAGGCCCGACCGGATTATCATAATCGACGAGATCGGTAAGATGGAATGCTTTTCTACGCGGTTCAGGGAAGCGCTGCTTGAAGCGCTCGGTTCCTCGAACAGGGTCATCGGTTCTATTGCGTTGAAGGGAGGGGAATTCATTCAGGCCATCAAGAACCGTCCGGATGTCGAGCTGTTCCATGTTTCTGAGGAGAATAGAGACCGTTTGGCCGCATCGCTGATCGAGGTGATTATGCGAGGCTAGTGGAATCTGGGATGATGTCTTGAAATGACAGGACAGCGGTTGCTAGAATGGCGCAATCGAGTCACCCGAGAATCCGGAGGCAAATCCGGCCGCGCCCGACATGATTTTCTGTGTGGGGTGATTTCGGGAACAGCCAAATCGTGAGATCCGACTTTTCAAGACCTGATCCCGTACGAGCCTCATTGGAGGAGTATATTCGCCTTGTCGGCGACCGAAATGACAACGAGGCCAGGCCAGGGAAATATTATTCGTCCTTCAAGATTTCGCCGGTCAAATTGTCAACGATCACCGGGCTGGCAAAATATTGCACAGTTGGTTCGGCTCCATACTTTTCCACAATGAATCTCTTCCGGTCCTCTGTATACATCCGTTCCGCATCTGCGCGAGATTTCCACAAGTAGACTCCTCCGGCGGTCCCTCCATCCTCGGACAAAATATAATACTTACGGATAAGCCCGTGTGCGTCCCTGTACTTGGGAGCCGTGCTTGAAAACATTTCCCGAGCCTTGTCCAGGATTACGGGCTGTGGGAGCTTGAATTGAACAAGCGCTGTAATCATACCTTTCTCCTGTTCATCCATTGTTGCGGTCATGGACCAAATCAGAAAGAGCGCCGCGTAAATGACTCGGTCGTTCTTTTCGTGTTATTCCCTCCCACATTATGATTTCAGAGGCGGAGCAATCATGAGCTCGACCTTATCGGCCGTCCGTTCAAAAAGAATCCATATTGGTTAACCCGCTTTTCGGGCGGCGCACAAGTCGATAACGTCATCGCTTTTCCGGGGCTGATGAGTTTCCGCTACTTGATCTTGTTCTCGAGCTGTCTGGTGTCCTTATCAAACTGCCGCCAGAATAGGCTTTCACAACGAGCCATGCAATTATGGTAGTTCATGTACTGGCCATAATTGTAGTTGTAGGGCCTTAGCCAGGCGCAGTTCCGTATGCATGAATTACGGTCAAAGGCCGGGCCTTGCGCCAGAACTGCGCAGGACAGCATCGGAACCATCGCCAATGCGGCAATGATTATACCCATATATAATGTAGTCTTCATGTTGGACTCTCCAAATCCGTAACGACCATTGATGATCATATAATACACGAATCTGCTCAGCCCTACGAGATTCGATTCAGGCGAACCCCGTATGTGCTGGAGGCAAGGACACACTCATGCTTGAACAGCCATTAACCCAATGAGATTGGGATAGGGAATGAGGAATCGGAAACGAGCGCATACACTGTGCCCCCGTTACAGATGGCCAAAGCGGGCCCCACACCCAGCTACACTTGCCTGCGAAGCAGTGAAGAGACCAACGGCGTTTTCTATGGCCCTTTTCTGCTCAAGCGCAGATCTGGCTCAGGGTCCCTGCAAGATCAAAAGCCGCTCAACGGTGGGATCGCTGAGCGGCAAGGTGATTGCTAATGCCTATGCTTTTTTGCGGCGAATTTTCCGATACCACTTAGAACTCCGGACCGGGCGCCGGACCCGGGTCTTTTCCTCTTGTCCCAACGACGGCAGAAGAGGCATACCCCATCCGATTGGCCACACCGCTGCCAGCGGCTGCTGATGTCGCTGATGCTACAGGAGTGTACTCAGGGCCAGGAGAAGGATTAGATCCTCCATCCGGTGTCGGAGACGCCGCGTAGCTCATCTGGCTGGACACTACCAGGCCCGAGGCTGGGCTTCCGCTGGTGTCAGGTCGATTCTCATGTCGAGGGCCGATCCTGTGTTCCCGAGCATGCGGCAACCCTCTCGGAGTGTTTGTCCCGGTGCGCGTCAGGCTGGGTCCTCGATCGTTGCCCGATCCTCTGTTCCTTGAATCGTATCCGGAGAGCATGTCAATGTTAATGGCTTCCATTTCCTGAGCTATGGGAGACCTGAGTTCGTCAGGATCGTCGCCCTCCGTTCCCGTTCCTCCGTTATCACCTTTTTTGCCGGCGTCTTCTTTGACAACTTTTGTCTCTTTGGCTGTCTCTTTAGTTTCTTTAGTTTCTTTGGTTCCGCTCGTCCCGGATGTGTCCTTTCCGCCAGATCCGTTGTCTTTCCCTCCTTTATCATCGGAGTCAATACACCTCCAGTTTCCCCGGTCCGTATCATTATCCATTATGGGGCTGTCAGGCCCCCCCCCCCAGTGAAACATCTTTTGCGAGGTAGCGGCATCCCAGAGGCAGCTTGCATGGGAAATGTCATCCAGCTGATTCCGAAGCTGGTAATCATCCCACGTTCCCCACTGCCAGTCGCGGTCCGAATCATACTGTCTATCCGGACCGCCGAGATAACGGCTGTCGATCATATCACGCCCCGGAACATGCTCCACGTCATCCCATCTCGGGATATCTGATGGATCGGGTATGCGATCATTTGGCGGCCGAAGCGTGCGTCCAGGAAACTGGATAGGCGGTATCTCAAAGGAGGCGCCCCCAACAGCGCTTGCTCCTAGTAAAGCAAGCCCCTGCATCGTATGCCTCCGTTGCTTCCCGGATGATCGCGCGTTGACAGCGTTAGCCCGCATCGTTCCGGCTCTCTTGATCGAGGTCAATTTTCTCGCATCGCTGATGCCCGCGCCGATCAGAAAAGTGATCGCCAGAGTAGCCGCGGCGATCATGGCTGTCTTATCTCTTCTGGTGTTGCTCATCTTTCGTCCCTCTTGTCATTTGCTCAGGATGTATCGGTCTCGATTATCAAAATCGGCGTTTTCGCGCCCTTGCCTGTACTCTTCGGATGGAAACGGAAGAGGTAACAAAAAAATGTTTTTTTTGCGCGTTGTCTGCGGTGAAAATATTTTCGACTCAGATTTTCTCTTGATACTCGATTTTTTTTGTCTATAATAGTACCAGTCTGGAGTCTCAATAGGACCCGGAACTCTGGCACGGTCTCAAAACATGCCGCCTGGATCATTTAGACCGGGACGGAAGGACGAAAATACGTGAACGTTAAGGAGCCTTCCTCGCCGGAAGGCTTTTTTTATTTGGAAACAGTCAATGGAAACCATTCAGTCTGTAACATCAATGAAGGCTTGGAGCAGGAAACACCTCGCGGCGTGCAAAACCATAGGTTTTGTTCCCACTATGGGGTTCCTGCACGAGGGACATATCAGCTTGATGCGCCGAGCGCGCGCGGAAAACGATCTTCTTGTCGTCAGCATTTTTGTTAATCCCGCGCAGTTCGGTCGTAACGAAGATTTCGGCGCTTACCCCCGTGATCCTGAGTCTGACTTTGCAAAATGCGCGGAAGTGGGCGCTGACGCGCTTTTCATGCCTGGACCCGACGATATTTATGGACCCGATTATCAGACCTATGTTGACGTTGAAAATGTTTCCGGCCCTTTGTGTGGAGTTTCGAGGCCGGGACACTTCCGGGGAGTCGCCACTGTGGTGCTGAAGCTTTTCAATATTGTGCAGCCCGCCGCGGCGTATTTCGGGCAGAAGGACTATCAGCAGCTTCAGGTGATCAAGGCAATGGTCAGAGACCTGGATCTAGATGTTCGGATAGTTCCGTGCGCTACCGTGAGAGAAAAGGACGGGCTCGCCATGAGTTCCCGCAATTCCTATCTGTCCCAAGACGAGCGTACGCAAGCTGTATGCCTTAATCAGGCGCTTCTCGAAGCGCAAGGATTGTTCGCGAAGCGCGAGCCAAAAGCCGCGAAGTACATCGAGGCCATGATCCAGAGAATAAAGCGCGAGCCAGACGCCAAGATAGACTATGTGAGCCTGGCACACCCGGAAACGCTTCAAGACCTGAAAGAGGTGAATCATAGCGCCTTGGCCGTAATGGCCGTCAGGATCGGAAAAACCCGGCTTATAGACAACATGGTATTTGAACGGAACGAAACCGGGACTCAGTGAGCACGCTTGGGCGAACAAGTCCCCGTTTTATCGACAAGACCCATAGAACCAACTGACCTGTTGGAGGCTATAAATGCTGCGGACAATGATGAAATCCAAGATACACCGAGCCAGAGTGACTGAAGCGTGCCTAGAGTACGAAGGTTCCATCACCATTGATTCCACCTTGCTGGAAGCCGCTGATATCATCGAATACGAGCAGGTCCACATTTACAACATCTCTAATGGTGAGAGGTTCATAACCTACGTGATCAGGGGGGAGGCGGATTCCGGCGTCATGTGCCTGAACGGCGCGGCAGCGAGAAAGGTATCTGTCGGTGACCGGATAATCGTGTGCACTTACATTTCAGTGGAAGATTCCGAGGCCCGAGGCGTCAAAGGCCGCAATGTCCTCGTGGATGAAAGCAACAAAATAGTGAAGATTACCTGAGACGCCTTTGAGCAGGTAAGCTTCCCTGCAGCCAGGACTTTTTGGCAGGTCAGTAGCGGACTCGCAAGATCGGCGCGTAAGGTTCTCCGCCTCCTGCAGAGAGACGGTAATCATTTCCTTGTTTCAACCATATCCTACCGATACTCTTGCCATCCCGTGTAATGTCCAAAGGGGTTTCCGTTTCTGTTAATTTGGATGTGTCTATGCCCGCGGACCGGCTGCCCTCCCATTTCAGGCTCCGCCCGGCCATCTTAACAAACAGAGGCGCCCCTGTAAGGTTATTAGTTTTTACATCCATAATTCTAATCACTGCCCCGGCAGGTAATTCGAGCTTGTCTCCGGAATACGCCGCAAAACTCAGGCCGCCGGAGCCCCTGAGAACGACATACTCCATTCGAGGTTCTGCCACAGCAATATAGGCTTCAGCGAAAACCTTGCTATTCAGCTTCGCTTGCAGTGGAAAAATAGTGGTTGATCCGCGAAGAGTGGCATACTTGGTCTGAAGATCTGATACAGTATTTACTTGGCGCCCCCTGTCTTCGCCGCTGTACGGACCCTCCGCTTGAAACCCGCGCAGATCAATCTTCATAGCCCTTTCCCTGTCACCGCTCAAGTTGGTACGTGGGTCCAGAATGCATAACGTATCACCCTTAGTCACGGTCAGCTCCTCACCAGGCTCGACTATGAATGTCTTGCTGTTCACTCTAACGCAGAAATATTCGACTCGCGGTTTCACGCTGATTTCGGCTGTGGAATGCGACCGTCGCATTCCGGTTTTTACGGGAATTGTGGCTATCAGATATCGGTCCTTCTTGACTTCAATCGAAGTGTCTTCATTAACTGTAATGTCTCTGCCTATGTCATTCAGCCCATGAACAGCGCCTTTGATACGAGCGGTAAGTCCGCGGGAGTAGTTCGACTCGATTTGGACTATCCTGATGCTATCCCCCTGGCGTACCTCCAGCGCATCATTACCGTTGACAACGACCGGTGTGGAACCGTTGATGGAAACTATCAAGAATTTCAGTTTCGGATCTTCCAGGTAAAGCTTCGGGTTTTCTACGATGATGCCTAATTCTTCCAAGAAAGCATTGATCACCATCGTCTGGTAACGGACTCGCCTGCGGTGATCCGGGATATTTTTTGATGTTTCGATACCGAACGCGGGTATGCCGACGCGGGTCAAAGCGTGAAACGTCGCCGACAGTCGCTGTTCTTTGTGAAGGGTGCCTTTTTCCAGGGTCCTGTGGTTGTTGAACCGGAATCGATACTCCGGGGCGGGAATTTGGGCATTGACCTTCTCGAGCACCTGTTCAACCATGCTCGACAGGTTGAGCACCGAGCCATCAGAGCGGGTATGTTCCTCCGCGTCAGCAATAATCGACTGACCAAAACGCATCGGGTTGCGGAGCGTGGATTCCCATACAGGCGAAAAGAATCCCGACCCATCGTGAAGGTTGAGAAAGAAGTCACTCTCATTCATAAGTTCCTTAATTACACCCACCACAGCGGCATCGCGATCGGAAGCCATTCCCCGACCGGCGAATTTGCGATTCATGTCCCCCGCGACGCCTCTGTTATTCCCCACGATGGAAGGAAAATTTGCCCGCGGGACTACAATCATGTTGCCTTTCTTCAAGGAGATATCCGCGTATAAGTCCGCGGCCAGATATCCACCCGGCTCATCTCCTTGTATTCCCCCTAGCAACAGAAGTGTGGGGCCGGAAACTTCTCCGTTAATGAAATGTACTTCCAACTCTGCGTCGGAGCCCTTGAAATAAACCCGACTAGTGTTCTTTGCTTCGAGTTGAGTGGAAACGAGAAAAACCAGACACAAGAAAGGAATTAGAGAAGCACGATAGTTTCCGTGTTCACGTCTAAACATGCTGACACAACACAGCCTGAACTGCTCCCTGCTCTTTGGCGCCACGGGCAGTGCCCTTGGGGCGACTTCTTTGGTAATTAGTCGACAACGACAAACCATGAAAAACCAAATAGGACACGTTTGACAAGTCTTTGAACCACAGGGTTCGCAGCATCAAGAATGGGCGCCACCCGTACTGAGAACCGAGAATCAAGACGCTGCATCCAGTCCGTCAGCTAAATTGCGGAGCGCCTTCCGCCCCAGCCCCAGGCTTGCTCTTGACGGGGAATCCGACGCCATGTAGCCGGCGCCGGCGAGCAACGAGAGCCCTCTAGATAGTCATACTTGGCCCTGAGACCCACTACAGCGCCCTTCTCTTCTCCGCTGCCTGTCGTGACCGGTCTTGCTGCCCCACGGCGCGTTTGGGGGAAGCGACTCTGACTTCATTTCGGTCAAAACCGCGCTGATAAACTATTTTCCCATTTTCCGAATACAATAGTATGGAGACCCTGGCAAGTGATGCTCCGGGTCTTGTATCTCCATAGGGAAGTTCCACGCGCTGATTGTATTTAAACGACAGAGTCTCTCCATCGCGGTAATCAGCCGGCAAGTCCCCTTCGCCCAGCCGCGTTTGTTGGGGATAGGCCCAAATTGCATTTTCGCCCCGCCGGTCAGCCATTTCAACAAACACAAACAGGTAACCTGAAAACCGAATGTCCGGGGAATCCTTGACCAAACGGAAACTTAGCGTCCCAGTGTTGGACGCCTGAGGGATCGCGCTGACATCTTGCGCGTCAAAACTGATGATCGGTTGCTTGGTCCCCGCCCGCGGCTCTTGTGAGGACGGCCGCTCTGCTGGTTCCGAACGCGCTGTTCGAGTCGGCGCCTGCGACCGGGCAGCCCCGTGGCCGCGCACATTGTTTGCTTCGTCATTATCTTCGGCGCTCGGGCCGCCCGTTTCGGGTCTTGAAGAGTCCTGCAACGACATCAATGGGCCTTCGCTTTCAGAAGCCGGTTCCTTTCCAGGCCCGGGTCGATTCGTCTCCACAGGGGGCCGTTGTCCTATGGCGGCCAGAGTTGGGGTTTCACGCATCTCGTTCAGTCGTTTTTCCTGAACACTTAGCGCCAAGTCCTTCTGTCTTAATTCTTCCTTGAGCGCTTCAAGCTTTTCGGCCAATTCCGAATCAGTCGACGCCGAACTATCGGTTCCACGGAATAACGGTCGAATCGAATAAACGGAAAGAGCCATAACAGCAACGAGCACAACGAGAGCCAGCAGGCCTACACGAAGTTTGAACGGCGTCAGATCTATCTGGCGGGTATTTCCGGACGCGCTGATGATGACTAAGGAGTGACCAGCCTTGTTGCGAGCCTTAGGAACCGGGGTTGGGGGAAGTCCTTTATAGAGGGGACCATCTCTCCTCGACGATCCGGAACCCTTGCCCCTTGCCGCCAGCCAGGACCAGATTTTTCCAGCTTTTATCACGATATTCGTCTCCCTGGAACGACTGCAAGAACTTCACCAGCCAGGTTCCATTGGCCTTCCTGATCTCGATGCGATCCATTCCAACCTGGATGGTTCGGTACTTGCGGAAGAAATTTCTCTTTGACTTTAGGAACATCTTGTAATCTGCTCTTCCATCCTTAAAGTCTGGATGATACATTTTGATGAACCTGTCAAGATCCTTTTGCATCCAGGCCCGCTTCCACCCATTAAGAAAATCCAAAATTTCCTTACGCTCTCCGTCATGAATGGCAGATTGGCTCTTTTCTGCATCCAATTTGTCTCTAGCCGCTTGCGGTTTCGTTTTCACCAGTTCAGTCAATCGATCAGGCATGGACGGTTCCAGCGCTGCTACGACAGCGGTCCCCACTCCCGGAGCCGCGCTGATTTCCTGAGCCGGCGCATTTTGAGCCCCCGCAACATCGGCCCAGTCCGTTGCGGACCGTGCGCTCTTGTCCCCTGCTTTTCGCAACTCCAGAGAAGAACTCGGACCATACGCAGGCATCAGCCGAGCGACGATTAATCTTTCCTGCGGCTTATCTCCCTCGAATTTCTCATTAATATCCAGATTTGGACCTTCCGGCGACTTGGCAGGAAGTTCAGGCAGCTTTTCAATCACGACGGCTCGTGACGGAGCAGCAGGTCGCGGGCTTTCCGTCTCTCCGCATGGGGACTGCTCAGGTTCGTCGGTAGAGACAAGGCGAATCCGGAAGTTATTCGGTTCATCGTGGGTGGGTCTGGAATCACCATTTGCTCTGACAAGAAGAGTTTGGACTGGAAATGGATCATCGACCGGCTGGTGGTAATCTTCGGCATACACGCTTTGCTTCCCACCTGAGTCGGCTATGTACAACACCTTTACGCCGGTGCTACGGAAGCTTTCGGAACTGTACAGCTGAGTAAAAATAGCGGTGACCAACCCGTTCTGCCGATACAGATAAACATTTCCGAGCTTGACTCGAATACTCTTGTAACGCTGATTAAGTTTTCGTTTCTTTTCTTTCCAGGCAGCGAAATCGAACCAACCGCTCTGGAAATTATTGGAATAATGCGCCATGTACGCGTCGAGATCCCGAGATCCCCATGCGGAGCGCCAGGATTGAATGAAATCACGGACTCGCCGCTCGTTCTCCATGACTACGGAACGCGGCGCCATTATTACCTTATCCACCACAATCAGTGGAGTGCTCTGTAGTCTGATAAACCGAGAAACCTTTATAAGGTCCTGATTTTCCAACGCGACACATCCGTTGGAATCCGGCTTGCCGTTCAGAGGTTTATCGCGGCCATGGAGCCATATCCCGTCTCCACTTTTGCCGTGGCGTCGGTCCACGAAATTCGGGTAATCCGTCGTAAACGCCCATAATCCATATTTTGCGGGCAGAGAGCGGCCATCTATGACTGAACAGAAGAAATATACTCCTTCCGGAGTTTTCATGTCTCCGCGAACCCATTTGTCTCCGTCATTCTCGCCAGTCGAACATTTGTAGGATTCGGCGATAGAGGGCTGCCCATCCTTAATCTCCCAGACAGTCAGACGCTGCTGAGACTTGTCCACTATCAACGCGTGGAAAGTCCCTTCCACCATCCAGTTCATCAGCGCCTGCGGATACAGAGGCTCTCCCGCGCAAACGTCAGACACCGGGACGGCAAAGAGCACGCAGATTGCTACCAGGCGTAAACCGAGGCTAAGGCAATATTGCCGGACGGGGGATTTATTAGGTTTAAGAGCCAACATACGCTTCTCTTTACAAGTACTTGGGCCAAAAGTCAAGACAATTTACATTAAGTTTTAGATATATGGCCTTGAAACTCCTACCCAAATATGCGCTTAAACGATTCGTCCACCCACCTGAGCGCGTGATCCAGATTGAAAACCGACTCGATCTCGTTGGAATCCAAATGCTGCATGATCCCCGGGTCATGAATAAGAGCGGATTTGAATTCCGTACCTTCTTCCCAAGCCTTCATTGCGGCTCGCTGGACCATCGCGTAAGCCTGCTCTCTTGTAAGACCCCGATCCACCAGCCGGATCAGTATGGCTTCCGAAAAGATCAATCCTCCGGTAAGTAACAAGTTTTCCATCATTCGATCTTCATAGATTTTCATGTTCTTTATGACGTCGGTTAAACGACTCAACATGAAATCAGCCAGGATGGTGGCGTCAGGGGCTATTATTCGTTCGACTGACGAATGTGAGATATCTCTTTCATGCCACAGGGCGACATTTTCCATGGCGGACATAGCGTATCCGCGCAGCACTCGCGCCAGCCCGGAAAGGTTCTCAGTCAGCACCGGGTTGCGTTTATGAGGCATCGCTGAGGAGCCCTTCTGCCCTGCGTGGAAAAATTCTTCCAGCTCGCCCACTTCCGTGCGCTGCAAGTGCCTTATTTCTACGGCTATCTTTTCAACACTTGAGGCGATCAACGCCAGGTCAGTGAAGTAAGCCGCGTGGCGGTCGCGTTGGATGACCTGATTGGAAACGGGAGCGGGTTTGAGCCCCAACCTTGCCAAAACAACTTCTTCCATTGCCGGATTGAGATGGGCATAGGTGCCCACGGCTCCGGATATTTTGCCCACCGAAATGGTTTCCAGCGCTGCGTCCCACCGGACCAGGTGTCGCGACATCTCAGAATAGAAAATGGCGAGCTTTAGACCAAAAGTGATAGGTTCGGCATGTATACCGTGGGACCGCCCCACCATAGGGGTCCGTCGATGCTCCAGCGCACGCTCTTCAAGAGCATCCAAGAGATCGACAAGATCCTGCCTGATGATCAGACCGGCTTCCTTGAGCAGCAGAGAAAGGGCTGTATCTACGACGTCGTACGAGGTGAGGCCTCTGTGTATGTAGCGAGAATCCTCTCCCACGTACTCGGCGACACATGTTGTAAATGCAATCACATCATGCCGAGTGATGTTTTCAATCTCGTCAATTCGCTTTGAGTCAAAATCAGCCCTAGAGCGTATCCTCTCCAGGCTCTCCTGGGGAATAACTCCCTTTTCGGCCCAGGCTTCGCATACGGCGATTTCGATATCGAGCCACTTCCGATATCGGTTCTCTGGTTTCCAAATTTTCGCCATTGCTTCACGTGTGTAGCGCGGTATCAATTAGGTGCCCTCTCCGCGGCGCATTCAAGCTGTCGGCGCCACCGTGACCGCCGGCCTTCCGCAGCCCCCAATTCCTGGACTCAAAGCAGGCCACAATAAACTACTCCCTGCCACCCTTGCCAACAGCAGAGAGACCAGCCGCTGACCGAATCAGCAATGATAGGTTCTACCAAATTGCAGCCCGTGATACTTTGAGAGGGCCAGCTTAGCACAAGCCGGCGCAACGTTGCAATCCTAAACTTACAATATTTTAATGTAATTCTCTGATATGAACCGCAGAGCGCTCCCGGGAAAAATGTTCGATCCGCCGTGATTTTTTTGAAACTCGTTCCATGCTGAGACATCTAACTAGATGAAAGAACATGATCTCCTGGCGCCACGTGGCTGATCCGGAAATGGAGGACTAAGGAATGGCAACGTACAACAAGGCTGAAAGAATAGTCAGAGATATGGAACGCGACACCCCGTATATGTATGAAGGTCTGTACGGGAATTTCTTGAAAAACTATATGGAATTCGACAAATCAAAGTGGACTTCTAACCTTTCAAGGTACTTGATTCAGGCAAACCAGGATTGGGAAGATGTAGGAGATGAGATAGCTCTGGCGCTATGGGAACGGTTTGAAAAACGAATCTCCTGTTGAGAGGAACTGCGGAATTCGAGTCACAAAAGGCTGCCGTCGATGCGCAATACTAAGATCCGGGCACGTAAACTACGTGCCCGTTTCATTTTCGAATCTGAAAATCGATTCCCCAGGGCACACATCAACGTGCTTTCTCAAGCAATTTGACCGGCACAGAGAAAGTGTTGCAAAATTCGCGGAACGACCAACATCGTAGCACGAATCCCCTCACCCTCGGTCCCTCTCCCGAAGGGCGAGGGAAGCGCACACCCGCACTGTGCCTGCCCCCTCTCCCTCCGGGAGAGGGTTGGGGTGAGGGCAGGGAAACACGCACAGGCCCAATCGTGGCACGATTTTGGCCTCACTAAGGATTTTGCAACAGTTTCCAGAGGCCGGTCACCACCAACTGACGCTAGACCCGGCGTCCCTGCCGGGCCAACAGATTTTTGTAGGTTTCTTAACGAATCTCTTTCAAGCCTTTGCCTCAGCCGAGGCGCCCTCTTCTGCACGAGGGGCCGGAGCGTAGTTCGGCTTCACCGGTAAGGTCAAATTCCTACCCGCCGATTTAGCCCACGCTATCGCGATAGTCCGATAGCCCAGGTGCGCAAATTTCGAAAACGGAAGATAGAGAAAAAGTGACAACACGAACATCAAGTGGATAGTATACAGTATGTACGTTCCACCGACAGAGCCCGACCAGCGTGCCAGCTCCGTAAGGAGTCCCGTTGCCCCGGTTCCGAAAATGGTAAACAGAAAAAACCAATCGAAGTAAGAGCTGCTTCCGGTCTGATCGGGCGCGGTTAATCTGCGAACCAGCATGATTGCCAGTCCTAAGACGAAGGCGACCGCGCTGACGTTGCCCAGGATCTTTATTGGAACCGTTCCCGGACCGCCACGAGACGGTGGGGCAATATGAAGGATATCTATGTTAAAAGCCACTATGGCAGTCGTCACAAACAGGCCGATCATGCCCCAAAATGTGAGAAGATGGGCAGCGTAGCGGATGTTGTTCGCTTCGCATTCCTTGAACGTCGTATGAGGCAAAATCTCCGAGAGGCCTTCAATGAGGCTCGGAATAAACGGTTTCCGGCTGGATCCCACCTCGATCACGCTGCTGGATTGCAACCTTTCCCAATACTTCCTGAGGCTCAACACCAAGGAGACGACTGCAAAAATCAGAGCTGCGGTAAAAACCACCTGGATATAGACGTAGTCGATAAACTGTCCGTAATTGATCGGCTTTGAAAAGCTGAACCCTTGATTCAGGTACACCAGAGCCAGTACCACAAGGACCGGAATGGCCAAAGCGACCACCATAAGCGACGAGGTCCCCACAAGCTTGCCCAAGAATGAAGGCCAAGAATACTGCTGTATCAGCATTTTACGGACAGCCTTCATCACATCCCCGGGATACGCTCCACGGGGACACTGTGTCGAGCAGTCGTTGCAGTGATGGCACAGCCACACATCAGGATCATTCAAGAGCCGATCTTTCATGCCCCACTGGGCCCAGATCATCTCCTTCCGCGGATAAGGATTATTGTCCGGGGCAATGCGGCACGCGACGGAACATGTCGCGCATTGATAGCACTTCTTAAGGTCACCAGCGCCCGCTTCTATCAGATCTCTGGCAAACCGAAGGTCAGGTTCCGTAACGAACTCGTTCGCCATGGGTAAGCCTCCTTAGAAACCTTTGTAGGGGTTCGGTTCGAATTCACCCAGCTTCTCCATGAATTCGTCTACTATCCTTGGAATTCTTGCAAATTCATCTATAGCCAGTTGCTCCACACGGATGCGCTCCGGTTCCAGCACCAATCGCTGCAGTGTTTCGGAGATTTTTCCCATACGGTATTCAGCCAGCTCGCTTCCTTTCACAAAGTGGCATTGATAATCGTCGCCGTACTTGCACCCGATTAGCAGAATACCGTCTATGCCTTTTGATAGAGCATCCGCTATCCACACCATGTTGATGTTTCCAAGGCACCTCAGCGGGATGAATCTGACAAATGAGCTGTACTGATACCTGTTGATTCCGGCCATGTCCACCGCGGGATAGGCGTCATTCTCGCAAATAAAGACAATTACCCGCGGTTTCTCGTCATATGCGTCGGGAACATTGATGGATTTCACCATGGAACCAATCATTTCCACAGAATGATCCTTGAATGAGATAATCCGCTCAGGACACGAACCCATACAGATAGCGCATCTCCGGCAACGCGTTGGATTGGGCAGCGGAGTTCCGTCCGGTTTTTCATCATAAGCCCCAAACGGACATTCTTCCGTGCATCGCTTGCACTGAGTGCACCTCTGAACGAATATCTCAGGGAAGGATTGATCATTAGCTCTGGGATGCACCGCTTTGCCCTGAGCAACCAGTTCCACACACTGAATAGCCTTTAGCGCCGCTCCGGTAGCATCCGTCTCGCAGCTCATGAAATCCATGGGCTGCCTGACGCATCCTGCGGTGTAAATCCCTGTCCTCTGGGTTTCATACGGGAAGCATATGAAGTGCGAATCGTTAAACCCGTAGGGATTCTGCGGTAAAAACGGCCCTTGCCGATATTTCAAATTCAGAATTGCCGCATCCTTCGTGGCGGGAACCATCCCGGCCGACAACACCACCAGATCCGCATTGATCCTTATTCTTTCACCCAGGAGCGTATCCTTCAACTCGATACTGAGACCTGACGAACCGTTAGTCACGCTCAGCGGAGTTCCCTTTGAGAGAAAAACACCGGGGTCGTCTTGCATGGCCTGATAAAATATTTCGTACTGACCGGGTGTCCTCATGTTCTCGTAAAAAATGTACGCCTTTCCATCCGGGTTCGCCTTCCGCACGTACTGGGCCTGCTTCAACGCAACCAAGGACGTAACGGAAGAGCAGTAGAGCAGCGGATGCTCAGCTTCCGGGCTTGTTGCGTCAATAAACGCGACGGAGCTGACTTCTTTTCCGTCCGACGGCCTTTTGATTTTGCCCTGAGCAGCCAGCTCTTCCATTTGGACGTTGGTAATAACGTCGGGATATTTCCCGTACCCCAGATGTTCACATCCGGTTGGCTCCTCGGGGCGCCATCCGGCGGCAAGAACTACCGCTCCCACGCGAAATGCTTCATGAGGAAAGTCTTTAGGCTCTTCAGCCTCAACCTGCTCTGCCTCGGCCGGCGCTTCAGCAGCGGCTGCCGCGGGTTTTGTTTCTTGTTCGCCCGCGGCCTCCCTGGCCAACTTGGCCGCGAGCCATTCGTTCTGTTCCCTGACCAGTCTTTCGTTCCACGGCCCGTCAGGCCGGACGATCACGTCAAACATCCCGGGAGCGCCGGAAATGCTGTAAACCCGATGCCCGGTGAAAACTTTGATCTTCTCATTTTTGTTCACAGCGGAAATCTTTTCCTGCGCCGGTGAATCGACAGTTTCCTTATATGGCGGGCGCCCATCGAATACCTTGTGAAATTTATTGGCCCAACCTCCGAGTTGAGGTTCCTTTTCAACGAGATAAACTTGAGTACCGGCTTTAGCCGCTTCGAGGGCTGCGGTTATTCCAGTTATGCCACCGCCGATGACGAGGATACTCTTATCGACCGGCTCCATAAAGGGTGGTCGATCTTCGTACTTCGTCGTCTTTGTTATGCCCATTCTCATATAGTCTTCGGCGAGCATCTGAGTATCTTCGTTATTCGCCGGGTGGCTCCAGATCACGTGCTCTCGAAGATTGATCCTCTCAGTTATGACGCCGTCGAACCTAAACTCCTGCTGAAACACCCTCACGGAAGGACCTGCAATGATTACGGCAGTCAATCCTTCGTTCGCTATATCATTTCTGATTTCGGCCAGTCTGTCCGGAGTATTCCAGTAGGTCTCCGCCTTGCAGACCGCAACCTTGAATTCGTCTTTGGCCACAGCGGAAAGGGCTTCCACGTCTAGAGATTCCCCGATGCCGTATCCTGTATCAATATAAACTCCGATTTTTTGATCCATGGCTTACCTCCCCACTGCATCCTGAAGGGCTTTCAATGCGGCTCCTGTGGCATCCTGCAAACATGTGCCAACATCCATAGGTCTTTTCGACACGCCCGCCGCATGAATGCCTTCGTCCGACACTATGAATCCGAATTCGTCGTAGGATACCCCTGTCCCGGGAACTTTTTCGATGCTGGTATTAGGTTGCATGCCTGTGGCCAAAACGGCCATGTCAAAGGCACGGCGTATTTTCTTGCCGGAAAGTATGTCCTCGCCTTCCAAAATCACGTCTTTGGTGGCCGGATCCTCTGTAATATTAACGATCTTACCTTTTGTCAGAATGATATTCTCGTCTTTGGTCACCCTGTCATAGAAGTACTCGAATCTACCGTATGCTCTCAAGTCGATGTAGAAAATCTGAGCCCGAGAATCGGGATTGTAGTCTCTCAAATAGGTGGCTTGCTTCAATGAGGCCAGGCAGCATATCGATGAGCAGTATGGGAGATGATTCCTGTCCCGTGAGCCGGCGCACTGCACGAATGCCAGATTGTTCACTTTCTTGCCATCGGAAGGCCGAACTATTTCCCCTTTGGTAGGGCCACCGACTGCGGCCAACCGTTCCATCATCACATTGGTGATGACATTTGCGCAGCGGCCGTAGCCGAGTTTGTCCAGTTTAGCAGCGTCGTAAGGCTTCCAACCCGTAGCCCATACGATCGAATTTACCCTTACATCAATGCTTTCAGCTTCAGCGTTAAGGTCAATGTTTATTCCTTTGGATTTACATGAATCTACGAACGCATTGAACTCACTTGAACCTTCAATTCGTTTCAGTGCCCCTCTATCCGCGACCAAATTCATTGGATACGCCATTTCATAAGGCAGATAGACGGCTTTAATATTGTCCATGCCGTAATTGAAGTCGTTAGGAATCTCTACAGGGCAGTCTTCAACACACTTATTCGTCGCCGACTGATCCGATATATACCTGGGAGCCACCTTTATGGTCGCTGAATAATCTCCCTTTGCCCCGGAAATACTCTCCACTTCAGCGCAAGTATATATTTTGATATCCGCATTTCCGCGCATTCGTTTGAAATTGATTTCCAGTCCACATGTGGGAGGACACAGCTTGGGAAAGTACTTATTCAGCCTGGCAACGCGACCTCCCAAATAAGGAAGTCTTTCCACCAGGATGACTTTGCACCCGGCCTCTGCCGCTTCCAACGCGGCGGTTATCCCGCTAATGCCGCCTCCGACTACGAGTACGGTCTTTTCTCCAGCCATGCTTGCCTCCCTGAAACGGCAATGAGAGGGCAGGATGCCCCCTCAATCGCCTGGCTTGCTCTTTAATGGAACTCCGGGTACAGAAGCATGTACCCGGAGTTGATAGGACCAAGTGATCGGTTAGTTAACTATTGAAATGATAGGAACCTTCTTGAATTCCCAGTTGCCGTTCTTGTACGTGCAATTGACGAAAACCTTCCAGTTAGCCTCATCCAGATTGGGTTTGTCGTTCCGGAAATAGTATCCGGGCCAACGGGTCTCTTCACGGAACAGGATGGTTCTCGCGTGAGCTTCCGCCTGCCACAGTCTCTGGATGTTTTCATGGCAACGCAGCAGATCGTGCAGATCGGCAGCAGCCAACTTCTCCGCGTCCTCTTTCAGATATCCTATAAGTTCCAGGGCCCTCTCGAGTTTCTTCCCATTGGTCTTGAAGCCCGAGGTCACGCCGCCAACATACTCATCCATGATCTTCTGCAAGCGGAACATGAACATCTTCGGCCGGACGAACTCAGGGTTGATCTCCGGATCGCTGGATTTCGCCGCATGCTCTGCAAAGATATCAAGAGGCTTCAAAATCGTAGCCTTAAGCTCATTGACTTTCCCTGCATCGACATTGGGCTGGGTATTGTTATCGACCACAAATCGCACCATGGACTTGCCGGCCGCGCGCCCTTCGGCGTGGGAACCGGAGGAGAACTTATGACTGGATGCGCCGGATGCGTCGCCCGCGCAGAACAGACCCTTCACCGTGGACATATACTCATAGCCCCAGAAGTACTCTTTCGGAGCCAAGTCCTTAGGTCCGCTCACCCACGCGCCGGAAGCGCCGGAGTGAGATCCGATGAAGTAAGGCTCGGAGGCCGCGATTTCTGAAGACTTCTCCTCAGGCTGCACGTTTGTGCCCGCCCAAAGAATGGCCTGTGAAATCGTCATGTCGAGGAAGTCTTCCCAGGCTTCAGTCTCGAGTTCCTTCATCTTCTTCTTGAACTCTTTGGGGTCATCCTTGAACTGTTCGGCTATCTTCTGAATAGCCTCTTCGGTTCTCATATAGATCGGGCCCAGGCCTTCGAACTCGTCGAGCATTCCAAGCCAGTTACGCAGGTTGGCAGGAATCGGCTTTACCGCTCCATATGAACCCCACTTGGCCAGCTCGTCCTTGCGCTCCACCATATACTCGCCGCCGTAGGCGTTGGTCGCACGGGATTTGAACAGGAGGAACCATGCGCCGACAGGCCCGTAACCATCCTTGAAACGAACAGGGATGAAACGAACTTCCTGGCAAGTCTGCTCTGCGCCTGCCAATAAGGTGAAAGCCAAGCTTGAGCCGGTGTTCCAGGGTGGATACCATGCACGGCCAAGGCCTTCGCCTACGCTCCTGGGCTTAAACACGTGAACCGCGCCGCCCATGGCCGCCATTACGGCTTTGGCCTTGAACACATAGAATTTGTCTTCACGGGTGCTGAAACCAACAGCGCCCGCGATCCTATCGCCATCCATGAGCGGATATGTGATGAAAATGCGCTCGAAATACTCTCCGCCGTTTTGGGCCAGAGCATTCTTCGCGGCCTCAGCGACCACCACTTTATACGACTCACCGTTGATCATAAGCTGCCAACGGCCTTCATGAACAAACTGGCCCTGGGCATCCTTCCAAATGGGGAGGCCCCATTTTTCGAACAGATGGACAGTCGAGTCCACGTGGCGAGCGATGTCATAAACCAGGTCTTCACGGGTGATACCCATGAGGTCGTTGCGCACGTAACGGACATAGTCTTCGACGGTGTTATTCCCGCTGTTAATATCGACGTACTGGTTGATGGCCGATAGACCCATTGCCACTGCGCCGGAACGATCCATGGCAGCCTTGTCTACCAGGGTGACCTTCAGACCGTTCTTCTTGGCCCAGTAAGAGGCCTCGACCGCGGCGCCGCAAGCGGCCATACCGCCGCCACATATTAGAATATCAGTAGTGACTTCTACAGTCTCGAAATTCGCCATATTCATTTACCTCCCAAAAATTACTTCTTCAATGTCGGGAGCTCTTTTAGCCTCAAGGCCTCGGGCTCGTTGTAAAGGCACTGGCTGGCCAGGTCCGTGGTGACCTCACCAAAACCGCCGTCGGGTTTGGCAGTACCTTCCGGAGTCGTCCGAATCGGGAATTTGAAGCGCTTTACCATTCCGCTGCGGAACTTCACAGTCCACATGATGTCTTCGGAACCCCGAAGCGGCACGACCGACGCGCCCATGGGAACGAAATCCGCATAACCCCTGACGTCTATGGCCTGCTGAGGGCAAATCTTAACGCAATTGTAGCATTCCCAGCAGAGTTCCGGCTCTCTGTTCCAGGCTTTCATTTTCTCTTTGTCAAGGGCCATTAGATCGTTCGGGCAGATGTACAGGCAAGCGGTTTTGTCCTGACCCTTGCATCCATCGCATTTTTCCATAATAACGTAGCTTGGCATGAACCAACCTCCTAGGTTTAGTTAGGCTTTTGAGTAATAATCTGTTTCCCTTTGGGGTTTGTGGTGTACGGCCTTATTGCCAGAGACTCTCCTTTCTATATATAGTCGTTACGGTCTCTGACCGAGATGGATGGCGGTAAAAAAGGTGTTCTCAGAATAGTTGTGTCTGAGTTCCACACTGATTCTCACCCCAACCACCGGAAGCATTCCTCATTTTTAAGCTCTAGTGAGCTTCACGGCCAAAAACCGCAATCGCTTGCCGGCTCTGATACGTCCCTCTGTTCCCGACCAGAACAGGTTTTCGCTGGCTCTTGAGATTTTAGAGCTGGTATGGGCCTTTCCTGCGGACCGACCACATACTGCACAGGAAAGTTGAATTTAATCAAATTTGTCAGCCGAGTGTCAAGAACATTTTGTATATAAATCGGGCTTTTTTGTACGCGAAATTAGGAGCCGCCGGACTTGTCAGTCACAAATTTACATGTTAACATCAAAAATTACTCAAAGGAGCCCTCAATCCATGGTTAATCCTTTAAGAAACGATCCCTGCCCGTGCGGAAGCGGGCTAAAATATAAGAAATGTTGCTTGAAAAAAAATCAGCAGCCCGAGAATCTTGACCCTGAAGCAGCCCGCCTTAGAGCCGAGGCTTTTAAAGAGATGTCCCAGGAAAATTTTGAGGACGCTGTCCGCCTTTTTGATTCCTGCCTCGAATTATCTAATGAGCCACATGAAATCCTTGAGGCTATAGCCGCCTGCTACGACGGCATGGAAGACTATTCTTCGGCCATGGAATACTATGCCAACGCCCTGGAAATTGCGCCGACTTCTTCCCACCGAGACCTCAACTACCGCCTCGGAGTGGCCGCAGGCTGCGCGGAAAAATTCAATGAAGCTTACTCGGCTTTCCAGAAATGCTTAGAATATCGCTCTGATTCGTCCACTAAAGATAATTTACTTGAAATAATGAGAGTAATAGATAATATTAGCAGCGGAAAAATTGAACCGACCTTTTTCCGGGTGCGGGCCCAACTTCAAAGAGCTTTTTCCGATATGGATGCTGAAAAGTACGAGTCGGCAGCGGCACGGCTGGAAGAATTGGCCGAAATAGACCCGGAGGATCCCACAATCTTCTATAATTTAGGTGTCGCATACACATTCTTGAAGAAGGAAGAACAAGCCCTGGCTCAATTCCGGAAATCAGTGGAACTCAATCCGAACTATGCTCAGGCATGGTACAATATGGGTCAAATATCTCTAATAAAGAACCGGGACGTGTCTCATGCGCTGCACTGTTTTGAGCGTGCGGTTTTGATTCGCCCGGATTACATAAGCGCCCATCACCAACGAAGTATCGCTTTGGAACTGCTCGGAGACCAAGAAAAGGCCCTGGCCTGTTGGCGAACCACGTTGGAGCTGGACCCTGAAAATAAGGCGGCAAAGGAAAGCATCCGGAGACTGGAGGCCGCCGAAATCGAGCGCGCTTCCGCACAAATTAATTGAAAGGATTTTAGATGAAAATCGCTGAATCGGAGCGCCGCTGCGGTCGGCCTCTCATGACTTGGGATGACGCATTCAATTTTTCCTGCAAACCCGGCATAGATTGTTTCAACTCCTGTTGTCGCGATGTGACCATCTTTCTGAATCCCCTCGATGTGATCAGGTTGCGAAATGCCCTGGAAATTCCATCGACGGCTTTTTTGAGCAAATATACCGATATAGTGATATCACCCGTGAGCGGACTGCCTGCGGTAGTTTTGAGAATGACCGCTGATGAACAGAAGAAATGTCCGTTTGTTTCGGAGCAAGGCTGCACGGTCTATGAGAATCGACCTTATTCGTGTCGCCTCTACCCTTTGGACACCGAGCAAGGAGTGGAATACTCTTTCATCGTAGAATCGGACACGTGCCACGGCCTTGGCCAAGCCGAAGAATGGACTGTCGAGCGCTGGAGAAAAGAGCAGGGTCTTTACGTTTATGACGATCTCGATCACAATCTAAAAGATGTGATGTCGGCAGACCAAGTGTGGGAACAAAAGATAGCGGATTCTCGAATGCAGGACATGTTCATGATGGCAATTTACGATCCGGACCGTTTTCGCGAATTCGTATTCGAGAGTTCCTTTCTAAAGAAGTTCCATGTTGATGATGACATACTGGAAAAAATTCGCGAGGACGATGTTTCGCTTCTTTATTTTGCGGGGCAATGGCTGCGTTTTGCATTTTTCGGGAAGAAGGGGTTCTTGAAGATCGACCGGGATTATCTCGAACACCAGAAGGAGATAGTTCTCGGCGGAAAAAGGTAAGTACCATGAGAGGCTTTATGTTTAAGACTTTAATAATTATCTTCAGTTCTCTTCTGTGGCTCTCGTTAGCCGCTGCAAGTTCCATTGACGATAATATCAAGAACCTAAAGAAAGAAGACCCCTCGATCAGGGCCAAGGCGGCCTACGAACTCGGATGCGGCTGACACAAGCCTGCGAGGGCGGTCCCGCCTCTCATCGAAGCGCTTAAAGATTCGGATGCCAAGGTAAGGAAGAATGTCGTCGAGTCGCTGGGGTTTTTTCCTCGAGAAAGCACGGATACGATTCCGGCCTTGTTAGAGCGTCTCGGGGATAGTGATGTGGAAGTGCGCCGTGCGGCCATTCTGGCTTTGGGGAATCTCGGAAAAGGCAATTCTAAAGTCGAAGAAGCCCTGACGAAGTTCACTAAAGATCCGGACCCCGTGACTCAACTGGATGCTACTGTCGCTATGGCCGAAATGGGGAAAATGGACGCATCCACAATTCCTCTTTTAATGAACGCCTTGGGAAGCGATAAGGAAACCACAACAAGAGCCGCGATAAAAGCCTTGCGTCAATTCGCCCAAGAGAAACCTCAGGATGTCATGACGGGCCTGCTGGAGAATTTGGACAAGAAACAGGAGCCCGCGGCAATCAATTCGCTCAGGGTCCTCCGAGGAATGAAATCCCAGGCGGTTGAGGCGCTTCCTCGCATCGCGGCTCTTTATCCGGGAGCGACATCCCACGACAAAAAGGAAGTGTTAGACGCTCTCATAGCCATTGACGCTAAGGGAGATTTCGCCATACCGGCCCTGGTGAAAGCTCTGAAAGACGACACTTCCCCGGCCGATCGGAGAGAGGCGCTTCTCGGACTCATGCGGTTTCGCCCCAAGGCAAGTATGTTCATGGATTCTTTGATAGAAGCGCTTAAAGATCCTGATCTGGAGAATAGGTTGTTAGCAATAAATGTTATCAGGGGACTTGGTAATCAAGCCGCAAAGGCATTGCCAGCCATAACGGCGCTCACGGAAGACAAGGAATCGCAGGTTCGCAGTGCGGCCATCAATTGTCTTGCCGGCTTTGGACCGAACCCGGAAGTCATTCGGACATTGGGACGGACGGTCAAAGACACTGACCTTCGCGTCAGGATGATTTCAGTCGCGGTTTTGAAACGCTTGGGGCAGTCGAATCCGCAGTTGGTGATCCCGATTTTACAGGGCGCTCTGGAATCAGAAAAGCACGAGCCGGCGAAGCGATCCATCAAGGCCGCGCTGGACACCCTCAACAAAGTGTCGTCCGCCCCGGCTTCGCCGCAATCAGCAGTAAAGCAGCAGAAGCACAACTGACGAGAAAGATTTTGTTCGCACGGAATGGCCGCTTTTCCAAATTACTAACAGGTATCATTTTGAAATAAGGAATGCTGTGCTTCTGAAAATCCGGCAATCCTTCTGGAAGGAAGTTGAGTCCAAGTGCGGCCGTCCAGTTCTCTGCCCGCCTTCTTCTTATTTGTGCCGCCCCATTGCTTAAAGAAGAAAGGCACGTCCGCCTCTAGGCACTGATCGCGTATATCTCTTACCCATTCACCCTTCATCGGCCGGGCTCTCGGTCCCGATTCTCCCCCAACTATCACCCAATCTATGCCGGCTAAGTTCAGGCCAGCTATAGGCGTGAGTAGCGGCTCTAAGGATAGGAATTTTGTCTTCGCGCCAGAGTTGCGCAGGTGCTCAATGCGGGTGGTATAGTCTGAATGCTCTACCGTGACTCCCATCCATACATTACCAGGCCATGACAAACCTGAACTGAGATCCAATAACCGCTGCGACCGCTTGGTGAGGACCTGAAATGTATGGTGGCTCGCGCGGGTCATTACATGAAACACTTCTTGGATGAAATCGACAGGCAATTTTTCATGAAAAAGATCGCTCATCGAATTTACAAATATCATCTGAGGATGTTTCCATCTCAGAGGCTCCTCCAACATATGTGGATGCATCGTGAGCGCAAAACCGTTGAGATAATTGGGCTTACCCATGGCTCGTAAGCGCCGCGCCATACGCTCAGCATAGCAGTGGCGGCACCCCTCGCTCAGTTTTGTGCATCCGGTCACCGGGTTCCATGTGCACTCTGTCCATTCTATTTTCGATTTAGAAGTCATCAATCACCTTCCGAGCAGGAAAAGTAACTTTTACATGATCGGCGAATGTCCCCGGAGGGCGTTCTTGTTTGGACGGATCAGTAACGATCAAGCCTTCGTCTTCTAACTGCAGGAGAACCTGTTTGTAGTTTCTCCCAATGTACCTCGTTCCAACGCAAGTCTGCTCAAAAATTTCTCGCATAGAAATTGTATGGCCTTCGAATTTTTCCAAAATGATGGTCCTTAGCTGTTCAAGCGATTCACCAGACTCGAATAGATTTGTCTGTTCAGGGCGGTTTACCCCTCCAAATTGAAAGCTGGGGATTACTTGACCATTTCGATGACTCAGTTTTGCCATGATATCCTTCGTAATATCGTACCCTTTCCGCGCTTTGACATGAGGCTGGTTCCGGCCGGTAGCTTCGGCGCTGAAGGGAAGGACCTGACTTCAGGATATCCGTGGCAGTATAATCTCATCCGCATTGAAAGACACAAAGCCAAAATATTCAGCCGAGTACGCCGAGAGATTGATGCCCCCTGGGAGCCGGTTTATTATCCGTCTCCTGTCAAAGGGGCGCCGCCACGAGATTATTGGGAAATTGATCTGCATTAATACTATTGGATGAGAACAATCGCGAAGGACGGTTCAACTCAGAATGCGGGTCGGCATTTTGAGTCTCATGGTTTCCCGCGAACGCAGGAAATTCCTGGATTCCTGCCTGCGCAGGAATGACATGTGGTTGCGATCGGTCCCGCGGAGAACGCCAGATGTCGGTGGTTTCCTAATTGCGCCGGCAGAGACGCGGGCGCTACCAATTGTGGGCGACCGCCGGTCGCCCCTACAGATGCCTTATATATGCCAGTGTTGCTCGGCAATCTCCTAACCTCTGGGGATTGCTTCTTCATTTCATTACTCGCAATGGCACTTGTGTTACCGCCAGCCACACAATAGTTCTTGCCGGAGGGGGCCGGGGGAGCCTGTCATCCTGGACCCAGATCATCGTTCGGGGCAGGAATGACGGTTTCCGTCCAAGGTGCTATTCCGAAGACTCTTCAAGTATTTCCTTCAGCAACGCCATCAATGGGGGCAGTTCGTGATTGATCGTCTCCCAGATGCGTTGAGCCTCAACACCCCAGTACTGATGCACCACGTAGTTCCGCATGTCGCTCATGTCTCTCCAGGGTATTGAGGGGAACGATTCTCGAATTTGCCTCGACACTTGCGCAGCCGCCTCCCCGATGACGATGAAATTGCGTTCACCAGCATTAAGTGTCTTGCGATCGCCACAGAACTGTTCAAAAGTCATCCCCTCTACAAAATCTTGAATGAGAACCATAGCATCCAGCATGTCTTGGACGCGAAATTTCCACGGCCTAGACGACGACATCAATCGCCTCCGCCAAGATTCGGTCTTTTAAAGCTGGGTGAAGACCATCGCGGGTGAGCAAGTCAACGCTGTCGATCTGAAGCATCTCCTCAAGCCTGTGTTTGAGGCGGATAAGCGCGAGGAGCCCGGTAGGACGGTCGAACTCTACAAGCAAATCCACATCACTGCTCTCAGTGGCTTCGTCGCGGGCAGCGGAACCGAAAAGAGCTACGGACTTGACGCCACTGCTTCTTAGTTCGTCTCGGTGAACCGCAAGTCTGTCCAGAATCTCTTGTCTTTTCATTCCTAAGCCAACCTCAGATGTCCAGGTCCTGGACCTCTCGGGCGTGGTCCTTTATGAACAGGAACCGGCGCCTCACGTCTTTTCCCATCAACGTGTCGAAGACTTCGTGGGTCTTGTCTTCATCGTCAATGCCGACTCTCAGCATTTTCCTGGTACCCGGATCCATCGTGGTCATCTTCAACGTCTGGGCATCCATCTCACCAAGACCTTTGAATCGTTGAATTTCAACTTCCTTGCCGTTTCGGGTTTTCAGAAATTTTTCCTTTTCCGCGTCCGAGAAAACGTAATTGATTTTGGCCTTTTTGCCCGATCCCACGCTTATTCTGTAAAGCGGCGGCATGGCCAGATATATATGTCCTTTCCTGACCAACTCCGGGAGAAAACGATAAAAGAACGTTAGCAGCAAGGTAGCGATGTGGTGGCCGTCCACATCCGCGTCGGTATTGATTATTATTTTTCCGTAGCGCAGCCGCGAATAATCAAACGATTTGCCCATGCCTGTGCCGATGCTCTGAACTAGACTGTGGATTTCCTTATTGCCTTTGAGTTTTTCGCCGGAAGCCTGCTCCACGTTGAGGATCTTGCCTCGTATCGGCAGTATGGCTTGAAATTTACGATCGCGGGCTTGTTTGGAGGAACCGCCAGCGCTGTCACCTTCGACTATGAACAGTTCGGTATTCTCGAGCGTTTGCAGGGAACAGTCCGCCAATTTGCCGGGGAGCGTAAGGCGCCGTGTGGCAGCCTTTCGGTTGACCTGATCTCTCGCGGCCCGTGACGCCGCCCGAGCCTGCGAGGCAAGCAACACCCTGCCCGCCAGGGCCGCGGCCTGCGTCGGGTTCTGATGCAGCCATGTTTCCAGGGCGTTACGCACCAGTGGCTCGATTTGCTGGGCTGTATCGCTGGTGAGCCGCTCTTTGGTCTGTCCCTGAAATTCGAGATTCCCGTGCAGATACACGGAAATTATCGCCTGTAGTCCCTCCCTCACGTCTTCGGCTGAGATTCCTTTGATCCCTTTCGGGAGACCGTTGCGCTTTTCGAGGTATGCCCGAATCGCTCGAGTTATCCCATTGCGGAATGCAGTATCGTGCGTGCCTCCGTTCGGAGTGGGTATTGAGTTCACGAACGATAGAATCCGATGACTGGTCTGTTCGGTCCACGCCATTGCAATTTCGACACGCAGATCGTTCTTATAGGAATAATAAAAAGGCTGAGCGTCAATTAGAGTGCGATCGTTGACCAGTTCCTGGAGAAAATCCGTGACACCACCCGGATAGCAAAACGTCTCAGCGCAGTTCTGAGCCTCATCGGCGAAGGTAATAGTCAAGCCTCCAATCAGGAATGCCTTTATCCGGAGCCGCTCACGGATCAAATCCGCTGAAAATGTCTTGTCCCCGAATATCTTCGGATCAGGCAGAAACACTACTTTTGTGCCTGTCCGCCCGGAAGCCGGAGTCTGCTGTAATGGAGAAACTGCCTTCCCTCGGCGAAACTCCTGGCGATAGCGCAAACCCTTGCGCTCAACTTCCACCGCCATTTTCTCGCTAAGCGCGTTTACTACAGCAGCGCCTACACCATGCAAACCGCCCGCAACCTTGTACGCGTCATCATCGAATTTCCCGCCTGCATGGAGATTGCAGAAGATCGTTTCCACCGTGTTCTTGCCGGTGGCCGGGTGTTTCTCTATCGGTATGCCACGGCCTGTGTCCGCCACCGACAAACTTCCGTCAGCCGCCAAAGCGACTTCAATACGGTCGCAATGTCCGTTAAGGGCCTCATCCACACTGTTGTCTAGAATTTCCCAAACAAGCTGGTGTAGGCCTTCGGGCCCGGTCCCGCCTATGTACATTCCCGGCCGCTTCCGGACAGCTTCCAATCCCTTCAGTACCTGAATGGTTTTAACAGTGTAAGATTCGCTCATTCCACACAACCTTCATCACGGGAAAGCCGCTTTATGGCGGCAATCGACTCGGAGACGTTCTTGCCCTGTGTGCTCCGATTAGCCCTCGGGATATCCTCGGCTTTCAATATCAGCTCCTTGCCGTCTTTTGAATTAATCTGAAGACTATCTCCTATATTTATCAATTCCAAGCCCACGACCTGGGATCCGGGAGATACTTTGATCATGCGCACACCTTGTCCGGGTCCTGCCAAAACCGGGACTTGATGCACCGGGAACGCAAGCGTCTTGCCCGAATCAACTGCTATGGCGACCAGCTCAGCGTCTTCGGGAATTGCCCCGACCATCTCATCGCTTTGAGCCAAGCTGACCAGTTTCCTGCCCGAGCGTTTAGTAGGCTCCCTTAAGATGCCGTAATCAAATCTGAACCCTTTCCCTTGGCGAGTTATCAGGACACCTTGGACCGGAACCGAAGCCGAGGCGGGCTCATAGGGGCTAGCCGTCCGACCTTGATCGGGACCTGCAAACAAAGAATACTGCGGCGAGTCATCCTCGTGGACTTCAATGGACTCATCCGTCCGGTCGAGTATCTCTGCTTGCTGCTGCGGCACGTGAATTACCGGATCCGGGGCAATGAATCCCACGGCGAACTCACCGTCCACAAGCCCGAAAAGACTATTGATCGGCTCACCAAAACCCGCGCTCGGCGGAATGTCCAGTGCCCTGGCCACATAAACCTTCCCAAGATTCGAGAAGACCGCCACAGTGGAACCTGTGTTGACTCTTACACAGCCGAGAAGACTGTCGCCTTCTCGGAGTTTCGCTGTCGTGGGGTCTTCGATTTCCGTCTTCACTCGGCGGATCCATCCCTGTCGCGATAAGATTACCGTAACGTCCTCATGTTCCACGAACTCGTCGGGATCGTACGCCTGCGCAACCGCTTCCTTCTGCTCCACCATTTTGGTCCGGCGTTTATCACCGAATTTGGTCGCTATTTCGGCAAGTTCGGTGTCCACTATCTTCCAGATCCTGGCTTCACTTGCCACATCACGCGCAATTTCCGCCGCTTCGGTTTTCTTTGCCGAAAGCTCATCCAAGACCTTGCCGATTTCCAGGCCAACCAATTTGTAGAGCCGCATCTCCAGGATGGCGTCCACCTGTTCGGCATCCAGTGCGAAGGCGGCTTTCAGATCCTCCTCGGCCTGTTTCCGATTGCCCGCGGACCGAATTATCTGAAGCGCTCTGTCCAGGTCATCAAACAGTATCCTGAACCCTTCCAACACGTGGATACGTTTTTGAAGAATCTCCAGACGATGCTTCAGTCTTAGGACCGTCTTTTCATATCTGAAATCAAGAAAATAGCGGATGATCCTGTCCAGCCCCAGTCTCTCAGGCGCGCCCAGAGGCGTAACAGCTATGTGATTCACAGGGAAATTAATCTGTAAATCACTGTGTTTATAAAGAAAGGCCATTATCGAATCGGCATTTACGTCAGCCCCCCGCAACTCAAGCACGATCCTTACATCCTGTGTGCTTTCATCACGGACATCATAAATGTGCTTGAGCTTTTTATCTTTTATTAGTTGAGCGATCCGCTCTATTAGCCTGGATTTGTTTACTGAATAAGGAATGGAGGTAACGATCAGGTTCGTTTTGCCCCTCCCGGCCGTTTCCAGTTCGAAAGTCGCTCTGACCTTGATGAACCCGTGGCCTTTACTGTAGACCTCGGTTAAGTGATTCGCGTCTTCAACGATCTCGCCGCCTGTGGGAAAATCCGGTCCTTTGATAAACTTTAGCAACCCCAGTGTGTCGAGGTCTCTATCGCGAATCGCAGCCCGACATGCGGCCAATACTTCAACTATGTTGTGGGGCGGAAATGAGCAGCTCATCCCCACAGCGATCCCCGAAGACCCGTTAAGGAGAAGATTGGGAATCGCGGACGGAAGAACATCCGGCTCCTCCCCCATAGCGTCATAGGTGGGACGAAATTCGGTGGTGCCCTGGTCGATGTCCCGCAGCAGAAGGCCGGCGAATGCGCTCAAACGGGTCTCGGTGTAACGCATGGCAGCCGGCGAGTCGCCATCCAGAGATCCGAAATTCCCCGAACCTTCTATAAGCGGATACCTCAGGCTAAAATCTTGGGCCATCCTGACCATAGCGTCATAAGCGGCTTGATCGCCGTGGGGATGATATTTTCCAATGACCTCGCCTACCACGGCCGCTGATTTCCTCATTTTGGCCGTGTCCGTCAGCCTCATACTCTGCATGGCATACAGGATGCGACGGTGAACCGGCTTCAGACCGTCCCTAACGTCGGGCAAGGCGCGTGAAACGATGGTTGACAGCGCGTACGCCAGGTAGCGTTTTTCGACCTCGAGACGAAGGACCGCCTCGTTTTGGGAGCCTCTTGTTGTGGATTTCAAGTGATCAACTGATATCATTGCCTATTACTCTTTATTTGAGCGGCCGAACACATGTGGCCGTTTTCGGGGAACAGAACATATCCAAGCCGGTCGTTTAAATCCAACATAAAATCATCAGGGCGCAGAAAAATCGGATCAGAGCGGAAAGCTCTCCTTATAATAACCATTTGAATGTGCTTGGGTTAGTTTGATATATTGACGCGAGTTGAAAGGTCGGCGCCGTATCGTGAATCATTCCATCCGGCATCTATGATATTACGGCATCGCTCTTCTTGAGTCAATTTAGGGCAGTGTCCTGATTTATCGTCATACCGGCTTACGCCGGCCGGTATCCAGGACGAGAAAAGGACCAGACCCAACTTAGGACGCCGCTCAATTTAGGGCTTTGCCAAAGGGACTCCCTTTCCAAGTGTAAAGAGAGAATTGTTTGGGAAATGTTCCCGCAGAGGAGAACGAATGGAGAAGCGCAAGATAACAGCCCGTGAAGTCCTGAAAGATATCCGGGCCGGCGTGGATGACGCCGCCCTGATGAGGAAGTTTCAGCTTTCGGCGCAGGGCCTGCAAAGCGTGTTAAACAAGATGGTCCAGGCAGGGATAGTCACAGAGGAAGAATTGGATGGCCGCGTTCCCTTGTCTGCCAGGACAGTGGATATCGGCCTGTTTATCTGCCCTGCTTGCGGGAATATTCAAGGCAACGAATTCATTGAGTGCCCTCGATGCGGTTATTCCCCCCCGGGGGAGGCCAAGAAATCGAAAACGTTAAGGACTTCGCCCGGAAAACCCAAAGCTCAATCTGATAGCGGCTATGCGGCGCAGCGCGGAGGGAGGTCCGTTGGTGGAGAATCCTCTTTGTCTTCCGGCGCGCGGGAAGTGGAAGCTGCGCCTCAACCCTCGGCCCGGATGAAAGCCAGTTTACGCTCCATAACCAAATATTGCCGTGTTTTAGGAATCACTGCATTACTGGCCTACATTTTAGTTGCGCTGGGACTGCTTGTAGCTATGCAGATTCCAGTATCCCAAGGGTTGTTGACAGTCGCTCAGTCGCTGTTAGGGATCCTAATACTAGGACTGCCTGCCGCAATAACCGGCATTACCATTTTCGTCATATTGCGAGCGCTTGCCGCATCAATGTTGATTTTGCAGAAGATATCAGACCACGCCGAAGACCGCGGCGGCGATCATTGACGATCTAGGGGTGGGGCCGACAACCTTGCTAGCGGGCCTTGCTGGTGGGCTGTATTTCCGTTCGGGGTTGGCGCTGATACAGATTCACCCAGCGATTATGCTCTGCAAGAGTGCTGGAAAATTGATGGCTTCCATCGTTCTTGGCGACAAAATAAAGATAGTCCTTGTCTGCCGCGGGCTTAACCGCCGCTATCAGCGATTCCCGCCCCGGACTTGCGATAGGGCCCGGAGGGAGTCCATCAATTTGATAAGTATTATACGGCTGTTTGCGCTCCAAATCCGCGCGCGTAATTTTGGAACCCATTGGTTTGATCCCGTATATGGCAGTAGGATCTGATTGCAAGCGCATCTTTTGTTTAAGCCGATTATGAAAAACCGCTGAAACCAGTTGATGCTCCGACAGTTTAGCCTCCTTTTCCACCAGCGACGCGAGCGTTACAACCTGCCCCATCGTCCAGCCAGCCTCTTCGGCATTTGACCGAACATGCTTGTCGTAAACCTGATGAAAACGTTGCGCCATCCTCCGAATAATTAGCTTACCGTCCGCTTTTTCGGAATGCCTGAAGAAATAGGTATCCGGAAAGAGATATCCCTCCAGCGATTGCCCGTCCAAGGACAATTCTTTCAAGAAAGTCTTGTCCTTGGCTATGGACAGAAACTCCTCTCTGGTCATCAGGCCCAACTGCTGAAACATATCCGCCATCTGATATATGTTGTAGCCTTCCGGGACTGTTAGGGTGAACATGAGGGTCTTACCGGATATCAATTGGTCGAGCACATCCCCGGCGTCGCTGCCGGTTTTCAATGCATAATCCCCTGCCTTTATGTTTCGCTGTTCACCTCTTATCCAGGCCACCAGTTTGAAGATCAGGCGATTGGACACGACGCCTTTCTCTTGGAGGATATTCCCCACTTGAGACACCGATGCCCCTTTGGGAATAGTCACAATTACTTCCTGGCCCGCGGTGACCTCTTCCACTGTTTTTTGATGAACAAACTCATCCAGAAAGCGGGGGATTTTTGAGTACACCAGGTACGCGCCCAACCCGAGCGCAGCTAATATCGAAATGGTTACTAAACCTCTCAATATGGACACAATGGAAACTCTCATGAGTTCTGCTTTTCCTTCAGGCGCTTTCTCTCCAGATATCCCTGGAGAATTATGACCGCGGCAACTTTGTCAATGACCTTACGCCGCTTAGATCTGCTCATATCAGCTTCGAGAAGAACCCGCTCTGCGGCCATAGTGGACAGCCGTTCATCCCATTCGCGCATTGGAATTTTGGCTCGTTTCTTGATCCGTTCTATGGTGGCCCTTACTTTCTCAGCTTGGGGACCTTCACTGCCGTCCATATTGTACGGAATTCCTATCACTATCTCTTCCACACTATATTTCTCGGCCAGTTTGGCAATTGCCTCGGCATCATCTTCAGGGCTTTTACAGATTAGGGTTTCTATTCCCTGAGCTGTAAAGCCCAACTCGTCGCTTACGGCCACCCCGATCCTTTTTGAACCAATGTCCAGGCCCAGAATTCTCACCGACGCCTCCTGCGGCGGCAGTCGCATCGACCAACCGGCCGCCAGCGGCGGGTTACCTTTATTCAATTCTTGCTCCCGTGTCAAGACTCGATTAAAAGCCCGCAACGCTAATCGTTAATGACCGTTTATCACAGTCGGTCTCATTCATAATATAAGAAGACAGAACTGTATGTGAATCTGTTCCAAGGAGTCGACTACTGAGGAAACAGATGCAATTATTTTGAGGCTTAAGTGTGTTGAACAATGTTGATGATTGCGGCCTGCCCAAAGGGGTCATGTCAGACGCTGTTTATGCGTTTTCCCTCTCCGATTAGCGCTGAGGCCAATTCAATAATGAAACGCACGTCGTCCTTGTCAGTGAAAGGAACGCACCGGTCTGCCTTGAACGGGAGTCGATCCTCGGTGATGTGCTGAGGAATACGCGTGATCCTGCTGCTTTTTGCCAGGCGCCCAGGCAAGTTCTCAAACGCTTCTCTGGAAATCACCACGACATTCTCCACATCAGAAATCAATGCCAGGCCACTGAGAGCAGACGGCCGCTTACCAGGCCGATCTGTCAAAACCTTTTTCAGCCCTGGGATGAGCGCCCCTACCCTGGCCCGGATCTCACCGATAGTTATGATTTCTTCAAGAGCCTGCCTCCGTTGGACCTCGGTCCCCATCAACAGAGCTTCTTCAAAGCATTCGAGCGCTTCTAGAAGGTGTTTGCGAGAAAGATGAGACCTGCCCTCGATCAACATGCTCCTGGCTTCCTCTTCATCAGCGGAATCCGGATCAAAGGCTTTGCCATAACATTCCACGGCGGACGAAATGTCACCCCGCTCCAGGAACTCCCTTCCCTTCATCACCAAAGACTCATCCGCAAAGTTGGTATTGACATTCATCATGGATTTCTCTTCGTCACCCTCGACGGTAGTTGTTTGTCGGTTCCCTTGTGAGCTGGCCGGGAATTCGAATAATCCCAACCAACAGATCAATAATATGCAAGAAAATATCCTTTCTTACAGCAAATTATCCTCATTTGCTAGTGCAGTGCTTAACATATTTACGCTCTTTTTTCAACCGCTTTCGCGGCTTTCAGGTCCGGTTCTTAGGCTAACCAACTCAAAATAGCTTTGAACTTCATTTCGCGTGTTATTTAGGGAGGCCTTTGTTTGAATTTTGGGTCGGCCCTATTATAATGATTGTTGTAACGGAAAGACCTTTGATACCATGGACAATTCATCAAAAGGTTCTCAAAATAGTCAGTTAGTGTTGAACCCGTTCAGGGAAGATGGTAGGAGTGCATTGGGTCTATTGCTGTAGGATAGGGAATGAGATTCTGTTTTGTATGGCGCTTGTCGGGCGTGGTGTTTGAGTTGGTGGCGCGCGGATGTATTTTTTGAACTCCTCGGGGCCGAGACTGGTGGATTCCGATGATTCCTGCACGGATGACAGGGGATGATTCGTGTAAATAAAGATGAACGATTCCCCTTATGATAAACTGAAGGTCTGGGCGAAGATCAGCTCGGAAAAAAGATGAAAATTCGATCATTACTGAAATATCTCCCCGTTCTCTCCATTGTGCTGGTCGCGGGTATTCTCCTTGTTATTGTGGTCGTTTTCACTATTAGGAACCTTAATGCGCAAAATCAGCGCATGGAGGAATTCACCAGCCGGCAAGGGATTGCCGTTATCAGGACACTTGAAGCGGGCACTCGCACAGGTTTTATGGAAGGTGACTGGGGGATAGAACACCTTCAGATGCTCATTGAACAAGCGGCCAAAGATCCGGATGTAGAATGGGTAGGACTTATCAATGGCGATGGCGTAATAATAGCGCATAGCGAACCGGCAAAAATAGGACTGAGGCTCCTTATGGGAGAGGAAATGAGCCTGGTCAAGACCGTCATACGCACCGGGGAACCCTTGTCGCGCAAGAGAAACCTTCCTGCCGATCGTACTATTCTCGAAATCTGGAAACTCTTTACGCCCTTTCCGGATCAGATAACTCAAGCAGAGACTACCTTGCGCAGCACCCGCATCGGCCAGGAACTTCTGGACGTATTTGATCGAGACCAGAAGCAGGTTTTGTTTCTTGGGCTTAAGATGGATCGTTTCAAGCAGATTCAACATCAAGACATCATGTTGGCGATCTTTATCGGCGCGGTGCTCTTTGTCATAGGATCAGCCGGCGTATACTTCATCTTCGTGCTCCAAAACGCCTATTTGGTTCGCAGAACACTCGATGAAATGCGCACATATACGCGCAATGTCGTGGAAAGTATGGCCAATGGATTGATCACCGTGGACAGGTCCCTCAGGGTCGCCACATTCAATTCAACCGCCTTGGACATTCTGCGTAAACCCAAAGAGGAAGTTGAAGGTTATCCTATCGGCGAATTGCTACCTCTCGAGAATGAGATAAAGCAAATCCTTGCGGACCCCGAGGAGATTATTGAAAAAGAGGTCAAAATTGCTACTGAAACTACCGGCAAGATATTTCTTGGGCTATCCGTGTCACCACTGAAAGAGCCGGATTCTCTCATCAGCAGAGGAGCGGTGATCATAGTCCGAGACTTGACCATGATCCGCGAGCTCGAACAAAAGGTCATCGTGAGCGAAAAATTTGCGGCCCTGGGAAGACTCTCAGCCGGTATAGCGCATGAAATACGTAATCCGCTGAATTCCATCCGCGGCTTCATTCAGTACTTTCAAAAGAAGATCCGCCTGGAAGAAGAGGATTACCGGTACACAGATCTGATGCTGACCGAGGTAGATCGGCTCAACAGGGTCATTTCCAAATTGCTGGCCTATTCCAAACCGAGAGAGCCGCGTCTCAGCATTCGATCAGCGGAGGAAATTTTGGACCATTGTGCGCGAGTGGTAGAGCGGGAAGCGGCTGAAGCAGGCGTGGAAGTTGTCAGAGAACCCGCGATCGGCGAACCGCCTCTCGTGCTGATGGATACTGACCAGATGACTCAGGTATTTCTCAATATATTAATCAATGCCATAGACGCGACGCCGGCGGGAGGTAAAGTCTTTGTACGGTACGCAACGGACGATCGAGATCGCTTACGAATAATCGTGGAAGATACAGGAGAAGGCATTCCCCGGGAAAACCAGGACAAAATATTCGATCCCTTTTTTTCCACCAAGAAACAGGGAACCGGATTAGGGCTGGCTATTGTCAAAAGCATAATCGAAGGGCATGGCGGCGAGATTGAAGTGGAAGCCGAACCGGGCAAAGGCACGCGCTTCATCATCACTCTTAATGGATATCGGGCCCAGGATATTGATAGAGATCAACCGACCATAGACTTCCGCCGCACAGCGGGATTATCTTGATGTTTGTTGAGAACGCATCTCGAATTCGAAAAAACAGGAAATTTCATGACCGCTCGTAAAGCAAAAATTCTCGTTGTGGACGATGAACCCTCCCAGCGCAAAATGCTGCAAGCCAACCTTTCATTGGATGGATATCAGGTCTTCGAGGCCGGTGACGGCAGCGAGGCCATCTCCCGTGTTTCCGAAGAGTTCTTCGATCTGATTCTTATGGATAATCGGATGTCTCAGATGGATGGGATAGAGGCGCTGAAAGGAATCAAGAAGATCTCGCCGGGAATACCGGTCATAATTATCACTGCTTATGCATCCGTCGAGACCGCTGTGCAGGCGCTCCAGGCAGGGGCTCACGACTATTTGACAAAGCCGCTGGATATGGAGGAACTCAGGTTCAAAGTGCTTCAGACCCTCGAATTCTGGCGCCTCAAAGAAGATAACATACTCCAGAGAAGACGGATTGAGAATCTCTTCGACAAGTCCAGCATCGTTGGTCGTTCGCAGAAGATGAAGGATGTGCTGGAAAGAGTCGCGCAAGTGGCGCCATCGGAAGCGACGGTGCTTATTCTAGGCGAATCCGGAACAGGCAAGGAACTGATTGCCAATGCGCTTCATCAGGGGTCCGGTCGCGCTGACAGGCGCTTCATCAAGGTGAATTGCGCGGCCTTGCCCGAAACCTTGCTGGAGGCTGAACTTTTCGGTCACGAAAAGGGGGCTTTCACAGGCGCGGACAGACGCAGGCCCGGCCGCTTCGAATTGGCCGACGGCGGTTCCATTTTCCTGGATGAAATCGCGGAAATGACACTTGCCACTCAGACCAAGTTGCTAAGAGTGCTTCAGGAAAGGGAATTTGAGCCACTCGGTTCGACCAGGACCGTGAAAATCGATATCAGGATCATCACGGCGACAAACCGGGTGCTAACGGATGAAGTAAAAAGCGGCAAATTTCGCGAAGACCTTTTTTATCGCCTTAACGTGGTGCCAATAGAGCTGCCGCCTTTAAGGGAACGCAAAGAGGATGTTCCTCTCCTCATCGAGCATTTCCTCCGAAAATATAACGAGAAGAACGGACGGAATGTCCAGGGATTTCATCCTCGCGCGCTGGACGCATTGATGCGTTATTCTTGGCCGGGTAATATCCGAGAACTTGAAAACGTGGTAGAACGTTGCGTAATTCTGACCCGAGACGATTACGTGCCCTTTTCCGAGCTTCCCCAGCCAATCCTCGACAGCACAGGCGACTCTTACGGAAAAGAATTCCGAGAAGGTCTCCGCCCCGGCATGACCTTAAAAGAAATGGAGCGGGAATTAATTCTCATAACACTGGATGACAATGATGGAAACCGTACCCGCACCTCTCGCGTCCTGGGGATAACTCGCCGGACCCTGCAACACAAACTCAAAGAATATGGAATCGATCAACAATCCCCGGATTCCTCGGAAGAAAACTGGGCCCAAGCCGCGGACTGAAAAGAGTTAAAAGGTATTCCGGGGAACCCTTTTTTGTGCAAAAAAGGGTTCCCCGGCCCCTTCCCAAAAAACTCTAACATTATAATTCGTTAATCGAGGTTTCTGGCAGACATTCCGGGCCGGGATTCATCCTGATTCTGAACCCAACTGTAGCACCGTTGCTGCGATACGTCGCATAAGGCAAACGGCGCCCCGGTTCCTCCACACGGCCTAAGTGGACATAATTTAAGAGTTTTTGGGATTTTTCCGGGGAGGGACTTTTTGCAAAAAGTCCCTCCCCGGAAACATCCTCAAGACTTCTTAATTTGCTCCGCGTTCTCTGCGTGCTCGGCGGTGAATTCTTCGCTTCCAATTGAAATAATCCGAATCGTAATTACATTAATTAAGTAATTAATTGGCGTTCAGGAATTGGTAATGGTGTCGTCATGGCTCATTTATTTAGTATCAAAACGGAACAGCAAGTCGAGGCGCTTAAGGAACGGGATGATTTTCTACGCGAACATCCCGAACTTAGAGAGTTCCAGCGAAAAATTGATGACCGATTGCGCCGCGCAGGCTCGGCTCATAATAGGCTGGTTGTCATTTACGAGATGATGATGGATTCCCTTTGGGAACTCAATGCGAAGCTACGAGAGGCGTCTGCGATATTGCGCTGAGTGCGGTGTCAGCCGGTGCTTTCCTCCTCTATGAGCGCAGGTGGGATATCAATGACGAATTCGCTGCCGCCGTTACGGTAGCAGTCTTCGACAGTCTTGCATGACTTGCATTTAGCGATGTCGCCCGGGCAAACGTCCCGCGGCGTAGGGATGCATGTGCAACGCTGACTTGAAAACCCTACGCTGAATCCGAACCGTTCCGCGAATATTTTGATCTTCAGCAGGTCAGCTCCCGTTCCGCCGGCATTGAATTCGTACGGAGATCCGGAACTGTACATCTCCGTTTCTTGAACGGGATAGAACCCCTCAAAAATATTGGGCTGCTCGCTTTCGGGAATACCGACGCCGAAATCGCGGACTCTAATTGTGTATCCTGAAACTGATTTTCGGCCGGTTACAGTTATTTTGCCGCGATCCGGGGTGTTCTCGATGGCATTACGGATCAGACCTCCTATAGCGGACAACATGATCTGTGGCTGTATTTTGAGGATCGCGCGGTCCGGCGGCTCGAATATCACATCGAGCGTCCGTTTCTTGGTCATTTCTTTAACTCGGAATTCAAGGCCCTGGAAAGCGGCCGTGGTCGACAGCCGCCAGTCCTCTTGCATCTTGCCGGGATAATATTCTTGCATCCTCATCAGCAGAGCTTCCATAGCCCCGCGAAGAGCCGGCTCCTCTTCTTGCGTGATCTCAATGAAGTCCTTCAGGGTATCCAGGCAAGCCACAATCAGCTCCCGCTGCTCATATTCCTTTTCTTCGACGATAAAACTGACCTGTTTTTCCATAGTTTTCAGGCGGTCCAGATTCCTTCGGATGCGCTCAAACGGCAACAGCGTCGCGTCAACCTGAGCTGCTTCCAGCCGTCGCTCCATGATCCTCAAACTAGCTTCTATTATGGCCAGCGGTGTCATCAATTCATGGGAAAGGTGATGGAGCATCTTGGTCTTGACGCGGTCGAGTCTTTCGAGTTCCTTATGGGATTTCATGAGGCTTTCGTAGTACGATGCGTTGTCCAAAGCCAATGCTATATTGCTGGAAAGCGCTTCCATGATCTCCACGTCCTCGTCCGTAAACGAACCCTTCACTTTGCTCAACGCGTAGAGAACTCCAAGCCGCTTTTCTCTAGTCTGCAAAGGCACGCATATCAAGTTGCGCGCCCTGAAGCCGGATTTGTCCTCGACCGGACGGTACAATCTCGGCTCATTGGCCGCGTCGTTGACCAGTGCGGGCTCACCGGTGCTGAACACCCATCCGACCACCCCTTGATCCTTGGGAATCCGTATCTCCTCTTTGGCCGCCTCCAGAAAACCCCCCTTATCCTCCACGGTGCGCCAGTAGAAATCATCCTTTTCAGGGTCGTACAGAACTACGGCTGCGCCTTCGCAGTTGAGGACAAATCGCACTTCGCCGACAATCACAGCGAGTAGCTGATCGAGATCACTGGTCGAGGCCAGAGCTTTGGACGCGTTGAAAAGAAGGATCAGCTTGGCGGGATCCCGCAGAGCTTGTGATCCGAACTCACGTCCTCCACGCCGCCAAGTGACGCCGGACTGTATTGTCGATTTTGTAGGATTTTGAGGCTTGTCAGTCATATTTAAAAGGGCTCTCAGCGAGAAAGATAAATCCTTTTCCGGAATGGTCAAGACATACTCTGCCCATCCCCCATCCTATTCCGGTAGCGACCGGCCTCCGTGCCGGTCGATTGTCATTGCTGTAGATGCACGAGTTCGCCCCTACCAGAGGCGGCTGGGGGGGCGGGGAGGAAATCGAGATTGCCTCCCAGTGCTCGCAACTACACCATATTCCTGGAAAGTCGGAATTTATCGACGGATCTTGTGCGGATCAGCTGCTTACGCCTCTTAAGAATGAAACCCGTCTCACTGTTGGGAGCGATCGGCCTTCCAACACAAGACGCGCCTGCTGGGCTATCCCTTCCGCACAGAGACCCAACTCTTGCAGCAGTTCGGATCGAGTCCCGTGTTCCACGAAATTATCCGGAATTCCCATGCGCGCTGTGACGATACTGTTCATACCCTCTTCTGAGAGAAGTTCGAGTACGCTACTCCCAAAACCGCCGGCCAGCACCCCCTCTTCCACTGTGAGAACCATGCCGGCGGCCACGGCTTTATCGAGAATGAGGTCGCGATCCAAAGGTTTGACGAATCGCGCGTCCATTACCGCCACCGAAAAGCCTTCCTGCGTTAGGATGCGCGACGCCTCAAGGGAGGGACCAACCATAGAACCGATGGCGATAATCAAGATGTCGCTTCCTTCGGCCATCATCCGCGCTTTCCCTATCGCCAAAGTCTCGGGATGACTTTTCAGGGGTAGGCCCATGGCGTGCGCTCGCGGATAACGAATCGCGCAGGGACCGTTACAGGCCAGCGCTGTGGCCAGCATATCGGCCAGTTCGTTCTCATCCGACGGGGCCATCACGGTTATATTAGGGATGGACCTTGAAAATGCGATGTCAAAGACCCCATGATGGGTCGGGCCGTCTTCTCCCACCACTCCCGCACGATCCATAGCAAGAATCACCGGGAATTTCTGCATACAGACGTCGTGAATCAGATGGTCGTAGCCTCTTTGGACAAAAGTGGAATAAATCGCGACCACCGGCTTATAGCCTTCTCTCGCGAGGCCGGCGGCAAAGACCACTCCATGCTGCTCCGCTATTCCTACATCGAAGAAACGGCTTGGATACAGGCGTCCAAATTCAGCCAGACCTGTGCCGTACTCCATAGCTGCTGTGACAGCGACGATTTTGGGATCCTCCCGCGCCAGCTTGATCATCGTCGCGCCGAAAACAGTAGTGTACGAAGGCGGTCCCGGTGATTTCACGATTTGTCCTGTGGCTCTATTAAAAGGACCTACTCCGTGAAAACGGGCCGGGTCCTCTTCCGCACAGCCATATCCCTGGCCTTTGTGAGTCACGGTGTGGATCAATACAGGCTTGCGGAATCGTTTCACATTAACTAGCGTATCTATGAGATGTTTCAGTCGATGCCCATCTATCGGACCGACGTAAGTGAAGCCCAGGTCCTCGAATAGTCGTCCCGGTGTCAAGAACCCTTTTAGCGCATCCTCGAACTGCCTGGCCATCCCGTACATGGATCTGCCCATGCTTCCCGGCACGTTTTTCAGCAAACTCTTGATTTCGTCACGAAAGCGGGTGACAAGCTGTCCGGTCATGATACGGTTCAGGTATGCCGCCATAGCGCCGACATTGTGCGAAATCGACATCTCGTTATCATTAAGGATTATTATCAGATCTTTTTCCGCCGCGCCCGCCTGGTTGAGGCCCTCGTATGAGACCCCGCAAGTGAGTGAGCCGTCACCCACAACGGCTATAACTTTCCTATCCGCGCCGTCCAAACATCGTGCTTGGGCAAGACCGGCCGCAACGCTTATGGCGTTGCCGGCGTGCCCGACATCAAAGACATCGTACGGGCTCTCGTCCCTTTTCGGAAAACCGGATAACCCGCCTCTACTCCGCAAGGTGTGAAATACTTCGCGTCTATCCGTCAAAATTTTGTACGCATAGGCCTGATGACCGACGTCGAAGACTATGCGGTCCTCGGGGGGTGAAAATACCTTCAGCAGAGCGATTGTCAGTTCGACCACTCCAAGACTTGAAGCCAGATGTCCGCCTGTCCTGCAAACGGTGTCAATTATTAATTCTCGGACCTCACCGGCCAGTTGCTGCAATTCGTCGATCGGCAGTCTTTTTATGTCATCAGGCGAATGGAGTGTTTCAAGGATTGAGTTAGGTTTTTGTTCAGCCAATTCCTTCGTTCACCTTTTGTCAACTTATTCGTTCACCTACATATCTACCGATAAGAACAAGCGGCTCGGATGCAGGGCCAAGAGGTTTGAGCGCCTCCAACGCTGACTCGAGGAGCCTGATCATCATTTTCTTCGTTTCATCTCGTCCCAAAAGAGTCGGATAAGTGGGTTTACCGCGAGATTCATCCTTTTTTACAGCTTTTCCCAGCTTTTCCGGATCTCCTTCGAGGTCCAGCAGGTCATCCCTGATCTGAAACGCCATGCCCAAAAACTCACCGTATCGACCGAGCGCTTCGATTTGTCGGGAATCTCCACCAGCCAGCAAAGCCCCGGTAGTAAGGGATACACGTATGAGAGCCGCGGTCTTTGCTCTGACAATAAACTCTACAATCTTTTCGCCGACCTCTTCACCCTCGCTCAAAATATCCAAGGCCTGACCGGCGACCAATTTCCTCGGCCCGGCTGCCACAGTCAAGTCTCGAATGGCGGTCAGCAGCCTCTCAGGCCGGTAGAGTCGCACGGCCCAAGGAGAGCTGAGGATCTCGAACGCAAAAGTTAATAACGCGTCTCCGGCCAGGATGGCGATGGCTTCTCCAAAAACTTTGTGGGCTGTAAGCTTCCCTCGCCGTAAATCGTCGTCATCCATGGCAGGCAAGTCATCATGAATCAGCGAATACGTATGAACGCATTCCAACGCCGCTGCAAAAGGTAAAACACTTTCCGATTTTCCCCCCACGGCCTCGGCCGACGCCATAGCCAAAATAGGCCTTATTCTTTTTCCTCCAGCGAAGACGCTGTAGCGCATCGCCGTATGTAGCATGGCGGCTTCATTATCTTCACTAGGGAGTAAGTCGTCAAGACTCTTGTCGATTATTCGCCGCTTGTGTGCCAGATAGTCTTCCAGATTCACCATCCGGATCTTATTCCTCACCCCGACTAAAGGGTACCCTCTCCATGGTTGCAAGGAGTTCTTCTACACGGCCTTCCGAGCGGTTGAGTATGTCTAGGAGTCGTTTAGACAATCCTATGCCCTGCTCGAACAATTTCAGACTCTCATCAAGGCTCAACCCGCCGTGCTCCATTTTCTCCACTATAGACTTCAGCTTTTCAAGTTGTTCATCGAAACCTGAGGCTTCATCTCTGGTTTCCTTAGCTTTTTTCATCTCGACCCTCAGTTGATACATCGGGGGGCCAACCCCGCTGCCGATTCCCGGTCTTTTCAGGACCAAATCATGCCACTATTTGGCCTCCTGCAACTCAAGCTCGGCTAACTCCCGCTTTGCCGGAGCCAGACCAGGATCGATCTTCAATGCTTTTGAAAAGCATGCCATGGCCTGCTTGGTCCGCATAAAAAATCTTTTCTGAATATAACCCTCGAGAAAAAATCCTTCAGCCAGTCTTTGGGGGACGATGTCCGTGAGTCGTTCTCTTAGTTTGTTGGCAGTCTGGATATCGTGGAGAGCAGTTTTGACATAGTGCGCCGAGAAATTCTGATGTAGCCTGCCCCTAATTTTAGTTTGTGCGAGCGTGAACAACACATCCGCGTAAATGGAACCGTGCGGCGAACCGTTCCTGTCGAGAATATCCCTGGCCTCCTCCAAAAGATCGAGGGCCTCCAAATAATGAGTCTTGTCCGCAAGCTCTTGACCGGTTTGCAGCAACTTTTCCGGCCCTACGGCGCCTCCCTCGGCGCCTAAAAGCCCTGAAGGAAGCAGAAGAATCGCTATCGCCAAAAGATGATACAAATAGGTCAATCGTTGTGACAGTCGCGCCATATTTCTGACAACAAAAAATTCCTATATTAAATAATAGAACAAAGGGCAAGACTTGGAAAGATGGTTTGTTCGCCGGTCACAAGGCAAATCAGTCAGAGAGCGCGCTCTTGACTGATCGCGGCTATTGATAAGTAATCTCGAATTCAACCCTCCGCGCTCCGGGTTGCTGAGAGGCCGCGGGGGTTTGCAGCATCGCCTGCGATGATCCGTGAGGGGTTATGCTGATGCGCGTCGAGGATATGTGATATGTATTTATTAAGAAGCGCGCTACCGCTTCGGCCCTCTTCCGAGACAATTTCATGTTGAAGTCCGGATTACCTTTCGCGTCTGAAAACGCATGAAGCACAACTTTCGCCGAAGGGTTTCCTCTAAGGATTCGGGCAACTGCATCGAGATTCTGTAAATTTGTGACGTCCACGGCAGGATCATTCGATCGGACCAAAAAACTTTTTGAATCAAATAGCACTGGTCCGATAGCCGCCCGATTCTGATCCGGGCTCTGAGGCGCTGACGGCGCACAAGGCATGACCAGATTCCTCTTCATCCAAGCATGCCAAGATGCTGATGACCTGGTATCTTCCGCGCGGTTGTAAGTGCCGTGGCTTCTTTGCGCTATGCCTCTCAAATAGAAACTTCCTTCAGGCGCGTTGCCGATCTGGAAAGTGTGTATCTCCAGGTCCGGATTGTTCCTACATAGCTGGTCCGTTACCTTAACAGGGTCAATATTGCACGATTCGATGCCGCCGCCAATTAAGACAATTATGGTCTTTCCTTCAGCCGCCGCCGCCTCATCACCAGCCGCTCTCAAACCCGCCGAAAGAGAACTCACTCCATAGGAAACACTCCGAGGAAACGCGTTCAAAAAACGTTCCGGATCCCACTGCTGAATAGCGAGAATGCTTTCGGTGTTTTCGCAACCTAGTCCAACTTTCAGACCATAATGACGTATTCCCACGTTAAAAAATCCGTCCGCGGTTACGGGCATAGCTTGCGAAAAAAAGTTCATCTGCTGAAGAAAAAAATCCCACTTATCTTTCATGAATCCGGAAGCGTCGAAGAGGACCAGGATATTGGCGACCCTCTTGCAATCATCCGCGCGGGCCGGACTCGAAAAAGAGGCCACGATCAGCATGAGAGCCAAGCCGGGAATCAGCGTTTTGGAAAGCCAACCCCTTGAAAAGGTTAGCATAACGGTCCTCCATGAATGAAACCGCCGCCCAACCCGCCAGGCTGGACGGATTGCCAGGAATTAGCAGAGGGAACTAATATTGTCAAGAATTATAATATAATACAAATGACGATTAGAATTACTGCCTTTGATCTGGGCACGCAGTGGACAAGAGCTTCGTTATTGGTTACAACCTGGCCTGGTCACAAAAATAAGGGTTACCAGTGGAATTCGAAACGCCGGCAATCATATCCTCGGATGCCCGTCATCAGGCGGGCAAGCCGACTTCCCAACAGCGCGGCAGAATCGAGCACCTTTGGATACTGGCGTTAGCGCTCACAGCAGTTGCTGGGGCATTCGTTCTTGATCTCTCCCCTGAAGGCGCAATCTATCTTACTCTCCCTAATTTGGAATGGAAACTTCAATTGCCGGAGATGTGCATGAGTCGGCGTATCTTTGGCATTTCATGCCCCGGATGCGGGCTGACCAGGAGCTTTGTGGCGATGGCCCACGGCGAATTCGTATTAGCCGCCCAGGCCAATCCGATGGGCCCAGTGTTGTTTGTCTTGTGCTGGATTCAGATACCTTATCGCCTTTTGCGGTACCTCGGCTGCGGGCTGTCAGTAGATGACCGAGGCCGCTCAAGCCGGCCCGCTGATTGGATAATATGGATAATACTCTTTGGCTTCATATTCGCGTGGATATCGAGACTGATTGCGGAAATCATGGGGGTTTAGAAACACCCGTTGGAGGGGACAACCTTGGAAATGATCTTGAGCCTGTTTTATGGCCTGCTCATCCTAATCGCCTGTATCATATTCCTGGGATATTTCTGGCAATGGTTCTTCCATGAGCCCACAACCCAGGATGAAACGGTTTACTTCAGAACCGACGACGGCTGGCGATTGGCGTTGCATCACTATCATGCGTCGGGGCCCACTCGGGGGTTACCTGTGATTCTTTGCCATGGTCTCGACGCGAATCGCTATTTATTCGATACTCGGGGCGCCCCTTCTTTAGCCGATTTCTTAAGGAGACACGGGCGTGATGTGTGGGTTGCGGAACTCCGAGGATCCGGAATGAGCGACCGCCCGGGAATCAAGCATTCTGATGTGCCCTATTCATGGGGCTTTGAAGATCACCTCCGACATGATGTGCCCGCGATCATAGACCTTGTCCTCTCGCTTACCCGCAGTTCCGGAGTCCACTGGGTGGGGCACAGCATGGGGGGTATGCTGTTATTAGCTCATCTGGCCTCATACCCTGACTCAGCCTTGGCTTCAGCAATTGCTGTGGGATCACCTACTGACTTCTCAGACATAGATATCGGGACATTTAGGCATTTATGGAAATTGGAACCGCTCCTCGGACAGTTGCCCATTTCGCCCTTGCCGTTTCTCGGACGGATGATTGCCCCGCTGGCTCCCTTGGTTCCTGCGTCAGTGTGGGGTCTGTTTCATACAAGCAACATCGAGCCCTCTGTTGCACGCAAGACAATCGCAATTGTATCGACGCCGATATCCCCCAACAAATTGTGGCTGGATTTCGGCCGATTTATGAAAACCGGTGTCTTCGGACCTGGAGACGGAGCATCATATCTTGAAGGACTCAGCGAGTCTGATGTCCCGATTCTTTTGATGGGCGGATCGAAAGATTATATGGCGCCACCGGCTTCCGTCATAAATGCCCGTAAGAAATTGAACGAGACCACGAAAACAGAGTGCGTGATAATGGGTAAAGAATCCGGATACCTGGAGGATTACGGTCATGTGGACCTACTTCTGGGCATCCACGCTACCGAAGAGGTTTTTCCAAAGATATTAGGGTGGTTGGAGCGACACGACAAACTCAAACAGGAGATCGCGCCGGTGTGAAGGAGCAAGCTTGCCACTACGGAACCGGCACAGGAATACCAAGACAACCTTGGACGCACCACTGTATAGGGACATCGGGCAAACCGCTGGAAGACGGGAAATAACAGGTAGGACACGGAACATAATGTGTTCTTGACCATTGGGGTATCAGCCAGAGATTATATGGCGTCATTGGTTCCGCCGCCACTGCATTGGTCGGAGCGTACGGATTCAGGACTTGAGCGCCGACTAAACCGACCGCCACAGTATTGACGGCAACCAAGGCAATGATAAATAAGATTGTTTTTTTCATTTATGCGAGTCTCCGGGCCAATAATTTTTCTTATAGTATAACGCTAAGATAGCATTGTGTCAATGTTTCATGTGTATTTGAGAGATAATAAACGATTTATAAAGAATTCACTTGAGATCGGAAGTCTTGCGGATTGCAGTCGCGTTTGAAAATGTGTAGACTTGAAATTTGGCGAAGCTTGACGTTCTGTCGGACGAATCATTGGAGGTTTTGTTGAGTAGGCATTCCATAGGCGGAGAGGAAGTAGCAACATTTCTCTTGACTTAGGTTTGCAAGATTACTTATTCTTAGAGTTTATGCTTAACGACGTGACGTCGCCGCGCAATGAAAATACGATTCGATGATATTCCGGAAGACGGCCTGCGCCTGAGTTTCTCAGGAGATGAGGATTTCCTCGCTGATGCCGTCAAAACGATCTCCATATCAGGAGATGTGAAAATAGACCCGCATATCCGCGGCAAAATCGATATAATCCGAAGTGACGAGGACGTGTTATTCTCCGGCGCCGTCGTCGGATCCATGCGTCTGCGCTGCTCACGATGTCTTTCTGACTTCACCGTCGAAAAAGAGATGAATCTGGATCTCCGGCTTCGAGGCGGTGGACTCGCTGCTCAATTCCAGCACAGCGCGGAGCAACAGGACGCGGACGTAGTCTTCGTGGAAGCCTCGGAGCTGGATCCGGCGGAACTCATTTTGCAGGAGCTTCTTCTCGACATTCCTATGAAACCTTTATGCCGAGAAGAATGCCCCGGTCTTTGTCCGAAATGCGGGGCCTTGAAAGGCTCCCCTGAATGCAAGTGCGGGGATCAAAAAGAAATAGATCGCCGATGGGAGGCTCTGGCCAGCCTGAAAAGGAAACGGGACGACGAGGCTCGGTCGTAGAAAAAAATTATCGAGTCTGACCGCGAATGAATTGACACTTTCGCGTTAGTTTGTTCATGATCGATCCGCTTTCTAAATCTTTTTCGCCACAGATTTTGATTGGATCTTAGGTTTTTGCTCGATTTGTAGATGAATCCATAATAAATAGTAAAAGGATGCGCAATGCCGGTACCAAAGAAGCGTGTTTCCCGTACGAGGAGAGACAAACGCCGAACCCATAAAAAGCTGACTCCTCTTAACTTGGTCGCTTGTCCACAATGCTCTGAACCTATGATGCCGCATAGGATTTGCCCTTCCTGTGGCTTCTATAAGGACAGAACCGTAGTTGAAACAGAGTAGCCGACTCGAAACGCATGGCAGCCGCTGTAATCGCACAACAAAATGAATCAGTGGCCCTGATGTTTCCGGGTCAAGGATCGCAATATCCAGGAATGGCCATGGATCTCATGCGAGAGTTCCCTGTGGCCTCTTCCATGCTCGCACGCGCAGATGAGGTTCTAGGTTATTCTCTGACACGAATCATGTCCGGGGAATCTGGTGATGATCTGAACCGAACAATTCATACTCAACCGGCGGTATTCGTCCACTCAATGGCGATTTTGGAGATTCTGAAGGCAAGTGTTTCGTTATCGCCGACTTTAGCGGCAGGACATTCGTTGGGCGAGTACACGGCGTTATGCGCGGCCGGTGTCATGGATTTTGAAAACGCTCTGGATATTATCCGGGTTCGTGCGGAAGGTATGGACGGCTCTCAACCTGCCGGAACCTGTGGAATGGCCGCTATCATAGGCGTTTCGCGAGGGCAGGCTGCAGAAATAATAGACAGATTTCGAGGTGACTTGGTATTAGAAGCTGCCAATTTCAATACGCCGGACCAGATTGTCATCTCAGGTCATATCGAAAACTTGAATCGCGTCGTAGAGGCATTGAAACAGGAAAAAAGAGTAAGGGCGGTGATGCTGCCGGTTTCATCCGCGTTCCACACAAGTCTTATGCAACCGGCTCGAGAGGCCCTGCGCGTCAGACTCGAAAACGCAACCATGAAGGCGCCTGTTTTTGATGTTATATCAAATAAAAGCGCTCAGCCCTACCCTGCGGGGGAGGGCGAGGTCAAGCAGCTCCTGATAGATCAGGTCGTCAGTCCGGTTCAGTGGGAAGATTCCATCCGGACCATGTTGAACATCGGGGTGGGAACCTTCATAGAGATAGGACCGGGAAAAGTTCTCACTGGACTACTGCGTCGAATCGATCGAACTGCATTGGCGGTTAATATTTCCGGAATCGAGGACATTCGGTCTTTTGTGGAGTCCGGACGGTGAACCGAGACCTGATGTCGCTGATCTCATTGGAAGGAAAGACTGCGGTTGTCACTGGAGGATCCAGAGGCATCGGCAGGTCGATTTGTCAGACCCTGGCAAAAGCGGGCGCGTTTGTGGCCATCAACTGCCGCACCGAGGAGAAAGCCGCCGAAGACGTTCTGAGCGCAATAAGGGAACACGGGGGAGATGGAAGGATAGAGCGCTTTGATGTAACGGATCCGGTTGCGGTAGAAAACAGTATAGTAGCCATACAAGCGGACAAAGGGAGCATTGACATCCTCGTTAATAACGCAGGCATAGCACGGGACGGCCTCATCGGCAGAATGAAAGACGCGGATTGGAACGAGGTTCTGTCAACCGATTTGGCAGGAGCCTTCCATGTTTGTAGGGCTGTGAGCAAGAGTATGATTCGGAGAAGAAGCGGCCGAATCATCAACATCGCCTCCGCCGCAGGAGAAATTGGAAACGCCGGCCAGGTGAATTACTCCGCGGCCAAGGCGGGACTCATAGGATTTACCAGGGCGCTGGCCAGAGAGTTGGCGCCCAGGAACGTTCTCGTGAATGCGGTTTCACCGGGGATCATAAACGCCGGCATGGGAGAACAACTCAACGATGGACAATTGGAAGCTATTCGAACGCACATCCCTTTACGCAGGTCCGGCGAGCCGACGGATGTGGCTGCCGCTGTGCTTTTTTTATGCTCGGGAATGTCGGACTATATTACCGGTCAAGTGATTCGGGTGAATGGCGGGCTTTATATGTGAGCTTATTGCCAACAAGCCGCTGAGCGGTCGTCCCTAAAGTCGGCAAATGATTGCGGCAGGATCAAGAAAAACGCTCATGGAATAATAATTAGGAGGATAACCGATATGGATGATGTCGAAAAAAGAGTCGTAGATCTGGTTGCCGAAGTGCTGGTCGATGTGAAAAAGGAAAATATCCGTATGGATTCCAAAATAGTCGAAGATCTCGGCGCGGAATCTCTGGATATATATGACATGATCGCGCTCCTGGAAGATGAGTTTGGTCTCGAAATCACGGACGAGGAGGTTGAGAAGATCCAGACTGTACAGGATGTCGCCAATTTCATAAAGGAGCGCAAATGAGCCGCCCGGAATTTCTAGGGACCTATCGGGTTCGGAGGAGAATGTGCCTCACAGAGTCTTAATTACAGGCATGGGAATGGTGACTTGTCTGGGCGCCGGCGTCGATAAGAACTGGCAAGCCCTCACCGCTGGTTACTCCGGGATCCGACCCATTACGCTTTTTGACGCGCAGAAGCATCAAACCCGCATAGCAGGCGAAGTTAAGGGAGATTTTGATCCTAATGGATACATACCTGCGAAAGAACTTCGCCGGATGGATCGTTATCAGCAATTTGCCCTGGTGGCGGCTGGAGAGGCTATGCGGGATGCGGGCATGGACCATCCTCTTGAAGACCAGTATCGCTGCGGAGTGGTTGTAGGTTCAGGGATGGGCGGGTTAGGGACCATCGAAGACGGAATCAAGGACCTGTGGGCAAAAGGACCGAAGGGCGTTCACCCTTTGATGATTCCAAAGGTTGTCATCAATTTGGTTTCCGGACTCTTGGCGATTAAATACGGCTTCAAAGGACCCAACTTTGGAGTGGTGAATGCCTGCACTTCTGGGACATCAGCGATAGGTGAGGCCTACAGTATCGTCCGTGAGGGTCGTGCCGATGTCGTAATGACTGGAGGGGCCGAAGCTGTTATCACGAGCCTCTCGATAGCCGGTTTCAACGCTTTGCGAGCGCTCTCCACCAGGAACGAAGAGCCTGAAAAGGCTTCCAGACCTTTTGATTTGGGGCGTGATGGCTTTGTGATTTCTGAAGGCGCGGGGATTCTAATATTGGAATCTGAGGATCATTGCCGTAAACGAGGAGCGAAGGCCCACGGTGAGATCCTAGGCTATGGCGCCACGGACGACGGATACCACAGGGTAATGCCGGACCCCGATGCCGAGGGAGCGTATTGGTGCATGAAGACCGCGTTGGAAAGCGCCGGTTTGGAACCGAATCGGATCGGATACATCAACGCACATGGAACATCGACAGATCTAAATGATAAAATGGAAACCTTAGCCATCAAGCGACTGCTGAACAATTCGGCGTGGAAAGTTGCAATTAGTTCGACCAAGTCCATGACGGGACACCTGATAGGGGCGGCTGGGGCAGCGGAAGCGATTTACACGATTCTGGCCCTAAAGAACGGGATTATTCCCCCCACAATAAATCTTGAGGAACCGGATCCCGAATGTGATCTGGACTATACACCCAATAAATCAGCGAAAAGAGACGTGGAATACGCCCTGTCCAACAGCTTCGCTTTTGGGGGACAAAACGCCAGTCTCGTATTCGGCCGGATCTAAAATGGAGTCTATTCTCATCGGCTGCGATCATGCGGGGTTCTCTTTGAAGGCTTCTCTTAAGGATTACCTCGAAAAACGAAGCATCCTTGTAATCGATGTGGGATGCGCGGCCATGGAATCGTGCGACTACCCGGTATATGCCCAAGACGTGTGCCAGCGTATTACGCGTGGAGACGTGTCTCGCGGGATTCTCATCTGTGGGACCGGTGTAGGAATGAGTATGGCGGCAAATCGACACTCCGGTATTCGCGCCGCCCTCTGCACAACCGAATTTCATGCAAGAATGAGTCGGCTTCATAATGATTCCAACGTGCTGGTTATGGGAGGACGTGTCACGGGAGAGGAATTGGCGTTGTCTATCTTGAAAGTATGGTTGGAGACACCTTTCGAGGGCGGACGCCACCAGAGGCGGCTCGACCTCATGGAGACGATTTGATCATTAATGACTGACTTAACCTCAATTAACGGGCATAGTTGGCAAACGGATCCTCAACTTGCTTTACATAGGAATGTAGGAAATATTATGACCCCGCTCGAAAGGACTGATCCGGAAATATTCGGAATTCTCAAACGAGAGGAAGAGCGGCAGGAGCATCGTCTCGAATTGATCGCTTCGGAGAATTTTGCTTCACTGGCGGTCATGGAGGCCCAGGGCAGTATTCTGACCAACAAGTATGCGGAAGGTTATCCCGGCCGCCGTTATTATGGCGGGTGTGCGAATGTTGATGTCGTAGAGAGCCTGGCGCGCCAACGGGCTGTGGACCTTTTCCACGCCGATCACGCCAACGTTCAGCCGCACTCAGGGACCCAGGCCAATATGGCGGTCTACTTTTCCGTGATGAAGCCTGGGGACACATATCTTGGAATGGATCTCCGGCACGGGGGTCATCTGTCCATGGGACATCCGAAGAACTTCTCCGGGGCCATTTACCGCGTTATCCCTTATTCCGTGCGTGCTGACGATCATCGGATAGACTACGATCAGGTCAGAGATTTGGCGCGACGCCACAGACCCCGAATGATTATTGCCGGCGCCAGCGCGTACCCTCGAATTATCGACTACGAATCCTTTGCCGACATCGCCCGCGAGGTGGACGCAGTGCTGATGGTTGACATGGCTCACATTGCCGGACTTGTAGTGGCGGATATGCATCCGTCACCGGTGCCCCATGCGGATTTTGTGACCACCACTACGCACAAGACGCTGCGCGGACCCCGAGGCGGAATGGTCCTGTGCAAGGCACAATATGCCAATGCGCTGGATTCCTGCATATTTCCCGGAATGCAGGGGGGACCGCTCATGCACGTTATAGCAGCCAAAGCGGTTGCTTTGTCCGAGGCTGCTACTCCGGAGTTCAGAGACTACCAGCGCAGAGTCTTGCTTAATGCCAAGGCTTTAGCTGAAGCGCTCTTGGAACTTGATTTCTCGTTGGTCTCCGGCGGCACGGACAATCATTTAGTCCTCATTGATTTGTCCAACAGAGGTATGACCGGCGCGGATGCGGAAGAAGCTCTCGAGCGGGCCTGGATTACCGTAAACAAGAATTCCATCCCGTTTGATAAATTACCGCCTGTAAAAGCCTCCGGGATACGGCTTGGCACACCGGCGGTCACCACCCGTTACATGGGACCGGATGAAATGCGCATCATCGCGTCGTTTATCGCCGAGGTTTTGACAAATTGTCCCGATCAAAAAGTGATCGCCGGAATCAGGGCTCAAGTTCGAGAGTTATGTGACCGATTCCCATTGTACTCGAAGAACGGAAATGGAAAAATTAATGAGCGAAACTGAATCGTGGACCAATCGATGGTTTCCCCAGAGAAGATTTGACGTGCATTTTCCGCTGGTTCTCTGGCTTGCCGGTCTTTGGTTTTACCTGAAAACCTTTTTGTACATCTGCTATGTGTACATGTTTGGCCTGGAACCCCAGCCCCTGCCTGTCGATTCTATGATCGAGGTTGTGTATTTTGCTCTAATGATAATCCCTTCCCTACTTCTGGGGATGGCCATGTGGAATGACAGGCGAAGATACATTGTTCCGGCGATTGGATTCCTCGCCTTAGACACTCCGGTTTTAATATTTCATATATTGCGTTTGAGCGAAGCCGGGTATCTTGACGCGGGACTTACCAGTGTGCTCGAGCTAGGTAGCCTCACCTTGAACGTTATCTCGTTTGCGTGGCTCATGGGATCATATGTGAAATTGCGCGAGGACTCAGGACGGAAAAACTTTTCTTGATTCAAACGCAGCGACAAATTCCGAACCCGCTTCAAGAAACGACTCTAGAACAACCACTTGAACGCTAGGCTAAAGAGCATGATGGCCAGAGCCGCTATAATGAGATAGGGGCCGGCGCCGACTTCTTCGACTGTCTTTTCGTCGGTTCGCCGCGCGGCGCACCCGGCGGAGCAAGCATTGCAATTGTGTTCGTCGCTCATAACTTTTTTGCCACCTATATTTATTATAGCAGAGACCGTATACGGATGGAAGAATTCGGTCGTTAGGCCGGTACGCGTTCGCTTACACAGGGAGCGGCGTTGCCATTGCTAAGACTGAATGGCGCCACCGGCGTCCCGCCTGTCTGTAGCGGATGACCGGCGAGATGCGGGTCCCAACGACAATCCCCAAAGCAAGGAGGTTGCTTCGCTCCAATCACAATGACACGTACAGCATGGACACTCTCCCTCGCGCAAGTGAATGGCTGCTCGGGCCGCAAAGATGTGCGCATCCGCATGAGGCATGATTTTCCAAGACTCAAGTTGTGAGGCTTCTCTGTTCAGGTTGGGCGTCAGATCAAGTGTAGAGGGGGCCGCTTTCATTAGGCGGCGCCCCCCTCGAACTGCGGGAAATCAGACGACGCTTGTCTTTTGCACTCGATAGCGATGCTTTGGTGAGGCGCAACCGGTAGCATTTTTCCAGGCGAGTTTTACGTACGCGTCGTCAAAACCGACAATTACATACTCTCCATTCGGCAGAGTGCAGGGGGTGAAGCGATCGCGGCCGTAATGGCTGTATTCGGCCCTCAATCCGTCGAGATGAATAACGTCTCCGACCCGCATGTTTTCCCTCCTTTTACCAAATCCCTCAATGGATAGCCATAGCCGGTGACGTAGTCCGGCATGTTACTAATCTCAAAAAGCAGCCTTAATGAAATTCTCTAAGAGTTTCGGCGCCGAGAGAATTCGGCTGTTACGCCGAAAACCGGCCTTATTATGAAGCACATTACCCCCAACGTGAATCAGGTTTATAGGAGAAGCTGAAGCTTTTGTCTAGCAATAATTGTTAAGAGTTTAAAAAAAAATTTGACGGGCTTCGAGAGAGAAGATCCGGAGCTTGCAAGGCAAGTGCCGCGGTTGGCTCGGTTTTACTGAAACTGTCTGACAACTGTTCGCAAACAAGAATCGTGCCAAGACATATGTAGGGGCGCCCGACCAGCAAGCGGGAGCCACATTACGAGCAGCCGCTATCTGCGCCGCAGTTCAAGCATTTATAACAGGAACCGGCGCGCACCATTATGGCCCCGCAATCTCTGCAAGCCGGCGCATCCGACTGCGGAAGAAATCCTTGTCCGCGAATCTTGGCCCGAGTCTGCTTTTGGTCTGTGCGAGCGCCTGATGCGGCGCCCGGCGAACCTTCAGCCTGTCCTTCCGGCAGCGCCAATCCCGCCGCCTGCTGCTGTTCGGACGTCAAGAAACGTGTCCCGAGGTATCGGAATATATAGTCTGTCAACGACTTAGCGATAGGAATATCAGGATTGTTGGTGAACCCCGAGGGCTCGAAACGGACGTGACTGAATTTACCGACAAGGGCCTCCAAAGGCACACCGTATTGCAGGGCAATGGAAGTCAGCGTGGCGATAGTGTCCATAAGCCCGGAGATCGTGCTCCCTTCTTTGGCCATCTTTATGAAAATCTCGCCGACTTTGCCGTCTTCGTAAAACCCTGTATGAATATACCCCTTTTGGCCAGCCACTTCGAACTTGTGACGCACACTGTTGCAATCAACCGGCAACCGCCGACGCACCGGCAGAGGGACAATTTCTGACTCCTGTTCCGAAAGAACCAGAGGTTGAACAGTCTTGCAGCCGTCTCGATAGATCGCGATGGCTTTGAGCCCAAGTTTCCATGCCTTGCGAAACATCTCTTCAATTTCTTCGGGGACGGTATCGTTCGGAACATTGACCGTTTTCGAAATCGCGCCCGAAATAAACGGCTGAACAGCAGCCATCATTTTGAGATGTCCCCCGGGAGAAATGAAACGCTCCCCGTTGAGCGGTCTAAAGGCGCAGTCAAAGACCGGCAGATGTTCCGGCAGGACTTCCTTGATACCTTCTATCGTTCCGGTATCTTCTATCTTCGATACAATGTGCTGTATAACCACGGGGGGGTAATCCAGACGTTCCAACGCTCGGCCGACGGACCGATTCACGATCTCCAAGTGTCCGCCGCCTGCGAGGGTTTTGTATTTTACAAGCGCCAACTCGGGTTCAATGCCCGTGGTGTCACAATCCATCATGAACGCCACAGTGCCGGTAGGAGCGATGACGGTGGCCTGGCAGTTGGCATACCCGAAACGCTCGCCCATCTCCAAAGCCTTGTCCCAGGAATCTGAAGCTTGCGCCAAAAGAGAATTCGGAACTTGGGAGGTGTCTATCTGTAGGACACGTTGACGATGTTTCTTGATAACTTTGAGCATCGCCTCACGGTTCTTTGCGAATTCCTCGAAAGGACCACGAACCGCGGCTATGCGAGCCGACTGCAAGTAAGCTTCACCCGTCATAATAGCGGCAATCGCCGCTGCCCAAGAGCGCCCTCCGTCCGAATCGTACGGCAGACCCAGGGTCATTATCAGGGTCCCGAGATCGGCAAACCCCAATCCCAGTGCCCGCATATTGTGGGAGTTTCGAGCGATGGACCGTGTAGGATACGCTGCCTTATCCACCAGAGCGTCCTGCGCTGTAATCATGATATCGACCGCATGTTGAAAGGCCCCCACATTAAACAGATCGCCATTTTCCAGGAAAGCCGTTAGCCTAATCGAGGCCAGGTTGCAGGCCGAATCGTCCACATGCATGTATTCGGAACACGGATTGGAAGCCCTGATGGGCGCTGTTTCAGGGCATGTGTGCCAACTGTTGATCGTAGAATCGAACTGGATCCCCGGGTCTCCGCAGGCATGAGCAGCTAGAGCCATTTCCTTGAGAAGATCCCGAGCCCGGTATGTGTCAGCTTTCTCGTCGCTCAAGACCAGTCTGGTATGCCATTCCTGGTCATTTTTGTCCGCTTCCATAAATTCATCGGTAACGCGTACCGAATGATTGGAGTTCTGAAACGCGACTGTTTTATATACATCGCCATCGAACGATCCGTCATAGCCGCAGCGAACCAGCGAATGCGCCTTGCTCTCTTCAGCCGCCTTACTTCTAATGAATTCCAATATATCGGGATGATCTATGTTGAGTATCACCATCTTGGCGGCACGCCGGGTTTTTCCGCCTGATTTGATAACTCCGGCCAGAGCGTCGGCCGCTCGCATGAACGATACCGGGCCCGAAGCGGTTCCTCCGCCCGAGAGAGGCTCTCTGGCAGACCTGAGGTTCGAAATATTCACTCCCGATCCCGACCCGCCCTTGAATATTATACCTTCCTGCGTATACCACTGGAGTATGGATTCCATAGTGTCGTCAACGTTGAGAATGAAGCAGGCCGAACACTGAGGCTTTTCCTCGATACCCACGTTGAACCATACCGGGCTATTGAAAGTGGCCTTTTGATGCAAGATGAGATAAGCCAGCTCGTCTCTGAATATCTGAGCGTCCTCTTCGGACGCGAAGTATTGCTGTTCTTTCCCCCACTGGGCAATAGTATTTACGACTCGTACAATCAGCTCCCTGATGCTGTTTTCGCGTTCTTGACTCCCCGGCTTTCCTCTGAAGTACCTGGACACCACCACATTGATTGCCATATCCGACCAGACGGAAGGCGCTTCAACGCCGTTTTGCTCGAAAACGACCGCGCCTTCCTTATTTCGGATCACTGCTGACCGTTTGGTCCACTCGACCGTATCCAGGGGGTCCTTCCCGGCCTCGGTAAAAAAACGGGCAAACTTCAACCCTTCGGTAGATTCTTCCGAAGCCGAAGCAACTCTGCGATCCGCTGTATGTGTTACCGGCCTGAGCGGGCTGGGCATATCTCATCTCCAAAAACTAGCGTTCTTTGAGCGCTGTTTTTCGGGAACAGCTCTAAACTGACCCCTCATCACGCGTTCAATAAATAATATATTCATTCACAGAGGTCGCGGCCTTTCTCTTTAACCAGATAAATCGCACTTATTTACAAGGAGTTGCGGAAGCCGACCGTCTTTGTTCGGGTCCGTCGAATCATCTTTCAGGGTAAATCGTTCACGTGATTAATTCTAATTAAAATCAAATATATTAACAAGAAACTGTTCTTGTTTTATGCGATTGAATGGCGAACGTGACCGAATATTGCTCACCCTGCAACCTGGCCCGCGTGCTGCCAGACGACATCCGAACCGAACGACCTTTTGGTAAGCCGCCGCAAGTTAATCTGGCCGCACCTGGGACACGCGCTAAAATGAAGGTGTGAAATGAATCCACAGATCAGGCATTCATAAAGAGCTTTGTCGCCATATATATCGGCAAGAGGGATGTGAGACGCATCCTTACCGGCCCGAAGGTCGATGCGCTTTTCCAGGTCCTCGGCGGTGAGGAATCCCCCATAAAACAGCTTTGAATAGATTTTTCCAAGTTGTTCCCAGGACAGATCATATTGCTCCAGTAGCGCCTCATCGCGCACATCGGCAAATATATCGGTAAGGATTTCTCGGATCTTAAGGAGTCGAGTAGTCTTGGTAACGCGAAGTATCTTTTTCATGTAAGACCATACCTAATTATTTACATTAATTATAACATTAAATGGTTTGAAATTGCAAGGTAAACAATAATTCGTATAAGCAATTACGTGCTGGAGTGTGGGTGGCGACCGGCCTCCGGAAACTGTTGCAAAATTCTTTGTGAGGCTACAATCGTGCCACGATTGGCCCTCACCCTGTCCCTCTCCCGGAGGGAGAGGGAACTCGTACAGCGGCTCCCCAAGCCTCCCTCTCCCTCTGGGAGAGGGGCGGGGGTGAGGGTGTGAAACAAGCGAGGACTGTCTCATCGTGCTACGATTCCGACATAATCAGCAGTTTTGCAACAGTTTC
>Ga0172371_10000414_pt1 | contig 65415 bp, 60 predicted proteins | sample Lak12m_FD_114543 | JGI IMG/M metagenome (GOLD analysis project Ga0172371, IMG submission 114543) | Freshwater microbial communities from Kabuno Bay, South-Kivu, Congo - kab_022012_12m | ecosystem: Environmental > Aquatic > Freshwater > Lake | place: Democratic Republic of the Congo: South-Kivu... | reverse complement strand
AGTTGTTTGGCGTGTACCTTTTGATAGCCAAGTCGCTATGCGGACAAGCGGGTAAGCCATAGGGTAGATTTCAATACCCGTCATTCGCTTTATTGCCGTCCAAGTTGGTGTAGAATTGCCCTCACGCTGGCAGGTCTGCAGTGCGCAAGCATAAAGCATGCTTTCAGTTCGGTCCAATGACCATCGACTTGTAAGTGGATAAGCAGCGAGCTCGCCCTGGATCAGTTCATCCGTTATTAAATCCGCTCGTCAAAAAAACGCAGAATTGCCCTGGCACCACCAGGTGTACGGATTTCCTTTACGCTCCACCACAGGAAGGCGGATTGCCAGTACCTTCCAACACAATAGGAATCCTACGATGAATTAGCTTAACTCGATGCGAAAAGAGAAGAAACCTATGCCCAAAGTCACCCGCATTCACCATGTCGCCGTTGTTGTTGACGATATGCAAAAATCCCTTACATTCTGGCGCGATGCACTTGGCCTACCCCTGCAGGGGACTTACGATGTGTCGGCGATGGAGGCACAGGTAGCCTTCCTGCCAACTGGTGGAAGCGCGATCGAGCTGGTTAAGCCAACTTCTGAAGATTCAGGCATAGCAAAATTCCTAGCCAGGCGCGGACCGGGTTTGCACCATATCTGCGTGGAAGTGGATAACATCCAGGCTATGCTTGACCAGCTCAAAAATCGAGGTGTGCGACTCATCAACGATGCGCCGCTCACCGAGGCGGACGGGCGGAAGTACGCTTTTATTCATCCCGAATCCACGAATGGCGTGCTGGTGGAACTCTACGAGATAAGCGGATGAAAAAGCGTTTCCCGCTTCATGGTTGGATCGGCATTGGCCTCGTCGTCCTCTTCTGGACATTAAATTGGGGTCTCGATGGGCTGCGCACGTATTTGATCTTTTTCCCACTCTGGCTTGGCTACTGCCTGATCATAGATGCGCTCGTTTTCTGGCGCAATGGAAATTCCCTTCTTTCGCGGAGCTGGTGTGAGTATACCGGTCTTTTTCTCGTTTCAGCGCCGAGCTGGTGGCTCTTCGAGGCGCTAAACCTCCGCACACAGAATTGGGTCTATACAGGCATAACCGCATTACCCCCGTTGCAATTCGCATTTTGGACAACCTTGAACTTCACTACTGTCATTCCGGCGGTCTTTGGCAGCGCCGAGCTGGTGGCCAGCTTTGGGTTCATCAAGCAGATCGGACGCGGTCCCATCATCCGTCCGGATAAACCGACCACATTTGGATTCTTCATTTTCGGCTGGATAATGCTGGCGCTGCTGCTTCTCTGGCCTCGCCTTTTCTTCCCCTTCATCTGGATTTCGATCTATTTCATATTGGAACCGCTCAACATCTGGCTGGGAAACCGCTCATTAGCTGAATATACCCGCAAAGGCAACTGGCGTCCGGTCATTTCACTCTGGTTGGGTGTATTGCTGACCGCTTTCTTCTGGGAGATGTGGAATTTCTACAGTTATCCCAAGTGGATCTATCACGTCCCCTGGGGAGGCTGGTTAAAGGTCTTCGAGATGCCGCTGCTCGGTTATGGCGGCTACCTGCCTTTTGCTTTGGAGCTTTATGCGCTTTACCATTTCGTTCTCGGCCTGTTTGGAAAGAAGAAGATCGATTACATGCGGTTGGAGTTCGAACCACCAGGAAACGACCCCCGAAGAACGGGGGCAGGCGAACGCGAAAGGTGACATTACTTCGAGAAGGTTTAATAAGCTACGCGCTTTTCATGCCTTCGCGTTTATTTAGCCAGGCAGTAAGGCTTCCATGCTCGAACAGCTTGACCAAATCCTACTCAAATCCTGCTGCTTGACCCTCGGCACGCCAATCCTGGTGGGAGTCTCGGGTGGACCGGACAGCCTGTGCCTGCTGGATATTCTGCATCGAGCAAAGTACCAGCTTATCGTGGCGCATTTCAACCATAATCTGCGTCAGGAAGCGGACCTGGAGCAGGTGGCGGTTGCTGAGCTGGCACGCAGCCTGGACCTGCCTTTCGTGACGGAATCCGCCGAGGTAGGCGCTTTTGCCAAACGCGAGATGCTGTCAATTGAAGAAGCTGCCCGCACGCTGCGTTATCGCTTTCTTTTTAGGCAGGCGCAAAAGCATCAAGCCCAGGCTGTAGCCGTCGGCCATACAGCTGATGATCAGGTAGAAACGGTGCTGATGCATTTCCTACGTGGAGCGGGGCTGGCTGGTTTGAAGGGCATGGTCTACCGCATTTTTCTTCCAACCTTCGGTACAAAAATCCCCATCGTACGACCTCTGCTTTCCGTGTGGCGCTCAGAAACCGAAGCTTACTGCCGCGAGCATGGTCTGACTCCACAATACGATCCATCCAATGCTGACCAGACATATTTCCGTAACCGACTCCGCCATGCGTTGATCCCAGACCTGGAAAAGTATAATCCCCGCTTGAAAGAGACGCTGTTGCGGACAGTTGAAGCTTTACAAGGCGATTATGCTGCGCTAGAAGTGGTAGTGGAGCGTGCCTGGCTTGATTGCCTCGTCGAGTGCGGTGAAGGCTTCATCGCCTTCGAGAGTGGCAAGCTCGCAGCACTCTCCATGGGTCTGCGGCGGAATGTAATCCGACGCGCAGGCGAATTCCTGCGACCAGAGAGCCGTGATTTTAGCTTCAAGGCGCTGGAACGAGCGGCGTCGTTTGTAGAAGCTCCAGCCTGTAAACAAATTGATTTCATGAACGGGTTATACATTTTTATGGAAGATAGGAAAATCTACCTGGCCTCCTACGAGGCCGACCTTCCTCCCACCCAATGGCCTCATGTCGGTGAACCTTTAATGGTGGTTAATGGTCAGTGCAGGTTAGGGAACGGATGGGTCTTGACGGTCGAAGAATATCCCTTGGAAAATGAATACTTTTCACTACCAACAGATAACTGGACAGTTTGCATGGATGCTGGTTTAACGGCGGGCAGACTCAAGATCCGCCCGTACCGCGCTGGGGATAGATTCCAGCCACTAGGCATGGGCACCCAGTCGGTCAAACTATCCGATTTCTTCATCAACGTCAAATTGCTAAAAAGGGCAAGGGCAAATTGGCCGCTGGTTTGTGTGGGGGAGGAGATCGCATGGGTACCTGGCTTCCGCCTGGCACACTCATACCGCGTCACCGAAAAGACGAAGCGGGTATTGCGTTTGAACTTACGCAAGGAATAGCGAACTTTAGGCTGCCTCGGCTGGCCAGTCCAGGGAGAACGTTGAGATCACAGAGTTGTTTTTGTTATCCGCCCTCTTCGTGGTTTTTATGGTGAAATTCCATTTCGCAGAGGGTTACTCGAATCCCCAAGTGCGTGTTGTGTCCTTCCCCGATAACTGCTTCAGCTTCATACTTATCTCACGCCACTGGATCTTCGAAACGCCCAGTTTCTGGCGGATCTTCTCTGATTCGATGTTGTTAAGAGTGTCGAGCAATGCGCACGTCCAGCGGCACATATCGAAAGAGAGGTGCTTCGTCAGGCCGGCTTCCTTCCCAATATCTTCGAGCAGGTACTCCAACCTGCGCGGCGACCAGGGGATAAGCGCATCCACCGGCTGGTATTGGGTCAGGTATTCTTCATAGACAACAAGCCAATCCTCAGGCAGGTTGATCTTGCGCTCCTTGTAGCGGTTGGATGGGCTGGCATAGCGGATAAACACAAGGGGTCCGCCAGGGGCTTCCAGGTCAACATGGTTGAGGTGGATGCCAAGGCATTCTGATTTTTTAACACCCGTGGTGAGCAGCAACGTGGTCAGCAGGTAGGGGCGGGCGTCCGGCTTTGGTTTTCGGCGGTGGCGATCTGCGGCGAGCAGCACAGCTTCCACCTCGGACTCGGTCAACACCTCAGGCAGCGGACTTAGCACGGAGTGCTGGATAACCTTCTCAGCCGGGTCCACCAGCAAGGCACCGCCTTTTTGCAGCCAGCGGAAGAAGGACTTGAGGGCGGTGATGCGACGCGCAAGTGTCTTTGGGCTGCACGGCACATTACGGTCGCGCTCCATCCATGTCAGGAAATTATTCAGCTCATTAGTGGTGATTGCTCCAAGGCTGCGGTCGGGTGGCAGGAATTGGGATAATAGACGCACATCGGAAAGAAAAGCCTTGATAGTATTGGGTGAACGCCCTTGGTCGTTGAGGAAGATTTCCCATGCATTGATCGCCGGTATAAGGGGAGTCTGAGTGGTCAGATGGGCAGTAACGGGAGGAGTGGACATTGTAAACTCCTTCATATCAAGATTAGCGTTCATGATCCACAATAAAACGATGACGTGATTGCGTATAGTTTATTGGTAAAATGAAAAAAAGTCAACCGCGGTTTTCACTCTCGGATGTATTAATATTGAGTGCGAATCTCGAGTTGAAATACAAATTTTATTATTGGTTTAGACATTGTAAAAACACGATAACCGGCAATGGATCCAGGTAATGTGGCTGGAAGAAATGGTGAATATCAGAAGGGGATTATACATAGGCAAAATCGGAGTGCGATTGACAAATCCATGTGATTCCATTATGCTGGATACAGGTTTATTTACCTCACCTTTGTTTTAGCCATGTTCACCATCTCCTCGGAACAACGTGCCATTATTAAATCTCCCTTGGACCACCGGCTTTTCCTCTCCGGCGCGGCCGGTTGCGGAAAAACGACTGCCGGCGTGGAGCGTATGCTGTATCTGCTCGGTCATGGCATACCTGCAGACGAGCTGCTCGTGCTCACCCCGCAGCGGACGCTTGCTGTGCCGTACCTGGATGCGCTCCATCAGCCAGGCTTGATGGCGGGTGGACAGGTAAAGGTGATGACCGTGGGCGGCCTTGCGAGGCGCTCCTGTGAGCTCTTTTGGCCGCTGGCGGCAGATGCCGCTGGTTTTGCTCATCCTGACCAGCCACCGGTTTTCCTTACCCTCGAGACAGCGCAATATTACATGGCGCATCTCGTCCACCCCCTGCTCAACGAGGGCTACTTCGAGTCGGTTACCATCGATCGCAACCGTCTTTACAGCCAGATCCTTGATAACTTGAACAAGTCAGCTGTTGTCGGTTTTCCCCATACCCAGATTGGGGCGCGGCTCGATTCCGCCTGGAATGGCGACGCGGCGCAGCGTCGAGTCTATGCCGACGCTCAGGAATCCGCCAGCCGATTCCGTGAGTTCTGCCTGGCCCACAATCTGTTGGATTTTTCGCTGCAACTGGAGATCTTTTGGACACATCTCTGGCCGGATTCCACCGTGAAGGGTTACCTGACCCGCTCCTGCCGTCACCTGATCTACGACAACCTGGAAGAGGAGATGCCGCGCGCCCTCGACTTGCTGCAGAAGTGGTTGCCAAGCTTCAATTCAGCCCTGCTTATATATGACCTGGGCGGAGGTTTCCGCCGTTTCCTCGGCGCAGATCCTGATTCTGCATGGACGCTACGTGAAATATGCAATGCACAGGTGGAATTGGGTGATTCATTCGTCATGTCAGGTGACGTCGAGCGTCTGGCAATCTCACTTGGTAAAGCGATTGTACCGGACATCACCCCCCAACCAGTTCCCACAGAACGGGAAGTGGGCGATGGGGCTAAGGCTTTAGCCTTCCCATCAGACTCCCGCTTCTATCCGCAAATGCTGGATTGGGTGGCGGAAGAGATCTCCCGCCTTGTCAGCAAGGATAGGATTCCACCGTCCGAAATTGTAGTATTAGCACCTTACCTTTCAGATTCATTACGCTTCTCGCTCTTGAACCGGCTGGAGAGCCGCAATATTCCAGCCCGTTCACACCGTCCTTCCCGCTCGCTACGCGATGAACCTGCCGCGCAAGCCCTGTTGACCTTGGCTACTCTGGCTCATCCAAATTGGGAGTTTCGCCCGAGCAGGTTCGATATTGCCTACACCTTCATGATGGCGATCGAAGACATGGACCTGGTGCGGGCGCAGTTGCTGGCCGAAATAGTCTACCGCCAGCGTGATATCTCACTCTCACCTTTTGAGAAGATCAGGCCTGAAGTCCAGGAGCGCATCACCTTCGTCTTTGGGCAGCAATACTCTGCCTTGCGGAATTGGCTGCTCGTTTACCGGGAGGCTGAGCCATTACCTCTCGACCATTTCCTGCAGCGATTGTTTGGTGAGTTGCTCTCGCAGCCGGGTTTTGGTTTCCACCGCGACCTGGATTCAGCGCGGGTTGCTGCCACCCTGGTCGAATCGGTATTCAAGTTCCGCCGGGTAATGAAGCCTGGGCTGGAAGACTCACAAAGTCTTGGTGACCATGGTAGCCTGGGAAAGGAATATATCACTATGTTACAGGAGGGTGTGATTGCCGCGCAGTACCTCGAAGCCTGGCGAGCTAAAATGGATGAAGCAGTACTGGTCGCACCGGCACACACCTTCCTGATGATGAACCGCCCGGCAGCGGTTCAATTCTGGCTTGACCCCGGATCAGGTGGCTGGACCGAGCGCCTGTTCCAGCCTCTGACCCATCCATACGTTTTATCCCGTCAATGGGAGCCGGGACGTATCTGGAGCGATGCTGATGAAGTAGCTGCGGACCGACAAACCCTGGCGCGTTTATCCACCGGCTTGCTGCATCGCTGCCGCAGCCGCCTCTACCTCGGCCTAAGCGACCTGGGGGAAAGTGGTTTCGAGCAGCGAGGACCACTGCTGAAAGCGTTCCAGAGAGTGTTGCAGGGAAAGGATGAAGGTTGAAAGATGAAAGTTGAAAAATGCGACACGAATGGCGCGGATAGGCGAATGAAGCAAAGAGAAAATAAAAGTGTTCGCGACATTCGCTCAATTGCTTCATTTGCGTTAAAACCACCGGTCGTGCTATTTGCCTCTTTGCTGCTTGGTCTCCTACTAGCCGCCTGCAACCTGGATGGCGGGATGGTGACGCCAAGTTCATCAGTGACGCCGATCCCCTCGACCACATCCACCGCCACCTGGCTGGGAGGTGACCTGGGTTGGGGAAGCGTCAATGGGGTTATTGTGGATGCATGGAGCGGCGCGCCCATTCCCGGAGCTATCGTCACCTGTGAACACTATTCTTATACTTCAACATACACCTGTAATACATCCACCACAACCGATGCGGACGGCAAATTCACCTTTGAAGATATATTCTTCCACGATACTGACCGCCTTACCTTGAACGTGACCGCTGCCGGCTACGCAACCAAGACCTTCGAACAGGGCTTCTTCACCCAGCCAGGGTTGACTGTCAATTTCAGCTTTATGCCATCGGATTACACCCCCAGACCCATTTGCACGCCGCCGCTTTGTGCGATTGGGACGAGCGAGGTCTATTTTTGTTCCGGCAGTTGTCCAGGCGGGTGCGGTACAACCTGCGCGACATATACACCGACACCTTAATGTTTTCCTTCACACCTCGTCCCTCACAAGCCGAAATCCTTGCCTACCGTGACGGCAAGATGGGCATATCCGCCGTCCCCGGCTCGGGCAAGACGCACACCCTCTCCGCCCTCGCTGCAGAGATCATCTCCCGCGGCGAGCTTGGTCCCGACCAGGAGGTGCTCATTGTCACGCTGGTCAACTCGGCAGTGGATAACTTTTCCAGCCGGGTCAGTGGGTTCATCCAGGCGTGCGGGCTTCTTCCACATATCGGTTATCGAGTTCGCACGCTTCATGGGCTGGCGCATGACATCGTACGTGAGAAACCTGCCCTGGTTGGGCTGGAGGAGCGTTTCAACATCATTGACGAGCGCGAAGCCGATTTCATCAGAAAAGATGCCGTCCAGGCCTGGCTGCAAGCCCATCCAAACGCGCTGGAAGATACGCTCGATCCGGAGATGGAAGAAACCAAGCGCGATTGGGTACGCCGCGTACAGCTGCCGGAGCTGGTGGAAAGCCTTGCGAAGAGCTTTATCCGATCAGCAAAGGATCGCCGCATGGCACCCGAGGATATGCGCCGCGCTCTCGAAAGCCAGCCTGCCACCCTGCCACTGGCGGAGATGGGCTGTCAGATCTACACAAATTACCAGCGTGCCCTGACTTATCGTGGTGCGGTGGATTTCGATGATCTCATCCGCCTGGCATTGCGCCTGCTCGAGCTGGATAGTGAGTATCTCGAACGCCTCCGTTACCGCTGGCCTTATATATTGGAGGATGAAGCGCAGGATTCCAGCCTGCTGCAGGAACAAATCCTCCGCCTGCTCGCTGACTCCGCGGGGAATCCATCAACAGGTTCAAGACGAGGCTGGGTGCGCGTCGGTGACCCAAACCAGGCAATCTTCGAGACCTTTACCACCGCCAGCCCGCAATATTTAATCGACTTTATTCACGAGAAAAAAGTGTCATACCGCGAATTGCCAGACTCCGGTCGTTCCCAGCAATCCATCATTGACCTTGCCAACCAACTCATCAAATGGGTGAACAATGAACATCCTGAACCCGAAGCGCGCAATGCCCTGACCATCCCATACATCCATCCTACCACCCCTGATGACCCTCAGCCAAACCCGCCTGTTAACCCAGACGGGGTGAAGCTTATCGGGACGAAATACACGGCTGATGAAGAAATCGATGCAGTGACGAAATCAATAGCAAAATGGCTCTCAGAAAATCAAGGCGGCACTGTGGCAGCGTTGGTGCCAGACAATACGCGTGGTGAAAAATTGGTGGAGGCGATAAAAAGGAGAAACATCGACTATATAGAAAATTTAAGAAGCACCTCATCCACACGTGCCACGGCTGGTGCATTGAGCAGCGTGGTCGCGTACCTGGCTGACCCTCAGTCAGCGAGTAAACTTGCTCGCGCTTTCCAGGTTTGGCGACGCGTGTTGCGCAGTGGAGATGACAGGGAGCGTGAAACCTACAAACATATCTCAGAGCTGCTGCGCAAGTGCCATGAAATTGAAGCATTCCTTGCCCCGCGCCCGGATTGGGACTGGCTGGCAGGCCTCGGGTCGTTTGAGTCCGAAGAGACCATGCGCGAGCTGGGAGGATTCCGGGAGGTTGTCCGCCGCTGGCAGGGTGCAACCCTTCTCCCGATTAACCAGATGATACTGACCCTCGCGCAGGACCTCTTCACAGAGGTGGCAGACCTGGCGTTGGCACACAAGCTGGCGTTGGTGTTGCGCCAGGCTTCCGACGATCATGCCGACTGGCGCTTGCCTGAGCTTACGGGTGAGCTGGATGTCATCGCCCGCAACGAACGGCGCTTCATTGGCTTCAGCCACGATGACTCGGGCTTCAATCCCGAGATGTACAAGGGCAAGGTGGTGGTGACGACCATGCACAAGGCCAAGGGATTGGAATGGGATCGGGTTTACCTGATGTCGGTCAATAACTACGATTTCCCCTCGCTTCAGTCGTTCGATCGCTACATTGCTGAGAAGAAGTTCATCCGCAATAATATAAATTTGGAGGCCGAAGCATTGGGGCAACTGGAGTCTTTAACAGTCAACAGCGAGTACGCATGGTACGAAGAGGGTGTAGCCACGCGGCAGGCGCGGCTAGATTACGTCAAGGAACGGCTGCGGCTACTCTACGTGGGCATCACCCGCGCCAGGCGCGAGCTGGTGATGACGTGGAACTCCGGCCGGACGGGGGAGCAGACGCAGGCGATCCCATTTGCTGCATTGGAAGGGTGGTGGGAAAGCAAGAAGAATGGTTGATCTAAAAGAATATTTCCTTCTTGATCCGTCCGTAACCTTCCTCAATCACGGCTCATTCGGCGCGACGCCGAAGCCGGTTTTTGACACCTACCAGGAGTGGCAACTCAGGCTGGAACGCCAGCCGGTCCTCTTCCTGGGCCGGGAGCTTGATGGCCACCTGCGTCAATCACGCCAGGTGCTGGGGAAGTATCTCCACGCGGATACGGATGACCTGGTTTATATCCCAAATGCCACGCATGGCGTCAACATCGTTGCCCGGTCGCTGGGATTGAAACCTGGCGATGAAATCCTGACTACCGACCACGAGTACGGCGCATGTGATTACACATGGGAGTTCGTTTGCAAGACCACAGGTTCTTCGTATAGCCATCAACCTATTTCATTACCAGTTCGCTCTGAGGGCGAGGTGTTCGAGGAGTTTTGGCGTGGAATCACCCCGAGGACGAAAGTCATCTTTCTCAGTCATATCACCTCACCGACCGCGCTGCACCTACCGGTGAAGCGTATCTGCCACCAGGCAAGACGGGAGGGCATCCTGACCGTGATTGATGGTGCACATGCCCCGGGTCAGATTCCACTGGATTTACCAGACATTGGAGCAGATTTCTATACTGGAAACTGTCACAAATGGTTGCTATCCCCAAAGGGGACGGCATTTCTTTACGCGCGAGGTGAGGTGCAGAGGCTGGTAGAGCCACTGGTCGTCAGTTGGGGCTTCCACTCTACACCGAAGACTACCAACGGTTCCCAATTCATTGACTATCTCCAATGGACCGGCACGAAAGACCCGGCTGCAGCCCTTGCTGTTCCAGCCGCAATCCATTTCATGGACGAACACAATTGGGAGATGGTTCGCAGCGAATGTCATACCCTGCTTCGCCAAGCCACTGAACGTATCTGTGAGTTGACCGGAATGCCTCCGCTCTACCCTCTCGATTCAGCATTCTACGCCCAAATGGGGATTGCGCCTCTGCCTTCCAGGGTGGATGTGGTCTTGCTCAAAGAGCAACTGTACGATGAATATAAGATTGAGGTGCCACTTATCGAGTGGAATGGGAGAAAATTCATCCGCATCAGCATGCAGGGGTATAACACGCAGGAAGATGTGGACGCGCTGGAAAAGGGTTTGAAATGCCTCCTGAAATGAATGTCATTTTTAGCTCCTGATGGTCGGGTGGTGGTGCCTATCGAGACCGAGGTAGCGAAGGGGACTTCAAATGATGTAGAGATTGTTCACTTCTATTGATAAACTAAGGGCAGGTGCCAGTCTCGATTTGGGTTTCATCCAATCGACCCATTTTACAATGATAATAAGCATGTCCCTTTTTACCCTGAAATTCGTTTAATAATAATGGATTCCTAAAACACAGTGGAGAACAATGGAAATTGATGATCCTGCTTTGATTGCTGCCGCCCAGCGCGACCCAAAGGAATTTGCCTCGTTGTATGACCGTTTCATCCAGCCGGTTTACCGGTACTTCCACAGCCGCGTGAACAATCCCATCGAGGCGGAGGATCTGACTGCACAAACCTTCCTCGCCGCGCTTGAAGCCTTGCCGCGCTATCATCATCGCGGCCATTTCTCAGCATGGCTGTTTACAATCGCACGCAGCAAGGCAATGGATTTCTTTCGCCAACGAGAGAGCCTTCCGCTGGAGGATGCCCATGCTGCCGGGAACTTGGACTTGCTCGCCCAGGCTGCCCGCGACGAGGAAATCCGGCTGCTGGCGGAGTTGGTTCGGGCGCTGGATGTGGAGGAGCAGGAACTCATCCGACTGCGTTATGTGGCTGATCTCCCGTTCGCGGAGATGGCGGCGTTGTTGAACAAGAAAGAAGATACGGTGAAAAAGTCCTTCTACCGGCTGCTGGCCCGGCTGCAAAGCCAGTTGGAGGCAAGCCATGAGTGAACCTGAGCCTTCCCCTGAGTTCGATGAAAAAGTCCACCGTGCGGTGATTGCTCCAGATGCAGACAAAGCCTTTGTAAATGGATTGCGCACCAGACTGATTACCCAAGCCAGCCAGCAAGTACCCCATTACAGGCGCTTCTTTTCCCGCCCGGTCTGGCAATGGGCGCTGGCCGCGTTGGTCATTCTGCTACTCGTCTTCCTCGCGATTGGTCCACTGCGCGTGGTGGGGGCCATGCAGAGGCTGTTCGGTTACGTTCCCGGCGTTGGCTTGGTGGATCAGAGCGCGCCACTGCGCGCCATCACTGGACCGATCACGGTGGATCGGGAGGGGATCACGCTGACCATCGAGCAAGCCGTGGCGAGCGCGGATAAGACTGTCATTGTCTACCGTGTAGACAACATCCCTGCCTCCGCTGTGGCGGGCGACTTCCGCGAGGGTGAAACGCCCACGCCCCGCTGTTCTCCGGTGGATAACCTCCACCTCTCGAACGGGGCGACATTTGGCGTAATCGGTGGTGGAGGCGGCGGTTGGTACAGCGGCTACGAATACCGCGACGTGTTCAATCCGCTACCGGCAGATGTGGATGATGCCACGCTGCTCATTTCCTGCCTCCTGGATACCATCCCCGGCGCTGCCCCAGAAAATTGGGAGGTGCCGCTTCATTTCGTCATCGCGCCTCCGGAGATGACGGTGATGCCGGTTTTCGAGGTGACGCCCACGTCCATCCCAACTGGTGAAACAGGCAATGAGGTTTCCCTCGCTCCGACCTCTCCCCTGACTGTCGAGCGATCGATCGAGCTGGAGGATGGCTACATCCTGATCGGCAGGTTCTATTCCATCACCCTGCCGAATGGTCTGGTGACTTCCCAATGGCCCTGGTCAACTCTGAAGATCACCGACACCAACGGCCAGGAAGTTCACGCCGATAACGCCACCGATGTAGACTTGCCCGAAGTCACCCCGAACACCTCCTGGTGGGCGTATCGGATCAAAGGAAAATATTTTACCTGGCCACTGATGATCACCCTGGTCAGCGTGGAGGCTGCCGTACCCGGCTCCGTTTCCTTTGCGTTCGATACTGGCCCTAACCCTAAGCCGGGTGCGCAATGGGACCTGAATCAGGATTTCACCATTGGCGACTACAACATCCGAGTCGTGTCCATTTACCGCAACCCGGATGGCTATTCATTTACCTTTAAAACTGATCCCATTGTCCAGAGCCTGGGTGTGGAGATAAAAGGCGTTAATGAGTATATTGCTCCTGCCGGAGGCGGAGGTGGTGGGGGAGGCGGGTCGGGTAATTACAACGCCAGCCTGGCTTACGCTGATAAAGTTCCTTCCGGAAAACTGACGATTGTCCTCGATGACTTGATGGTGAACGCGCCCGGTCCCTGGTCGGTGCAATGGACACCGTCTGTACTGCCACCTGGTAACATGACACCCACACCCGAGCCGCAGGCTTGCCTCACCGATAAAGAATGGGCGCAGGTAAAAGAGAATGTACCCGCGGGCATCCCAATAGGGCTGACGGGTCAATTTGCCTTCACTGGAACTAAGGAGGGGACAACTGATACATGGGGGCTGACCACGGTGAATCTTGATGGCTCCACCCGCCAATTCCGTGGCGATGGCGCAGAACCGGTCTTCTCGCCGGACGGTACGACATTAGCCTACACTGGTAACGATGGCCTGTACGTGCTGGATCTCAGCACAGGCGTGACTACGCGTCTCCAAGGCACAGAGGGCGGTGATTATCGCCCAAACTGGTCACCGGATGGCAGGCGCCTCGCCTTCGTCCGCTCCGTGGTGAATGAGGTTTTCATCATCAACGCGGATGGCTCCGGACTGACTCAGGTAACGAATTCGCCTCAGTACGAAATCCTGGGGGGATGGACAGCGGATGAGACACAAATCGTCCTTGCCTCGGTCGGCGCGGATGGGGTGCAGGTGCGTTTGCATAATCTCGCCAGCGCTGTGGAGCAACCCATGTTCCCGATCAGCTCTAACAAGGCGGATCTGGTCGTCTCACCCGATGGACAGTGGGTCGCCTTCACCGACCGTGTGACTGGGATGAGCAATGGGCTTTTCGTTGCCCATCTCGATGGCACGGAACGGAAGCTGGTCATGCTTCTGGAAGGCATGGCTCTTTACTTCCCCATCTGGAGCCCGGATGGCGAGTGGCTCATCGTCAGCATCCCAAATATGGAGGCTCGGGATGGCCGTTCCTACCAAGGGTTGATCGAGATCGACACCTGCCGCGTCATCCCGCTGCCGGATTATGGAGGTCAGATCTATTCCTGGGGAAAGTAAGATACAAACATGGGGTGGACTCAATAAGTCCGCCGTTTTTTATTGGGGGGTATAATCTTTTACATCGCTTCCAGTTCGGAGGTTTAATGGATATAACCCTTGCTCTTGGTGGCGGCGGCTCACGCGGCCACGCTCACATTGGCGTCATCCGCCGGCTGGAAAAGGCGGGCTTCCGGGTTCGAGGCGTTTCCGGCACCAGCTCAGGTGGGATCATTGCCGCATTTTTCGCTACCGGTTTCACACCGGAAGAGATGGAGTGGATATTTTCCAAAGTTGATCAATCCAAGCTCTTCGGCCGCTCACCGAACGACGGTCCCTCGCTGCTCGGCTTGGCCGGGGCGAGCAAGTGGCTGCACCAGCAGCTTGGCGAACGCACCTTTGCCGACCTCAAAATCCCCTGTGCACTGACCGCCGTGGATATCAAATCAGGGCGGGAGGTAGTGCTGGATCAGGGGCGTGTGGTGGACTCCATATTGGCGACGATTGCCTTGCCGGGGATCCTGCCGCCGCATACCATTCATAACTATCAATTGGTGGACGGAGGTGTGTTGGACCCAGTTCCAGTTTCTGTTGCACGCTTACTGGCGCCAAGCTTGCCCGTGGTCGCCGTGAGCCTGACACCGCTTGTCGAGCAATCCGGGAACCTGACCCGTCTCCCGCTGCCTGTACCAATTCCCGCGCCGATCGTGGCCCGGATCACACGAATGCGTGTAGCCCAGGCGTTCGGCATCTTCCTCCAGTCAGTGGATGTAGCCGGCCGTCTGCTGACAGAATTACGCCTAAAGATTGATGATCCCGAGTTTGTCATCCGCCCAGCAGTCAGCCACATTGGATTAATGGACAAAGTGGATGTCCACGAGGTCATCCGCCTCGGCGAGCAGGCTGTGGATGCCATCCTGCCGGAGATCAAGACATCGCTTTCCTGGCCGCGCCGCATCCGGCGAAAGTTATTCCGTAAATGATCCGTGACCTGCGTAAATACGCACGCCAGACGGCTGTCCGCTTGATCGTCGGTGCCCTGCTGATCTTATTCATTATTGGTGATGGTCTTATCTACATCTTCTACGGGAGGAATTCCGCCATAATGGGCTTGCTGTGCCTGTTGGCAGGACTGACCCCGGTCGCGCTCACACTGTTTGCCCTACTGATGCTGGATTGGGTTGCAAAGAAAGCAGGGGGTGAGTAGGACGACCATGCTATAATAAAAGCCAAGTAACTGTACACCCATAACCGGAAAAAGGAGGATCCTATGAACCGAAAGTCCATTATTATTACCATGGTCATTTCAGTCCTTGTGCTTGCAGTGCTGGCTTGCGGCGGTGGGACAGCAATCACCCAGACGCCTCCGCCCGCGACCCAACCACCAACCCAGCAACCAACACTGCCACCAACTCAGCCACCAACCGTGACTGGTGAATTAATCATCAACAGTACTTTCGCATTTACAGACGAATGGGGCGAGTACCATGTGGTGGGAGAAGTACAGAATGGCACTGAACGCGTGCTGACCTCAATCGAATTGACCATCGAGATCAGGGATGCCTCCGGCAACTCATTGCTCAAAGATGATAATGACAACGTGGTGCCGACAAAGACATTCCATCCGGAGTTATATACCCTGGCCCCAGGAGAATCAAGCTCATTTGAATACAATATAAGTTCGGACACTGGCACACCCGCCAACTATAATGTGACCATTACCGGTCAACAGACTGGTGATGCTAACCGCGGTAACCTGAGCGTGGAGAACGCCCAACTGGTGGATGACAGCCTGGGTACGATGTACCTGACCGGCGAGCTGGTCAACAAGAGCAGCAAGTGGGTACACATCAATAACCTGGCTGGAGCGGCTGTAGATAGCAACAATACTGTCCTTTCAACAGACTGGACTGTCACTTACACGACGGAGTTGGCTCCCACTGGCGATCAGGCTGACCGCGACCGCACCCCGTTCGTCATCTCGTTCCCGACCCCCTCCAACGCAGAAGTAAAACAATGGGCCACCTATGTGGATGCGGATTTGATTGATGAGCCTACAGATTATGCCATCAAGGTAGAGCTGCCAAATAATTACTTTGATGGTTATAACGATTTTCACGTTATTGCCTTGCTGACCAACAACAGTAACGAGAATTTAAACACGCTGGTGGTTGCCGGCTTGTACGCGCAAGATAACACGGTTCTCGACGCCGATTGGTCGTTCGCACCTATCATCCTCGGTCCAGGCGAAAGTTTACCGATAGACATCTCCTCGTTCAGCAGCGTAAATTACAGTGATATCCAGGCCGGGCGTGTGGATACCTTCACCGTTCAGGTGGACCCATACAGCACTTATCCCGCAATGTACGATATCGTTGCCCTGGCGAGCAAGAACGAGCAAGTTCAGAAGGAAAGCGACTCCTGGACCATCAATGGCGAAGTAACGAATACTTCCAGCCAGAGATTAAACAATGAAACTGTGGTCGCAGCCATCTACGATGGGCAGGGTAACCTTGTTGCAACGGGTTATGATTACATTTCTCCTTCTGGCGATTACATTGCATCTGGCGATACGAACAGCTACCAGGTGACCATTTACCTTGACCCGAATGTGGATACTACAAACTTCACGTTTAAAACCATCGTCCAGGGAGAAGTCACCGAATAACATTAACGAGCCTTAGCTCTATGAGCCTTACCTCTATTCCCTCCCCCAGTCCACGGGGGGAGGGGTTTTTATCCCAGCCTGATTGTGCTGTTGACGGCTGGCTGGTTTGCGGGTATCCTTGCCCCCATGCAACTGCCTGAAACGCACCTTTCCCGCCGCGACTTTCTCAAGGTGGCCGGCTTTGGCTTGGGGACTCTGGCTCTCAATCCATTCAGCCGCGGTCTGCCGCTGGCTGATTTCCCCGACTCCGAGCGACTGGGGCGCAATTGCACTGGAGGCAAGGTGGATATTAAAGGCCAACCAGATGCAACCAGTAATACACTTAAAACCATTTACGAGGATACTGTTTTGCCTTGGCTGAGCGAGATCAATGCTCTAAATCCTGATCTCAACCGCATCAACCAGCGTTGGGTGGAGACTCCGGAAGGATATATTTATTCCTCATACCTTCAACCTGTCCGCTACCAGCCAAACATTCCGCTGGCAGCCATGCCTGATGGCAAGACAGGTTTTTGGGTGGAAGTGACCGTCCCATACGTGGATTTCGTGTTGGATAACCCTCCAGCGCGCTCTGCAGGCTTGGCGAACCTGATCGGAGCCGGCTTGCCGACCCGCTTTTATTACAGCCAGATACTTTGGGTTGACCAGATCCGCACCAGCGAGGTGACCGGTAATCCGCTCTACCGCATCAACGAAAACGGAGGACGACCACCGGGTGTGACCGGTGGCAGTCCCGGCGATATTTTCTGGACTGATGGTGCAGCCTTCCGCCCGTTGACCGAAGACGAGGTGGCGCCGCTCAGCCCGGATGTGGATCCGGCTGAGAAAAAGGTCATCGTTAACGTGACCAACCAGACCCTCTCCTGCTTTGAGGGCGACAAGGAAGTCTATTTCTGCAGGGTCTCCACTGGTGGGAGCGGGGTATCTGCCACCCCGCTGGGCGAGTTGACCATTTGGCGAAAGACATTCTCTATCCACATGGCCGCCGGCACGGTGGACGCCGGTTACGACACCCCCGGCATTGGCTGGACTGCGCTTTTTGCTGGCGAGGGTGTGGCCATCCACTCCACCTTCTGGCACAACCAGTTTGGTGAACGGCGTTCGCATGGCTGCGTGAACTGCCGCCCGGAAGACGCCAAGTGGATCTTCCGCTGGACGACGCCGGCGGTCACCCTCGAGAACAGTGACGTAACCTGGAATGATTGGCGCAGTGGAAGCACGAAGGTGGTTGTCGAGGAAAGGTATTATTGAAAAATGGAGTCTTATTACTCCAGACTTCGGATAGCCAATGACTGATCGTTGTACTCCAAATTTGTGAGGTGATATTGGGTGCAAATCTAACCCTCGGCCTGGCCTTCGTGGCTGGCCTGGCTTCCTTTCTTTCACCGTGCGTTTTTTCCCTCGTACCAGCATATATCAGCTACCTTGGTGGGCGCGCCGCGGGCGGCGAAGATTCCCCGTTACACCGCTGGATCACATTTACACATGGCCTTGCATTCGTGCTGGGTTTTAGTGTGGTTTTTGTCTTGTTTGGCGTGGCAGCCTCATTCCTTGGTGGAGTGCTTTTCGATGTGCGTACCTGGCTGGCCAAGATCGGTGGCATTATTGTGGTGATCTTCGGCCTGCACATGATCGGTGTCTTCCGTATTCCGTTCCTTAATTACGACCTACGCGTCCATGCACAGGTGGATGCGCGCTGGGGATACATCTCCTCGGCTCTGCTGGGTGTGTTCTTCTCGGCAGGCTGGTCGCCATGCATCGGCCCGGTGCTGGGAGCCATTCTAACTCTGGCGATGAATGGCGGTTCGGTGCTTTCAGGAGTGAAACTATTGAGTGCCTACTCGGCTGGATTGGCGGTTCCTTTCCTGGTCGCTGCGCTGGGCATCGGCTGGGTATCGGTTGTCCTGCGCAGGTACAGCAAAGCGATGCGTTATGTGGAGATCGTGATGGGCATGATCCTGGTGATCGTTGGGGTGATGCTCATTCTGGGGACTTTCTCGTGGTTCTCGCAATTTGGGTTTTATATTGATTTCGGAATATAAATGCCAATTCATCGCTTCACGGAAAGGCAATCATATTGTGGGATTACAGTCATTTCAACTATTTACTACAATGATCACAACCTCGTTATGGATTGGTAAATGCTTACTGTTACCCTCTATTCACGTCGCGAATGCCATCTTTGCGAGCAGGCAAGGTTTAATCTAGAAACCTTGCAAGCCAAAATCCCACACCAGCTCGTTGAGTTGGATATCGATTCCAACCCGGCGCTGCTCTCTGCCTTTGCCCTTGAAATCCCGGTTGTTGAAGTCGGTCCATATCGGCTGAAAGCCCCATTCACATTGCAGGATCTACTAAAAACACTCGGTGCGGCTGCGGACCGGCAGGCGCAGATGGAGCAGATTGGTGATAAAGCGTATCGCACCGCCGTAACGCGCGGCGAAGCCATCACCCCCTCGGACAGAATTTCATTCTGGCTTTCCCGGCATTATCTCGCGGTTATCAACATGGCCTTGTTATTGTATATCGGGCTGCCATTCCTGGCGCCGGTTTTTAATAAAGTTGGCGCGGATGAGGCCGCGAGGGTCGTCTATAAAATTTACAGCCCACTATGCCATCAATGGGCATTCCGCTCATTCTTCCTTTTTGGCGAACAGGCGGTTTATCCCCACAGCGCAGCAAAGGTCTCCGGCATGACCTCCTTCGAGGCAGCCACCGGCATCAGCGATCTGAACGATCCGGCACGGCTGCAGGCGCGCCTGTTTGAGGGCAACCCAATATTAGGCTACAAGGTTGCGCTGTGTGAGCGGGATGTTGCCATCTGGGGTTCACTGCTGCTCTTCGGTCTGGTTTATGCCATAAACGGGCGGCGTATTCCCGCTCTCCCATGGTGGGTGTGGGTATTGATTGGCATGTTTCCGATTGGCTTGGATGGCGTTTCACAGCTTGTCAGCCAGCTTCCATACCCCGTTATTCAAAACATCCTACCTTACTATGAAAGTACACCATTCATTCGCACGCTGACCGGTTTCCTATTCGGTTTCACCACCGCCTGGTTCGGGTTCCCGATGGTGGAGGAAGTCATGGCCGATACGCATCGTACCCTCGCCAGGAAGTTCGCTGTCGTCGCAGCAAAAAAGTAACGATGCCGTTTCACTACCACGCCGGAGTTCGCTACTTTACCTTCGAATCGCTCGATTCGGATGTATCCCACGCTGTCTTTACCCGTCATGGAGGAGTCAGTCCGGAACCCTGGACTTCGTTGAATGTTGGCGGGACGGTGGGCGATGCGCCGGAACGGGTACGGGAGAACCGCCTTCGGACTTTTACTGCACTCGATCGTGACCCGGCGACGCTCTTCGACGTTTGGCAGGTTCACGGCATAAACGTTATCGTCGCTGAGACACCCCACCCGCCGCAAACCCCTCACCAGCAGGCTGACGCCATCCTGACCGATAAACCCGGCCTGACCCTCTTCATGCGCTTCGCCGATTGTGTTCCGATCCTGCTGTATGATCCGAAGCGGAAGGTGATTGGCATTGCCCACGCGGGCTGGTTGGGGACAGTGCGCGGTGCGGCGCGTGCCGCTGTGGAAGCCATGATTGCACACTTCGGCTCGAAACCCGCGGACATCCTGGCTGCCATTGGCCCCTCCATCGGCCCCGATCATTATGCCATTGGTGCAGACGTGATCGTACAGGTGCGGCACGCTTTCGGTTCGGACGCATCCGGCTTGCTCCTGCACAAGGAAGGGGGTGTTCACCTGGATCTGTGGGCGGCAAACCGGTTGCTCCTGGAGAAGACCGGTGTGTGCTCAATCGAGATCGCAGGCATCTGTACCGCCTGTCATCTCGAGGATTGGTACTCTCACCGCGCTGAAAAGGGTCGAACCGGCCGTTTCGGCGTGTTAATTGGATTACAAGGCGGGATTCCAATCCCGCCAATAGAAGGCGGGTAAGAAACACGCCCTACGGCAACGTGATAATGTAGGGTGGGATTCCAATCCTGCCAATAGAAGGCGGGTAAGAAACCCGCCTTATGGCTTGGGATATTGGTTCCTAATATGGACGAATCTTTTGTTTTATCCATTTGCGAACGGTACGAGCGGGTGATCAACCAAATTGCCACAGCCGCGCGCCGGTCCGGGCGTGATCCGCACGAGATCCGCCTGGTTGTGGTGACCAAGTCTCAACCGGTGGAGGTGGTTCAGGCGGCGATAAAGGCAGGGATCACCAGGCTCGGTGAAAATTACGCCGAGGAAGCGACGGCCAAGATGGCAGCGTTGGGGGAGGAATCTGAGGTAGAATGGCACATGATCGGCCATGTGCAAAGCCGCAAGGCGGAGCTGGTTGCTGCGCACTTTGCCATGCTGCATTCGCTCGATGGTCTCAAGCTGGCGGAACGGCTGGATCGTTTTTGTGGGGTTGTCGGAAGGATCCTGCCGGTGCTTTTAGAGTTCAATGTCAGCGGTGAGGAGAGCAAATTCGGCTACCCGGCATGGGATGAGCGGTGCTGGCCGGAACTCCTTCCAGAGATCGAAGCATTGTTACGCTTTCCGCACCTTCAGATACGTGGATTGATGACCATGCCACCATATTTCGAGCAAGTTGAGCAGGCTCGACCTTACTTCCAGGGTCTGCGTAGGCTACGCGATTTTCTTGCTGTACAGTTCCCGCAGGGACAATGGCGCGAGCTTTCGATGGGCACGAGCTCAGATTTTGATATCGCTATACAGGAAGGAGCGACGGTCGTGCGCGTTGGTCAGGCTATCCTCGGGCCTCGATCGTACTGATAAAAAAAGATATACACATGACCAAACCACCAGTGCGCTCCATACTTCTTTATTATTTTCCGAGGTCATATGATTCTGGTAATTATCGCAAAATTGATCAACTTCCTGGCGAATGCAGCCGTGCTGCTTATCATCGTGAAGGTGATCCTATCGTACATCCTGTCACCTTTTCACCCGGTGCGGCAGGCGATCAACCGCATTGTCGAGCCGGTGCTTACACCCATTCGCCGAGTGGTACCCCCGGTGGGCATGTTCGATTTCAGTCCGTTGATCTTGATCGTGATCATCGAAGTTCTTTCCATGTTATTGGTCAACCTGCTGGTTCGTTAAGAGGAGGTGGCGATGAAAGGCAGAAAATTCGATCTCCACGACGGTAAGGGGGGAGCAGCGCTGGCGGTGCGCGTTACCCCGCGCGCCAGCCGGAACGAGGTCTTCGGGATCCTAAACGACGGGACAATAAAGGTACATCTGACCGCGCCTCCAAAGGAGGGAGAGGCGAATAAAGCTTTGCTCAAGTTCCTGGCCGAGGTGCTGGATGTACCAGTCTCCAGGTTGGAAATAGTTGCTGGAAAGACGGGTAGGGACAAGCTGGTCTCGGTTCTGGATATGGACGCAGAAACGGTTCACAAGCGTATCGTCAAGCAGTTGAGTTGATGCATAAAAAAACCCGCTTTCTTAAAGAAAACGGGTTTTTATATATTTGGGGAGAACAACGAATTAGCGGCGGTAGAGGCGTCTCCCTGCATCGGGCAGGCTGAAATCGCTGCAACTCGTCCCGACGCAGGCTTTTACCCAATAGTAATGGATAAGCCCGGGGGAGACGGTTGTGTCGTCGAAAAATCTGCCTGATGTGGCGCCAACGAGAGTTCTAATCCCAGCCAGGGTTCTCGCACGATATACATCATATGATGCTGCTCCCCGGACCAAGGTCCAGGTTATTTTTATCTTGTTTGGATATAAGCCATCGCTGGCTTGCACGTTGATTGGCGTATTCGGCGGGATTGGGCTTTTTGATGGTGTAATTGAAGGCGTATTCGTCTTTGTCGGTGTACTTGTCTTCGTTGTTGTTTTGGAGGCAGTCGGCGTCTTCGAAGCCGTGGCCGTCTTCGTCGGTGTACTCGTCTTTGTCGGTGTACTTGTCTTCGTGGGAGTATTGCTGGCCGTCGGCGTCCTGGAAGCTGTTGCCGTGCTGGTTGGTGTGTTCGTCGCACCCGATTCCAAGTGGACGATGCTGACGGAGAGAAGTTGCATGCCTGAATAACTTCCACCCCAGGGCATCGTATAGGTGTTGTAATCCCAAGTGTTGTGAATATAGACAGTATTTGTTTCCGCGTCGTAGCCCACTCCGACGATTGTGTGTCCTTCGAGGTTGAGCATCACCGGATGCCCTGCGTCGATCTCTGCTTTATATTGGGCAAAAGTAAAGCCGCCTGTATAATTATTATCCGTGTTCTGGTTGTAACAATCGGTGACAGAATATCCCCTGGCTTCGTAGAAAAGTTTTCTCCCGACAGTCCCATCATTGGTTATCCCGTAACCATCCATGGCAGCGCAAGTCAGGGGTGTTCCAGAGAGAAAATTCCAAAAAGTTGTTGACCCATCATCATTATCGTATGCTTTTTGGCTGGTTTTCATATAATCGCCAATCGCATCCCCCCATGTGTGTTGTACCCAACCGTTGGTGACATAGGGATCTTCAAATCCACCCATATATCTGACCCAGTAATCATCAATAGAGCCACGTATACCCCGCCCATCCACCTCGTTATGGGAGGCAGCCAACGGCAGGTTTGGGTAAGTATCTACCCCATCCGACCATGTTCCCCAGACACTGTTATCCAACGGCATCACGCCACCATTTGTCGGTCCAGTGTACATGTTCGGATATCCATCCCGGTCATAATAGGCCGCGATCATTGCCCCGGAAACCGAAGAACAACCGAAAACCCAATCATAGGCTGGAACGGTAAGTGTGACTTCGTCCATCGATGGTCTAGATTTAGGTAACGTGACAGCATCGCCCTGCTCGTATCCGGGGGGAGGATGCGGGGGGCCGTGGATGATATATTTTTGTAACGTTGTCCCATCACTGAAGGAGACTGGTTGGATATCGAAATAGGGATTTATCGCTTCCGGTGTCCCAACCGTCTTGGCTCGGGCTACCGGTGAGTGGGAAACGCCAAACGCCAAAAAGACCACTGCAAGTAAAATACTGACAACCAGCAACTTTTGCAACCCTGCTTTGAATTGTTTTATCATGGTTTCCTCCGTGGGCGTTTCCAATTATTACCAATAAATAATTGTACCATTCATCTGTAGATTAAAACAAGCTCCGGATATTTCTCGAATCAGGGGGTTGATGCGTGAATTAGGTTTCTTTAGAAAGGGGTCTCCTCGCAGAGATCAGCGTCTCGCCAGTCTTCTCCCTGTATCCGGCAGGCTGGAGTCGCTGCAATTCGTGCCATTGCAGGTTTTCACCCAGTAAGTGTAGACAAGATTGGGGGCAGCGGTGGTGTCGTTGAATATCTTTCCTGTCGCGCTGCCAAGCATTATCCTGGCACCAGTTGCTGTTATTGCACGGTAGACCTGGTAGGAGGTCGCGCCGGTAACCGATTTCCAAGTTAGGACTACTTTGTCAAGGTATATTCCATCGCTAGCTTGAACGCTTGCCGGGGGAAGGGGTTTCCGCCAGCCGATGTCGCAGGTGCTGAAGTCGCTGCAATTCGATCCGTTGCAGGCTTTCACCCAATAGAAATAGGTGAAACCGGGTGAGGCGGTGGTATCGTTGTATTGGGGAAAGCTGCGGATACCGAGCAGGGTTTTCACACCAGCTGCGCTTGTGGCGCGGTAGATTTCGTAGAACCTCGCACTGGAGATAACATCCCAGCTTGCCATTACCTTATCGGTGAATGCACCGTCGCTCGCCTGTACTTTGGCAGGCGCGGGTGGCGGGAGCGCGCCTACGCTGAAGCTCCACCATGTACCGCCATTGGCATAAGTCATACCAAGCAGGTTTTGCGCGCGCGCCTGCCAGTAGTACGTGGTGGAGGCAGCCAGGCCGCTGAGGTTGGCGCTGGTGCTGGTGCCGGCAGAGGTCCATGCGCTGGAACAGGTGTTGTCGTTGCTGGTGTCAAAGCAGTACTCGTAAAGGAGCGCAAAGGTGCTGGGGTTCCAGGCGAGGGTGAGGTCGAGGGGTTGTCCTGCTGAGCCATTGGTCGGTGCGCTCTTGCCGAATGCATCAGGCGCAGAAAGAGAACGCGCCTCGCCCGAATCGGCATCCACCATCAAGGTGTAGGTATCCACCGCCTCGAAATCATCGCCGGTAATATCATCGAGCAGGTGCAGCATATCGTTATCCCAGCGCTCATCGGGCGCACCAGAGATGTACCAGTCTGAGCCATTATCTGCCAGGATAATGCCGAAGGTTTTCATTGATTGCAAGATGACCTGCATCCCGGTTGGGTAGCCGGAGATGTCGAAGGAAGCTTTCAAGCGGAAGCGCGCGCCCATCGGCGGGACGCTGGTGACCGCGCCTGGTGAACCACTGGTCAGGTGGCGGGCAGGCCAGATGAAACTGTTTGTATCGGAAGCGGTAAAGCGGATGGCGTGATTGATCGCGCCGCTGACGATCTCATCGTAGCGCACCAGGCCCGGCAGGATGGGTAGACCGGCAGCGTCCGCTGATGTCCATTCGATGGGACGAAGGGTGTTTGAACCCAGGTCCCAGATGGCGCCAGAACCGCCGCTCCAGCTTCCACCAGAAAAGCTGGCATCATAGATTTCATATAGAAAGCAGGTGGAGGTGTTCACAACCAATATGTGGTGATCCGAGCCCCATTCGATGTTCGGGGCATTCGGGATGGGATAAGGCCTGGCGTCAGATTCGTCAGGGTAATAGAAATCGAGCATGTAGGTCGGCGTGGCGTCGTCAGCCAGATTGTACGGGATGCCGATCGGGCCACCATCCCAGGTACCAGAGCCGAAGTCCATATGGAATCCGGTGCTGCGACCAATCGAGTTGATCCATTGGTCGGAGCGCGCATGAACGGGCAGGTTATCCACCGGTGCATTCCAGATATTATTCTCGGGAAAGATGACGCAGCCACCGAGCCTGGGCGAGGAATTGAGGTCCTCCTGCCAGCGGTGATAGAAGATATTGAGCAGCTCGATGAACTCATCGGTGGCTTTGATGTTGCCGGCATGGGATGGATGGTCGTCACCTGGGGCGCTTGGGTAATACAGCGTATTCGTACCGGCGGTGAAGATGTGCTCGATCTGCCCGTTGTAGTAACGATGGTGGTTATCGGGTCCGGTCAGCACGTTGTAGAAGTCGAAAATAGCAACGTTTTGCATGGTGTAGTTATTCTCACTCAACCAATCGGACACCAACCACTGGTTGAAGGCGCGGGCGTTGGCGGCTTGGTGGGTAGTAGTGTTCCCTGCGCTCAATGGGGGAGCGGTGATTACGATAAAGAGTTTATCCGGTTGCGTGGCAAAATAACCCAAGATTTCGTTGTAGACGTACTTGGCGTGGCCGACCGTCAGCCAACCGGCTGGCGAGGGGGGGTCGTCGGGATTGCCATCCAGGGCCGAGTTGGGAAAGCAGGACTTGAAAAGCACGATCTCGTTCTCGCCTCCAGGGTCAGTTGGCAGACGCGGCCAATTACCAAAACCACCGATATTCTTGTTACTCTCGCTGTAGAGCGCCTTCATGTATGTTGGAGTGTTTACGCCTCTGAACCATTCCAACCAGTCGGGGATATCCGTGCTGCTGCCAATGGAATTCGGCCCCCAGCCATAGTTGGTGGCGCTCAGGAAGTAGTTATTTTGCATCAGGGCGCGTCCAAGATCGCCGCCCAGTGAGTTACCTGACGGGTCGGCAATCCAGTTCCCTCCGGTGGAGTGGTGGATAAAGATGAGCTTGATGGCGTGATCGGGGGGATCGGGGTTGAGAATCTCGCCAGCCAACAATGCTGACTTGGATTGCTCCGTAGGTGGGGGAAAACTAGCCGCTGACGTATGGAACAGGCAGGCTGAGACGAGAAGGCTTGCCACCAAGACATTGAAGAAATAAGATATTCGTTGTTTGATGTTGCCCTCTTTCTTACCACAGATGAAAAGGATCCCGGATGGACCGGATACTCTTCAGAAAGTCTACCATGATTTCATGTCGGTTCGTATTGCACCTTTGTTAATTTTGAGATTCCTCCTAATTCAAATAAGTAAGGATCGGCTCACCGCCACACCAGTCATCTCAAAGACAGAAATGCTACAGGTAAATATAATGGAATTAAATCCCATGCTTCTTCAATATGAATATCTACGGCACAACACCATACAACGATCGGTACACCACGTAATTCTCGTAGATGCTGCGGATGTAATCATATGTCTGCTCGAAGCGGATGACCTCCACGAACAAGTCAGGGTCGCCAGAGGTCAGCTCCAGCCAGGTAGCCGCGCTGCCGGAGCCGGCGTTGTAAGCCGCGAGAGCGGCAAAGAGATCGCCATCGAAGAGGTCGAGATTTGTCTTCAGGTAGTGAGCTCCAAGGCGCAGGCTGATGGTAGGGCGGTAGAGGTCGTCAGCGGTATAGTTCGGAGGCCAGCCGTAGTTATCCACGATGGACTGCGCCGTATCCGGGATGATCTGCATCAGGCCGCGCGCCCCCGCATCCGAGTGGACGAAACCTTCGAACAGGCTTTCCTGGCGGATCATGCTGAACAGGATGAGCGGGTCCAGGTTGTTCTCTTGCGCCGCGGCCAGGGTCTCTTCCTGGTAATACACCCCATAGCGGATATGGTTGAAATAAGCCGGCGCGGTGAGCGATTTGGCATTGGTGTCCATGCCGGCCAGGGTCAGTACCTGGCGGGCTGCGGTGATGGCACTGCGGTAGAGACCCAGGTCGAGCAGATAATTGGCCAGGCGGTAACAATCCGCTGGATCCTGGTTGATGGACTGGCGCAGGTCCTCGAATTCCAGGCGAGCCTCGTCAAAGAGGCCAAGGCTCCAAAGCTCCATACCGCGCACCAGGCGCGGATCTCCGAACAATTCGCCGGGATTATTCATATCGGTAGCCACGGGAAGGCTGAACTGGACGCGTATCCAAGCCTCGGCGAGGCGCCGCTCCTCAGCCAGGTCGAAGGTCAGGTCGGTCGCGGGCGGGGGTTGGAAAAGGGATTGGTCAAATAGGAGATCACGGGCACGTTCGCTGTAATAGCCAGTCGGGTCAAGGGCAGCAGCCTGCTGGAAGGCAGTTTGTGCACCAGCATCGCCACCGAGCTGCTGCTGAGTCTTTCCGATCCAGAAATAGGCGCGAGCCTGGTCTTCAGCGGTAGGGGACAGGATCAGATCGCGCTGGAACGAGGTCAGGGCTGCCTCGTTGTTGCCGTTGCGATAACGGGCGATTCCCGCCCAGAAGAGCGCCTGTGAGACCAGCTCGCTCCCGGGGTAAAGATCCGCAATGCGCTCCCAGGTTGCAGCAGCCTCATCCAGGCTGCCGAGACGCTCATACATCCTGCCTGCATTTAGCAGGAAGCGCGGTGCGTGAGGGCTATCTGGCAGGTCGGTTACGAATTCAAGGTAGGTAAGCGCAGCAGCCTGGTATTCTCCCAGGTTGTACCACTGGGTGCCGGCCTTTTCGTCCCAGGCTGCCAGCCAGTGCAGGTTGTCGGAATAGGCGCTGATGACCAGGGTGTATTCGGCAACGGCTTCCTCGTAACGCCCCGCTCCATCCAGCGCCTTGGCGCGGTAAAAGTGGACCGTGCCATCGTTCTGTGGATTGGAGGCAATGAAGCGATCGAAGGCAGCCAGGGCTGCTCCGTACTGCCCGGCGGAGTAGTCCACCAGGCCGCGGTTGAGGTCATCCACCGGCACGCCAGCATCCACCAGCGCGACAAGGGCGGAGTATGAGTCATAGGCGAGCGGGTAGTTATCCACAGCGTGCAGAAAGCGCTGGTATGCCTGCCCACTCTGCCCGAGCGAGAGATAAAGTTGGCCAGCGAGTAAATCCATCTGCGCTTTAACGTAATCATTATTTGAATTGGCCGCGATGTTATCATACATGCTGAGGGCGGTGGCAGAATCGCTGGAAGCGGCGTTCGCTTGGGCCAGTTTGACCTGGAGCCCGGTGACCTCGCTGAGGTGAGGGGCTGCCAGCGCAGCCTGGTAAGCCACGATGGAATCCAGATAATTCCCGGCTGCGAATAGGGCATCGCCGCGCCGCTCCTGGGCATAAGTATCGATGACTCCAGGTCGCAGGGCAAGGTAGTAGCCATAAGCATCGGCTGCCTCGCCATAACGCTGCAGATGCATATATATCTCGCCGAGCAGGAAATAAGCATGTGCAGCCGGCTGTGAATCGGCATATTCCGTGGTTACCTGGCGCAATGCAGCAAGGGCGGATGCGTCATTGCCGGCATCGTATTCGGTGCGTCCCAGTCCCCATAGCGCTGCGGCACGCACCTCGGGATCCATTGACGTGGATGAAGCGATCTCGTACTCGCTTCGGGCGTGGTCGTGGTCACCGTTGAAAAGTGCCTGGTCGCCGGTCTCGACGCGCACCGCCGGGATGGGTGTTGGCGTGGGTGTGGGTGTCAGAGTGGGGGTGGGCGTGACCGTGAGGCTCGGTGTGGCTGTCGTTCCAAAAGGGATGTTTGCGCCAGAAGATGGCAGGTTGCAACCAGCCATTGCAGCCATCAACCACAGGCAGAGCAGGATGGTTCTGGATTTCATGGTGTGGTTATAACGGTGAAACAGGGGGGTGTCAATGCTTGCCAAACAACATTCCCCATGATAAACTACGCCCGCAGACGCCCCTCTGGGCGTCGTTCTTTGTGAAGTCGCGTAGAGATTATCCCTTTGAATCTGTAAAAGAGAAGATTGTGACATGCGCACAGTTTTCTGGGATTATGCAACGTACGAACTTAAGATGATCGACCAGCGCTGCCTGCCGGGTAAACTGGTCATCGTTTCGTTGCGCACCTGCCAGGAAGTAATCGAAGCGATCCGGAATATGACAATCCGCGGTGCCCCTGCTATCGGTGTAGCGGCCGCCTTTGGCCTGGCGCTGGCAGCGCGTGAATCGAAAGCCTGTTCAGTTTCCGGTCTCTTTTCTGACCTGGTAGCTGCGGCCAAAACCCTGCGCGCCTCCCGCCCGACGGCGGTGAATCTGGCCTGGGCGGTGGAGAGATTATTAAAAGGTATAAGTGAGAAGGAAGATGGAAAGAACGCTGACGAGCTGCGTGAAGCGGTGTTGGGTGAAGCGCAGAAGATAGCCGATGAAGATGTGGAAGTCAACAAGCGCATGGGTATATTTGGCGCAGAATTGATTGAGAATGGCGATACGATCATCCATCACTGCAACACCGGATCGCTGGCGGTGGTGGATTGGGGAACGGCTCTTGGTGTGATCCGCACGGCGCACGAGCAGGGCAAACGACTCCACGTGCTGGTGGACGAGACCCGCCCGCGCATGCAAGGGTCGCGGTTGACAGCCTGGGAACTGGAACAGTATGGCATCTCCTATGAAATCATCAGTGATAATATGGCTGGTCATTTTTTGCACTCCCACCAGGTGCAAAAAGTACTCTTCGGTGGAGACCGGGTAGCAGCCAACGGTGACGTGGCGAACAAGATCGGCACTTACATGCTGGCATTGGCCGCGCACGACAATCGTGTGCCGGTTTATTCTGTTGTACCGACTTCCACGATCGACCTTTCGCTGGCTAGTGGTAATCTGATCCCAATTGAGGAACGCCCCGCGGATGAGGTATTGGATATACAATTACACGGTGAGTGCGTCACACCGCCAGGGGCGCGGGCGCGCAACCCGGCTTTCGATGTGACGCCGGCACGGTTGATCACCGCGATCGTGACGGAAAACGGGATCGTGAGAGCCCCATTCGATGTGAACTTGCGAAAAGTAAAAAGCGAGAAATAAATAGTTGATCCTCTTTTTATTTCTCACTTTTTTACTTCTTACCATAACGAGGTATTATGGATATCCTCCTCACTGGCTCCGTCGCCTATGATTACCTGATGACTTTTCCCGGCCTGTTCAAGGAACAGATCCTGCCTGAACAGCTGGAGAAGATCAGCTTGTCTTTCCTGGTCGATTCTATGTCCAAGCAGCGCGGTGGAATCGCGCCCAACATCGCCTACACCATGGCTTTGCTTGGTGAACACCCGCGCGTAATGGCGACCGTCGGCGAGGATTTCGAGGATTACCGCGCCTGGCTCGAAGCGAAAGGCGTGGATACAACGCTGATGAAGGTAATCCCCGGTATATTAACGGCCTCGTTCTTCGTCACCACTGACCAGCACAATGCCCAGATCGCCTCTTTCTTCCCGGGGGCAATGGGTCAGGCTTCGCTGCAGAGCCTGATGACCGTCCAGCCACACCCGAACCTGGTCGTCATCTCACCCAACGCGCCGGAGGCAATGACAAAGTTCGCCGCCGAATGCCGCGAGCTGGGCATCCCTTACCTCTACGATCCGAGCCAGCAGGTGCTGCGCCTGACCGGAGCGGAGCTGGCGCGGGACATGGAGTGCGCTTATTTTCTATTCGTCAACGATTATGAGTTCGAGTTGGTGTCGAAGAAGACCGGCCATGGGCTGGCTGCCATGCTCGAACATGTGAACGTGCTGGTCGTCACGCGCGGCGCGGAAGGTTCGAGCGTTTACGCCGATGGACGCGAGGTCAATATTCCCGTGGTGCCGGAGGTCTGCATCGTTGACCCGACCGGCGTGGGTGATGCCTATCGCGGAGGTTTCCTGGCTGGTTATGCCCATGGCTTTGGTTGGGATTTGTGCGCCCAGATCGGTTCGCTGGCAGCCACCTACTGCCTGGAGCAAAAAGGGCCACAGAGTCATTCCTATACCCGTCAGGAGTTCGTATCCAGGTTCAGGGGATGTTTCGATGATAAAGGCGCGTTGGATAGTATTCTGGTATGACAGGTTTACAATCCTGACGCGTCTGATGAGTCTGGCAAGTGGGATAAATCGGTTTTGACTCCCAGCTATATAAAACCGACCCCTTGGACTTGTAAGATGTATAAGACATATATAACCAGTTGGCCTTATAGGACTTGAAGGAGAACCATATGAACAACTTCGATATAAAAGACATCAACCTCGCCGAGGGCGGGCGGCGCAGGATCGAATGGGCCGAGCGCGAGATGCCCGTGCTGCGCAGCATCCGTGAGCGTTTTTTAAAGGATAAACCGCTTAAGGGTGTGCGTCTTTCGGCATGCCTGCATGTTACAACCGAGACGGCCAATTTGGCGCGAACGCTGCATGAGGGCGGCGCGGACCTGGTGCTGACCGCCTCCAACCCGCTCTCGACGCAGGATGACGTGGCAGCAGCGTTGGTCAACCAGTTCGAGGTGCCGGTCTTCGCCATTAAGGGCGAGAACAATGTCACCTATTACAAGCACATTGGGGCAGCCCTTGACCACAAGCCGCATATGACCATGGATGATGGTGCGGACCTGGTTTCGACCATCCACAAGGAACGCCGCGAGCTGCTACCCGGCATCATTGGAGGCACCGAGGAAACGACAACGGGTGTCATCCGCCTGCGCGCCATGGCTGCAGATGGGAAACTAGAATTCCCGGTGATCGCCGTCAACGATGCCATGACCAAACACTTATTCGACAACCGTTATGGCACGGGGCAATCCACCGTGGATGGCATCGTCCGCGCCACCAATGTGCTGCTGGCTGGTAAGAACTTCATCGTCTCCGGCTACGGCTGGTGCGGGCGAGGTCTGGCCTCACGCGCACGTGGAATGGGCGCGCTGGTCATCGTCACCGAAGTGGACCCGCTCAAGGCGCTGGAAGCAGTGATGGATGGCTACCAGGTGATGCCCATGGATGAGGCAGCGAAGATCGGCGATTTCTTCTGTACACTCACCGGGGATATCAACGTGGTTGACCGCCAGCACTTTGCGGTGATGAAAGACAATGCCATCATCGCCAACTCCGGCCACTTTAACGTAGAGATCAACATTCCGGTGTTGAAGGAACTCTCGAAGGGAGAGCCAAAGCTCGTACGTCCGTTCGTTGAGCAATACGAGCTTAAGGATGGCCGCCGCATCAACCTGCTGGGCGAGGGGAGGCTGATCAACCTGGCAGCCGCGGAGGGTCATCCCGCCTCGGTGATGGACATGTCCTTCGCCAACCAGGCGCTGGCAGCAGAATACATGGTCATGAATGCCAATACCCTGGAAAAACGCGTCTACTCCGTCCCATCTGAAATTGATGCCGAGATCGCCCGCCTCAAACTGATGGCTATGGGCGTGAAGATCGACAAGCTGACCGAGGAGCAGGTAAAGTATCTGAATTCGTGGGAAGAGGGAACATAGGATTTACGATTGATGGATTACGATTATCGATTGGGTTTCGCGAAGGGTAGGGTATTGACATTTGCAATGAACCTCTTCTTTTGTGGTCATCCTTTCCCTTTGTGTCGAGAAAGAGAATACAGTGCATTCAAAACTGCGTGAACCAATTAGCGGCCTGACGCATCTAGTGGGGGCGATCGTTGCATTTTTCGGCCAGATCGCCCTGCTCATCGCTGGCTGGAGCGGAACGGCAAAGATCATCTCTGCAATTGTGTACGGCGTGAGCTTGATCACCCTCTTTTCAGCCAGCGCCGCGTATCACATGGCCAGGGTCAGGCCGAAGATGCAGGAGGTTCTGCGCAAGTTCGACCACTCGGCCATCTTCCTTCTCATCGCCGGGACGTATACACCATTTTGTGTCAATGCTTTCAGCGGCTTCTACCGCTGGGGGCTGCTGGCAATCATCTGGGCGATTGCTGCAGCGGGCATCCTGGTCAAGGTGTTCTATATGCGTGCACCGCGCTGGTTGAACGCAGGCATGTACGTGCTGATGGGTTGGCTGTGCCTTTCCGCGGTGGGACAGATGTCCGCTCTTCCATTTGGTGCGCTTGTCTGGCTGATCGCTGGCGGGGTGACATATACTCTCGGTGCGGTGGTCTACGCAGCCAAATTATTCAACTTCGTGCCGGGTAAATTCGGTTTCCACGAGGTGTGGCATATCTTCGTCCTGCTCGGCGCTCTGGCGCATTTCATTGCGGTTATGATGTTATTGGCTGTAGTGGCGTGAACATGTTGGCAACTCTGTTTATAAAAGGTTTCGCGGATAAGTTCCCGCGAAGCCTTTTTTGAGGGGGTAATAGGTCTCAAGGTATCGAAGTTGGCCCAGTGTCCGGTTTGAGCGGTGGGATCAGCGGTGGTTGTGGCGTTTGGTTGAAGTCGATCTCCTTGAGCAGGTCGCCAAGGATGGACACTTTCTCGCGCCCCGCCGGTTGTGGGTTCTTACGCCCATCCGTTTTTGGATCAAGCCGCTGCCCACCCAGGAAGATATCCTCGATGAATTTCAAGGAGGCGTCGAAGCTGAGGATCTGCTAATCAATGTAGCCTTAGCTGGCATACGCGCTGATCATCAATCCCGGCACGCGAAAGCCGTAGCCGGTTTAGTCAACCCTTGGAAGAGCCACGTGATCGAAGAAACCGCCCCACTCATCCCAGGAAATTATTATTACATTCCCAATCCGGTCATTGCATGGCCGCATTGACCAGATCGGTTAGACAAGCTTGTCCACTACTGATTCTCATGAGTGGCTGCTCGCTGACTTCCTGCCTTGGAATGATCCAGGAGATTGAAGGAAGGGTTCCATCTGCTGCCGCACACAAAGTTCTTATCTACGGTCTGGATGTTACCAAGCTATCCGTTCGCCTTGACTGTGTCGAAGGCGGGCAATGGGTTCCAGATGCTCGGAACCTCTGGGGACAGTTGTTCAGGTTTGCAGATCATCTCGTCATCAGCGCAGTCTGGTTTGGCGCCCTCACTGAGGTAATACGCCTACGAGACATTGGCCTTGTAAAGCAGGAAGGTAATATCCGTCCATGTAAAATTGTTTTTCGATGTGTCCATTCCACTCCCCCCCAATGGCGTTTATACAACTGGAAGGCTTTCTGGGGACGGAGCATTTGGCAGACCAGGCAGAGACCGTGAAGAGATGGGCGGGTAAACCCCATGAGGCAATTGGCTCGAACAAGTGATCTTGTAAAACGATAATCTCTGCGTAAAACCAGTAGTTAGGGATCTCGCGCGCATCGTGCCAGCCCATTACATCCGGGGTTGCACTCAGCAGGAAAACGTATTCGCTGGAATTTACACATACATTCTGCTGATCGGAACGATAAGCTTCAATAAAGTCATCCATTTTTCAACAATCATAATCAATGATGGCAGCTTTGAAAGAATGTGGTCCGACCCATTCGATATCATTCGGATTGTGAAATGGCTTAACGCATAGCCCGATATTGAGGTCGTCCCGGTCAACTGTTGGCACACCGTTGACCATGGGAATGGCATCCGCGCCGGGATAAGTGCCGGAGTGATTATCGAAGGAATGGTTTTGCCTGCATGATGATGATAATATGTGCGATGTGATCACGCGCTGCGGCCAGGATGGATTGGGTGTATTCGCATCGGTGCCGGTTGTTGGGATTTGGGCCAGAGTAAATTTCGGTGCAAAACCCAACGAGATCAAAAATAGGGTAATAATGATAGGGATTTTTTGGAAGAAGCGAAATTTACCCATATATGTATTTTCCTCGTGGCTGTGGTATTCTCTTCTGATAATGAAGTTACCAAGAATAACCTTGTTGGCAGCGACTTAATCGATTGTAACATTATTACACTCGTTGATGAAATATCGCCGAAAAAAATGTTCGTGCTGATGAAAAGCAGGATTACACGGCCATCGGGGAGCCGGAAAGCCTGGCTTGGGCGCGAACGCTGGCGTGCTCGAATCGCTACCAACTCCAATGGTTTGCGCTCTCGCTGTTGTAGACCAAACTGCCGGGCAGTGGATCCAATCTCCTTTCAAGAGAGGGGCTGGGGGTGATGTCCGGCAAGAAAGGATAGGAAAGGGGCAGTGATGGCGCATTCAACTTCCTAGAAGAAAAAAGCAAGTTGCAGAGGTCCTGGTCCAGATCAAGAGAGGGTATGACAACAGGAATGACGTGCGCGATCAATGCGGGTTAGTTGAGCACGAGGTAACGGTCATCAGCTTCTACATCAACCTCGAATCGCTGACTTTGAAGATGGTCACCGAGGCTTTTTTGACTGGCGCCTTCGCCTCGAAGGCCTGGCCTTAAGACTTTCCCAGCATCTAATTTGACCATAGGCTACGTGCTGGCGGGTTATGGTTTCAAGAGGCTGCCCTGCGCTTATGGTACTTTCTCGCCATCAAAGAAGGTCAAGAAGGAGGCTGCACCCCAAGAGAACCACATCTTATCGAATGATCGAATTCCATAGTAAAATTGTCTCGGTTCAAGATCAGTGTTCATCTGTGAGTGCACTAAAAATACTTGATTTTCTGATACTGAGCGAAGCGAAGCATCGCATTAATTATGGGAAGACCCTTCGCTCACCTGCCCAAACCGCAGGTGCGGGTTGCTCAGGGTGATATACCCTTTTTTCAGTAGACTCATCTGTGTTTTTTGGTGGTTTGCTCGGTACTTACCAAATACCCTTTTAATTTCCAGGAGGTGGATCATGAAAGAAAGGCGTTCTTATTTATGGGTGTTGCTGATCGTTCTGAGCCTGGTGGTTTTCGCATGCGGTTCAGCGGACAAGACCACCAGTGAGGCCACATCCAAACCGGATATGCCGACAGGTGGTGGGGGTGGAGGAGGCGCGGCCGGAGAAGTGACTTCCTACCACATCCATTCGGTCAAGTACGAGGGCGGCAACAGTGGTCCAGTCAACGATGAATTTACTGCGGATGTGGTTCTGGAGCCGCTCTCCATCCACTATGTCTTCGGGGATGGCCAGAAAACGACCATGGAAGTCATAATCGTTGGCGGCAGCATGTGGACCCAGGTTTTGGGCATGGCGTGGGTGGAGACGCAACTTACGGATATCGAAGAGCAATTAGCACAAGTAACTGAACCTAGCGCTTCCCCACTCAACATGCAGGAAGCCACACCTCTGGAAGACAACCTTACCTGGCTACTGGGACAACCCCATCTGAATATTGCCAAGGGCAGCATGACACTGTCTGGTGATGAAACGATCAATGGAATCCATTGTAAAAAGTATGTTGTTAATTCGGTTTACTCCTACACTGCCACGATGCCCGCGCCACTCAATGCCACCAGCACGATCACCTTTCGCGATCAGGGTGAGATTTGGGTGGCAGATAAAAGCGGCTGGCCGACCTTTGTGGTGCGGTCGCGGTTGACCGAAGTTACCACCACCGAAGTATCAGGTAATTCGAATTCCGAGATATTGTTCATGGAGCAGGATGTGACCGATATCAATTCAAGCGATATCAAGATCGAACCACCGAAGTGATCTATCATCCCTCACTCTATCCAAAACTCCGACAATCTGATAAGATATCGACCGCACGCCGGATCATTCGACTTCGCTTACGCAAGCCCCGGTCTTCAACCGGGGTTTTCCTTTACAAACCAACAATTCGATAATTCAATAATCCGACCATCAGGCTATCCACTAAAAAAACCACGAAACTACTATCCTACCCAACTACGACTCTATGGAACGAACTGACCTTAGAAATATTGCCATCATCGCCCACGTGGATCATGGCAAGACCACCCTCGTGGATGGCCTCCTGCGCCAAGCACGCGTATTCCGTGAAAACCAGCAGGTGGCTGAGCGGGTGATGGACTCAAACGACCTGGAGCGCGAGCGCGGCATTACCATCCTGGCCAAGAATACCGCCATCGTTATCCCCGACCCTAAAACCGGCCAGCAGGTCAAGATCAATATCGTAGACACCCCGGGTCACGCGGATTTTGGTGGCGAGGTGGAGCGCGTTATGAACATGGTGGATGGCGTGTTGCTGCTCGTGGACGCCGCCGAAGGCCCCATGCCGCAGACCCGCTTCGTTCTCAAGAAAGCCCTGCAATTGGGACATCGCGCCATCGTGGTCATCAACAAGGTGGATCGAAAGGATGCCGAGCCGGAGCGTGTTCTAAACCAGACTTTCGATCTATTCATCGAGCTTGGGGCAACAGACGCGCAAGCCGAATTTCCTGTCATCTACGCCAACGCCATCACCCAGCAAGCCGGGTTGACCCCCACCCTTGGCTCAGACCTCCAACCGCTCTTCCATGCGATCCTGCGATACATCCCCGCGCCGCATGTGGATCTGGATACCCCGTTGCAGATGCTCGTCACCTCGCTCGGGTACGACGACTACCGTGGTGTGACCGCTGTCGGGCGCGTCTTCTCCGGGCGCATCCTTGTCGGGCAACCCCTCATCCGTCTCACCACCGAGGGTGAGAACCTCCCCGAACGGGCACGCTATCTCTATGTTCACCAGGGGCTGGATAAGGTGGAGGTCGAATCCGCCGAGGCTGGCGAGATCGTTGCTCTCGCCGGTTTGGAGGGTATTGCCATCGGCGATACGCTCGCCGATCCCGCGAACCCGATCGCGCTACCGCGCATCAAAGTTGAGGAGCCGACTGTGCGCATGACCTTCGGTGTTAATACCTCGCCATTTTCCGGGCGCGAGGGTAAGTGGAGCACATCGCGCAAGCTGCGTGAGCGCCTCTTCGATGAGTTGCGCATTAACGTGGCTCTGCGTGTGGAAGAGACCGGCACAGCCGATACATTCATGGTCTCCGGGCGCGGTGAGCTGCATCTTGGCATCCTCATCGAGACCATGCGCCGCGAGGGGTTCGAGTTTCAAGTCTCGCGGCCGGAGGTCATCTTCCGCAAGGCAGATGATGGCACAACGCTGGAGCCGTATGAGGAAGTCCACATAGAAACCAGCAACGAGACGGTGGGTGTGGTGGTGGAGATGCTGGGGTCGCGACGTGGCCGGATGATGGACATGCAGGATACAGGTCAAAAGGCAACAAAGCTTCTCTACATCGCTCCGACCCGCGGTTTGCTCGGATTCCGTTACCAGTTCCTTACCGCCACGCGTGGTGCAGGTGTGATGCACACGATCTTCCATGGTTATGATGAGATGGCCGGGTCAATGGCATCCCGGTCCACCCAGTCCATCGTCGCATGGGAGCCGGGGGTTTCAACTGCATACGCCCTGAAATCCGCCGAGGAACGCGGCATCTTGTTTGTCGGGCCGGGCGAGGAAGTCTACGAGGGGATGGTGGTGGGGGAGTCGAACAAAGGCGCGGATGTGATCTTCAACATTTGCCGTAAAAAACACCTGACCAATGTGCGCTCATCGCGTGGCGAGATGGAGATCCGCCTGACGCCGCCGCGCAGGATGAGCCTCGACGAGGCGGTGGAGTACCTGGCCGAGGACGAGCTGCTCGAAGTAACCCCGCTCAATTACCGTATCCGTAAACGCATCCTGGATACTGACGAGCGCGGCAAGCAGCAAAAGAAGGCGAAGGAGGCGTTGGAAGAGTAACTGCTCAGCGTAGAGAGCTTAAAGTTCGCCGAGAAGAGGGCGACATCCAAGTGTTCCTGGCGTCATCTGCGGTTAGGGTAATTGTTCGAGCGCCTGTTGGTGGATTTCAGCGAGAATCTTTTCCAGGATTTCAGTTTCCGACTCCGAGCAGTTGACATCGCCATCCATCCAATCGTTGATGCTGGCACCGAACATGCGGATGACATTATCCCCCTTTTGGATGCAGACATCGAAAAAGAAATCCGCCATCCGTGTCCAATCATGGCTGGTCAATTTCGCGTTCCAGGTGTAACCGTTCCTTTGATCAGTGCGATCGGGAAAATCCAGTCGCATCATTTAACTTGCACCACAGTTCCCATGGTAATTTTTATCAATTCCTCAGGTGTCAATTCGAACACCGCATTGGGAGTGCCGGCTGCACCCCAAATATTCGCGTATTTCAGCAGATCTTCGTCAATGTAGGTCGTAATTGGCTGACTATGACCGAGTGGCGGCACCCCGCCGATGGCGAAACCGGTGGCGGTGCGAACGAACTCCGCGTCGGCGCGGCCGATGGGTTCACCGAGAAGTCCGCTGACTTTTGACTCATCCACGCGGTTCGCGCCGCTGGTGATGACAAGCACGGGCTGACCTGTAACCTGGCCGTGAAAAACGAGTGATTTGGCAATTTGCCCGAGGGTACAACCGACGCGTGCCGCGGCTTCGGCCGAAGTGCGCGTGCTCCCGACAAATTCGATCACGGTGCAGGCGAAACCCCCGGCGTGCAGCGCATCCTGCACCTTCTGGGCAGAGGGTGAGAGGATGGTTCTTTGAGGGTTATCCATGATGTGATCTCCTTGTATAGGATTATTCAGCGCGAAGATGAGAAGGGTGCGAAGGGAGTCGTTTTTCTTCGAGAAGCTTCAAGAACCTTCGCGTTCATCGTTGCCCGGCGGTTGATCGATTCTGGTGAAACTGCAACAACCATCTCTACCGGCAAACCCCACATCGTCTTCTCGCAGGCTTCCTCGACCTCGAACCCAGCCGCCGCGATGGACTGGCGCAAGTGGATGGGGTAACAGTCCACCAGCATCGGAAAGCGGACGTGGAACCACTCGTAGACCCTGACGGCATGGCATTCCTTCTTTGCCAATGACACCAGCCCGATCCGTCCACCGGAACGCAGGGCGCGGCGACACTCACCCAGCACGAGCGGGATTTCAGCATAGGCGAAAAGCTCCAACGTGAAACTAATGAAGACCGCATCCAGTCTGGCAGCCTCGAATGGCAGGCTGCGCGCATCGCCAAGCCACAAACTGACCACATCTGCCAATCCTGATTTTTGGATACGGGCATTCGCCAGGCGCAGCATCCCCTCCGCGATGTCAATCCCGAATACTTGACCAGTTCGTCCAACCGCCTGCGCCAGCGAGACCAGTCCATGACCGGTGCCGCAGCCGATCTCAAGCACGCGTTCGCCGGGATGCGCCGCCAGCATCCTCAAGCCAGTTACAGTGAAGTACCGCTCGCAGCAGGCGAACAGGTCATACAAATGGCTGAGGCGGTTGTAGTTGGCGCGGGCGTTCACGGGGTGTATTATAACTGCTCAGCCTGAATTGCCAAATCAAGGCCGAGGTTGCCGGAATTGGCTGTCCAGCAGCAGCATAACTAGTTTAGGCGAGCTGCTATTCCAGCCCAAACCCCTGTCTTTCGATAATTGTGCGTAAGTCCATGCGGGAGGGTTGTGAGACACGCCTGGCGGTGTGCTCCGTCCAGCCGTAATCTTTCATTTCGGTTTCTTTACCAGGACGCGGTATTTGGTGCCCTCCGTAGATTCCGCTTGCGATCATGACACGATCATATTCACGCAGAGCTTCCTCTTCGCCGCTGGAGTTGTACTTTTCCCAGGACAGCACGGCACGCAGCGGCAACCGCGGCTTGAGCCTGGGAGGTTTTTCCGGCCAGCCGACTGTCATGCCGGTGATTGGAAACACCAGGCGAGGTAGCTTAAGCAGATCGATCACCTCAGGTAGGTTGTTCCGGATGCTGCCATTGTAGCAGATGCCCAATCCGAGCGATTCTGCTGCCAGAGCAACAGTTTGGGCGCAGAGTGCCGTATCCATGACAGCAACGAGGAAGCTCTCAATGGAAGCGGTCGCCTGCGTGTAGCCACGCAATTTGCACACGTAATCGAGGCGCGATAGATCGGCACAGAACACCAGGAAGACCGGTGCTTTGGCGACATGTTCCTGCCCGCCGCAAATCTTGGCCATTCGGGTGCGTGTGAAAGCGCTGGTTACCGCAATGACGCGATACGCCTGCGAGTTCGACGAGGTGGAGGCACGCTGCCCGGCTGAGACAACTGTTTCTATAACGGAAACCGGCACTGGATCATCTGTATAGTGGCGGCAGGAGGCGTGGGTGGAAATCAAGTTGAGGGTCAGATTGTCCATAATCACACCAGCAATCAGAAGTTGCTTCCATTGTAAACGAAAGGCAAGGTTAATAAAAGTCACATCTTGACAAGCGGTAAAATATATGTATAATCCAAATATCTTTATATAACAAAGATATTAATGATACAAAGGAGTGTTATTATGAAAAGCCAGCTTGACCTCAAGGAATTGGAGCGTAAAGCGTTCCGCTCGACTTACCAGGACGGACTTTGGGACATCCTTTTTGGTTTGATCGTGATTGGGATGGCGATCTATATGTACCATCCGGAGGAAGGATATACTGTACTCAATAATGTCTGGATGTTGGTGACATTAACCGTGGCTAACCTGATCTTCTGGGTGGGTAAAAAATATATCACTGTACCGCGCATGGGACAGGTTACGTTTGGGGCAATCCGAAAGCGGAAGGCGCGGACGCTGGCGACCATCCTGGTAGCATTTGTTCTGGTTCAAGCAGGGATCGTTCTATTGACGGCTCTTGGACGGCATAACCCTGAACTGGCAGCGCAGATCAACTCCTTCCTCCCCGTTGGAAGTTCGGAGCGCTTGATGGTGGCAGTAGTGGGAAGTCTCTTTGTCGGACCGTCATTGATCCTGATCGCATACTTCAGCGATTTCCTGCGCGGCTACTACATTGCCGTCCTGATGGCTCTGGCAGTATTCCTGATGATCCTTCTCAACCAACCGATCTATCCAATACTCATCGGAATAATTATCGTTTTACCCGGAATGGTGATGTTGGTGCAATTCCTGCATAAATATCCTCTTCACCGGGAGGAGATGGGTCATGAGTAAACCTGGAGAGAATGCCGACCTGTCAGCATTGAGTGATGTAGACCGGCTTGTGCATGAACCAGCCCGGCTAGCAATCATGTCCTTGCTCTATGTGGTGGAGAGCGCAGACTTCGTCTTCCTGATGAACCAGACCGGTCTCACGTGGGGCAACCTGTCTGCACATATGAGTAAACTTGAAGAGGTCGGTTACATCGAGGTGGCGAAGACCTTCAAGGGCAGGCGGCCAAACACCACGCTACACCTGACACCAGGGGGGCGAGAAGCCTTCTGCGTTTATGTTGGGAAGATGCGCGAGTTTTTCGATAATATCACTTTTTGATTAAATTCATGGTATAGTAATTCACTAAAGGCGTAATTGTAAGAGAAACCAGGAGTAGGCGATGAAGATCATTCAATTCTTTCTCGTAATGTGTTTTTCCCTTTCCCTGGTTGCATGTAATTTCCCCACAATCACAGAGGAGATTCCCTGTGGTGATGTCACCAAGTTGATTGTGGCTATAAACAACGCCAATAAAAACCCAAGCGTTGAGGTGGTTATCAACCTGGCACAAGATTGCACCTACATCCTTGCAAGCATCAATAACTTCACTGATGGCCGGAATGGTCTGCCGAGTATCGCGTCTAATATTGTAATCAACGGCAATAGTGCCACGATTATGCGAAGCATGGGTGGAGGCATCCACCGGTTTCGCCTTTTTCATATATCGGAATCGGGGAAACTGACAATAAACAATCTAACCCTCAAGAATGGTTATGCCTCCGACGATGGACCTTTTGATAACCTGGGAGGTGCCATCCTAAATCGAGGTCACGCGGAGGTCAATGACTCGCTCATCACGGAAAACCAAAGACCAATTTACAATCTTTCGCCAGGTTACTTGGTGATCTTGAGAAGCACGATCAGCCATAACTCGGATACGTACCTTGCCGGCATTTTTAATGAGGGCAAGGCTATTATTATGCAAAGTACGCTCACAGAAAATGGACCGGGAAAAACAATTCAAAATACCATCGGTGGGCTCCTTGAAATCACAAATACAACCATAAGTGGGAATCCTGTATCTGCAGCCCATCGTGTAATTGACGCAGATGGAGGCGCTGCTGCTTTCAGGTTCGTCACCTTTGCCAACAACGGGGGGGTTGCCATCGGTGGGGTAAGTGGCAGTGTAACCATTGAAAACACGATTTTTGGTCCAAGCTTGGCAAAATCCTGTTACGATCCGACCAACATTATTTCCAGTGTCGGTTTGAATATGGATACGGATGGCACTTGTGGGGTGACGACTGTTTCCCCCAATATCCTCATGCTTGCTCCGCTTGCAGGTAACGGCGGTCCGACCTTGACCCATGCCCTGCTCGAGGGGAGTATTGCCATCGATACGGTTGAAGGAGCTTGTCCCGCGATCGACCAGCGCGGCATTCAGCGCCCCCAGGGTGGAGGCTGTGATATCGGAGCATTTGAAATCGAGGGGGTTTTTGCAAAGCCCGCCGCGACCCGGCCCCAAACCCCAAAATTCACTGTAGAGCCTTGCACCTACACATCAAGTGTCAACCTTTTCTGCCGAATCGGACCTGGCAGCTCGATATATCCAATAATTGATAGTTTCACCCCTGACCAGAGTAGCCCTGTCATTGGAATAAGCCCGGATGGTTTTTTCGTACAGGTTGAAGGCATCAATAGCAACGTTCCTTGTTACATTCCCTTGGATGAAGAATTCGGCACTTTAAGCGGTTATTGCGATGATCTGCCTGTGCTGATTCCCCCACCAACACCGACTTTTGCGCCTAGCTTTACACCAAGCCCAACGCCTCCCACCAGAGGCTGCACTGTTCGCCAGCCGGGGGGAACCATAATTTGTGTTTCACCATGCCCGGTAGGTGCTTCACCTGGTGAGACCTGCACCATGCCGTAATTAATTGTTGCAAACCGTGGATGTTTATAGCCCCAGGGATTTCATTCCTTGGGGCTATATGTTGTCCGACACCCCGAATGATCCATTATTATTGATTCACAGCGTGGATCTCAACCCACACGGTGCACTGCCCACTTTCGGTGGGAGATGTGATAATTGTATAACCCTCGCTGATACTGGTCCATTCAGCCAGACTCTTACCTGTGATCATAATCGCACCCTGGCATACCAGGTCATTTGCCGAGGAGTCGTCCCAATCCCAGATTTCCACTTCCAGAGTAATTGTATCGCCGTCTCTTACGAATACCCGCAAGTTGTTATTGTTATAAATAAAACCGGAATCGCAATCCTCCTTCGATAGTCCCTGGCACAGTTCCATAGCACCGAGTGAGTACGGCCCGTTATAGACAACCTGGGGACATCCCGATCCTACCGGGGAAAAACTATCGATCATGGTGTCGTCTGGGCAAAAACTTGCCTGTTCATCCCATGTAGCCAGGTTTATATAGCGATTAGAGCCTACCGTGAAATCATTCAGGAATGGGATTTCACTTTCAATTTCATATCCCATGGCAGGAGCGATAACTTTGAAGTAGCCAAATATTTCCAGTGAGTTAATATCACCCCCGTCATCGGTTTCGGTGAGTCCAAGGGTGAGAAAGGTGATATCCAAAGTTGGACGCTCTTGAAACGCGGGAACCGGAGGCTCCAGGCAGGGGATACTGACCCAGTTGCTGGGCTGGCCATAGGATTTCTCGAGTCCGGGATTGGTGCTGATGCCGGGTTGACTGCCCTCCACGTCATAGGGGCTAAGGCTTTGCTCTCCCGGGCGATACCACAGGCGTACATTGAACTTCATCTCACCTGTGCAATTGAGCGGTGGTACAACGAACATGCTCAGATCAGGTTCGGTTACCGGCCAAATGAAGTTGCCTGCGCTACTAACCACCGTCACATCAAAACCAGCCTGACCGCCGGTAGTCTCTGCCAGGGCAAGAATTTTCTTATATGAGAGACAATCATCATCTCTCCCTGCAAGGCATTCATAGGTTTCCAATATATACCAGGAGAGATAAGGTTGAGGCGAAGTAGCTCCCAGGTTTGGATCATAGGCTGGATATGGAAAACAATACATGAGCTGACCGAGTGCGTTCTGTGCGCCAGGAGGCAGGTGAAATCTGCATACTTCGGGATCAGTCGTTGCGAATATTGTAGCGCGAGGTATTTCAGGACCGATCAGACTATATGCTTGTAGTTCTCCCTCCGCTGAAAGGATGGTGCCGCCTCCTAGAAATTCCGCGCTCCCGCTACCAGATTTGCCCAAGTCAACTGGTTCGAAATATATCTCGGCAGAAATGCCTTCACCAGGTGTAAGTTGGTTACCAAAATACTCCGGGCTTGCCTCTGAACCCGGTACGAATTTGCTGCCGATGTATTCAGGTTTCATTTCCTCAACGAAAAAGTTACCCAGCAGGACAAGGATGCCATCCTGCCAGCTCCAGCACTCCAGGAAGAGGTCGAAGCTGTAGGTAGCAGGCTGCCCATCCAGGCCGCCGGGAAGCACCTGCAGCAGAGATTCTCCGGTGACAAAGCCGTTTTCGTCAGGTTTGAGATAGCCAAGCTGTGGCCAGCGCGCCCAATGGAGGCCATCGGTGGATTGATAACAATAGCTCATCCCAGCAACGCCGGTGGGCAACCGTAAAGTAGCCTTTAACGATCGGGCAATGGTTTTACCATTAGCGGGGGGACAGTCTGTTGGGTTTATATCCACGAACCCCATGTTACTTTCGGATTTTCCTTGCGAGTTGAATGATGAGACAAAATAGGCGACCATACCTGAAATATCGTCTTTGAAGGTGATCCATTCGAATTCAGATTGGGGGCTCAAGGTAGCAATTTGTTGCCAGTTCGAGGAGTTGGATGCTTGGCGATAGATGGCAAACCCCTCCTCACTATCTGAGAGATCATGGATAGAGAGTGTCGTCTCACATCCTTCTACGCTGGTAATCAACTCGGGGGCGGCTGGTTTCTTTGCAGCCGTGAGACTGGTGATCCAATCTCCGAGGGAACCGCTCCAATCCTTTCCAAGACCAACCGAGTCGCCTTCTCCGGGCGGACCGGGTGGGGTGTAGCCACCTCCGCCGGGGGCAGGCAATACGATGGAGGAGGTTCCCGGGCTGGTTTGAGCTTCTTCTTTACTGCCCTCCTCCAGTGCGACGAAGACGGTCACCTGTGCGGAATACACTCTCTCACCACCGGTGTCAACAGCAGCAGCGATGAGATAATGATTGCCAGATGTTTTTGGAAGCCAGTAAAAGAAACTTGAAAAAGGCTGTACGCCTCCGCTTGGGGCAGCTTGCACTCCCGCCAATGTGCCATCCACCCATAATTCCATCGAGAGGAAAGCCTCCGGGCCAATCGCGGCAGCATTTACCAAGAGGGATTCGTTCGAATTCAATAAAGCACCATTAACAGGATAACCGATCGAGACCTGCGCGGGGGTGTTTATCTTAATGGACATTCCGCCAGAGTGCTGATACGCCTTGAATTTAAGACCAACCACACACAGGACAATTACGAAAGCAATTCCGAGGCTTCCAAATAAGGCTCCCGCCAAACAATTCCGGCTTCGATCAGTTCCTTTCATAAATCTGGGGTTCATGGGAGTCGTCCTCCTTACAGTAAAAGAATTGTATGGTGGTCAGGGAGAACAGGCATCGCCAGGTATGGCACCTGCTGGGCATGGCGTTGTGCAAACATTCCCAAGACCAGGCTGGAAAACCATACAACCGGTTGGTTGACCGGTGGTTGCGGGGGTTACCGGTGTAGCGATGGGAGTAAGGTCGGGTTTAGATTCGCAATCACCGCTTGCCTCGCCATATTGTGAATCTTTCGGAACTGTACATGCCTGCCCATAATATGGACCAAGAATATACCAATAGAGACCATCAGGGCTTTGTCCAATAATAGGAGCAGATTGGCCAGGGATGAGGCTGTCAATATCCTTATATTCTCTACCTGGACCCAGCCGACAGAAGAGGTTGACAAGCGCCGTGAACATGCACTCGACTTGTTCTTCAGTTGGTACAGGTGTGACTGTTTCTGTTTCCCCTCCGCTCACTGTGACACGAACCTGATCTTCCGAACTGGATTTTCCCTGACTTATAGCTAAAATCCTCACCAGGTATGTTCCAGGTACGGGTGGATTCCAGAGGTACTTGCCTAAAAAAAGCGTTTTGTTTTCCGCATTCCCTGAACTCGATGGCATTGCTCCCACCGTCTCGAGAACAGCTCCGTTGACCTGAACCTCGAATCCGTCTATGCCAGACAAGCTGGTGGCATGGAAGATCAACTCGTTGGGCAGCAATGGAATAATGGCATTTTGTAATGGTGCGTCTATCCAGACACTGGAGGTTTCGGATACTTGAGGATGGTTTTTGCTGGCGGACTCAGGCAGCGTGCAGGATGAGAAGACGAGGCAAACCAAAATAAGTATCATCCCTATATGTGATTTCATCACGGCTCTCCTCAAGTTGCCAGGTGCATGTATTAAAAATGGCTGCAGCCCCCGTTCAGCAGTTTATTGTACGATCCTCGCGTTGTGAGTGGATCTAACTAACTAATCCTGCCTGCAATGTTATACGCCGTGTGTGCAATATATTTATTTTTGCGATTCTACTATACTTTTCCTTGATCTCCCAATCGCAGTTCCAATTCAATCTCGTCGCGGATCGGGATCCCATCGCAACCCAGGAGGGGAATTTCCGGCTTCAATTGGCGGCTTTTTTCGATGGCGTTGATATGGACGGCAGAAATGGTGAAACCACGCTTTTGGTAAAAACGTAAAGCAGCCAGGTTATCATTGGTCGCCACCAGCCATAGGCGACGGCAGCGTTCATGGATAGCGATTTGCTTAAGCGCATTAATCAGCGCACTGCCAATGCCCTGCCTTTCATGCCAAGAATCAATCGTTACGATCTCGCAGGCAGTGTTCTGTATGTGATATGTGAGCAGGCCGATGACCTCGCTCCCTTCCCTGGCGATGAAACCAGGTAGTTCAGCGGGGTGATAAATTGTATCGTGGACAACGATAGTCTCAGCCCCCCACGTTCCGATGATTTTCTGACGTACCCATTCCCGATCAGCGGAGGTACAAGGTTGGATCTCCAATTCAATAATTTCCCACTGCTTTTTTCGTAAAAGATGCATCGAGTACCTGCCAACAGCCGATCGCGCTCAAGCTGATGGTTAGTGGTGTCACCACGATGAGATAACGTAATTGACCGACCACAGCCATATAAGACAGGCAGTATATCGCGATGCTGGACCAAAGTGGCCAGGAATGCTGCCAGTTTTTTCGGATTGCGATCAAGGCTGTGACCAGGAACAACCCTTGCACTGCCATTTCGTAGTAGTCGAGGTGTGGTGTACGCGTCCCGTAAGCCTCATCAATTTGCCAGTCGAACCAAAGCGGTAGAAATCGCCAGAGTGATAATGCAATATAACGCAATGGATGAGCAGTTATCACCTTTAATGCTGCGCCTATATATACCCTGTCCATTTGCGCTTCGTTTTCGGTGCCAAGCAGGGCAGGCTGGCGAGCGAGCAAATCCTGGATAGCCTGATGTGCTTCTTCACCTGCAATATAGCGCGAAAAATTATCACTACCAAGCATATAGTTGTGGCGGTAGAGGTTATAACCGGAGAGCGTGGTGCCGATCACCGGGCTGTTGAAAACCCGAATGTTGCGTACAACCCAGGGTGTGAGCATACTCAACGCGATCAACAGAATCGAAAGGCTGGCCCACAACCTTTTGATGAATTCATCCCTCTGCTTTCGCCTCGCGACCCATCCTTCCCACAATAGACCAAATAGCAAACCAGCCAGGATAAAAATCAACGCTGAACGCGAGAGAACACCCAAACCCATCGAAATTCCAGCCAGCAGCCAATCACGCCAGCGATTCGTTTCGCGACCGCGCAAGATGAAGAAGATGCCCAATGTCAGGAACAGGCAGGCTGGCGCCTCGCCAGAAACCTGGGGAAGTAACTCAAGGCTGGGGATGAAAACCACCCAGAGTAATGCGGCAAGCAGCGCGGCCCGGGTGTTTGCCAGGAGGCGAGTCAGAAAGAATGTAAGAAAAAGAACTGCCAGGTATATGCCGACTTCGACCACTGAGGCAGCCAGCAGGGATTGGTTCGTGAACAAGGCGACGATCGCGAAAATCAGGACAGGTACCGGCTCTCGGGAAGCGGTCAGGTCATTGTGTGGGGTGCAATACGGGAAATATTCCGGTTCGCACATGGCGTAACCTTTGCCCTGGATCAAGTTCTGGATAATTGGCCACCAGTGGCCGGTCTCACCCAAATCCATTGTCGGAGGCTGTTCTATCAGGAAGGCGATGCTTAGCAGGAGAGCGATGAGGGTGATCCCCACAAGGATGCCAGAGGCGTGTGTCTCGATGAAAGGAACGATTGCTTTGCGCGTAAAACTGGGCATGTTGTTCAGGGATAGGAGCTGCTGCGTTTATGGGAAGACTATTATCTCTATAAAGATCGGATCGCCGAAATTATTCCCTTGCGGATCATAAGCCTGCCAGGCGCTGCGATAGGTTCCAGCTATAGCCGGGGCAGTGAACAGGATGCGGATTATGGCTTGTGTCCCGGAACGCGCAGGGTAGAGAGCCTGCTCAGCCGGCGCAGCCAGGCCAGGGCCGGCAATCAGGCGCAAGCGGTAGGCATGATCCCAGTTACAGGTACCGTTATTCTCAACCAGCCACTGCTTGTCAAGTTCACTTCCGGGTGCCACACTGCTATCATCAGGGATGGTCAGGTCTTGCAGGAAGCGAAGATCATTCGTGCATTGTGGAGCGGGAGGGGAGGTATATATCGCGACAGGTTGTGTCGCAGCGGGTGGCTCACTGATCGGTGGCGGTGGAATATATGCCGTCGACGCGCTATTCTTTTCCCCCTCACATGAGGCGAGCAGCAATCCGAGTACGATAAGGATGAACGTGGAAGCGCGCCTCTCAATCCGATTTGCATTCATCCAATATCCTATAACACATTCACTCGATTCTCTCCTGTACTTTCTATTCTCCATTCTCCTCATCCCCCTCATCTTGCCCGCCCGAGAGCGGCAGCGCCACCTGCCCACCCGAGGCTTGCTGGCGGATGGCCAATTCGATCTCACGCGCCAGCTCGGGGTTTTGGCGCATGTACTCTTTCGAATTCTCGCGCCCCTGCCCGATGCGGGTATCACCATAGGAGAAGAATGCGCCTCGTTTATCCACGATGCCAAGCTGTGTCGCCAGGTCTATCAGGTCGCCTACCTTGGAAATGCCCTCGTTGTACATGATATCGAACTCGGCGGTGCGGAAAGGCGCGGCGACCTTGTTCTTAACCACGCGCACGCGCGTCCGATTCCCGATGATCTCTGCTCCCAGCTTGATGGACTGAATGCGGCGGCAATCCAGGCGTACCGAGGCATAGAACTTGAGCGCATTGCCACCTGTTGTCGTCTCCGGGTTGCCAAACATGACACCGATCTTCTGGCGAAGCTGGTTGGTGAATATGACCGCAGTTTTCGTCTGGTTGATCGCACCGGAGAGCTTACGCAAGGCTTGCGACATCAGCCGGGCCATTGCACCCATCTGGGCATCACCCATATCGCCTTCGATCTCGGAGCGAGGCACGAGAGCAGCGACTGAGTCGATCACCACCACATCCACCGCCCCGGAGCGGACGAGCGTTTCGGTGATCTCGAGTGCCTGTTCGCCGGTATCCGGTTGAGAAACGAGCAGGTTTTCGATATCCACCCCGCAGCGGGCGGCATAAGCTGGATCGAGGGCGTGTTCCATGTCAATGTAAGCCGCGGTCCCGCCCAGCTTCTGGGCTTCTGCGACAATATGCTGGCAGATTGTGGTCTTGCCCGAGGACTCGGGACCATAAATTTCGGTGATTCGCCCGCGCGGGATACCACCAATGCCGAGTGCGAGATCCAGGGATAGAGATCCGGTTGGGATAAAGTCAACTGCCATTCGATGGGCTTCACCCAATCTCATGATCGAGCCATCACCATAACGTTTGGTAATATCGCCAACCGCCTTATCAAGCATGGCTTGGCGTGCCTCGAGCATTGCGTTGTCTGGATCGGATTCGCTAATTTTCCGTGGCATAAGATACCTCTTTTGGTTTGGTTTATCAGAGTATAGCACAGGTGTTCGATGGGTCAAGGTTTTTATGGTGTTTGGGTTGGCATTATACCGGATGGTAAAGGCAGTGATGTGTCGAACCCAAGAAAGCCTTGAAAAGTGAAATAGGAGACCTGGCCGGGAAAGATTTGGATCTCGAGCTTTCTATTCACCCCTGCGAACGGTACATTCACCAAATAACTGCCAGCCGGCAGATCGCTTAATGCCAGATTTTCGTTGTAGTATGGATCACTGTTGGCACCCAAGCCGCCATAGGTTCGAACGATCCAGGCGCGCTGGGTGGCTTCCGAGCGGATGAGAATCTCGTAACCGAAGAGGGGATGGGCGTAGGTATCCATGATGCGGGCAGCCAGCATCCCCCAGCCTTCGGGTGGAACAAGCCAGAGTTCGGGATTGCGCGTGGAAAAGAAATCGTTCGCGCCAACGCGCACCTCGAAATGCAGGTGTGGTCCAGTGGTGTAACCGGTTGTGCCGACTTTTCCGAGTATTTCCCCCACTTTCACCGTTTGCCCGAGGATAACATCCACTTCTGAGAGATGTGCATAGACTGTGTAAAGGGGTTGGTCTTTATATCCAAAATCGTGCCGGATGGCCACCGCCTGCCCATATGGATCTTCTTTATAGTTTGGCGCGAAATTAAACAAACCCCAGCCTGCCCAGACGACCGTCCCCGAGCCTGTGGCTTGAACCGGCGTGCCGATCTCGGCGGGCAGGTCAATACCAGAATGAACCACTTCAGGACGAAAGAAGACGCCGCCATAGCGATAATCCGCGATCGGCCAGGAGACAATGTTGGAGGCGAATGGACGGGTGAAGTAAAAATGGTCGTATGGTGAGAGAGCCCATGGGGTGGGAAAGAGGGGAGGCCGCCACGCGGTTTCGGGGGTGGGACCTTCCGTCGGGAGAAGGATCGAAAGCGCTGAAACCAGTGTTGCGGAAGGGATGGATGTTGGCGTGTTTTCAGCGACAACTAGGAGAGGAGCCATGGTTGGTGTGGGGAGCGGTGTATTCGTATGATTTGGCAGGGCCACCTGTTGAGTTGGTACGGGTGTTTAAGTGGGAATGATTATCTGGGTTTGAGAGAGAGTGGGCACCAGCGCAGCCGGATATTCGTTTTTCCCTTCACTACACGCGCAGCAAAGGAGCAGGCAAAAGGAGGTCAATCCCAGGCTTATGGAAATTCTCATGGTGAGGTGGTGTAGGTTGGCTGCGGGGTCGATGTATGCGTGGGTGTGGGTGATTTATAACCCCATGGGGTTCGGGTCGGAGTGCGCGTTGGAGGAATGATCGTCGTTGGAGTAATCAAGGCTTCGGGGGGGTATACTTCCAACATGGCATCGCGCCAGGTGAAGCCTTCCATTTCGACGAATTCGTTGAATCGAGTTCCTTTGAAGTATGTCCGCCACATGGAGAGGGCGGGCAGACGTTCCCACCCGAATTGGCGCGCCAGGCTGGTGAAATCGAACCAGTAGCCAGAAGGGATAGCATCCATCACACTACCCCCCTGCTCAAAGGCTACCGGGTTATTGCCATAGCGTGTACTGAAATCCCATGGCAGATTATGCAGCGGTTCTCCCTGGGAGCCATCCTGTGCCCGGGTGTGAATAAAAAGACGCCAATATGTTTGCTCACCGAAGTCTTCACGCACCACGCATGCCAGGCCGGCCTCCAGCATCGCCGGAACCAAGCTGAAGGCGCGACCGGTATAAAGCCAATCCTCACCCAGACCGGGATCGAGAGGCGTCGTGAGAGGTACATAGGCATTTTCCAAGTCGCCAAGGATGTCCCACCCGGTCTCCGCGCTGACAAGCTGGCGTAAAGCCTGGAAGGATTCATCCACGACGTCCTGTAATTGTGGATAGGGTGCCTGCACCCCCTCGAGCGGAACGAGACCAGAACGCCCGGATGGGATGCCGGGTGGAGGTGAAACAACCGGATGGAAACGTACAGCTGGTGTGACTGACGCGGCGTGTTCCAGGAAACCAGGCAAGGGATTGGGCAAGATCACCATCTCGTAAGCAAGCCCTCGCAGTTCAACTGACAGGGGCATCAAGGGCAGGCTGAGGTCGCCGGAGGTGACGACATACGCAGCCAAATAGGTATCATTCGGAGTGGTGATACGTCCACCAATATGCGTGGCATCCATCCAGACAGGCCAATCGCCTGCACCAAGAGAACGCGGCGGGGTTTCGGGTGCGCCAGGTGCCCAGACCTGGATATTGGCCAGACGCGTTGAAGGATCTGTAAATGACCAGGCGAGAGTAGTGCCATCCGGTGACCAAGCGGGGTGAGCAGCACTTCCATCGCGATTCTTACTGACATCGATGAAAGTTCCGCGATTGAGATCTGCAAGCCAAATCTCTGCTGCGCCGCCGCGGTCTGAGACATACGCGACCTGGTGTCCTTGCGGGGACCAGGCCGGGGAGAAATCTGCGGCGGAATCCCTGGTCATGTTGATCTGTGGTTGGCTCGGGTCGATTGCCGAGCTAATGAAAACCTCCAGGTTGTCGTTAACATAGCTTTCGTATGCCAACCACAACCCATCTGGCGACAAGGTTGGTGAGGCATCGTAAGCGAGCGTATCGGTCAGGCGGGTGACTTCACCCGTTGCCAACGTGAGCAGATAGAGGTCCCAATACCCATTGCGACGCGAGGCGAAAGCCAACTGGCTGCCATCCGGGCTGATCGCGGGTGTGATGTCATGCCACGGATCGGCGGTGAGACGGGTGAGTGTCAGTGAGAGGGGAGAGTAAATGAATAGATGCGTATAGCCAGATTCAGGTAAAGAAAGTATAAATGAACCATGCGGGCTGGATGTCTTTACACTTGTGGCGGTGATAACATAAGGCGTTTGGGTGGAGAAGAAGGTTGGGGTGGAAGTGGTCGTGGGGGTAAGGGTTGGAGTGGGGGTGAATGGTACCGTTGCGGTTGATGCCGGCGGCTGAGTGGAGGATGAAGTTGGACTTATATCAAGTATCGGTGCGGAAGCCCGCGTGCAGGAATCCAGGAGGATTGGAAGGAGCAGAAGAGCAGTACCCAGCCTAACCAATAACCTCCTTGAGTGATCCCCGCTTTTGAGGGCAGGTTCTCTCTGGCGATTTTGAATCGCAGGTGAGAAGCGAGAAGAAAAACCAGGATGTGCCATTTCCATCTGGTGACGTTTAGATCTGAAATTTGGTTTTCACCTGATCTATTACACCGATATCCGGGTAGGTTAACAGGGCTGAAAGGGTGAATACCCCCGTATTAAGTGCCGAAGGACGGATATGCAAGGTGAGATCGATCTTCCAGCCCATTGGCTCGACGATGCTGGCGGAACCAGCTTCGTTTCCATTGGGATCGTTTATTAGTAGTTCAATGCAGGGGGGGTGGATGAATGGAGTAAGTTCCAGATTAACCCGTACACGAATCCCATCCGGATAAGGCTCAGCATGCAGGTTGAGGATGGCGGTTTGATCAGGAGGAAGACGCTCGATGCTGGGATCGAGGAAAGGGATATCCATCGCGGCAATTATATGCCAAGCAAACCGGAGGTAGTCCTTCCATTTTAATTACAAAAATGGAGAGCAGGTGATCTTTTTCCAAGGAGCATTTTAGATATCATCAGATTATCGAACCGTGAAGGTTCGAAGAACGCGAAGATATTTCTTCTGGGTTGTTAAGGTACTGGCAATTGTTTTCGAGGAACGACCGAGGAACAATTGGTTGTCAGTATTCAGTTTTCAACAGTCAGTGTTCATCATTCAGTATCCAGTATCCATTTATCAAACGTCAGAGGCAATCATTCAACAATCAGTCGCCAACAGTCAGTCAAATGAGGAGGGAGGAGAGGGGAGAGGAGAGGGAGGAATAATGTAGCTCCGGGGAGGTCGATCAAGGTAAGCAGCGGTTTATTGCGGATGGATATGGGGATTATAGCACATATGTTCCATTTATGCAAGGGGATTTCAGATATGGGTATGCGGCGCACGTCCACGCGGTCACATTGGTGAACCACGGCGGGGGAATCACCGACACGTATACCTACGACGCCAACGGCAATACACTTGCACCTGCTGCACAATTGCCCCGGAAGCAAGTGCCGGGGAGTGCAGGTGTGACCTGCCGCAAAGAAAACGGGATATACTATAAACAACTCTACAACGTGGAGAACCGCCTCTACTCGGTGACGCAGCGCAGCAACTCCTGCTCCGGCACGGTCAACCCCACCCGTCCCTGCGTCCCTTCGGGGTGCGGGCGGAACACCCTCCCCATATCCTGCGGATTTAGGGAGGGAGGGGGTAGTACCCTTGCTTGCAGCCGAAGAACTGGGGATTGATTGCTGAGGGGTATTGAAGAATTAAAATAAATACCCTCGTAGTGTTGTATAATCAAATTGATGCCGTATCGGATCGAGTATTCGCCGGATGCAGAAGAACATCTCCGCCTGCTGACCAAGCGCGAACAAGGCATGGTGCTCGATGCGGTAGATGAGCAACTGGCGTTTCAACCTGCCACCGAGACGCGCAATCGTAAGCCCATGCGTCCCAATCCACTCGCCCCGTGGGAGCTGCGTGTGGGTCGATTAAGAGTATATTACGATATCGAGGTAGAGGAAGTGATCGTTCTGGCAATCGGCATCAAAAAAGGCGGTCGCGTCCGAATTGGAAAGGAAGTGATAGACATATGAAGACACTCGAGTTACAGCAAGCCACAGCTCCACTGGCCGAATATGCGCGCGAGGCCAGGAAAGAACCTGTTATTTTAACCGTTGAAGGGAAGCCCGTTGCTGCTGTTGTTTCGCTCGAGAATGTGGATATGGAAACCATATCCTTAAGCAATAACCCCCGGTTCATCTCTTGGATCGAACATTCACGGGCGAGATACAGGAAGGAAGGTGGCAGGTCCAGCGCAGAAGTGCGGCGTAGATTGGATCTGTGATCGGGCAGGCAGAATCGGGTTGGGTGGTCAAAGACAAATGTGAGGGCGGCTCGGTGGTGGCAGTATTGGATGCCAGTGGGATGCAGGTGAGCGAACAGCGTTACCCTTCGGCTTTGCCCAGGGCATGCCTGCCCTTCGGCGAAGTGCGCCGCGACTTGGGCGGCAGCTTGAGGGACTTGCTGCCCCATGGGAGGGTTTGGAGTTCCTGACCGATGCCCAGGCGATCCAACTGGACGCGGACGAAATCCAGGGCGCGCTGGCTTTCGGGGAGGTTCCTGGCGTGGACGCGTTGCGCAAAGGCGAACAGCCCGCAGGCAGCCTGGGTCGGGTCGGCAAAGCGGCGGATGTCGCGGATGGCGGCGAGGATCGTGGCGACAGTGAGCAGGCTGATGCGGGCAACTGCATTATCATCATTGGAGAAGGAGATCATGCCTGAGACCAGCCGGTTCTTTGGGATCATCATCTTCATGTATTTCAATGAGCATTACCCACCCCATTTCATGCATAGTACAATGAAAGCCAGGCGATTAAATCTATTGGCGAGCTTAAGCTATCAGAAAGCAGCCTCTGGCGGCATTGGCGCTTGTATTGGAATGGGCGAATGAACCCCATGATGAATTGAAGGAGATATGGGTAAGCCTGCGGGAAACGGGTGAATTCAAGTGGATTGACCCCCTGGATCAGGAGACATACAATGAATTGGATCATCGAGGCACAATACCGAAGAGTTATCTAAACGAATTTTCTACTGATGATAAAAAAACACCCGGCATCATAACGACACCGGGTGTTTTATTTTAATAACGAAGGTTTCCTATCCGTTCTTCTTCTGGAACTCCTTCATGAAAGCCACCAGCGCCTGTGCGCCCTCGACAGGCATAGCGTTGTAAAGAGAAGCACGCATCCCGCCAACCGAGCGGTGACCTTTCAGACCGATCAGGTCACGTTTTTTGGCTTCTGAGGCGAACTGCTCTTCGAGGGTTTCGCTTGGCAGGCGGAAGGTCACGTTCATGCGAGAGCGATCCGCTTTGGCGTGGCCTCTATAAAAGCCGCCGGATTCATCAATAACCCTGTAGATCATGCCTGCCTTGGTCTGGTTGCGCTTTTCGATTGCCGGCAGGCCACCAAGCTGCCTGGCCCATTTGAAGACCAAGCCGGCGATGTAAACGCTCCAGCAGGGTGGGGTGTTGAGCAGGGAATTCTCTTCAGCCAGCGTCTTATAATCGAGCAGGTTGGGCAGGTTGGCGGGGACTTTCTCGAGCAGGTCATCGCGGATGATACAGATGACCACGCCAGCCGGACCGGCGTTCTTCTGCGCGCCGGCATACAGCATGGCGTATTTCAACACATCCACCGGGCGACTGATGAAATCTGAAGAGGCATCGCAGATGAGCGGTACGCCTTTGGGCGGAAGAGGCTCTATGAAGTACTCCACGCCATGGATGGTCTCGTTGGAGGTGAAATGGAGGTAAGCAGCTGCCGGGTCCAGCTTGAGATCCACCTGAGCCGGCAGGCGGTTGAAGTTATCGGATTCAAGGCTGGCAACGACTTTGCTTGTTCCCAGTTTTTGGGCTTCCTTGAAAGCTTTCTTGCTCCATGTGCCGGTGACGATGTAATCTGCCGAGGCGCCCGTGGGGCGGAAGTTCATCGGCACCATGGCGAACATCAGGCTTGCGCCCCCTTGCAGGAACAGGATCTTGTAATTAGCCGGGATGCCCATCAGCTCGCGCAGGTCAGCCTGCGCCTCGCTCATGATGGCCTCGAATTCCTTCGAGCGGTGGCTGATCTCCATCACCGACATGCCGGTGCCCTTGTAATCGAGTATTTCAGCTTGCGCCTGCTGCAACACTGGTAGTGGAAGGATCGCCGGGCCAGGATTGAAATTATATACGCGCTTGGGTTGATCGGACATGTTTTGTACTCCTTTCGGATAGCTTGGTCAGAATCATTAATTTCTCCACCTGGATTATATCCATAGTTGCTTCTGTTGACAAAGCCCATTTTGATGGTTACAATGATTCTACATACTTATTCACCGAACCTGCAAGCTTAATTCACGACCCGTTCGCGGTTCGTCCTGGGGCAGGTTCCAAGCGTTTTCGTAAAAGGAAAGGAGAAACCATGAAAATCCTGATCTGTGACAAGACCGAGGCCGATGCCCTCGAGAAGATGCGCCTCGCCGGACTGACGGTGGAGGCGAACTTCGAGATCACACCCGAGGAATTGAACAGCACACTGCCCAAGTACGACGGCTGCGTGGTGCGTTCACGGACCAAGATCCGGCAGCAGTTGATCGACCTTTGTCCCAACCTGAAAGTTATCGTGCGGGGTGGCGTGGGCCTGGATAACATTGATGCTGATTACGCCCGCTCGAAAGGTGTCACGGTGATGAATACACCCAAAGCGTCGTCTGCCTCGGTGGCGGAGCTCGCCATCGGTTACATGTTCATGCTGGCCCGCACGCTTTACAAGGCTACCGCGACCATGAAGGACGGGAAGTGGGAAAAGAAAGCCTTCGAGGGCGATGAGCTGGGTAGCAAGACGCTCGGTTTACTCGGTGTTGGTAACATTGGCAAGGAGGTGGCCAAGCGCGCCAACGCGCTTGGCATGAGCGTGATCGCCTACGATCCGTATGTCAAGGCGGCTGAGGGCATCAAGATGGTCACGCTGGACGAATTGCTAGCCCAATCCGATTACATCAGCCTGCACCTGCCCAAGACGAAGGAATCAGCGAACATGATCGGCAAGGCGCAATTCGAAAAGATGAAGCCTGGTGTGAGACTGGTCAACTGCTCCCGCGGTGGGATCGTGGACGAGGCCGCGCTATACGAGGCCCTGGTCAGTGGCAAAGTGGCCGGGGCAGCGCTGGATGTATATGCCGAGGAGCCACCCACAGATTACCGCCTGCTCAAACTGGAGAACGTCATCGGTTCACCGCATATAGGCGCAGCGACCCATGAGGCACAGGGGCGCGTCGGTTCGGAGGTGGCTGAGAAACTGATAGAGTTCGCAAAGAGCCATTAGAACGCGGACGGGCGTGGATGGACGCGGGGATAATAATTAAGAATCCAGGTTCTTCCGCGGATATTAGCGCCTTTTAAGACCAAGGGAATAATAAAATACGTGTGTTGCCGCGTTTACCAGCGGTTCATCAGGTGTGATATGAAATATTACAATGATATTGGCATTCAAATCCCGCAGGTGTATCTCCCCAAGAGAGGCATCGACCTGACGAAGTGGGCGGTCATTGCCTGCGATCAGTTCACATCGCAACCTGAGTATTGGCAGAAGGTCCAAGAACTGGTTAGCGACAACCCATCCACGCTCGCCCTCGTCTTCCCTGAAGTCTACCTCGAAAAACCGGGTGAAGTTGAGCGAATTCGGAGCATCCAGTCCTCCATGCGTGCGACCCTGGGCGACGACCTTCTCGAACCGCACGATGGCCTGATTTATATTGAACGCACAGTGGGTGGTAAGAGGCGTAAAGGCATCCTGTTGTGTCTCGACCTTGAGGCATATGATTTTCACCCGGGTGCAGCAAGCCTGATCCGTGCCACAGAGGGGACGATCCTCTCGCGACTTCCGCCGCGCATGAAAATCCGTCGCGGGGCGGTCCTGGAGTTGCCACACATCCTGGTGCTTATTGACGATCCAGAAGGAACGGTCATCGAGCCTGTCGAGAAAGTCAAAAGCAGGTTGGAGAAGCTATACGATTTCGAGCTGATGCTCGGCAGTGGGCACCTGACCGGGTATGGAGTGGATGCAGCGACTGAGGCTCAGGTGGTTGCAGCATTGCGCGGGCTTGCCAAGCCGGAAACCTTCGCCGCCAAGTATGGCATTGATGCGGATCAGCCGGTCTTATTGTTTGCTATGGGAGATGGCAACCATTCGCTCGCCACGGCCAAGGCGGTTTGGGAAGAGATGAAACCACAGGTTGGCATGGATCACCCGGCGCGCTATGCGCTGGTCGAGATCGAGAACGTACATGATTCCAGCCTGACCTTCGAGCCCATCCACCGCCTGCTTTATGGAACTAGCAAGAATATCTACTCCGCGTTACAGCACTACTTTGGAAAGAATATCACCCTCATTCACGTGGAGAGCATCGAGGAGATGGTAAAACGTGTAGACCATGCCCGCGGCTCAAAACAGATAATAGGCGTTATCAGCGATGGTGGTTGGGTCTCTTTTGGCGTGATAGAAATTACCAATCCCTCCTCCCACCTGCCGGTTGGAACATTGCAAGCATTTCTCGACGTGTTTATGAATGAAGGTGGCGCAGAGAATCTTGACTACGTACATGGTCGTGATGTGATCTGCTCACTGGGGGCGCGGCCGGGAAATACCGGTTTCTATGTACCTGGCATGGAAAAATCCGACTTGTTTAAAACCGTAATCCTGGATGGGGTGCTGCCGCGGAAGACGTTCTCAATGGGTGAAGCGCAAGAGAAGCGGTTCTATATGGAGGCGAGGAAAATAGTTTAACCACGAAGGAACACGATGAGTTACGAAGGAAAATAACAATAAAGAGCCAGCCTCAGCAACTGGCTCTTAGTTTATTAATGGCAATTGCGAAATCATCGGGGTATGAGGCGGTAAAGAAGAAGGGTTTTCCCTCGAACTCAAATTCAATAGAGCAGGCGTGCAGAGCGGGACGGAAGATGTATTGGTGGATCGAATCCCGCCCTATGCCCGGAGTAGCGTAAAGGACTTCGGCCAAGATGGGAAAACCCAAGGCCATGAGGTGAGCGCGAATCTGGTGCGTGCGACCGGTGACAGGCATGGCAGCGAGCAGAGTATGATGGGTGAATCTCTCCAACACGCGGAAAGATGTAACCGCTGGTTTCCCCCGCTTGTGATCCACCACGGTACGATGAGCGTGCCCAACATCAGCCCGCAACCGGTGACGGGCGGTGTGTTCGTCCCAACTTGGAATCCCGCAGACGATGGCGTGATAGGTCTTGGTTATTGCGTGGGTCTCGAAGAGCTGGCTCAGGGAACGGTGGGCAGCGGGGTTACGGGCGAAGAGGATGACCCCGCTGGTGCCTTTGTCCAGCCGGTGGACGATCCACAGCTTCCCATAATCTGCCTCCAGTAATGCGAGCAGGCTGTGCGTCTCCTTTTCCCACCCACCAGGAACCGCAGCAAGGTTTGCGGGCTTATTGATGACCAAGAGGGAATCATCCAGGTAAATAATTTGATTCGACATGCGGGAATGCTACCCTTCGACCAAATCTACATAATATCTTCACCGGTTCTCTATCAATCCATCATATTCATTTTGTAAAATGAGATTGATAGGAGAATAAAATGATAAAAGGTTTCACAAAAAATATGACCAAATTCCTGGTGGATCTTGCCATCTTTATCGGTTTCCTGTTGGCTCTCGATCCACGCATGACCGGCATTGACATCCACGAGTGGTTGACGATCGCCGGGGTGGCGGCGATCATCCTGCACTTGCTGCTCAACTGGAACTGGATCGCTGGAATTACGAGCCGCTTCTTCCGCAAGGTAGCTATCAAGTCGCGTCTCAATTACATCTTGAACTGGCTGTTTTTCGTGGATGGTGTACTCGTGATGTTAAGTGGGGTCATGATCTCACAGGTTGTACTTCCATTAATTGGGCTCCAGGCTTCCCAAGCATTCACCTGGCGCCAACTTCACAGCGTAACAGCAAACCTATCGCTCATCCTCCTCGGCCTTCACCTGGCATTGAATTGGGATTGGGTGATCAGTGTGGTTTCGGGATATATTCTCAAGCCAATCTTCATCCTGAAGGAAAAGTCAGAATCTAAACCGGGCGAGGTGCAGGGATGAAAAATATATTACGGATTTTTATCATACTTATTGCTGGCGCTATGATCACGGCCATTACACTGGTAGCGGTAAACGCCAGCAGTGCGACGACTGCCCAACGGTTTGGGGGGCGTGGTGGACGAGACAGTCAACGTGTTGAAACCTTAGGTGCCAACCAAGAGGCTGCCGGGTTTATCCACGATAATGGGTTGCGCGAGATGAACGATGAATTACACGGCGAGGTTTTTTTATGGGGAGAGACAATAAAAAATACAAGTATCGTTGCTGTCTTCGTCCTGGTTGTAGTGTTGATCGAGCGCTTGTTGAAAACCTGGCGCATGAAAAAGACTTAATCCACCATGACAGACCAGCAAGAAACGAGTGAAGAAATATGTAAAAAGAGACTCAGATAACCCTTCATCGGAGAAGAGGTTTGTTCCGGTTTCTTCATGTCACTAAGAGCCTTTCCGGAGGATATTTTTTATACCGTTCTTCCAGCATAACCCGCCGCATCCGCTCCACACCCTCCCGGATTTCGATAAAGGACGTATAGAGGGGTGAAAAGCCAAGGCGGATATTATCGGGTTCGCGGAAATCTGGAATGATGTTCATTTCCTCGATGAGGGCGCGATTGATACGGTAACCTTCAGGATGGCGAATACTGATATGACTGCCGCGCCAGCTCGAGATGCGCGGCGAGCCAAGGGTAAACCCGAGTGGGGCGAGCAAGGTGTCTGCCAGGTAGATCATGTATTCGGTTAAAAGGATGGATTTCCGCCGGATGCGTTCAATACCAGCCTCGAGGAGCGAATCGAGGGCAGCTTCCAACGCCAGCATCGAGAGGATCGGCTGCGAGCCGGTCAGGAAGCGTGCCGCACCCGGGGCTGGGAGGTAATCCAAACCAAATGCGAAAGGTTCTTTCTGTCCCCACCAGCCCCAGATGGGTGAGGCTGCTTGTTCCTGTAAATCCCTGCGTATAAAGAGGAAAGCGGGTGAGCCGGGACCACCATTGAGGTACTTGTAAGTGCAGCCAATGGCGAAATCGGCATTGCAGGCATCAAGCTCGATGGGCAGTGCACCGACGGAGTGGCTAAGATCCCATAGGACGAGCGCGCCTTTGCGGTGAGCCATTTCAGTGACAGCCTGCATATCGTAAAGGTAGCCGGACTTGAACGTGACATGGGACAAGGTGACAAGTGCCGTATCTTCGTTGATGGCAGCTTCGAGAGCGGTCAGGTCGGGGGTGATATCGCCATCGGGCGATCCGATGCGGACGATCTCGTATGGATCCCCTCCCCGGCACTCCCCCCAATGGGTGGAGGGAGTTAAAAGGTGAACGCATCCCTGTAATACATACAAGTCGGAGGGGAAATTCAGCGAATCGGTCACAATGCGCTTTCGCACTGGATGCAGTGCCAAGGCAGCCATCGTCAACTTGAACAGGTTGACCGAGGTCGAGTCACTGACGACCACCTGACCGGGACCTGCTCCCACCAACCTGGCGATCTTTTCGCCAAGGCGGATTGGAGTTTGCCACCAGCCCCGGTTCCAGCCGCGGACCAGCTGGCGACCCCACTCGTCTGCAACAACAGTCCGCACGCGATCCGCACTGGCTTTGGTCAGTCGTCCGAGGGAATTTCCGTCGAAATAGATCAGGTCTGGGTCAGTGATGATGAAAGCCTCCCGAAAGGAGGCCAGTTCATCATGGGAATCAAGTTCACGGGCGAAATCGCGGATGGAGGAGAAGGTGAGCATAAAACACAATCTGTGTGATTTGTTAAAACTGTGGCTAACCCTTTTTCTGCATCCTGCTCATGGCGTATTCTGCGAGCGCGGTAATGGTGAGACTCGGGTTCACACCGGGGTTGGCGGGTACCACCGACCCATCCACCACATACAAGCCGGGGTAGTTGTGGATTTGAAAGTTCTCATCCAGCAAACCCGAGGCAGCATCCTTGCCCATCAGGCAACCTCCCAGCATATGGGCGGTCGTCGGCAGGTTGAGCAGGCTTTCAGGCACGGTGCCGATCGCGTATCCACCGATGCCCTTGGCAAATGAGCGGGCAACCTTGTAGCCGAGTTCGATGTCCACGGGTATGGTGTGGGTTTGATCGTGCTCGGGGACAAGGCCGCGGCGGAAGCCTGTGAGCAAGCTGCGTCCCAGGCGGAGGCGCATCAGGTTGTCTTCAGTCTGCATGATCATCAGGGCAACACCCCGGTTGACCAGACCAGGGACGAGCTTCATGCCGAAGAATTCCAGCGGGTTTCTCAGAATGGCAAAAATGGTTTTACCGAAGCGTTTCAGTAAGCCACCCCCACCCTCGATCATCGGCGATGAGAGCAGCCAAAAGATCAACGATGAGCCTGATGAGTAGCGTACAGGTTCCACTTGCGTTCCCATTCCGGCCTGGATGATCGATGAAATGGCGATGCCCTTCGAGTGGTCCACGCCGGGTTGTTTACTGAATGCTCCAACAAATGCTTCGCTGTTCGTGCGGACGGTTTGACCCAGGCGTGGAGAAAGGTTGGGTAGTGAATGGTTGGCTTCACGGCAGCGGAGGAGTAGTTTCACAGTTTCGAGGACGCCAGCAGAAAATACCACATTCCTCGCCAGGATCTTGCGTTTGGGTCGTATCAGCAAGGCTGTCGATGAGCGATAGACCACTTCATAGCGTGCTCCATCCGTTTGTTCTTCGGGAAGGGGGCGTACATCCACCACACAGGATTCAGGCATGATTTTAGCGCCTTTGTGTTCAGCGAAGTAGAGGTAATTCTTTGGCAGGGTGTTCTTGGAATTAAATCGGCAGCCGACCATACACCCGCCGCAGTAATTACAGCCTGAACGTGCTGGCCCCTCTCCGTTGAAATATGGATCGGGGACTTCTTTATCCTCCTCCCCGAAGAAGATACCCACTTCGGTGGGGCGAAACATATCAGGATACCCCATTTCAGCGGAAACTTTTTTCAGTGTCTCGTCGGCGGTAGTTAATTTCGGATTGGCATCCACACCCAGCATTTTCCGGGCCATGTCATAATGCGGGCGGAGGATCTTCTTCCAATCGTCTTTGTGCGGCCAGGTGGAGGCAGTGAAGAATTTATCATCCGGTTCCATCAACACTGCCGCGTAGACCAGGCTGCCTCCGCCCACCCCATCACCGCGGAAGACGAACAGGTTTTTGAAAACGCTGAGTTCCATGATGCCAAAGCAGCGTAGCGCAGGCATCCAAAGGTATTTCCAGATATTCCAGTTCCTATTAGGATAGTCTTTGTCAACGAAGCGCCTGCCGCGCTCCAGCACCAGCACCGAATATCCTTTTTCGGATAAGCGCATGGCAGAGACGGATCCACCGAAGCCGGAGCCGATGATGACGAAGTCATAAACCTGAGATTTGCTTGGATTGTCCATGGTTTCTCCTGGAAGCTCAGAGATAATTGCCGCCTTTACGAGCTTTAAATAACAGCACAGAGCCGTATATTTTTGGCTGGAAGTCCACGAATCCGGATTCCAGCAATATGAGTTCCATCTCATCGAGTGCAAAGAGATGAAAACCGCGCTTCTGGACGCGCTTTCGTGCCCAGGTGAGCTTGAACAGGCCTTTATCCCCAGATGTGAATGT
>Ga0172371_10000411_pt1 | contig 65677 bp, 76 predicted proteins | sample Lak12m_FD_114543 | JGI IMG/M metagenome (GOLD analysis project Ga0172371, IMG submission 114543) | Freshwater microbial communities from Kabuno Bay, South-Kivu, Congo - kab_022012_12m | ecosystem: Environmental > Aquatic > Freshwater > Lake | place: Democratic Republic of the Congo: South-Kivu... | reverse complement strand
GCACTCTGCATACTATTAATGCCGCCCAGAGCGTAGAAAGATTAATTAATCTTTATCCGCCGCATCAGCACCAGGAGGCCAGGAATCAGCTGGCTACTTTATTGAAAGGCGTAATCTCTTTACGCCTGGTGCCTGCTAAAGATGGCTCAGGCCGTATTCCCGCCTATGAGATTATGCTGTTGACTCCTACTATCAGCCGCTTAATCCGTGAAGGAAAAATCTGGGAAATTCCCCAGTTCATTGATGATGGCGCGATATTCGGAATGCAGTCATTTAACCAATCCCTGGTTAAACTGGTTCAGGAGGGAAAGATTAGCGAGGAGGATGCCGCCTCTGCCGCGGATAGCCGCGATGAATTTATGCTGGCTTTCAGGGGGATAAAAAGATAAAAGGAGATAGTTATGCTTGAAGAAATAAAAACTAAATTGGATAACCTTGGCCTGAAGCTTGAAAATCTAAGAGGTTATCTTTGACGTTATAAATAAAAAGCAGAAGATAGATGTTTTGTCCGGCCAAATGTCCGCCGCAGATTTCTGGGATAATACGGACCGCCCCAGAAAAATTGTTAAAGAATTAAAAATCCTCAAAGCAATAGTTGAGCCTTGGGATATAGCTTTTAAAAAATACCAGGAACTTGAAGAGATTATGCCCTTGCTTAAAGAGGACGATAATGCTTTATTGCTGGATTTAACGCGCAATGCCGAAACCCTTTCGGCGGCAATAGATAAATTGGAGTTTCAGGTGCTTCTGGGAGGGTCGCTGGATAAAAACAGTGCTATCTTAAGTATAAATTCCGGAGCCGGAGGCACAGAATCCTGTGATTGGGCAGGTATGCTCTTTAGAATGTACAGCCGTTTTGCAGAAAGCCATGGATACAGTGTTAAGACAATTGACCTGCTTGACGGGGAAGAGGCGGGTATTAAAAACGTTACTGTTTTAATTGAAGGGGATTATGTTTATGGTTATTTGAAGGCGGAACGCGGAGTGCACAGGTTGGTGCGCATCTCTCCTTTTGATGCCAATAAACGCAGGCATACATCTTTTGCTTCGGTGGATGTAATTCCTGAGATAGAAGAAGAGCTGGATATAAAATTGGAGGATAAAGACTTGCGCGTGGATGTTTACCGGGCTAAGGGCGCCGGAGGCCAGAGTGTTAACACCACGGATTCAGCGGTAAGGATTACCCATATTCCTACCGGTATTGTTGCTCAGTGCCAGAATGAGCGTTCGCAGCATCAGAATAAGCAGACCGCTTTAAAGATATTGAAGGCCCGTATTTATGAGGCCGAACAGGAGAGAAAAGAGGCGGCGTTAAAGCAGCAGGATTCGGATAAAAAGAAGATTGAATGGGGAAGCCAGATTCGTTCGTATGTTTTACATCCGTACAATTTAGTTAAGGACCACCGCACGGAATTTGAAACCGGAGACAGCGGGAAAGTTTTAGACGGAGGCCTGGATGAATTTATTGAGGCCTTTCTTAAGCTGAACGCCAGCAAGCAGGGATAAAAATGTTTGGATTAATCGGAAAAATTATTCTTAAGAATAAACAGGCCACTATCAGGAAAAGGTTCCCGGGAGTAAAAATTACCCTGCATCCCGAGATGCCCAGCCCCTCAATGAATAAAATGGTTGAATTGGCTAAGCTGGTCAACCTGGTGAATTCTTTTGAAGCCAGGATAAGCCAGTTTAGCGACGAACAGCTTCGGGCTAAGACGGATGAGTTTAAAACCCATTTAAAGGATAAGTCTGAGCAGCTCGCGCGGGAATTAGCGGATTTACAACAGGCTATGCTTTCAGTGGCCATGCCTGAAGAAAAAGAGAAATTAAAGGAAAAACTTAAATTAAGCCGGAATAGGATATTTGATGATATATTGCCCGAAGCCTTTGCCGTGGTCAGGGAGGCCTCAAAGCGGACTATAGGCTTAAGGCACTTTGATGTGCAGATCGCCGGAGGGATTATCCTGCATGAAGGCCGGATCGCCGAGATGTCTACCGGAGAGGGAAAGACTTTAGTCGCCACATTGCCGGCTTATTTAAACGCTTTATTAGGTAAAGGCGTGCATATTGTCACGGTCAATGATTATCTTGCCCGGCGCGACCGTGAATGGATGGGGCCGATTTTTGAATTTTTAGGTTTGTCCGTGGGTACCATACAGCATGATATGTCCGATGAAGAAAGGAAGATCGGTTATGCCTGCGATATAACCTATGGTACAAACAACGAATTTGGTTTTGATTACCTGCGTGATAATATGAAATATTCCATCGGGGAGCTGGTGCAGAGGCCTTTTTATTACGCTATTGTGGATGAGGTTGATTCAATATTGGTTGATGAGGCGCGTACTCCGCTGATTATCTCGGGGCCGGCGGAAGAGTCTACTGAGAAGTACTATACCGCTAATAAAATAGTTGAAGGCTTAAGCGGCCGCAGGGTTACGGAGAAAGATGAGATTGACGCAAAATATAAAGGAGTTGATTTAGGCCAGGGTTTTGATTATATCGCGGATGAAAAAGCCCAGACCGTCGCCCTTACTGAAGACGGGGAAGTTAAAGCCGCTAAGCTTTGGGGTATTGATACTCTGCATACACTGGAGACGATTGAATACCGGCATCATACTATTCAGGCTTTACGGGCAAAGGAGTTTTTCCAGCGGGATGTGGATTATGTGGTTAAAGATGGGCAGGTAATTATTGTTGATGAATTTACCGGCAGGCTTATGCCGGGAAGGCGCTGGTCAGACGGTTTGCACCAGGCAGTTGAATCCAAGGAAGGATTAAAGATTGAGCGGGAAAACCAGACTTTGGCCACGGTAACCTTCCAGAATTATTTCCGTATGTATGAAAAACTTGCCGGGATGACCGGCACTGCTTTTACCGAAGCCACTGAATTCAAGAATATCTATCAGTTGGATGTGGTCGTCCTGCCGACGAACCAGCCGCTGGTGCGTAAGAATTACCCCGACCGTATTTATAAGACCGAAAAGGAAAAGTTTGCCGCAGTAGTTGAAGAGATTGCCGAATTGTATAATGCGGGTAAGCCTGTTTTGGTCGGTACAATCACCATTGATAAATCTGAAAAACTTTCTGAAATGCTAAAAATGCGCGGGATACCCCATCAGGTGTTAAATGCCAAATACCATGAGCTTGAGGCTGAGATTATCTCCCAGGCAGGCAGGTATAAAGGGGTGACTATTGCCACCAATATGGCCGGCCGCGGCACTGATATCCTCCTGGGAGGAAACCCCGAATTTATGGCCAGGAATGTGGCTAAACAAAAATTGAACCCCGAAGACGCAAATTACTTTAGTGAATATAAGGCTATTTTAGAGCGCTATAAGTCAAATGCTGCGACAGAGCATAAAAAGGTGGTTGATCTGGGAGGGTTGCATGTGTTGGGCACAGAGCGGCATGAGGCCAGGCGTATTGATAACCAGCTGCGCGGAAGAAGCGGCCGCCAGGGTGATCCGGGGTCTTCTCGTTTTTATGTGTCGCTGAAAGATGACCTGATGCGCCTGTTCGGCTCAGACAGGATTATCGGGTTGATGGATAAATTAGGATTGGAAGAGGGCCAGGTTATTGAACATCCTTGGGTCAGCGGTTCTATTGAAATTGCCCAGCGCAGGGTTGAGCAGCATAACTTTGAGATCAGAAAGCAGCTTTTAGAATATGATAATGTTATGAATAAGCAGAGGGAGATTATTTACGGCCAGCGCAGGCAGATCCTGGAGGGTTTTTCCCTGAAAGATAATATTATAGAAATTATAAATAAGCTTACCGAGGAATACCTGCAGGTATACAGGCAGCAAAATTCATCCGAAGTTGATATTCCGGGGTTGACTAATTCCATGGCTTTGAAGTTCGGCCTGGAGTTTAACGCGCAAGAATTTAATGATTTGGGGGATCAGGAGATCAAGGATAAACTTTACGCGCATCTGCTTGAGGCTTATGAGCTGAAAGAAAAAACAATTACTCCCGAGTTGATGCGTAATTTAGAGGGCATGGTCTTTTTGCAAATTATAGATAGCAAATGGAAAGATCATCTTTACGCGATGGACAGCCTGCGCGAAGGAATAGGCCTGCGCGCCTATGGGCAGCGGGATCCTTTAATTGAATATAAACGTGAAGCCTTTGAAATGTTCGCTCAAATGGTAAGCGCTATTGAAGAAGAGGCGGTGGAAGTTATTTTTAAGGTGCAACCTGCTAAGCCGGACAGGTTTCAGGGTGTTTTCAGCTCTTTACCCAAAGAGCTTTCTCATCCGGAGTCTGTTAAGTTCCAGGCGCCTTCTGATAGCGGTGATGCCACGCAAACAGGGCCTGCCCTAATTGAACGTTCGGGTGGTCCTAAGCCTGTACAGTCTCATCAGCCTAAGGTGGGCCGCAATGACCCTTGTCCTTGCGGTTCAGGCAAGAAATACAAAAAGTGTTGTTCAAAATGAGTCAGTTGATCCTGCCCATTCTATCCGCTATTTTATTCTCGCTTTCTTTTTCCAGTTTTAATCTTTGGTTACTGGCCTGGTGCGCCTTTATCCCGCTTTTTATTTCGCTGGAGAAGAAATCTTTATTGCAGTCATTTTTAATCGCTTATCTGTGGGGGGTTATTTTCTGGAGCTTGAGCATATATTGGCTCATTCATGTTACCCTTCTAGGCCAGATAGTTTTAATTTTATACCTGACTGTCTTCTCCGGGGCCTTTGCCTGCCTAATACATTTATCAGGCCGGTTTTCACCGGTAATTTTGCTGTTTTTCATCCCCAGCAGCTGGGTATTATTAGAATACCTGCGGAGTTATTTATTTACCGGCTTCCCTTGGGCGTTAGCCGGGTTTTCTCAATACAGAAATCTGCCGGTTATCCAGATCGCTGATATAACCGGATGCTGGGGGGTTTCATTTCTTGTGGTGCTGGTGAATAGTGGGGCTTATTTAGCCCTGCGCAGGCGGCCAAAAATACAAATTATTTTAGTTTGCCTTTGTGTGTTATTTTTATCTTTAGGATACGGTTTTTACAGGTTGAGCTATAAACCTGCAGCTTGCGCTGGCGATGAGAGAGTTAAGGTATCTGTAGTCCAGGGGAATATCCCTCAGGATTTAAAATGGGATAAGCGTTCGGCAGAGGGCATACTTAAAGGCTATATTGAATTGACTGAGCGCGCTTCTTTAGACGCGCCTGGTTTGATTATTTGGCCGGAGGCATCTGTGCCGGTTCTTTGGGGAGACGATTCTGGGGATACGCAATTTAGGCAGATTTTTTCTTTAGCCGCAAAATTAAATACTAACTTATTGGTGGGAGCGGTTTCGCGCTTTGGCAAGGAATATTTTAACAGCGCCTTGTTTATTGATAATTCAGGTCAGCCGGAAAAAATATATAATAAATTACACCTGGTTCCATTCGGCGAGTTTGTGCCGTTTAAAGACGTTTTCCCCTTTTTGCAGTCTATCGCCCCCATCGGAGATATACAACCGGGCAGGGAGTATGTTGTATTTCAGCATCCCGCTAAATTTTCCGTGCTCATCTGTTTCGAGGATCTTTTCTCGGAATTATCCCGGGAATTTATAAGCAGGGGGGCAAGGTTTTTGGTGAACATTACTAATGACGCCTGGTATAAAGAAGGCAGCGCCCCGTATCAGCATTTTGCGGCTTCGGTTTTCAGGGCAGTTGAAAATCATGTATATCTTGTCCGTTCAGCTAATACCGGAATTTCAGGGTTCATTGATCCATTCGGCAGGATTTCATCAATAGTACAGGATGAATCGGCAAGATGTATCTTTATTAAGGGCTACAGAAGTAAAGAGATTTGCCTGGGCCCGTATCAGCGTACAATTTATAACCGATATGGAGACCTGTTTATCCTGTTTTGCCTCTTGTTTGCAGGCCCTGCTTTAGTATCCACTCTTAGAAAAAGGCATTCTCCGTAATTTTATCGCGTACATCTGTTTTTCAGCGGCTCCATATGCACTACCACATCAGTTATTCCGGGTATGGCAGATTTAATTGCTTCTTCAATCTGGTCGCTTATCTGGTGGGCGTTATCTATGTGCATATTTGGGTTAACCTGGACATGCAGGTCAATATAGATATCATCAATCCTCCCGCGGCTGCGTATTTTATGGCAGGCGCGTACCCCCTTTGTGTTTAATACAATATCCCTGATCTTTTGGTCATCAAGAAAAACCGCCGTATCGCAGAGGACGTCAGAGCTTTGTTTGGCTATTTCAAAAGCAGCAAGGCCGATAAACAGCGATATAAGTATAGTTATCAGCGGGTCGATTATCGGCAGCCCAAGTTTTATAGCTATAAGAGAAGCAATGACTGAGAAGGAGGTAAAGATATCTGCTCGCGTATGCAGGGAATCAGAAACCAGAATATCGCTTTTTAGTTCTTTTCCTTTCTTGTATTCATAGCGCATTACCCAGATATTCACAGCCAGGGTAATTGCCATAATTAAAAAGCTGCTTATATCAACCTGGGGAAGGACAGGGTTAATCAGCCGTCCCCACCCTTGTTTAATTAAATTAAATGCCACAATAAAAAGCATGGCGGAAATTACCAGGGAGAATAATGTCTCATATTTTTTGTGCCCGTAGGGATGGTCTTTATCTACCGGTTGGCAGGCAAAATGTATCCCTAGAAGCCCGATGAGATTTGATGTCCCGTCTGAGAGTGAATGGAAACCGTCGGCAGTCATACTTGAACAACGGCTGCTTATGCCGTAAATAATCTTGGCCAGGGCTACAAACCAGTTTAAGGCAAGTATAACCAGTAGGATTTTCCTGATTTTTTGATAGTGTTTCTGTATATCGGCTACCATAAAAGCATTGTATAACAAGCTTAATTTTTTGCAAACCTTTTCATTGATAAAGAGCCTTTTCCGGATTTCAGCAAAATATGCATTACCTTGACTAATTTTAGCTAAATGATAGAATACCCCTATGCGTAAATTCAGGTTATTAATTGTTTTATTATTTTTTCTTTCCGCAGGGTGCGCCAGTATAGAGAAACCCGATCTGGCATACTGGTCGCAAATGCCTATCCAGGAAGAATTTAAAGAAGGAGAACGGGTGTTGATTTTAGCCCCGCATCCTGATGACGAGGCGATTGCCTGCGCAGGGGTTATCCAGCAGGCGCTCAAGGCAGGTGCAAAACTCAAGGTGGTTTATCTGACCAACGGCGACCACAATGAGCTGGCATTTATTGTTTACGAAAAAAGGATAACTATACGCCAGGGTGAATTTGTGCATATGGGCCAGGTGCGCCAGCAAGAGTCAATAAAGGCAATGAAATTTTTTGGGTTATCTGAGGATGACCTGGTGTTTTTAGGGTATCCGGATTATGGGACCTTTAATATATTCAGCCGGTATTGGCAGGTTAAGAAGCCGTTCCGCGACCGCTTAACCCGTATATCAAGCGTCCCTTACAAGGACAACCCTTCTTATGGGGCAGCCTATTGCGGCGAGAGTATCCTGAAAGACCTGACCAAGCAGATTTTAGATTATAAACCGGATAAAATATTTGTTTCGCATCCGGCGGATGTTAATGTGGACCATAAATCATTATATTTATTTCTCCAGGTAGCCTTGAGCGATTTGGAAGGCCGGATTAATGCTCCCAGGGTTTATCCGTATTTGGTGCATTGTGTAGGCTGGCCAAAACCCAGGCATTACCACCCGGAGCTGGAACTTTATCCTCCTAATAAATTTATTGGTTCCGATATTAGCTGGGCCAGATTAAACCTGGGATTTGATGAATTGGATAAAAAATACCAGTCTATACTTTTTTATAGAAGCCAGACGGAATCCAGCGCTTTTTATTTATTCTCGTTCGCCAGAGAAAATGAATTATTCGGGGATTACCCTGTTTTAGAGTTAGACCCCCAGCAAGCAAAAGGCAAGGCTGTATTTTATTACGGTGCTTCCAAGATGTTTAAAGAAGTTGAAACTGAGACTGCCGGCTCCTCCGGACAGGAAAGTTTATTGGAAAGCCAGGGCCAGGTCAGTTACGCGCAGGAGGACGGGAATTTTATTGTGCGCGTGGATAAACCTAAAAAACTCAGCAATAGATTTGGTGTTTTACTTTATGCATTCGGCTACAGCAGGAATACGGCTTTTGCCGCGATGCCCAAAATACGCGTTATTACCGCGGGGAAGAAAATAAGGGTATTTAACGGCCAAAAGAGAGTACTTAAGACCGGGGTAACCCTTGAACTGAGCAGGAATTATTTAATTTTAAAGATCCCGCTTGAACTTCTAGGAGCTCCGGAGTATATACTCACGGCCCTTAAAGCTTTTCATGGCAATCTGCCTATTGACGTCGTAGGTTTCCGAAAGATTAAGATTAATAAGTAAAAGGGGGTGCTATGCTGGAAATAAAGGCGGTAAAGATAGATAAGCCCGATGATTTAAATTTTATTTTAGGCCAAAGCCATTTTATTAAGACAGTGGAAGACCTCTATGAGGCATTGGTCAATGTCCCGGGCGCTAAATTCGGCCTTGCTTTTAGCGAGGCATCCGGCGCCTGTAAAGTTCGCTGCGAAGGCAATGACCCGGCGCTTAAAGAGCTTGCCTCTAAGAACGCGCTTGAGATTGCCTGCGGGCATAGCTTTATCATTTTTATTAAAGATGCTTATCCGATTAATGTTTTGAATGCTATTAAGGACATCCCTGAGGTTTGTAATATATACTGCGCTACAGCTAATCCTACAGAAGTAATTATTGCCCAGAGCCAGAGCGGCCGCGGAATATTAGGGGTAATTGATGGTTTAATCCCGAAAGGCGCTGAAGGACCAGACGATGTTTCCTGGCGCAAGGGTTTATTGCGCAAGATCGGGTATAAGCTCTAATTTCTATTTGCAAAACAGGCGCAGTTTGTTATAATTGTTTAACTTAAATTAAAATGGATCCTAAGAAAATACGCAAAAACATAAGCCATTTTCTGGCTTGGCTTGGTTTAAATATATGTTCTTTGATAGTAAGAGTCATCCCGGCTAGCTGTCTTTATAGCTTTGCCAAGAGTGTCGCTTCTTTGGCTTATCTCTTTGTAAAAAAACAAAAAAAGATTGCTTTAGAAAGCCTGGATATTGCTTTTGGCAAGGAAAAATCCCCCAAGGAATTGGAGAAAATAGCCAAAGACTGTTTTATTTATATGGCTAAAAGCGCAGTTGAGTTGATGTTCTTCTTTGATAAACCGCATCTGTTGGAAAGAAAGGTCGAAATTTGCGGCAAGGAGTATCTGGATAAGGCCTTAGCCAAGGGTAACGGGGTGATTTTGGTCAGCGCGCATTTTGGAAATTTTCCTCTGCTTTTGGGCAGATTAGCGGTAGGCGGATATAAAGCAGGGGGGATCATGAAGCCGATGCATGACGCCAAGATGGAGGAGCTCTTTCGTAAAAAAAGGCAGAAATATGGAGTACGTACGATTTACAGTCAGCCGCGCAATGAATGCGTGAGCAATACTATTGCTGCCCTGCGCGATAATGAATTAATTTTTGTTCCTATCGACCAGAATTTCGGTACCGGGGGGATATTTGTAAATTTCTTTGGCAGGCAGGCTGCAACCGCCACTGGGCCGGTGGTTTTGGCTCAGCGGACCAAGGCAGCGCTCGTCCCTTGTTTTATATTAAGGCAGCCCGGTGATAAGCATAAGATAATTTTTGAGCCGGAAGTAAACTTAGAAGAGGGTAAAGACCCCAAGGAAACAATATTAATAAATATCCAAAGGCTTACGGATATTATCGAGGCTTATATACGTAAATATCCTGCGGAATGGGGTTGGATTCACCGCAGGTGGAAGAGTAAACCCGGTTAAGTAAGGGGAGGTGTTTAAATGGCGAATGAAGATAAAAAATGCTGTGATGCTAAGAAAACACTATCTATGCTTTTCAAGGTTGTTTTAGGGTGCGTGTTTTTAGTATTAGGAGGTTTGGCAGTTTTGAAATGGTGGAAGGCCCTTTTTTTTATCGTTAAAGGTTGTATTGGCCTGTTCTTAATTTTGGCAGGAGTAATTACTTTAGCAATAGCTAAAGAGTAAATAACATAACCTCAACATCCCGACAGGAGAACATATGGAATCGATCGCAAGCAGAGAAATTATTACTAATAAGGTAATTTGCCGTACGTTAGCCGTGTCAGTATTTATAGCTTTTACTACCTTGTCCGCGTTTGTACGCATACCGTTACCTTTTACCCCTGTGCCGCTTACACTGCAGACATTGTTTGTTTTGTTCTCCGGGGCATTATTAGGCAGGAAACTCGGCGTAATTACTCAGGCAGGATACATGTTTTTGGGCTTGACCGGCCTTCAGGTGTTTACTGGTTTTGGCAGCGGCTCGCTATATCTTTTGGGGCCTACCGGGGGCTATATTGTTGGTTTTATATTGGCTTCTTTTTTTGCCGGAAGTTTATTCTCAGAAACCAGGCATAGCTGGGGAAATACTTTCCTGAAGTTTTTATGCGCGGATTTTATAATCCTGCTCAGCGGTATGCTTTGGTTTAAAGTTGCCCTTTCTTGTTCATTGAACCAGGCGTTTTTGCTTGGCTTCTTGCCTTTTGTACCAGGGGATTTGTTAAAGGTTACATTTGCAACAGTTGTTTTTAATAAAATACATTTGCGGATCAAGGAATCTCTTTATTAACCAGTAGGCAGCAAGAGGTTTACTTCTAATTAATGAAAAGCCTGGCTCTTAAGCTGTGCTCCTTGATTTCTCTTTCCCTTTGCCTTGGGTTATATGCCAGGTCTTCCGGGATGACTCCGCATCAGTCCTTGTCTATCAGTATCTTCTCCGCTTCAATTCTCGGCACTCTTTTCTTTTGGGATTTCCGCCTTAGTTTTGCCTTTATCGGTACATCTGTATTATTGATGACTAAGACTATTGACCTGGAGCATGTTATTGAATTTTCTTCGCTCGAGGTAATCCTTTTTCTGGTAGGGATGATGGTGATTATCGGCCTGCTTAAGGATTCCGGGGTGTTCGCCTGGATTGTCAGCCTGATTTTGCGTATCCCCAAATTAACCGGCAAGAAATTCGCCCTGATTGTTGCCCTTATATCTGCCTTGCTCGCCTGTACAATCGATGAGGTGACTTCAATTATTTTTATGGTTGTAGCGGTTTTAGAAATCTGCGATTATTTTGAAGTCAATCCCGTACCTTTTGTGATAATTTCAGTGTTAGCTACAAATATAGGATCTGCGGCTACAGTATTAGGCAATCCCATAGGTATACTTATTGCCTCAAAATCCGGTTTAAGTTTTGAGGATTTTATTGTTAAGGCCTTTCCTCTGGCTGCCTTCTGTTTAATCGTTACTATTTTTATTCTTTTATTCTGGTATAGAAAACCGATTAAATTTCTTAATGAGCAGATGCAAAGGCTGGGGGCCAATGAGATATTGGTCAGGTTAATTTCTGTGCCTTTGGAGAAAAGCCTAAAAATAAATTTGGGGATATTTTTTACAATGCTTGTTTTTATATCTTTACACCGTCGAATAGAAATGGCCTGGGATTTGCCTGCGAACACTGTTTTGCTGGTTGTACCGCTTGTAACCAGCGGCCTGGTAATGATTTGGAAGCACCATAAGGCCAGGAAGTATATTGAAAAAGACGTGGAATGGTGGACGCTGCTTTTTTTTCTGCTTTTGTTCGTCCAGGCAGGGACATTAAAATATACCGGAGCGACTATGTTTATCGCTAAACATATGCTGGCTGCATGCGGCAATAGCCTGGATCTTTTAATCACTGCTATGCTTTGGATAAGCGCGATAGGCTCAAGCATCTTAGATAATGTGGTTTTGGTGGCAGCCTTTATTCCTGTGGTCCAGGGGTTTCAGAGTTTGAATATAAATCTTCAGCCGTTATGGTGGGCCTTGCTTTTCGGCGGATGCCTCGGGGGCAACATAACCCTTATCGGCTCTACCGCTAATATTGTGGCCATAGGCATCCTGGAGAAAGAGAAACGCATTAAGATAACTTTTCTTGATTGGTTTTGGGTGGGCTTAAGCGTAGGCCTGCTTACCACTTTTATTGTTTTGCTGGCGTTAGTTTTCCTGCCATTTTATAGATAGCTTGACAAAGTAAAAAATCTATGTTAATTTAAGCCCTAATAAAGGAGGGGATAATATGATTTTAAAGAAAATTATGCCTGTTTTTGTGCTTGTTGCTTTAATCGCAGCAACTACGCTTATTGCCTTTGCCGCTGAAGAAGTTTTAATCAGCTCTGAAAACCCTGTTGTTGTCCCGGCAGAATCCGGAGTATCTGCTGCTTCTGCGCAGGCTCCTTTGCCTAATGAAAGCGATACTCAGTGGGTTTGGGGCGAAGTAGTTAATTTAGACAGCGCGGGAAAAATAATTACATTGAAATATCTTGATTATGAGACTGACCAGGAAAAAGACATCCTTTTAGCAGTCGATGAAAAAACTACCTTTGAGAATATTAAGAGCTTTGATGAAATAAAAGCCAAAGATACTTTGAGCATAGATTACATGGTTACTCCGGACGCTAAGAATGTCGCTAAGAACATTGGCCTTGAGAGCCCGGATTCATCTGCGGCTGTTCCCGCGCAGGCCGTTGAAGAGGCTAAGAAGGCTGATATCCAGGCAGCCCCGGAACAACCTGAGGTTAAGTCAGATGCGCTTGTTGAGCAGTCGCCTGCGCCAGCCGGGACAACCGAGCCGGCTGTTCAAGAATAGCCGATAGAGTTTATTTTAAACATTAAGCAATATATATTTAGGCAGGGTTATCAGCCCTGCCTAAACTTTCGTTATGCAAAATATCAAATTAGTTATTTTTGACCTGGATGGAACATTAATTGATGCTTATGCGGCTATAAGCAGCAGCTATAATTACGTAATGCGTAAATTTGGCTTAGTTCCCAAAAGCCCGGCGGTTATCCGCCGCCTGGTAGGCTGGGGGGATAAGAATTTACTTAGGCCGCATGTTCCGGAAGACAACCTGGATAAGGCCTTACGTATTTACCGGAATCATCATAAGTTTAGCTTGATTAGAAACTCGCATCTTTATCCGCATGCCAGGATGCTTTTACGCAGGCTCAAAGCCCGGGGTTTCAAGTTAGCGGTAGCCAGTAACCGGCCGAGCAAGTTTTCCCTTATTTTATTAAAACACCTGCGTATAAGCAGCCTATTTGATTATATACTTTGTGCTGATAAATTAAAACGCGGCAAACCCGACCCTGAAATATTAAATAAGATCATTAAGCGTTTTACCCTTAAGAAATCCCAGGTTTTATATGTAGGCGATATGGTTATTGATGCGCAGGCCGGAAGGCGGGCAAAGGTTAAGACAATCATTGTTACTGGCGGCTCAAGCGATATAGCAGAAATTAAGAAAGAACACCCATTTAAGATCATTTCCGGATTGAATAAGCTTATAAAAATTGTTTAAACAACCCGGCTGAGCAGGTTTCCCTTGACAGTCGGCTTAATTGGTAATATATTAAAAAACAAGCATGAAAAAAAGCTTTAAATTGTTTGGTTGTATAGTTATATCTTTGTTTATCGCAGGATGTTTTTCAACAAGAGAATTTTCTGCAGGCGGTAAGAATTTGCTGGATGACCCCTTGAAAGGGTACTCCGGGTTAAAGAGCAAGATAGCGGTCAGCGATTTTGAACTAAAAACCTCCGGGCTTAATACGGATATCGGTCTGGCCTTAAAAGAGTACCTTATTAACATATTAAGCAATACCCGGCGTTTTATCGTAGTCTCTCCGTCGGATACTGATTTAATTATCAGCGTAGCGGTTATTGAGTTTGTGCCGGAAAATTCAGGAGGTAAATCCGGGGTAGCCGGCGGCGGAAGCGCCTCAAGCAGTTTTATGGGCGGTTTATTAGGTACCCCCTTGAGCAAGGCGACCATGCAATTGAGCCTGCGCATTGTAGACCGGGCCACTTCAAATGTAATAAACAGCCGGGATATTCAAAGCCAGGCGGTGGAAAACCCCGGGAATAAAATAAAGACCCCCCATGATAAGTTCTTTAAGGCGGCTTTAAGTGAATATGCCGGGACGCCCATGGGTAAGGTTATTTATGAATGCCTGCTTGAGTCAGCGCGTTATATTGTCTTAAACGTACCGCAAACTTACTATAAGGATTAAAATGGGAAAAAGAAAACGTAGAGGAAAGCTTAACTGGCGTTCTAAAAAAGCCAACAAAGGCAGAAAACCCTGTTTAGGTTAATTCCCTATATATGGTTTTATTCTGGATTCTTGCCAGCACAACCTTAGTCAGCCTTATATCCCTGGTGGGTATTCTTACCCTTGCCATAAAGAGTAACCTGCTGCATAAAATTCTCTTTTGCCTGATTGGTTTTTCTGCCGGGGCCCTTATCGGCGGCGCCTTTCTGCATATCCTTCCGGAATGCCTGGAAAACAATAACAGTAACGCTGTATTTTCATATCTTATCCTCGGGATTATAATTTTCTTTCTTATGGAACGCTACCTTCATTGGCGGCATTGCCATGAAGAAGGGGATTGCAAAATCCATGCCTTTACCTATCTTAATCTGGTGGGAGACGGGTTCCACAATTTCATTGATGGCATGGTCATTGCAGCAAGTTTTATGGTTTCTTTAAAGCTGGGCATGGTTACTACCCTGGCAATTATACTGCATGAGATCCCTCAGGAGTTAGGCGATTTTGCTGTTTTGGTTTACGGAGGTTTTTCCAGGAAAAAGGCTCTTTTATTTAATTTTGCTTCGGCGCTTATGGCAGTCCTCGGAGCGGTAACCGGATATTTTGTAACAGATTTAGTTAAGAATTTCGCCAGTTTTATATTGCCGTTTACTGCCGGAGGATTTGTCTATATTGCCACCAGCGATCTTATCCCCGAACTGCATAAAGAGAATGACCTTAGGCGTGCCACCGCGGCTTTCTTGGCATTCTTATTGGGTATAATATTTATGGCGTTAGCTAAGAACTTCTTACCAGAGTAGCAAACCGTTTAATCTCAAAATGAAAATAAAGGCATTAGCGTTGATTTCCGGAGGGCTGGATAGTTTATTGGCAGCCAGGCTTATAAAAGAGCAGGGCCTTGAGGTCATCGGCGTGCACTTTAAGATTCCGTTTTGCAAACTTGATATCAGCAAAAGCCTGCCTGATATTGGGATAAAACTGCTGGAGTTTGATTTAGGGGCTGAATTTTTATCGCTTATCAAGAACCCCCGTTATGGGTTTGGTTCTAATATGAACCCTTGTATTGACTGTAAGATTCTCATGTTTAGCAAGGCTAAAGAATTGTTGCCGGAATTAAAAGCTGATTTTATTGTCAGTGGAGAGGTGTTAGGTCAGAGGCCGATGTCTCAAAATAAGCAGGCCTTAAGGTTAATTAAGCAAAGGAGCGGGCTTGATGATTTGTTGCTGCGACCTTTGTCGGCGCAGTTTTTCAGCCCCAGCTTAGCGGAAAGAGAGGGCTGGGTTAAGCGGGACAAGTTGCTCAAGCTTAACGGCCGCATCCGTACTCCGCAGATGCAGCTAGCGAAGGAATTCGGCATAAATAATTACGCTTATCCCGCAGGCGGATGTTTATTGACTGACCCCTGTTTTTCTAAAAGATTAAAAGAACTGCTTGATCATGAAGAATTAAGCCTGGATAATCTTGCGCTTTTAAAAATAGGCAGGCATTTACGCATTGCGAATAAATCCAGGTTGGTTGTAGGCAGGGATGAAAGCGAAAATAGGCTGCTCGCCGAGTTGGCTGTGCCAGGTGACTGTTTATTTTTTCCGCAAAAAGACTTAGCAGGCCCTACTGGATTAGCCAGGGGGGTAATTACTGAGCAGCTTATTTATTTATCTTCTCAGATTACCGCGGCTTATTCTGATACACTTGGCCTGGAAAGTATGGAAATTTTTTATCGGAATGTGCCCGGATCCGAAAACAGGATGCATAGAATTGCCTGCTTGCCGAAAAGCAGGTTTAGGCACTTGTTAATATAAAGGATAGATGAAAGAGGCTCTACTTTATACCAGCTTAGAATCCGCAAAGGTGCATTGCCGTCTCTGCGCGCATGAATGTGTGATTCAGGAAGGCCAATTTGGTTTTTGCGGAGTCAGGCAGAATATCAAAGGGGTTTTGTATACTTATAGCTATGGAAAGCTGGTTGCCGCTAATGTAGATCCCGTTGAAAAGAAACCGTTGTACCACTTTCTTCCCGGGACACTTGCTTTTTCTATTGCCAGCGCGGGGTGTAATTTTCGTTGCGGATTTTGCCAGAATTGGCAAATATCTCAGCTTGACCCGCAAAACCCGCAGCCAGCAGAGGAGTTTACCGCGCAGCAGGTTATCAGGTTGGCAAAAAAGAATAACTGCAGCAGTATAGCTTATACATACACTGAACCCACGGTGTATTTAGAGTTTGCCTTAGAAACAGCAAGGTTGGCTAAAGAAGCGGGTTTATATAATATATTTGTAAGTAACGGTTATATGTCCGGGGAGGCTGTTGGCTTGCTTAAGCCTTACCTGGATGCGGCTAATATAGATTTAAAGTTTTTTAAAGACAGCTCTTATCAAAAGATTTGTTTCGGGCATCTTCAGCCTGTGCTTGATTCAATCTTACGCTTGAAGGAGGCGGGGATTTGGGTTGAGGTTACCACCCTGGTGATTCCCGGCGAGAATGATTCATTGGATGAATTATCCGGGATTGCCGGTTTCATCTCCGGGGTAAGCAAAGATATCCCCTGGCATGTATCCCGGTTCCATGCGGATTATAAGTTTAATGCTTACCAGGATACTCCTGAACATACCATTAAATTGGCCTGCGATTTAGGCAATTCCGCAGGCTTGCGTTATGTTTACGCCGGTAATCTCGGTTTGTGGGGCCAAGATACCCTTTGCCCTAAGTGTAATAAGGCGCTTATTAAAAGACAGGGATTCAGGGTGAGTAAATTCCATATAGCGAAAAATAAGTGTATGTTTTGCCAGGCTGAAATAGCCGGGGTTTTTAGCTCTCCTTAGGTTGCGCATAAGTTTTCCAAGCCTTAAAATGGGTATTGACAGTTATTGGGCTTGGGGGTAAAATAAATAAAATTTGGCTCATTCCAACATTAAACCCCTATTAAACAATAGGGGTAAATTTTACCTCATATATGACGGATAAAAACAGCAAATTTAACCCTAAAAAGTGCATAGTATTCTTTGATTTTGATAACACCATTGCCACCTGTGATGTGTTTGATAATATGCTTTTGCTTTTTTCGCGGGATGACCGTTGGGTGGAATTGGAGAAAAGATGGAAAAGCGGCAGGATCGGCTCAAAGACCTGCATGGAAGGCCAGCTTAGGGGCATGGATTTGAATAAGAAGTCTTTGGACGCTTACTTGCCTAAGATAAAGCTGGATCCTTATTTTAAAACCCTGTATAAATTTTTGCAATCCAAGAAAGTAAAAACAGTGGTATTAAGCGATAACTTTGATTATATACTGAACCAGATTTTAAAGATTAACAGGATAAAAAAACTTAAAGTCCTGGCTAACAAATTGAGCTTTTCCAGGGATAAGGTTGTTACGGATTATCCTTTTAAAAATAAGGATTGCCAGGTCTGCGCGCATTGCAAAACAAAAAACCTTTTGGCCTCTTCGCCAAAAGACGCTACAATAATTTATGTCGGGGATGGCACCTCGGATATCTGCCCGGCTAAACATGCCCGGCTGGTTTTTGCAAAAGATAATTTACTCAGGTATTTTAAAGATAATAAGCTGGAGCATATAGTCTTTCATAACTTAAAAGAGGTGTTTAACCGTTTAAAAAAGGAATTAATATGAGCCAAAAGCAATTGACCAAGCCGGTCAAAAATGAAAAGGTTTTTACCCAGGACCAGTTATTAGATTTGGAGGCAAAATACTGTTCATGGGGAGATACTGTGCACTATGCCGAGAAATTAAATGTATTTAAAAACTCCAAGGGGAGCTATCTTTATGACCGCGATGGAGTGGAATTCTTAGATTTGCAGATGTGGTATTCGGCAGCTAATTTTGGGTACAGGAATAAGCGTTTAGATGGCGTGTTAAAGAAACAGATTGATACCCTGCCGCAGTTGGCCTGTCAGTATCTTCATGAAGAGAAAATACAGCTTGCCGCGAAACTGGCCCAGAAGAATGAACGGACATTTGAGGAAAAAGGCAGGATCCATTTTAATGTCGGAGGCTCAAGCGCCCTGGAAGATTCCTTGAAATTGGTGCGCAACCATTCCGGGAGAAGCCTGGTATTTGCATTTATGGGTGGTTACCATGGCAGGACTCTGGCGGCATCAGCGATCACCTCGAGTTTTAGATATAGGGAAAAATTCGGCCATTTTGGGGACAGGGCAATGTTTATTCCGTATCCTTATTGTTTCAGGTGCCCATATGATAAGAAGAAGGATTTCTGTGATTTGTATTGCCTTAAGCAGTTTGAAAAGCTTTTTGAAACCGAGTACCATGCGGTAGTCAATAAAAAGAATTCTAAGTGTGAATTTGTCGCTTTTTACGCGGAGGCTGTCCAGGGGACGGGTGGTTATATAATTCCTCCTCAAGATTATTTCTCAGGTTTAAAAGAGATACTTGACCGTTACGGCATACTTTTTATTGATGATGAGATACAAATGGGGTTTTTCCGTACGGGTAAGTTCTGGGCGATTGAGCACTTTAATATTACCCCTGATATAATCGTATTTGGTAAGGCCCTTACTAACGGCCTAAACCCTATTTCAGGGGTTTGGGCAAAAGAAAAGCTTATCTCCCCGGATGTTTTCCCACCGGGTTCAACTCACGCAACTTTCTCAAGCAACCCCCTGGGTACAGCTGTTGGGCTTGAGGTAATGAAGTTGATTGAAGAATCCGATTTCTCTACCTCTGTGAATAAAAAAGGCCAGTATTTTATCTCCCGTCTTAAGAAACTGCAGAAGAAGTACCCGCAGATAGGGGATGTGGATGGGCTTGGCCTGGCTTTAAGGATAGAGATGTGCGGAAAAGACGGATATACCCCGGATAAAGAATTAACTGATAAAATTGTGAATATAGGCTTAAGCGGTTCTTTAAATGCCGGAGGCAAGAAGCGTGGTTTAATTCTTGACGTAGGCGGTTATTATAAAAATGTTTTTACCATTGCCCCGTCTTTTTATATTACCGAGAAAGAGATTGACCTGGGCATTGACCTTTTTGAAGAAGCCTTAAATAAGGCCCTTAAGAAATAATAAAACTTTTGCTTGCCGTAAACGGCAGGAGCTAAAATTTCCTGCATGCTGAATAAGGCCATTCGTATTTTGAATTTTGACGATAGTATAATCCAGCAGGCCGGCCTTTTCCGCCAGTACCAGGTTAAAGTCGTTGATTTTACGGATCTCGCTGCTTCGGCCAGGCTTTTTATGACGGCAGGAGTACGCAAGAAAATAGCGAGCGTGCTTGTCCCCCAGGAAAGAAATTACCCCACCTTTTTAGGTTCTGGAGATTTCCATCATATAAGTGAAGTATTGACCGCTCAGATTGAGCAGCCGGCGTGTTTAGTTATATTTGATTTCCATCCGGATTGGGATAGCCTGCCTCCGCGTTTTGGCTGCGGCTCTTGGGTTGCTCAAGCCATGAAAAATAAGAATATTACTAAAGCTGTCCTTATCGGAATGGGGTCTGATGATTTATCAGGTTTTACATTACAGGCAGGCAGCCTGGATGCTTTAGCTGGTGGCCGGCTGGAAATCTATCCTTTCAGGCATAAGCCCAGTCGGGTTTATTTCAGGCCCATAGCAAAAAACCATTCAATCATTAGCGAAAGAGGTTTTTTTTCAAACAGAATTATATGGCATGAGCTGGAAAGGGAAAATTTAACCGTCTTTACCATGGATTTAATCAAACGCCTTCCTACGGATAAGGTTTATATTTCAATAGACAAAGATTGTCTTAAAAATGATTTTGCGCTTACCAACTGGGAAGAGGGGTATTTAAGTTTAGGCCAGCTTTTAACTATGATTAAGCTGATGTGCGAGAATTTAGATATAATCGGTTTAGATATAACAGGTGATTATTCGCGTCCGGTAATTTCAGGTAGATTAAAAGCCGCGATTTCCAGATTGGATCATCCTAGGCAGGTTGCCGCGGATAACTGTCCCAGGGATTTAATTCTTAAAGTCAATGAACAGACTAATTTAAGGATTCTCCAGGAAGCGCTCGTTTAAGTTTTGTATTTCTCAAAAAAAGCTACGGTTTCTTCGGCAACCTTATCTCTTTCCTGGTCGGCAGTAATAATGTGGTAGGAATTCTCCAGAAAAATTATTTTCTTTTCCGCAGATTTTACCCGGTTATAAATACAGTATGAATTTTTAGGGCTGGTTACGTCATCCTCCCTTGCCTGTAATAGTTGTATGGGCGTCCGGATATCTTTGAGTATGGAAATTACCTTTTTTGCCAGAAGCGAGTTTTGATGCATACAGGAAACCGGGATCACCGGGAAACCGTAAAGATGTACCTTGCTGTAATCAAAAAGTTCGGCGTCCTTATAAAAATTCTCGACTTTGGAGCGCAGGCGTTCATTTTTCAGTCCGTAAGGGTACTCTTCCTTAAAATACAGCCAATATTTTAACGGTGTTTTGTAAATCAAGGGAAGCAAAACCCTGGACTTGGGGTTTCCCCAGCCGTCATAGAAGAGGGTAGGTGAAAAGCAATTGAGCGCTTTTACTTTCTCAGGAAATTCATCTGCCAGCAATATGCCGATTAAAGCGCCGAAAGACAGGCCTGCCACAAAAATATTCTCATACTCGTTAGCGTATTTAAGGAACTCAGCCCGCATAGAATTATAGATTTCCCCCCAGGTTGTTCTTTTAAGGCATGAGATGGATTTATTGTGGTTGAGCATCAGCGGTGCAGCTACCGAGAATCCTTGTTTATTTAAGCGTTGGGCAATCGCGCTCATTTCTTTAGCCGTGCCTGTAAGCCCATGGATGAGAAAACAGAGATTTTTGTCTCCGGGAAGGAAGAAGCCTGTATCGGGTATATCGCTAATTTCGCGCTTGTCTTCTTTAAATGAAAAAACAATCATCTTGACTCCTGGATTTTTTTCAGGTTATTAAGCACTTTTTTCAAATCCTTTTCTTTTAAGAAATTGCTAGTACTTAAGGTAATGCTCTGTTGCGCTATTTTACGGGCATTTTCGCAATCCACTTTAGGTACAATGCTTTTTAAATAATCGTAATCCGGGATTGCCCGCAGGTATACCTGGGATACTCCTAGCCCTGAATTTCCAAGTATTTTTAAGGCAGAGTTTCTTTTTTCAGGCGTATCAAAAATTATCGTAAGATACGGGTAGTTTGCTTTTGTTTGGGCCAGTTCCGTAATAGGCTTAATCCCTGTTATTCCCTTAAGCCCCTGTAAATAATAAGCTGCTTTTTCCCGCTGTTTGTTTATTTCTTCATCCAGGAAAGAGAAATTAAGATTCCCTATATATTCCCTGAAGGCAGAGACTTTATGCGTGGGGAAATTAAGTTCAAAATATTCACCCATTGCCCTTATTGGATTATTACGTAATTGCCAGAACATCTGGGGAAGCCTGAAGGCAAACCAGAATAAGGCTGGCCGGTAGAAAATACTGTAAGCGAAAAGTTCGACTATTTTTAAGGATTCAGAAAGGGGATCCGGATAAGTTATCTTTTTTGATGTATTTTCCAACAGCGAAGCGTATTCAGCTTTGTTGGTAACTGCCAGGCCGCCTTCGTAAATAGTCAGGCCTTTGCCTCTGCATAGGCTAAAAAAGGAAAATTCGCCGATTGAACCTGTTTTTCTTCCCTGGTATTCAGCTCCCAGGCTTTGGGCGCAGTCCTCAATAATGAAAATTTTATTTTCTCTAGCTATATCTTTTATATTTTTTAGTTCCAGGGGAACTCCGGCCAGATGCACAGCCAGGATTGCCAGGATATCTTTATCTTCGGCGCAAATACCGCGTAATTTGTTAATATCAAAATCAAAATTATCCGGGTTTATATCGCAGACCTTTATTTTTAATCCCGACCTTTTTATGGCTAATGGGATAAGCGGACAGACAAAAGCCGGGATGATCAGCGTCTTTCTGGAGGATAATTCTTTTAAGCTCTCTAAGATCAGGTAAAAGGCGGCTGTTCCGGAGTAAGTAAGCAAAGCCGAAGAAGAGCCTAAATAGTTCTTAAGCTTTTCTTCCAGCAGCCCTTTAGGTAGTTTCTTAAAAAGAGAGGGGATTAAATTTTTGGTTTGAATCGGCCAGCCTGCGGTTGGCGGAATTTCTCTGAATAGGCTCAAATTTAGCTTCCTTTTTTCTCACACACTTTCTTATTCTATGCTAAAATAGGCAGGAATTCAAGGTAACTCTTTAGTATCTTAAGCCATGGCAAAAATTACATATAAGATATACGATAGTATTGACCAGATTAATCGAGGGGATTGGGATGCCCTTTTCGGCGATATCCCCGAAAGCTACCCGTTTTATAGGGCCTTGGGTAATTCTGAGCTGGCCGAATTTGTCTTTTTTTATCTGGTTATTTACCGGGACGATCAAATCCTGCTTATCGCTCCGTTATTCAGCGCTGATTTTAACCTGGATATTGCAGTTGAAGGCCTGCTATTAAAGTTTATTAAGTTGATCCGCAAGGCCTTTCCGCGTTTTTTAGTGTTCAAGACATTATTTTGCGGCTCGCCTTTTAGCGAACATGGAGTTATCGGCATCCAGGAGGGTTTCCGGAACGATGCCGAATTTATCCAGCAGCTTTTATCAGGCATAAAAGATTTAGCGTTTAAGAGCGCCTGCCCATTGGTTATTTTTAAAGATTTCCTGCAAGAGGATACGCTGTTGCTGGATGCATTAAAAGGCAGGGGATTTACTAGAGTTGAAAGTTTTCCCTCCGTGCTTGTTGATCTGGGTTTTTCTTCTTTTGAAGATTACCTTAAGAATTTAGGCAGTTCAACCCGCAAGAATTTAAATAAAAAGTTAAGGCTGGCTTATTCAAGGGTAATATTGAAGTAAAAATGGTGCAGGATGTGCGCAGCCAAATTGATCAGGTTTTTAAGCTGTATGAAAATACCTATCATAACGGATCAACTAAATTTGAGCGCCTGACTAAGAAATTTTTTCTGCAGGTCTCAGATGACCTGCGAGAGCAGGTGCGTTTTTTTCTTTATTATGTAGATGGTTCTTTGGCCGCGTTTAACCTTTGTTTTGTCTACAAGGATTTACTGATTGATAAATTTATCGGTTTCAATTATGATATATCCAACCGCTACCATCTCTATTTTGTCAGCTGGGCTTATAATGTCAAATGGTGCATAGAAAACTCTTTGCGTTATTACCATCCCGGCCAGACAGATTATGAACCAAAGATAAGGCTTGGCGGAAAGATTATTCCGCTTTACGCTTATTTAAAACATAAGAATATTATTTTCAATATGCTACTGAAATTACTGGCGCTATTCTTAAAACCCGATAATTTTGATAAGGATATCAGGAAGTAGGGGTTATGTTTAGAAAGAAAGTTACCTTAAAGATATTATTGCTGCTTTTTGCCAGCGATATATTGGAGACAGCAATACATTTCTTTTTTAAGAAGGGGGCTTTAGCGCAAGATGGCTTTTCTGTAGTTGACTTAGCCAGCGCCGTATTTTTTCTTAAAGCGATTTTTTCTTCGCCGTTTTTATGGGCAGGCTTATTTACGGTGGCTGCGGTCTTTATCATCTGGTCAACGATTCTTTCCAAAATAGACTTAAGCGTAGCTGTGCCCATTGCCAGCTTCAGCTATATACTTGTCCCGGTGGTTTCGGTTATTTTTCTGCATGAACAAATCTCCGTTTTAAGATGGACCGGGATATTGCTTATCCTGACCGGGGTTATTTTTGTTTCCTTAAGTAGTAAAGAAAGGGTTGAGCAGAATAAATGAGAGAAGGGTTGCTGATCACTCTTTTTATGATTTCTTTAACCAGCCTTTGCGATACCATAAACCAGCTGTTTTTGAAGTCAGCGATAGACTCTCTTAATTTTGGAGGTAAATTTAATTTTATCAGGGTATTTAAATTTATCTTCCAGCTATTAATTAAGCCCCGGGTCTGGTTAAGTTTTGTATTCAGCGTGGTATCTTTATGTATTTGGCTGCTTGTGCTTTCCCGCGCGGATCTTAACTTCGCTTTTTCTGCCGATAGTATGCACTATATTTTTATTGCCCTGGCATCAAGGTTTATCCTGAAGGAAAAATTCACTTATTTGCGCTGGCTGGGAACCGGATTAATCGTTATGGGAATAGTTTTTGTGAGTTTGAATTAAGGCAAGGTTAGGGATTTAAGCTTAAGGGGTAAAAATGGAACCAAAAATTATAGCATTATCGGTTTTTATTATTTCCTACATCTTATTTGTGGTTTTTTCTCAGAAGCGCACCGGCGTAGCTTTGGCCGGCAGTTTTTTACTTGTTTTAACCCAGGCGATTTCTTTCAAAGAAGCTTTTATGGCGATTAACTGGAATGTTATGGGGATATTTGTAGGGACTTTAATTATTGCCGATGTATTTATGCAGAGCAGGGTCCCCGCATATATTGCTGAAATCATTGTTGATAAAGCAAAGAGCACTGTTTGGGCTATTTTATTTATTTGTATCCTGACTGGTTTTATATCCGCGTTTGTGGAGAATGTGGCTACGGTGTTGATTGTGGCCCCTATTGCCCTGGCTTTGGCTAAGAAGCTTAAAATTAACCCCATGAATATGATGATTGCTATTGCTGTCTCCAGCAACCTGCAGGGCGCGGCAACATTAATCGGGGATCCGCCAAGCATGCTCCTGGGAGGTTTTGCCAAAATGAATTTTGGTGACTTCTTTTTTTATAAAGGTAGGCCGAGCATATTCTTTGCCGTAGAATTAGGAGCCCTGGTTTCTTTCGTTGTGCTATATTTCATATTCAGCAGACATAAAGAAAAGACCCAGCTTGTCCCGGTTGAAAAAGTAAAATCTTGGGTCCCTACGGTTTTATTGGTAAGCCTGATTATTTTGCTAGCTTTATCTTCATTTTTTGATACGGGTTTTAGCTATATGGCGGGCGTGATTTGTATGATTTTCGGTATGATTGCCTTACTTTGGGAGAAGTTTATAAACAAGCGTTCAATAGTTGCGGGAATGAAGGGGCTTGATTGGGATACTACCTTTTTTCTTATGGGTATTTTTATTATTGTCGGGGCACTTTCCGCTACCGGATGGATTGAGATATTGGCGGATTATCTGGCAGGGTTAGTTGGTGGAAATATATTCTTGGGTTATACTGCGATAGTATTGTTGTCAGTTGTCCTTTCCGCGTTTATTGATAATGTTCCTTTTTTGGCCGCTATGCTGCCGGTTGCGATGATTATGTCCAGCAAACTTCAGGTCAATCCTTCTTTATTTCTTTTTGGCCTGCTTATTGGCGCCAGCCTTGGCGGCAATATCACTCCTATCGGCGCATCAGCCAATATTGTCGCCTGTGGCTTGCTTAAAAAAGAGGGTTATCCGGTTAAATTCAGTGATTTTATGAAGATTGGGATTCCTTTTACTTTTACTGCAGTAGCTGCTGCTTATTTGTTTGTCTGGTTTATCTGGAGCTAGATATGCCGAATGATCATGCCTGCTGCCATCAGGCTGAGAAGAGTTTATTCAAGAATAAGTTATTCCTGGTCTCCGCGTCCACGTTTTTACTTATACTATTTTCATATATTTTTCCTGTTCTTGTTCCGTTCCGTAAATCCATATTTAGTTATTTAAAATCTATCTGGTGGGCAGTATCCCTGGGTTTATTGATAGGCGGCCTTATTGACCATTATGTGCCCCGGGAGTATATCTCCAAAATTTTAGCCAGAAAATCTCCGCTGACTATCCTTAATGCCGTATGCCTGGGTTTTTTAATGAGTGCCTGCAGCCACGGCATATTGGCTCTATCTATACAACTGCATAAAAAAGGGGCTTCTAACCCGGCAGTGATAAGCTTTCTTCTGGCCAGTCCCTGGGCAAATTTTGCAGTAACTATGATGCTCCTGAGCCTGTTCGGATTAAAAGGCTTATTTATTATTGTTGCCGCGATTATCATTGCAATCAATACCGGATTCATATTTATTTTCCTGGAGAGTAAGGGGTTGATTGAAAAGAATAAAAACATTGTTCAGGTGCCTGAAGGATACTCAATTATCCGGGATTTCCGCATACGTTTAGCTGGCTATAAACTTAGCAGAGAATCAATCGTCGCTGATTTTAAAGGCGTGGTAAAGGGGGCGCTTGAGCTTTCGGGGATGGTGCTTTGGTGGATTATCCTGGGAGTGTTGATTGCCAGCCTTGCCGGCGCCTATATCCCTGTTCATTTCTTCCATAAGTTTATGGGCCCGACTTTATTGGGATTAACAGTAACCCTGGTTTTAGCAACACTCATTGAAGTTTGTTCTGAAGGTTCAAGCCCTCTGGCATTTGAGATCTACCGGCAGACCGGGGCATTGGGAAATAGTTTTGTATTCCTGATGTCCGGCGTAGTTACGGATTATACGGAGATCGGGCTGCTTTGGAGCAATCTAGGCAGGCGGGTGGCTTTATGGATGCCGCTAGTTACTGTCCCGCAGGTTATTGTTGTGGGATATATTGCCAATATTCTATTTAAATGAAGGCGTTATCAATAAAAACAAAACTGATTATATTCTTAGCGGGCTTTGCGGTATTTTTGTCGGTAAGAGACAGGGACATCGTTTTTATATTTACAGTAATTATTGCCCTTGTTAGCGCGATTATTATAGATTCGGTATTTTCTTGGCTTAAGAATAAGAAATTTTCCATATCTGAAAGCTCAATCATATCAGCTTTAATCATCGGATTTGTGATCGCCGATGATAATCCCTGGTGGATTATTACCCTTGCTTCTTTATTCGCAATTTCCTCAAAATACCTAATCCATTTTAATAAAAAACATATCTTTAATCCCGCGGCTCTCGGAATATTCTTGAGCATTCTTCTTGGAGCAGATACCAAGTGGGCAGGGACATTCGCTTGGTATATTCTTGTGCCCGCAGGGCTCTATTTTACTTATAAGCTTAGTAAGGTAGAATTGATTGCAGGCTATATTATAACTTCTTTGGGCTTATTTGGAATCCAAGCCGCATTAAACAAGGTTTCTTTAATAAATATTTTTGGCTATTTTAGTTATTTTTATGTTTTTGTGATGTTAATTGAACCCAAAACAACCCCTGTTAAGCCTTTGGCTAAGCTAATTTTTGGAATCGGAGTATCTATTTTAATTTTTACTTTTACTCAGGCCCAAGTTAGATTCGATGTTGAATTGGCCGCGCTTTTGATTTTAAATCTTTTTGTACCCTTGCTCAAAAAGATTCCAGAAAGGAGCAAAGCATGAAAAAGGGAATTTTGTTTGCAGCCTTGTTTATTTGTTTAGCCTCAAACGGTATTGCCTATGCCCATCCCCCGAAAGATATTGAAATCTCTTATGATCCAGCTGCTAAAATGTTAACTGTGATTATTATGCACGATACAAGTAATCCCCTAAGCCACTATATTAAGAAAGTTGATGTTGGTTTAAATGGCCAAGAGATAATTCAGCAAATGATATCAAGGCAGGATAATAATGCTTCCCAGAAAGCCAGTTATTTTATCCCCGACGTAAAATCCGGAGACAGGCTCTCTGCCGAGGGTTATTGCAGTATTAGCGGCAAGCTGAAGAAAGAGTTAGTGGCAAAGTAATTAATATTTCTGAGCGCTCACATCCTTGTTCTCGCTGTCGTTTGATCAAGGATTTCGCTAAATAATTATGGGCGCTCAAAATTTACTTGACAAATGATACTAATATGGTATCATTTGTCATAAGCAAAAAGGAGGTGATCCAGGATGGGGGTATCAATCAGGTATATGCTCAGGCCGGTAGCTCACTGTAAAGAGGGCTGCAGTAGGTTGTCCTGGGCATGACGTTAAACTGCCCGCTTAAATTTGAATAACTTCGGAGACCTTATGAAATTGATAACCAGGAATACAGACTATGCTTTACGTGCCCTTTGTTATATTTCAAAGAATAAAAATCTTGTAGCAGTAGAGGAGCTTATTAAAAAACTTGGCGTCCCGCGTTCTTTTATGCGCAAAATCTTGCAGCAGCTTAATAAAGAAGGGATCCTTGTGTCTTTTAAGGGGCAGAGGGGCGGGTTTAAATTAAAGGCGGACCCCGGAAAAGTCAGCATAATTGAGATAATGCGAATTTTTCAGGGTACTCTAGAATTGAACAGCTGTTTTTTAAAAAAGAATATTTGTCCTAATAAAGGCAAGTGCCCCTTAAGAAAAAAGCTGCGTTTAATTGAGGAAAATGTGCTGAGGCAGCTTAAGCAGATAACTATAGCTTCTTTAGTATAAAGAAAAATATGGCCAAAAGAAAGATTATCACCATAGATGAGAACAAATGCAACGGCTGCGCTTTATGTATTCCCAATTGCCCTGAAGGAGCAATCCAGGTTATTGATCAAAAAGCCCGTCTGATCAGCGATCTATTTTGTGACGGTCTGGGTGCCTGTATCGGGCATTGCCCGCAAGGGGCTATCACTATTGAAGAAAGAGAAGCTGGGGCATATGACGAAAAGAAGGTTATGGCTAATATTGTTAAACAGGGGCTCAATGTGATTAGAGCGCATTTAAGTCATCTTAAGGATCACAATGAATTGATTTATTTAAAACAAGCAATTGATTACCTTAAGGAGAAAAGGATAAATATTGTTATGGATGAATCTTGTCCTCATGATAGTAACTTAACAGGAGGCTGCCCAGGTTCAAGATCAGTAGACCTCCGAAGGCGGCATATAAATGAAGATGCGGGCAAGAATACGCATTTTGATTCTGAGCTTTCACAGTGGCCGGTACAACTGCGGTTAGTTCCAGTGCATGCGTCTTATTTTCAAGATGCTCAGCTTTTGATTGCTGCCGATTGCGTGCCTTTTGCCTGTGCCAATTTTCATCAGGATTTTTTAAAAGGCAAGATTCTCCTGGTAGGATGCCCTAAATTAGATGACCTCTTATTGTATAAAGATAAATTAGGCCAGATTTTTGCCAATAACGATATTCAAAACATTACTTATGTGCATATGGAGGTGCCATGCTGTTTTGGATTATTACCGGTTATTCAAGAAGCAATTGCCGGCTCAGCTAAGCGAATACCATTTACAAGCATTACCATTAGTATAAAAGGAGAGAAGTTGAATGAATAAATGCCCGGGCCAGGATTCCCGTAAAGCCCTGCCGGAAAACATAACTTGCGCTAACTGCGGTTATATTGCCGAGATTTTTTCTGATGAAATTAAAGCCAACTGCCCAAAGTGCAAGAATTTAATCTACAGGGGCAGGTTGCCTTCTTGCCTGGATTGGTGTAAAGCGGCAAGAGATTGTATTGGTGAAAAAAGATGGATAAAACTTAAAGGAGGTGTTTAATGTTTTGTTATCAATGTGAACAGACAGTAGGCGGGACAGGTTGCACAAAGCTAGGGGTTTGCGGTAAGAATGAGGATATCCAGAGCCTGCAGGATACGCTCTTATATGGTTTAAAGGGTATTGCCGCTTACGCATATCATGCCAGAGAATTAGGAGCCCACGAAGAAGAAGTTGACGCCTTTATGCATGAAGCACTTTTCAAAACCATAACCAATGTGAGTTTTGATCTTAACCAATACCTGGAACTGGTTTTAAAATGCGGGGCGGTTAATTTAAAAACCATGGAGATGTTGGATAAAGCGCATATTCAGAGATTTGGTAATCCTGTCCCTATGGCTGTTGATACCGGGACCAAGGCCGGGCCGGGGATCTTAATTACAGGGCATGATTTACTTGACCTTTATGAATTGCTTAAACAGACAGAAGGCAGCGGAGTGAATATATACACGCACAGCGAAATGCTTCCTGCTCATGGTTATCCTGAATTAAAGAAATTCAAACATTTAGTGGCCAACTATGGAGGCGCCTGGCAGGAGCAGAAAAAAGAATTCAACGCTTTTAGCGGGGCATTGCTGGCAACTACTAATTGTGTATTAATCCCTCCGGAGAATACCTACCTGGACAGGCTTTTTACCATAGGTATTACAGGGGTTTCCGGGGCAACGCATCTTAAGAGCCGGGATTTTAAGCCTTTAATTGAAAAAGCCAAATCATTACCGGCTTTGCCTGAAGCTCCCGGACAGAAGATCTGGACCGGTTTTCATCATACGGCGATTTTAGGGTTAGCTGATAAGATTGTGGATTTGGTCAAGTCCGGTAAAATTAAACATTTTTTCTTAATCGGAGGCTGCGACGGAGCCAAGCCCGGCCGTAACTACTATACGGAATTTGCTGAACGGGTTCCCAAGGATTGCCTGATCCTTACGCTTGCCTGCGGAAAATACCGTTTTAATAAGCTGGATTTTGGTGAAATTGAAGGCGTACCGAGGTTGATTGATGTCGGCCAATGCAATAATGCTTATTCTGCGATCCAGGTTGCCGTAGCTTTAGCCAAGGTGTTTAATTGCACGGTGAATCAGCTTCCTTTAACATTGGTCTTGTCGTGGTTTGAGCAGAAAGCAGTTGCCATTTTACTCACTTTGTTGTATCTTAATATCAAAGGCATCTATATAGGGCCAACCCCTCCTGCCTTTGTGAGTAAAAATGTTTTTGCTGTTCTGCAGGAAAAATTTGACTTACGCCTGATTAGCACACCCGAGGAAGATTTAAAAAAGATATTAAAGAAATAAGAGGAGGTTTACTATGGCAGATTTCAAGGATTTACTGCAAAGCGCAGACTGGAAGACTGAGAAACATGTACCGGTTATTGATGGTCCGGACAAAATAAGCAAGGGTGAGTCTTTAAAATTAGATATAAGCGTAGGCAAAGAGATAGCTCACCCTAATACTACTGAACATCATATCAGGTCTATTGATGTGTATTTTCTGGCAACCGGTGAGAAATTTCCTTATCAAGTTGCGCGTTTTGAATTTAACGCGCACGGAGAATCCGTCCAGGGCCCGAATACCAGTAGTATATTCTCTGAACCGAGAATAAGTACTTCCTTTAAAACTGAAAAAGACGGGACGGTTATAGCCGTCTCTTATTGTAATATACACGGTATTTGGAAGAGTGAAAAAGAGGTTAAGGTAGAAAATAGTTAACCGCAATTAACAAAAGGAGGCTGGTATGTACATGGCAAGATGTTGTCCTTTAATGACTATTGTTCCGATCTCGCTTTTTTTAACTGTAAGTTTTTTTGTCCTTTTTACTTTGCGCAAAGTTACGGATAAATGGCTAAAGCTGCTTGGCTATTCGACGGTTACCTTTCTTTTGCTATCGGCCCTGGTTGTTTTTTCAGGGGCAGTTGCAAATTTAACCAGAGGTTTAGGCGGTATGAGATGTTCAATGGCGGAGAAGATGAAGATGTGCGGGATGATGCAGGACAGGAAGATGCCCGGGATGCCTATGCCGGAAAAAGGGCTGCCTCCTAGAGAATAATTTAAAAATAATTTATTTAAAGAGGTGGATATGAATAAGTACAAATGCCTTGTCTGTGGTTATATCTATGACCCTAAGCTTGGGGATCCTGATAACGGTATAGCCGCCGGAACGAGTTTTGAAGATTTACCGGGTTCCTGGACCTGCCCCGAATGCGGGGTAGGCAAGGATCAATTTGAGAAGATAGATTAAAGGGGGATCCGCCGATGTCCAGAACTGTTACTTTTAAGGGGCAACGCCTGAATTTGACCGGCCGGCGCGCCAGGGAAGGCAGGCGCGCCCCTGATTTTAAATTAATCTCTCAGGATTTAAAAGAAGTAAGCCTTGCTGATTTTTACGGGAAGATAATAGTAATCAATTTCTTTCCTTCGCTGGATACTCCGGTTTGTGATTTACAGGTTAAAGAATTTAATAAGAAGGCGGCCGGCCTTTCTCCTGATGTTGTGGTAATCGGGGTAAGCAAAGACCTCCCTTTTGCCCAAGCCAGATTTTGTTCTCTAAATGAAATAAAGAATGAGATAGTCCTTTCAGATTACAGGTTTTCCTCCTTTGGATTAAATTACGGTTTCCTGATCAAAGAGCTTAATCTCCTTGCCCGGGGTACCCTGATAATCGATAAGAATCAAAAAATCAGGTATATCCAGATGGTTGAGGAGATAACTCATTCGGTAAACTTTGAACAGGTTTTTGATAAGCTCCAGGAAGTACTTAGGGATTGAAGTTTTAATAAGATGCCAGTAGAGATTGACCTGAAAATAAAAGAGGTTATTCAGCGTAATTATAATGTTAAGAGTTTCCGCCTGGAACTTATTGACTGGCTGGATTTTAAAGCCGGCCAATTCCTCATGGTTACGCTTAAAAACGATCCCGGCTTAAAGAGATATCTTTCTATTTCCAGCTCTCCGACTGAAAAGTGCTATCTGGAGTTTACTAAAAAGCTGACCCAAAGTGATTTTTCTATAGCCCTGAATAACCTGAGGGCAGGGGACACGGTGAATATTAAATATCCCTTAGGCAAGTTTATCCTGGATGAGCCTGTTGAAAAAATAGCTTTTTTGTCCGGCGGCATAGGGATCACTCCGATCAGGAGTATTTGTAAATACGTGGTTGATAAAAACACAGGCACAGATATTGTGCTGGTTTATTCCAACCGTTCTATACGGGATATAGTTTTTAAGGATGATTTTTCGGCGATGTCCAAGAGTTACCCGCTTTTAAGGGTGGCCCATGTATTATGTGAGGCTGAACAGGGTTTTAAATGCACGGTGGGGCAAATTAATGCCGGTGTAATAAAAAATGAAATTCCGGATTATGCGGAAAGGAAATTTTATCTCTGCGGGCCTCCGCAGATGGTTGAGGCAATGCGCAAGATATTGGCCGAAGAGTTAAGTTTGAGCAGTGAAAGAATAGTTACAGAAAATTTTCAGGGTTATTAAGGGGGGGATAATGGCTGCTATAGAGATTTTGCCGGGCATATATTCGGTTGGTGTGCAGGATTGGAAAGTGCGTAATTTCCACGGGCACACATATACCACTCAGAGGGGTTCAAGCTACAACTCTTACCTTATTGTAGATGAAAGAATAGCCCTTGTGGATACTGTTTATGGCCCATTCAGCCAGGAATTAATTAATAATATTAAAGAGGTTGTTCCTCCGGAGAGAATAGATTATGTTATCGCCAACCATGTTGAAACCGATCATTCAGGGGCATTGCCTAGCCTTATGCCTTTATGCCCTAAAGCCAAAATATTAGGCACTGCTAAGTGTAAAGACGGTCTTTATAAGCATTATTACGGTAACTGGGATTTTCAGGTGGTTAAAACCGGGGACGAGTTAAAATTGGGCAGGCGCACGCTCACTTTTTTTGAGGCGCCGATGATCCATTGGCCGGACAGTATGTTTACATATTGCCCACAAGATGCCTTGCTTATGCCTAATGATGCTTTTGGCCAGCATTATGCGGTTGCTGAGTGTTTTGACGATAAAGTCGACCAGTGCAGCCTGATGGATGAGGCAGAGAAATATTACGCGAATATCCTTTGGCCGCTGGGCAACGTAATCTTAAGAAAGATCGAGGAAATACAAAAATTAAATATCCCGATTAAAATGATTGCTCCCAGCCACGGAGTCATCTGGCGTAAAGACCCGGGGAGAATTATAGATGCTTATCTTTCCTGGGCAAAAGGCAAGACAGATAAGAAGGTTGTTATTGCCTATGAGACTATGTGGGGCTCAACTGAGAAAATGGCCAGGAAAATCGCCGAGGGTATAACTGCCGCCGGCATAGAAGTTAAGATTTACGATATAGCTGAAAGCGATCGTACCGAGATTATTACGCGCATGCTTACCTCCCAGGGATTTTTATTCGGCTCATCTACTCATGATAATGATATGTTGCCTAATATCGCCGCGTTTATAGAAATAATCAAGGGGTTAAAACCTAAAGGCCGGCAGGTTGGTTTTTTTGGTTCTTATGGCTGGGCCGGAGGGGCGGTGAAAGAGATGCAGGAGGCGCTTAAAGACAGCGGTGCCGAGCTTAATCCTAACGGAGTTTCCATTAAATACGTGCCGGATGATAATGAGCTAAAGGCTTGTTTTGAGTTCGGAAATCAATTCGCCAAACTTTTAAAATAAAATGAAACAAATTCCTTCAGCCGTAAGCGAATTTTTGCATACCCAGGGTTTTGCGATAATTTCATCAATAGATAAAGATGGTTTTCCGCATAGTTCCTGCAAGGACATTGTTAAAATTGATCCTCGCGGGCAGGTTTATCTGATGGATGCTTATTATGGGGAGACCGGGGAGAATATCAAGCGCGACCCCCGGGTGAGCATCAGCGTTGTTGATGAGCATAAATTTATGGGTTATTGCCTAAAGGGAAAAGCCAAAGTTTCTTCCAGCGATCAAATCAGCCAGGAGTTTATTAAATCCTGGGAAGATAATATCACATCCCGGCTTGCCAAGAGGCTGTTGCATAATTTAGCCCAGGATAAATCACGGCAGCACCACCCTGAAGCCAGCCTCCCGCATCCTAAGCAGTTGATTATTATCACAGTAGAGGAGATAGTTAATCTTGCCCCGCATTATTTAAGAAAGGAATGAGCTATGGCAAAAAACGTAAAAGTTTATAGCACTCCTGCATGTCCGTGGTGCATCCGGCTGAAGCAGTTTTTAAAAGAAAATAACATAGAATTTCAGAATATTGATGTTTCCGCAGATCAGCAGGCAGTGGATGAATTGATGCAGAAGTCCGGCCAGATGGGGGTGCCGGTTTTGGATATTGAAGGACAGATTATTGTAGGTTTTGACAGGGACAGTATAAAGAGTGCTTTAGGGTTATAAATATGCAGGTTTATGATTTGGTAATTATCGGAGCCGGCCCTGCGGGTATAACTGCCAGCGTATACGCATCCAGAAAAAAGTTGAATTTCCTGGTAATCAGCCTGGATATCGGCGGCCAGGCTGCCTGGAGCGGGGATATTGAAAATTATACCGGGTATCAATTTATCACCGGCCCGGAGCTGGCGCAGAAATTCCAGGAGCATATGCTCAAGTATGATACTCTGTTGAAAGACAGTGAAGAGGTGCTCAAGCTAAATAAAACAGGGGATATATTTTCAGTTGAAACTAATAAAGGAGTTTATCAATCCAGAAGCGTGATTATCGCTTCTGGCAAGAAGTCAAAAGCCTTGGGAGTCCCCGGGGAACAAGAGTTTAAAAACCGGGGCCTTACCTATTGCGCGACTTGTGACGGCCCTTTATTTGCCGCCAAGACCGTAGCGGTTATCGGTGGCGGCAACTCCGCGCTGGATGCGGCCCTGCAGTTGATTAAGATTGCCAAACAGGTCTATATAATAAATAACACGCCTTCTTTGGGCGGGGATGAGATTATGCGCCAGAAGGTTGAGGCAGCTGAGAATGTCGCTATTTTAAATAATTCCCGGGTTCTATCAGTGGGAGGGGATAAGTTTGTTAATAAGATTAAAATCCAAGATAACATAGAGGTAAAAGATCTGGACGTACAGGGGGTATTTGTTGAGATTGGGCTTGTTCCTAACTCTGGATTTGCCGCAGGCGTAGAAAAGAATAGCTTAGGTGAAATAAAAGTAAATTTACGCAACGAAACTAATATCACCGGGCTTTTTGCCGCAGGGGATGTTACGGATGTACCGGAAAAACAGATTATTATTGCTGCAGGTGAGGGCTCTAAAGCGGCATTAAGCGCTTCCAGGTATCTTTTAACCAGCAGGTTCCAGTAATGAATAAAAATACCAAGTTTGTAGAATTAAAGAATATTTTTAATATTTTACATAGCCGCCGTGGATGTATGTGGGACAAAGAACAGACGCACAAAAGCCTGCTTAAGGATTTAAAAGAAGAGGTAGATGAATTTATCGCTGCGGTAAAGAAGAATAATTACAGCCATATGCAGGAAGAGCTTGGGGATATTCTTTTGCATGTAATGTTTAATGCCCAGATAGCCAAAAAACAAGGGAAGTTTGATATTGAAGAAGTAATCGCGGGCTTAATAAGCAAGCTGAAGCGCAGGCATCCGCATGTTTTCGGCAAGGTCAAGGTTAGTTCCACGCGCCAGATTATCGCCAACTGGAATAGAATCAAGAGAAAAGAGAAAAATGCCGTGTCTTTTTGAGCTGAGGCATAAATAGGTTGTAGGTATTTTCTATAGTGGTACAATTATCAAATGTGCGGGTTTTCTCAGGTTAATCCGTTTAACAAAGGAGAAGAGTGATGAGAGAGAAAATTGAAAAGGCTTTAGATAAAGTCAGGCCGATGCTTGCAGCAGACGGCGGAAACGTTGAACTAGTTGATGTAACGGCTGATGGAGTGGTGAAGTTAAAGTTAAAAGGCAGCTGCAGCTGTTGCCCGATGAGTTCAATGACCCTGAAGATGGGCATTGAAAGAATTCTCAAGCAGGAAGTCCCGGAAATAAAAGAAGTCGTGGCTTTATAGAAAAATAAGCGATGACTCTTCAGTATAAGCTTGCCTGCCTTAAGCGTAAGATCCGCGGGTATAAGTCATGCCTGGTTGCCTTTTCCGGAGGACAGGATAGCGCGTTTTTACTTAAGGTTTGTTCGCTTGTTTTGCCAAAAACGAATATTCTGGCAGTAACCGCTGTTTCTGCCACTTATCCTAAGGATGAGTTGCCTAAAGCAAAAGTACTGGCTGAAGATATAGGGGTAAGGCTGAAAGTAATAAAGACCGCGGAGTTAAAGAATAAGAAATTCACAGCCAATTCTACTCTTCGCTGTTATTTTTGTAAAAAAGAATTATTCTTGAGGCTGGCTGCTATCGCCAGGCAGAATAAGCTTAATTTTGTTTTGGATGCCAGCAACGCTTCGGATAAATCAGACTATCGTCCGGGCAATATCGCGAAACAAGAGCTAAAGGTAAGATCTCCTTTGCTGGAAGCCGGTTTTAATAAAGAGAATATCTGCAAGTTAAGCAGGTCATTTGGTTTGTCCAGCTGGGATAAGCCGTCTTTAGCATGTTTAGCTTCGCGCATACCTTATGGCATTAAGATTACTGCCGGTTTGCTTAGGCGTATTGATCAGGCAGAGGCTTATTTAACCGGTTTAGGGTTCAGGCAGGTAAGGCTGCGCCACTATAACGGCCTTTGCAGGATTGAGGTGGAGAAAATAGATCTTAACCGTTTATTGCGTAATCGTAAGGCAATAGTTGCAAAGTTAAAAAATTTAGGCTATAACTATATTACGTTAGATTTGCAAGGGTATCGCACGGGTAGTTTAAATGAGGTAATAAATGAAAAAAGTATATCTTGATTATGCCGCGACTGCTCCAACTGACCCTGAGGTTTTAAGCGCCATGGAGCCGTATTTCTTTGAGAAATTCGGCAATGCCTCAAGCCTGCATGCTTATGGCCAGGAGGCTAAAAAAGCGGTGGAGGACAGCCGGGAGATACTCGCTGATTTTATCGGCGCCAGGCCCGAGGAGATTGTCTTTACTTCCGGAGGCACAGAGTCGGATAATTTTGCGCTTTTTGGTTCTGCCTATGCGCTGGAAAAAAAAGGTAACCATATTATTACTTCGGCTATTGAACATCATGCTATAAGTGAACCGGCAAAATTCCTGGAAAAAAAAGGTTTTAAGGTTACATATCTTAAGGTGGATAAAGACGGCCTGGTTTCTGCACAGGAGTTAAAAGATGCGATTACTGATAAAACTATCCTGGTGAGTATAATGCATGCTAATAATGAAATCGGTACGCTTCAGCCTATTGCCGAACTCGGCAAGATTGTTAGAGAAAAAGGAATTTATTTTCATACCGACGCCGTGCAAACTATAGGGCATATTCCGGTAGATGTTGATGAGCTAAATGTGGACCTTTTGTCGCTTTCTGCCCACAAGTTTTATGGTCCCAAAGGGGTAGGTGCTTTATATATCCGAAAAGGGAGCCGCCTGGAAACATTTATGCGCGGGGGTGATCAGGAAAGGGGCAGGCGCGGATCTACTTCTAATACTACCGGAATAGTCGGTTTAGCCAAGGCGATCCAGCTTTGCCAAAAGAATATGAAGAATGAAATCAAATTCCAGAGTGAGTTACGGGATAGGTTAATCCAGGAGATACCCAGCCGTATTCCAGAGGTTAAACTTAATGGTCATCCCACAAAGCGGTTGCCGAATAATGTTAATTTCTCCATTAAATATATTGAAGGGGAATCTATCCTTTTAAACCTGGATTTGCTGGGGATTGCCTGCTCCACGGGGTCAGCCTGTACATCCAGTTCTTTAGAGCCTTCGCATGTTTTATTAGCTATTGGGCTGGATCATGAGACTGCTCATGGTTCGCTCAGGATTACGCTCGGCCGTTGGACCAAAGAGAGCGATATTGATTACCTGCTGGAAAAACTACCTATAGTTGTGCAAAAGTTGCGCGCTATGAGCCCGCTTTATGAAAAGAGTTAAACTCCCCAAGCTTGGCAAAATCCATCCTGATTTTTTTAATCAGCATATATATCATAAGTTAGGCAAACCGGACACATCTGTCTTAGTCAAGCCACAAAATGGCGTTGATTTTGGTGTGGTGGAACTGGGTGCTCAGGTGATGGTTCTTTCTACTGACCCATTCTTTATCGCCAAAGAATTAGGCATGGAAAAAGCTGCCTGGTTTGCGGTGCATATTATTGCCAGCGATGTTGCCGTTAGCGGCATTCCGCCGAGATACCTGGCGATTGACCTTAATCTTCCTCCTCAGATCACTGAAGATGAATTGGTTAGGTTATGGGATGCTGTGCATAAAGAGTGCAAAAAAATAGGTATCAGTGTAGTTACCGGACATACCGCCCGTTATGCCGGCTGCAATTATCCTATGGTGGGAGGAGCTACTATGTTTGGGCTGGGCAGGAAAAAAGAACTTATTAATCCGGCCGCCAAAATAGGAGATGCAATTATTATTTCTAAAGGGCCGGCTATTGAAACTACCGGTTTGATGTCTGCCTATTTTCCTGAGTTTATTGAGGCTAAATATGGTGTCTCTTTCCTGAAACGCGCGCAGAATATTTTCTACCAGATGTCCACGGTAAAAGATGCCTCTATTGCCGCCTCTATCGGCGGATTAACAGCTATGCATGATGCCACTGAGTGTGGAATTTGGGGCGGTCTTTTTGAGATTGCCCAGCATAGCCGGGTAGGCATGTGTATTGATTTGGATAAAATAATCCTGCAGGAAGAAGTGCGCTTGGTTTGTTCATGTTTTGATATTGATCCATATAAGTCTATAAGTGAAGGCACGTTATTAGCTACGGCAAACAAGAAAAAAGCTAAAATTATTGTTTCTGCTTTGGAAGAAGCGGGTATCCCTGCCAGTATTGTCGGCGAGGTAGCTGAGCAGCGTAAGGGTATGCGTGTTTTTAAAGGAAATAAAAGCCGGGAGCTTGAGCATCCGAGGATTGACCCCTTCTGGGGTAAATTTGAAGAGTATCTTGAGAAAAGAAGATGAAAGAAAAGATCCTTGATTATCTTAAAAAGGAGCATGAATATCTTTCAGGAGACGAAATAGCCTCGCGCCTGGGGATCAGCCGGCAGGGGCTATGGAAGCATATCCAGGATTTAAAGGATTCAGGTTATGATATTGTAGCCGTACCGCATTTAGGATATCGGCTCCAGTCCAGCCCGGACCGCCTCTTTGCTTTGGAAGTAACCCATGGCCTTAATACAAAGTTCATCGCTAAGAAAATACATTATTTTGATTATCTGGCCTCAACTATGGATCTGGCGATGCAATTGGGCATTCAGTTAGCAGCGAACGGAACGCTTGTATTAGCTGAATCCCAAACCAAAGGCCGCGGAAGATTGGGCAGGAGCTGGTTTTCCCCCAAACACAAAGGTATCTACCTGTCGTTAATTTTAAGGCCGAAGATTTCACCATCCGCTTCTCCCGTGCTTACGCTTTTAGCCGCGGTGAGCATTTGCGAGGCGGTAAAGAAGGTTACCAGCCTGGATGCGCAAATCAAATGGCCGAACGACATCTTTATTCATAATAAAAAAATTGCCGGTATCCTGACTGAAATGAACGCTGAGGTAGATAAGGTTAATTTTGTGGTTATCGGTATCGGTTTAAACGTTAATAATGATAAGAAATCATTAATTGCCCAGGCTACCTCTTTAAAAGAGCAAACAGGCCAGCCGATAAACCGGGTTATCCTGCTGCAAGAGCTTTTACGCAAAATAGAAAATAATTATTCCCTTCTGGAAGACAGGGGGGCTCAGGTAATAATTGACAAATGGCGCAGCTTTAGCCTTACTCTGGGCAGGCGGGTTAAAATATACTGCCAGGATAAACATATTGAAGGGGCGGCTGTAGATATTGATCAGGATGGCGCCCTGCTTATCCGTAAAGATTCGGGGCTGACCCAGAAGGTTTTTTCCGGGGATGTCATGCATTGCCGTTAACCGTAAACCATAATTATATTATTGGTTGACAATTAAACCGCTCGTCTTATAATATTTTCATGTTAAAGATAAGATGCTGCGGTTTTTTTATTTTTATAATACTTATCCTGCCGAAGGCATCATTTTCCTCCGAAGATAGTTTTCAGGAGCTGGAGCCGATAGTTATCAGCAAACAAAAGCAGTTTCTCCTGAATACCTATTCTACGGATGCCGAGAGGAATGAGGCCTTTAATTATCAGTCTAGCCTGGAAAGTTTAAATAACCTGCCTGTGGATTTACAGAGCCGGGCCGTAAACAGCGGGATAGCGGCGGATTTTTCCCTGCGCGGCTCAACCTTTCAACAGGTCTTAATCCTGCTTGATGGCCAGCGGATTAATGATCCCCAGACCGGCCATTATAATTCGGATATTCCTTTTACTAAAGAAGATGTCGGTAGGATAGAGTTAATTCCCGGAGCCAGTTCTTCGTTGTTTGGCCCGGATGCTATAGGAGGAGCGATAAATTTCTCTTTAAATAAACCTGAAGGGAAGAAAACTATCTGGGAGTTTGGCGCAGGAAACATGCGCAACGGTTATGGATTGTTCAGCCTGAGCGACAGTTTTAATGACTTAGGTTTCCGGGTTTCGGTTGAAGACGCGCAGTCGCACGGGTTCCGGGAGGATACAGATTACAAGAAATTTACTACTTCAGTAAGCACAAATTATGAGCTTGCCCGGGGTTTTTGGGAAAACAGCTTCGGTTATCAGCAGAAGAATTATGGCGCTTATGATTTTTACACCCCGGGCATGGGGTATCCTTCCCGGGAAAAGACTACAACCTACCTGTTAAACAGCGGCCTGAATTTAAACTATGATGATTTATTGATTAAACCGAATTTTCTCTGGCGCAGGCATTATGATAAATTTACCCTGGATAGAACAAGCTTACGCTCTAACTCCGTTAATCAGCATCGCACGGATATGTTTACTCCAGGTATTTATCTGCAAAAAGACGCGGGGCCTTTTGGTAAAATTGGCCTGGGAACGGAGTGGAGCCAGGAGAGGATTACATCTACTAATCTGGGCAAGCACCTGCGCGAGCGTAAAAGTGTGTTTTTAGATAATAGTATGTCTTTTAGCGAGAAATGGAATATAGGTTCTTCTATACGCTGGGAGGATTTTTCTAGCTTTGGCAACGTATATACCGGTTCTTTAAGCGCTAAGTTTAAGCTTACGCCTGAGGCTGCGTTGAATTTTGGAATTTCAAGAAATATACGCGTCCCGTCGTTTACTGAACTTTATTACAGCGATTCCACTACGATAGGCAATGATAGTTTGGCTTCCGAGAAGGCCTGGAGTTATGAGGCAGGATTTGAATATAAACAGGAAGGCTTATCCAGCAGCTTGTCATTCTTTTTGCGCCAGGAAAAGGAGATGATTGATTGGGTTAGGTCTGATCCAACTCAGAAATGGCAGGCAAGAAATTTTACCCGGGATAGTGTTTTTGGGGTGGAGTATGTTTTGCGTAAGGAATTTAACAATTTATTCAGCTTGGATGCCAGCTACACGTATACAGACAAAAGTATAGATACCCAAGGGTACTTGTATAAATACGGGCCGAATTACGCCCAGCATTTAGTTAGTACGGTATTTAACCTGATGTTTCCTTTTGGCCGGCAGGAGATTGGGTTTAACTATAAGAAGCGCCCTGGTCGCAGGGGGTGGTTATTGGTGGATACCGGGTTTAATTATAACTTAAACCGAAATGCCAAAGTTTTCTTGCATATGGAGAATATTTTGAATGTAGAATATCAGGATATCGCAGGGATCCCCCAACCCGGCAGGTACATTGAGGCAGGGTTCAGGTTTAACTGGTAGGTTTGGGGATAAGCCGGGTTATTGGGCGCTCAAAACATTTTGATTTAAGCAAGTTTAAGCGTATAATATCTTTATTTATTAACCTTAAAAGAAGAGGCCTTTATGTTTATTCATGTTGTTTTGTTTGAAGTAAATCCGGCGGAGGTAGCTAAATACCGCAAAGATAGTTTAATCTGGGCAGCCCATACCAAGAAGGCCAGGGGTTTTCTTGAGTATAAGACTATGAAACGCTATGGGTTTAAAAATCAATATGCCTCGGTATACCAATGGGTGAAAAAGGCTGACCATGACAGGTTTATGGCCAAATACCATGATTGGCTGGTGGGAAAGTCTAAAGCCAGGGTTAAGGTCCTAGGCTATTATAACCTTAAGAAGATAGATAGTTTAAAATAAAAAGCCTATTGACAAGGCGGAAGTTTAATGTATAATTTTTCTAATAGCAGGTGAGGGGTAGGAATCTTTAGCCGTAAGGAGAAGAATAACACGCCTTACGGTTTTTTTGTTTCTGTCTTTAAACTGCTAGAATTTTTTTGGAAAGGAGGAAGCAAAGAAAATGGCAAAAGGAAAAGTAAAATGGTTTTCGAATCAAAAAGGCTATGGGTTTATTACTCCTGAGAATGGTGTGGATGTATTTGTACATCATACCGCTATCCAGGGTGATGGCTATAAGACTTTAGAGGAGGGCCAGGAGGTTGAGTTTGACATCGAAAAAGGTCCTAAAGGTGAACAAGCTACTAAAGTAGTGAAGTTATAACCTTATTCAGGAACGACAAAAAGGCCCGGCAAAAAATGCTGGGCCTTTTTTGCTATAATTTTAAATATCAACGGTAAAATGAAATCATTGAATTCTAAAAATAAGCGGGTATTTGTAGCAATGAGCGGAGGGGTAGATTCTTCCGTAGCAGCCGCTCTTTTAAAAAAACAGGGTTATGAGGTAGTCGGCTTAACCATGTGTTTTAACCTGGCGGAGACTACCGGCAGGAAGCCAAGTTGTTGCGGATTGAGCGGGATTGAAGATGCCCGCCGGGTAGCTCAGAAGCTTGATATACGGCATTATGTTATAAATCTAAATAAATATTTTTCCAGCAAGGTAATTGATAATTTCTGCCGGGAATATATTTCCGGCAGGACCCCTAATCCCTGTATAAGGTGTAACCAGTTTATAAAATTCGGTATTTTATTCCAGAAAGCGGTTAATCTAGGGGGGCAATTTTTAGCTACCGGCCATTACGCCAGGATCGTAAAATCAGCTCAGGGGTATTTACTCAAGAGAGCAAAAGACCTTAAGAAAGATCAATCTTATTTTTTATACCGCCTAAGCCGTAACCAGCTTAAGCAAATAATTTTTCCCTTGGGTAATTATACTAAGTTACAAGTAAGAAGTATGGCTGGTGATTTTAAGCTGAATGTGGCGGATAAACAGGATAGCCAGGAGATCTGCTTTCTCCCTGATGGAGAATACGGTGATTTAATCCGCTCCCGGGCGCCAGGCGGCATTAAGCCGGGTGAGCTGGTTGATAAAAATGGCAGCCTTGCCGGTAAACATAAAGGTATCCCTTTTTATACCATAGGCCAGCGCCAGGGGCTGGGTATTGCCAGGGGGTATCCTTTGTATGTAACGCAGATTAACTCCAGGAATAATCAAATTACCTTAGGCAACCGTGATGACGCATGTAAAAATGAATTCCTGGTTAAAGAGGTGCATTTTTTAAGCAAGCCTTTTAAAAAGAAGGTTGAGATTAATGTGAAGATACGCTATAATCATAAAGAATCTCCTGCTGTAGCTTATCCGGTTAAGCATGGTTTGAGAATTTCTTTTAAACAGCCGCAGTTTGCCATAACCCCCGGACAATCCGCCGTCTTTTATCAAAAAGATATTGTTTTAGGCGGGGGGATAATTGAGAAAGTGTCAGGTTAAAATGATTAAGGAAGACAAGGAACTGATTAAGAAGATTAAAGAATTAAAAAAGAAACGCAACGCTATAATCCTGGCGCATAATTATCAACTTCCTGAGGTGCAGGATCTCGCGGATTTCCGCGGGGATTCTTTGGAGCTTTCGCGGATAGCCGCCAAGACCGATGCTGAGGTGATTGTGTTTTGCGGAGTGTATTTTATGGCTGAAACCGCTTCCATACTCTCTCCCGATAAAAAGGTGATTATGCCGGATATTTCAGCCGGCTGCCCTATGGCTAATATGATGAATGCCGAAGATTTGAGAAAGCTTAAAGCCGCCCATCCCCAGGCAGTAGCTGTGGGGTATGTGAATACGTCGGCTGAAGTTAAGGCAGAACTAGATTATTGCTGCACCTCTACTAATGCTGCGGCTGTAGTTAATGCGCTTAAGGATAAAAAAGAGGTTATATTTGTCCCGGATAAATACCTGGCTGATTATGTATCTAAAAAAACCGGAAGGAAACTGATTAGCTGGCATGGTTTTTGCCCTACACATGTAAAGATACTCCCTGAAGACTTAAAGAAAGAGAAGAAATTCCATCCTAAGGCAAAAGTCATGGTGCATCCTGAGTGTTTGTCTAGCGTAGTCGCTTTGGCGGATGTTGTGCTTTCTACCAGCCAGATGGGTAAGTATGCCAAGGAGAATCCGGCTAAAGAATTCATTGTAGGAACAGAATCCGGACTGGTTTATCGCTTGAAGCAGGATAACCCGGGCAAGGAATTTTATCCTGCCAGTGAACGCGCGGTATGTCCGAATATGAAACGGACTACCCAGGAAAAAGTCCTTTGGGCCCTGGAGGAACTTAAGGATGAGGTCAGGGTTTCCGATGAAATAAGGAAAAAAGCCCGCCTGGCCATAGAACGCATGCTGGCTATTGTTTAAATGAATATCCCGATCGTCTATGAGGATGATTGGTTATTAATTGTTGATAAGCCTGCCGGATTATTAAGTGTCGCGACTCCCAGGAAAGAATCCCGTACTTTGACAAGTATTTTAAACCAGGATGCCCTGGAAAAAGGGGCAAAATACAGCCTGCATCCTTGCCATCGCCTGGACCGGGAAACAAGCGGGCTTATTATCTATGCCAAAGGTAAAAGCGTTGAAAAGAAAATGGCCGATGCCTTTCGTGACAGGCGGGTAGCAAAAAAATATATTGCCTTTGTGCATGGTAAATTAGCTCATCCTGAAGGCAAGATTGATTTTGCGATTGAGGGTAAAAGCGCGCTTACAAAATATAAATTGCTCCAGGAGAAAAGTAATTATAGCGTAGTGGAGGTTTCTCCGGTAACCGGCAGGACTAACCAGATCCGCATTCATTTTAAGGGCATACAGCATCCTCTGGTAGGAGAAGATAAATTTATTTTCCGTAAAGATTTTTCCTTGCGTTTTAAACGGGTTTGTTTAGAGGCTAAGGAGTTATATTTTAGACATCCGCTAACCGGTAAAGATTTGAAAATTAGCATTGAATTAGCGCAGGACCTTCAGGATTTTTTATCCGCCCATGATTAGGTATATATTCTTAGGCATAGTACAGGGGTTGACTGAGTTCTTGCCGGTAAGTTCTTCCGGGCATTTAGTTATTCTGCAGAAACTCCTGGGTATTCAGTCAAACCAGATAGCCATATCTGTTATCCTGCACCTTGGCACGTTGTTGGCGGTAATTATCTTCTTCCGTAAAGATATTTTAGATTTGTTTAAAAATCCAAGGCTTCTCGGTTTAGTGTTTGTTGTTACATTAATTACCGGGATAATTGGCGTATCGGCTAAAGATTTTTTTGAAGGATTATTCAGCTCTGCTAAAGCAGTTGGGCTAGCCTGGTTATTTACAGGTTTAATTTTGATATCTACAAAAAGGCTTACGCAGCTGGGTCGCCATGAACTTAAACTAAAGGACGCGCTTGCCCTGGGGCTAGCTCAAAGCCTGGCGATTATTCCGGGTATTTCCCGTTCCGGTATAACAATATCTTCATTATTTTATAGGAAAATTGACCGCAAGCTTGCTTTTACTTTTTCATTCCTGGTTTCTATACCGGTGATATTGGGAGCTGCGGTTTTAGAAGCAAGGAAACTGGAAGTAGTGCCAAGCGGTGATATAAAAAATCTGGCCGCGGGGTTTATCTTTAGTTTCTTCACCGGGCTATTGGCTCTTTTATTTCTGAAGTTAGTAATAAAGAAAGCAAAATTTTATTACTTCGGGTATTATTGTATTTTTATGGCGGTAGCGACACTACTATTTATAAAATGAGCATACTTGTTTTAGGCACAGTAGCATTAGATAGCGTAAAGACTCCTTTTGGAATGCGCAAGGATCTTCTTGGGGGTTCAGCCGCGCATTTTTCCATGGCTGCCCGGCTTTTTACTCCGGTGAACCTGGTGGCAATAGTGGGAAAAGATTTTCCGCAGAAACATATCTCTTTTTTAAGAGGCAAAGGCCTGAATCTTAGTTCGCTTATAATTGATAAAGGGAAAACTTTTAGGTGGGAAGGCGAGTATCAGGGGGACTTAAATACCGCGCTTACCTTGAATACTGAATTAGGCGTGCTTTCCGTGTTTAAACCGCGCATTTCTGATGAGCAGAGCAGGATAAAGAATATATTTCTGGCGAATGTTGACCCGGATATTCAGGAGCATCTTTTGCGTAAAATGCATAATCCCGAGTTGGTTGGTTTAGATAGCATGAATTATTGGATTAATAATAAGCGCAGGGAGTTAATCAGACTGCTTAAACATATTGATATTTATGTGGCTAACGACCAGGAGGCGCGCTCTTTAAGCGGGGAGAATAATATAATCAAAGCGGCAAAGGCGCTTAAGGGTTATGGGGCAAAAATGGTCCTGATTAAGAAAGGCGAGCACGGGGTGCTCTTTTATAGCGACAAATTTATTTTTTCCCTTCCGGCTTTTCCGGTTGAGAAAGTAATTGATCCTACCGGCGCCGGGGATACTTTTGCCGGTGGGTTTATGGGGTACCTGGCTAAAAACGGTAAAGTTAATTCATTAAGTTTAAAAAAGGCTCTTGCTTACGGGACAGTAGCCGCCTCGTTTAATATTGAGGATTTTGGGTTAAACAGGACCAGCAGGCTTAAGCAGCAGGATTTAACCAGGCGTTTAAATCAGTTCAAAGGATGTTTTTCGTTTTAATTTCTAACACCAGGATTAAGGGAGGATGGTTATGCTGGAAGAGAAAATTCTGAATGATTATAAAGAAGCAATGAAGTCAAGGGACAGCTTAAAGAGTTCGGTTTTAAGTTTTTTGCGCGCGGATATGCTTAATCAGGCAACCGCCAAGAAAAAGAATAACCTGGATGATCCGGAAATCATTGCTGTAATAAAGAAACAGATCAAGCAGCGCCAGGATTCTATTGAGCAGTTTACTAAAGGCATGCGGCTTGAGATGGCAGAGAAAGAGAAAAAAGAATTAGAGATGCTTAAAGTTTATTTGCCGGCTGAGCTTTCAGCGGAACAGATCAAGGCCTTAATTGAAGAGGCGGTTATCGCAACCGGTGCCAGCGGGATGAAAGATATGGGCCGGCTGATGAAAGAGCTGACTGTAAAGATCGCCGGAGGCGCCGATGGCAAACTGGTCAGCGATTTGGTCAGGCAGAGATTGAGTACTCCTTCCTAAGGAAAACCTAAAAGTATGTTTTCTTCGTTAAAAGTAAAGCACTTCCGCATTTATTGGCTGGGTATGCTTGTATCTTTGATTGGTACCGGCATACAATTTATGGCCCAGGGTTGGCTGGTTTATGAGCTGACTGATTCCGCGTTCCTTTTAGGGGTTGTCGGTTTCTTAGGCGCGATACCGGTATTTGCGCTTTCTTTGTTTGGAGGGGTATTAGCTGATAGGCGCAATAAAAGGAGTATCTTATTTTCTACCCAGATAGCTTTTATGTTCCTGGCTTTTTTGCTGGCAGTCTTGACTCAGTTTAAGATTATTACTCCGCAGCAGATTATGTTTATTGCTTTATGTAATGGAGTGGTTATGGCATTCGATGCCCCTGCCAGGCAGGCGATAGTGGTAGAATTAGTAGGCAAGGAACATCTTTTTAACGCGATTACCTTAAACTCGGTAGCCTTTAATTCCTCGCGGATTATCGGCCCGGCCATCGCCGGGGTATTTATATCCGTAATCGGAATGAGCGGTTGTTTTTATTTAAACGGGATAAGTTTCCTGGCAATTATTGCTGCCTTGTTCTGGATTAAAACAGGTAAAAATGACCTGCGAAATAGTAATTCTGCCTTCAGGGATCTCAAGGAGGGGCTCATTTTTATCAGCCGCAACCGTTCTATATTGGGCCTGGTGAGTATGGTAGCGGTAGTCAGCCTTTTCGGCATTTCTTACATTATGCTTATGCCGGTTTTTGCCAGCAGGGTGCTCCATGTGGGGGTAGGCGGTTTAGGGGTACTCATGTCAAGCATAGGCCTGGGGGCCCTAACCGGATCTTTAATTTTAGCCCGGATGGGTAATTTTAGAAATAAGGGGAAGTTTTTGATCTGGTCGGTTTTCTTGTTTTCTTTCCTGCTTATCAGTTTCTCTTTGTCAAAAAGTTATATCTGGTCTATTGTCTTATTGATTGCTCTCGGCGCTATCAGCGTACCGGCTACCGCGATAATTAATTCTTTGCTGCAAATTACGGTACCGGATCTGTTCCGGGGCAGGGTAATGAGCCTTTTTATGATTACCACTAACGGAATTGTGCCTTTTGGCAGTTTGATTTCCGGAAGCCTGGCCCAGGCCCTGGGGATTTCCACGGCCCTGTTCCTTTGCGGATTGATCTGCCTGGGGTTGTTTACATTGATTAATTTATCATTCCCGGAGTTGAAAAAGCTTTAATATATTTTATTTGCTTTATTCACATATTTTGCTAAAATTAAAATTGGCAAGGAGGTGAAGGCATTTCAGTCATCCTAATCGTAAAAACGTCATAATAACAAGTTTAATAAATTTAGAGAGGAGAGCGTAGATGAAAAAGTTTTTGGTTTTAGTATCAGTGGTGCTTATGTTTACAGCGTTATCCGGTTGCGCAAAACAGCAGGAAATGGAAGATTTGCAGCCGGTTACTTTAGAGTCTCTAAGCGTTTCCGGTAATCAGACTCAGGCTATGCCGCAGGATGTTAATATGCCGTCTGCCGCAGCTCCAGCTGTTGCATCAAAAGAATTAATGCCTTTGCCGCCTCAGGGTCCCTATAAGCCCACAGATATTGAAATTCAGACAGCCTTAAAGAATGCGGGTTTTTACGCGGGTAGTATTGACGGCAAGATTGGGCCAAAGAGTAAAAAGGCGATTGAGGATTTCCAAAGCGCCAATGGCTTGAAAGTTGACGGTAAGGTCGGCGCTAAAACCTGGGAAGCATTAGGCAGGTATTTAAACATCGCTTCTAATATAGACAGACGCTAACCTGTAGGGCCTGTTGTTTTGTTTAAAAAAGAATCCCAGCAATTTCTGTTGGGATTCTTTTTTGCAGTGCTATAATATAATCCAATATGAATAAATTCCCGCGTGATTTTCTTTGGGGCGCTTCAACTTCAGCTCATCAGGTAGAAGGGAACAATATCTATAATGACTGGTGGCTTGCTGAACAGAATGGCGCTCTGAAAGAAGCCTCAAGCCAGGCCTGCCGGCATTATGAATCTTACAGAGAGGATTTTGCTATAGCTAAAGAGCTGGGCCATAACTGCCACCGTTTTTCAATTGAATGGAGCCGTATTGAGCCGCAAGAAGGAAAATTCCAGGATTCCGAGATAGAACATTACCGCAAGGTAATTGCTGAACTTAAAAGCCTGGGAATTGAGCCGGTAGTTACTCTCCACCATTTTACTAACCCTCTATGGTTTAGCCAGAGGGGCGGATGGGCTAAGCTCAAACTGAAAAAATATTTTTTGCGTTTTGTAGAGAAAATAGTCAAAGAGTTCTCAACCGAGGTGAAATTCTGGGTTACTATTAATGAGCCGCTGGTATATTCCTCTCATTCTTATCTGTTAGGTGTTTGGCCCCCAAAGGAACGTTCTTTATTTAAAACAGCTAAAGTCCTTCTGAATATGGCCCAGGCGCATATCAAGGCCTATCATATTATACATAAGATTTACCGGGATAAGGGCTTGGCAAGGCCGATGGTTAGTATCGCGGCTAACCTGCAGGCATTTGAGCTTTGCCGGCCGACATTGATAAATAAACTGGCGGTGTACCTGCGGCATAAACTATATAACCTTTATTTTATTGAAACGCTCCTGCGCAGGAAAACCCTGGATTATATCGGGATAAATTATTATGGCAGAAACTTAGCGGATGTGGAGAGCTGGGGAATAAGGCATCTATTGATGGATACCTGCAAACATAACCACCATCCTTTGCGGAAAAATTCTTTAGGCTGGGATATTTATCCCCAGGGCTTGTATAAACTTTTGCTTTCTATTAAGAAGTATAACCTGCCGGTTTTAATTACTGAAAATGGGATATGCACCGAGGATGATGATTTAAAATGGGATTATATCCGTGAGCATCTTGAGCAGCTGCATAAATCCATGGAAGAAGGCGTCCATGTCATAGGGTATATCTATTGGTCGTTGATTGATAATTTTGAATGGGCTGAGGGATTTGCCCCGCGCTTTGGGCTGGTCCGGGTGGATTATGATAATCAAAGGCGTACAATCAGGCTGAGCGCAAAGAAGCTCGCGGAAGTTTCTAAAACGGGTTTAATTTAGGATGAATTCCAAAGATAAAGAATTTATAATCAAAGAGTTGCCTTTCTTCTCCGGGTTGGGTAAAGATGAGCTGGCGATAATCAAGGCAAGGTCCCAGGTTGTTGAATACCGTAAAGGGCAGATTATCTATGAGGAGAAATCAGGCCCCAGCGCTTTTTATTGTATTATCTCAGGCCGCGTGCAGATCTATACCAATGATAAGGCAGGCCAGCGTTTAACCCTGGAATACCTGCACCATGGTAAATATTTTGGGATTATTTCTTTACTAACCAATGAGCCGCATTCAGTAAGTAGCCTGGCAATAAATGACTGCGTAATTCTGGTAATTAAGAAAGATGACTTTGATTTTGTGCTTAAAAATATTCCACAGTTGGCTATTGATTTGAGCCGTACATTGAGCCGCAGGCTTAAACGCAAAGACATCCATCAGAAAAGGATATTTGAAAGCACGGTTGTTTCTGTCTTTAGTTCTTATTCGCAGGCAGGAAAAACAGTCTATGCCTTGAACCTGGCGCTCAGCCTTAGCCGCGAGACACATAAGTCAGTAATTGTCCTGGATATCCTTGCTCAAGATAAGACCCATACCCTGCCTCAAAAGCTAGAATTAGGCGAGCCGCACATATTTGACCTGTCTTGTTCCGGGGCATATGTTTTGCCGAAAGAGTATATTGTGCATAGCAAATTTGGCATAGATTTATGCTGTTTTTATTACCAGGAGAATAATGATGCCTGCCTTAAAAGGCTGATAGAGATATTAAGCCTGCTAGTTAATGATTACCATTATATTCTTTTAGACCTTCCCGCGGCCATGGACCGCTCTATTATTAGTATGCTTAATCAATCAGACCTTATCCATATATTAAGCAGCCCGGATCCTGTAGATTTAAAACGCACTAACAATCTTATCGGACGGCTGAAAACGGATTTCAATTTTGACCCCCAGAAAATAAAAACAATTATTAATGAGTATAAATTAGCCAAGATCGGCTATGGGGATCAACTCGAGCTTTTAGGGCAAGAGATATTCGCGACCATCCCTAAGATTAAGTTTGATTCCGGGGAGCGTTTAATTATTGACGATCCTGACTGTGAGTATTCTAAGGCGGTAAGAAGAATTGCCCGGCAGCTTGGCGATTGTTTAGTAGGTTTAGTCTTAGGCGTCGGCGTAGGCTATGGGTTTTGCCATATCGGGGTATTGAAAGTTATTGAAGAGGAGAAGATTCCGATTGATATCATTGCCGGTTCCAGTATCGGTTCGTTGATTGCCAGCCTTTGGGCCATTGGCAAGAGCAGTCAGGAGATCCTGGAGGTAACCCGTGAATTCAGGGAAACACTGCAGATCTAGGTCTTGATTGATATCACATTCCCGCGTTTTGGTTTTATTAAGGGCAATAAACTGCGCCGTTTTTTGAAAAAACATTTAGGGGATAAAACTTTTTATGATGTTAAGCTTCCTTTGAAAATAATCGCCAGCGATGTGCGCAGGAAAGAGCCGAGGATCCTGGATAAGGGTTTATTGGTTGATGCTATAATGGCCAGTTGTTCTATGCCGGGCGTTTTTGCGCCGTTTAAGTTTAAAGAAGAGGTGCTTTTTGACGGCGGGGTAACCAATCCTTTGCCTACGGAGTCTTTAATGCAGATAGGGGTAAAAAAGATTATCGCTGTAAACGTTACACCTTCCCGTGAAGATATCTTGAGGCAGCTGGCAAGGCTTAAAGAAGGGATTATTCCCGAGCATACAACTCCTATTCAGAAAAGCAACCCCTTTGGTTGGCTCGGCAGGCTAAAGAGCATTTTTAAATTTAACATCGTGGATATTATTTTTAGCAGCGTTGAAGTCTTGCAGTCTGAGGTAGCAAAGCGGGAAGGCGAGTTAGCGGATATTGTTTTGCATCCGGATACAACAGGATTATTCTGGCTGGAACTGCACAGGGCTGATGAATTCGCCAGGCGCGGAGAGATTGAGGCAAGAAACAACCTGGATAAAATTTGGCAGCTGGTTAATGAGTAAATAATCGTACGTTTACGGGGGAGGAAAATAATGAAAAGGAATGCCTGTTTTGCCCTGATTAGTATATGTTGTTTATTATCCGTTTTGTCAGCGGGTTGCGCTACAGTCAAGGAGACGGCTAAGGGGTTTGCCGGAATTTCAACCCAGGTTCTGGAAGAAAAACGTAAAGATGCCCTGAGGGAGTCTTTTGCCATGGATTATGGCAGTTGTTATGCAAAGGTCAAAAGTATCTTGAAAGAGAAAATAATGGTAAAAGAAGATGAAAAAGAAGTTGAAAGCCAATCCTGGGTATATGCTGATGACCCTGAGAAGAAAATGATTGCTATATATTTATCAGAAGTAGATACTACTCCTGTAGGAATATTTTTTATTGATGAAGGCCAGGCCCGGACTTTGATTGAAATATCCAGCCCCAGCACTTACGCCAAGGAGAATATTGCCGACAGGATATTTAACGGAATTAAAGCAACGCTTAAACCGGACAACCAGGAGAAAAAACCCGATGCTAAATAATAAATTAACAGTCAAGGATTTGATTAAAGAATGCCATCGTGTAGCTAAGAGTAAGGGGTGGTGGCAGGACAGCCGTAATGACGGAGAGTTGATTGCGCTTATGCATTCCGAGTTATCTGAAGCCCTGGAGGCAATGCGTAATCACGGTAAGAAAGAGGAGCTTGCCGAGGAATTAGCAGATTGCTGTATCCGCATATTTGATTATTGCGGCTCGCGTAAGATTGACCTGGAAAAAGCCCTAGCTAAGAAAATAGCTTATAATAAAACCCGGCCTTTCCGGCATGGGAAGAAATTCTAAAAATAAAGAGGAGGAGTTATGCCATACGATAGCAATTTAGACGCGCAGATATTTACCCGTTTTTGGGAGAATGATAACGGCAAGATTGTGGTCAGTGTTTATTCATATAATAATGGCCCGCGTAAGATACAAATTATAAGAGAGGTTAAGGATAGAAATGGCGAATACGCCTTTGCCAAGTTAGGCAGGTTGACTAAAGAGGAAGCAGAAGGCGTCTTACCTTTAATTCAGGAAGCCCTGAAGAATATGCAATAAATAATTCAAATTATGGCTCAGCTAAAGAAACGGGATAATTGGGGATCGCGCCTGGGGATTATTATGGCAGTAGCCGGTTCCGCCATTGGTTTGGGTAATTTTCTGCGTTTCCCGGCCAAGGCCGCCTCAAACGGCGGCGGAGCTTTTATGATCCCGTATTTTATTTCCCTGTTTCTTTTAGGGGTTCCTCTTATGTGGATTGAGTGGACCCTTGGCCGTTACGGCGGTGGTTTTGGGCACGGTACAGCGCCCGGAATATTCCATAGTATTTGGCAGAAGAACCGTTTCATTAAATATTTCGGCGTAATCGGGATATTCGGCCCCCTGGTAATTTTTATCTATTATCTGTTTATTGAATCCTGGACACTGGCTTATAGTTTCTTTGCCCTGACCGGAAAATACACAGCGATTATGGATCAGAATTCCCTGCGTAGTTTCCTGTCCGGTTTCCAGGGGTTAGAGCGAAATCAGTATTTTAGCGGGATAGAAACAGCTTATGCTTTCTTCCTGGTTACTTTCTTACTGAATATCTGGGTAATTTATTACGGGATAAAAGGCGGGATAGAGAAGCTTTGTAAACTGGCAATTCCGCTTTTGTTTATTTTTAGTTTAATACTTATCATCAGAGTTATAACCTTGGGTGTCCCGGATTTAAGTAAGCCTGATTGGAATATTTTTGCGGGTTTTGGTTTCTTGTGGAATCCGGATTTTTCCGCGCTTAAGTCCGCTAAGGTTTGGCTGGAGGCGGCAGGCCAGATATTTTTTACCTTAAGCGTGGGCATTGGCGTGATTCTTACTTACGCAAGCTATCTGAAGAAGGCTGATGATGTCGTGCTCAGCGGGCTTACCGCAGCTACTACTAATGAAATTGCCGAGGTTATATTCGGAGCCAGCATAATTATTCCCGCGGCATTCGTATTCTTCGGCCCGGTAGATATTAAATCTATTGCCCAGTCAGGGGTATTTAACTTGAGTTTTGTAACTATGCCCTTAGTTTTAAACAAACTCCCCTTTTCTGCATTATTCGGCTTCCTCTGGTTTTTTTTGTTATTTACGGCAGGGATTACTTCTTCAGTTTCCCTGGCCCAGCCGGCAGTGGCATTTTTGGAGGATGAATTTAATATTAACCGTAAGCGGGCGGTTACTATATTTGGCATAGTTTCATTTGTATTATGCCAGCCGGCAATATTTTTTCTTGGCCGGGGAGTAGTTAATGAGCTGGATTTCTGGGGAGGGACATTTTTCCTGGTAGTTTTCGCCACAATTGAAACCGTGCTTTTTGTCTGGATTTTTGGTATGGATAGGGCTTGGGATGAAATACATAAGGGGGCAGAGATGTCTGTGCCCAGGGTATATAAGTTTATTATTAAGTATATTACGCCTTTATTTTTATTTATTATCCTGGGGATGTGGTTTATTCAGGAATGGCTGCCTATAATTATGATGAAGAACGTCTCTGGTATAGATAAGCCGTTTATTTTCGGCACACGCTTAGTTTTATTGTTTATATTTTTAACCTTGATAGTTTTAGTAAAGATTGCCTGGCGCAGAAAAAGGCTGGACGGGGGAATAAAAGCATGAAATTCAGCGGGTGGGTATTCTTAATTTTCTCATGGGGTTTAATTATCGGCATGTTTATTTTCTGTCTTTTGAAGGTTTTCTCAAAAAAGGAGAAAAAATGAAGAAGATTTTATCTATTCTACTTATTTTATTCATCCTGCCGGTTTTTTGCGGTTGCGCGCCTTTGATTATCGGCGCAGCTGCCGGAGGCCTGGGGGCTTATGCTATAAGCAAAGATACGGTACAGGGGGATAGTGATAAAAACTTTGATTTGCTTTGGGAGTCAGCGTTAAATGTTTCTAAGCAATACGGCATCATTCAGCAGGAAAATATTTCTACGGGTTATATTGAATTAACTGCCGATTCAAGCAAGGTTTGGATACGTTTCATACGCTTAACCCGGGCTACTACCCGAATCAGGATATCCGCCGGAAGTTCCATTTTCCCAATATGGACCTGGCCCAGGACTTATTTGTAAAGATTATCAGCGGGGTAAGATAGTGTGCTTAATTCCTGTTCGCTAACGCTCACAGGACTGCGCTAAATAAAAACTATAAGGTGCTTGATTTCTCTTTTCTTTTTGAGAAATTTGTGTACAATATATAAAAATAGTTAATTCCAGCCGAGATAGCTCAGTGGTAGAGCGCGGCCCTGAAAAGGCCGGCGTGGGGGGTCCGATTCCCTCTCTCGGCATTTTAATAAAAAAAGGACGGATCTAGTTGATCCGTCCTTTTTTCTTCTATACGTAAACTTATATCTTTTTTACGTTAGTTGCCTGGTCACCTTTAGGGCCTTGAGTGACTTCAAACTCAACTTCATCACCCTCTGCCAAGGATTTATAGCCTTCTCCTGTGATAGCGCTGAAATGTACGAACACATCCTTGCCATCTTCAGAAGTAACAAAGCCGTAACCTTTTTGGTTGGAAAACCACTTTACTTTACCTTTTGCCATTTCTAATTCTCACCTCCTCTACGAATAAAAAAAATCCGCAAAGCATGGTTTGTTATTTGCTGCTGCTTTGCGGTTTGTACTTGTTGCTAAACAATTTCTTTACTTCTCCTCTAAACTTAACTTACAAACTAAATATACCATGAATTACCTATTTGTCAACATTTTTTATGTTTTCCTGGTTCAAGCCCTGCCTCAGAGGGAGGGTAAGGATCCATAAAGTTTAAGCGGGCAATTGACTATTATCCAGGAATTGGTATAATGTGGGGCAAATTGCCGATGTAGCTCAGTTGGTAGAGCAGGACTTTCGTAAAGTCAAGGTCGGTGGTTCGATTCCACTCATCGGCTTAATTTAGAACACTATGGCTAGATTCCGAGAAGTTTTAAGAAATCGTAATTTCTTCCTCTTATGGCTGGGCCAGATCATTTCACAGCTAGGGGACAGGCTTGGCCAGATGGCCTTGATTGCCTTTGTTTACCTGCGCGCCCCAGGTTCTACCTTGCAGATTGCCAAGATACTTTCTTTTACCATAATCCCGGTCTTTATTATCGGCCCGCTTGCCGGTGTTTATGTAGACCGCTGGGACAGGCGCAGGACAATGTTTGCCTGCGATTTCTTGCGCAGTTTGTTAGTCCTGGCTATACCCTTGTTTCTATTCTATGCGAAAAGTTTAGCCCCGGTTTACCTGATTATCTTCATCGCTTTCTCTATCGGCAGGTTTTTTGTCCCTGCCAAACTTTCGATTATCCCCGATTTAGTTGATAAAAAGGACCTGCTTATAGCAAATTCCCTGGTGAATACAACCGGGATGATTGCCGCGACCTTAGGGTTCGGGATTAGCGGGGTGCTTGTAGAGTGGTTAGGCGCCAAAAGCGGTTTTTATCTTAATTCTTTGACATTTCTAGTCTCAGGGACGCTTATTTTCTTGATCTCCAAAAGGTTTGTGGTGGAAATGGATTTTAGGAAGGTAGGGCAGGAGATTATGGAAGTAATCGGGAAATCAGTATTCCAGGAGATTAAGGAGGGGGTATTTTACTTTATCCGTAAGAAAGATATCCGCTTTACCGCCGCGATTATCTTTGCGCTTTGGTCGGCATTAGGCGCGGTTTATGTGGTAATCATTGTTTTTGTACAGAATACCCTGCACTCCACAACTAAAGACCTGGGGTTACTGGTGATGTTTTTAGGCATTGGTTTATTCCTGGGTTCTTTGGTTTACGGCAGGTTTGGCCAGCGTATCTCGCATTATAAGGTAATTTTTACTTCTTTGGTCTTAAGCGGAATAATGCTGGACATCTTTGCCCTGGGAATATATAATTATCCCAATTTTGCCATGGCCGCGTTGTTGGCACTGTGTTTGGGTTTGACTATCGCTCCCATCATGATTGCCTCCAATACCATTATTCATAGCGTCAGCGATAATGAAATGCTGGGCAAGATTTTTAGTTCATTTGAGATAGTTATGCATCTGGGTTTTCTGGTTTTTATATTTATCAGCAGTATATTAGCGGAAAGATTTTCTCATTTATTGATTCTAGTCATCGTGGGCGCTTTATTAAGCCTGCTTGGGTTAGTAAATTTATTTTTTAACCGAAAGGCGGCATGGTTAAGTTAGCGGAAAATAAGCACTATTCGGAAAATAAGCCTACCTGTAGCATGCCTCTGCCAAAGAAGGTTTGTATTTCCTTGATTCAGCATTTGGGTAAGATTTGCGTGCCGGAAGTAAAGGTCGGGGATATGGTTTCTTGCGGGCAGAGAATTGCCTCTTTGCCAGCCGGGGTATATTCGCCGATCCATGCTTCAATCTCCGGTACGGTATCGGCTATCCAAGATTGCCCACATCCGGTCATCGGCCGGGCCAAGGCGGTAATCATTCAGGGCGATGGTAAAGAAGATATGGATTTCTCCAAATCCATCCGTAGCCAGTCCTCCAGTCTTACAGCGCAGGAATTGAGGAATATTGTTCTGGAGGCAGGGATCGTCGGGATGGGCGGGGCGAGTTTTCCTACTCATATCAAGCTTAATCCTCCTAAGCCGGTGAATACTTTGATTATTAACGGCGCCGAATGCGAACCGTATTTGACTGCGGATAGCCGCCTGATGGTTGAGAAAACAACGGAAATTGTTCAAGGGATCAGGTTAATTGTTTCCTGCCTTGGTATAAAAGATGTTTATATCGGGATAGAGGATAATAAGCCGGAGGCGATCAAGGCTTTCTCAGCCTTTGATGATATTAAGGTAAAAGTACTGAAATCGGATTACCCGCAGGGAGGGGAGAAACAGTTGATTCGCAACATTTTAGGTAAGGAGCTTCCCCGCGGGAAATACCCTTTTGATATTGGAGCTCTCGTCCAGAATGTAAGTACCATGTTTGCGATTTATGAAGCAGTATATAAGGGCAAACCGTTGATTGAGAGGATTGTTACTATTACCGGTTCTTGTATCAAAGAGCCGGTTAATCTTTTGGTGCGTATCGGCACGCCGATTAAAGATCTTATTGAATTCTGCGGTTTGAATGAGGAACCAGCTAAGATTATTATCGGTGGCCCGATGATGGGGATTGCCCAGTATACGGATGAGGTGCCGCTTATAAAATCCAGCAACGGCTTGTTGCTGATGAATAAGAAAGAGGCGCAGGGATTAGAAGAACAGCCCTGTATACGCTGCGCCGCTTGTGTACGCGGATGCCCTGTAGGGCTTATGCCTTGCCAGATTAATCTGGCTTCAGAAAGGTCTCTCTGGGAATTAACTAAAGAATATGGAGCCAGCGATTGCATTGAATGCGGCATATGTAATTATGTTTGCCCGGCAAACCGCAGGTTGTTGCAGACGATTAAAAGGGCAAAACTGGAGGGGGTAAAGTAAAATGAAGGAAATCGCCCGTTACGGTTTTATCCTGGCCTTCATTTGCATAATCGCCGCGGGGTTATTATCGGGGGTTAACGCGCTTACCCGTTCTAAGATTATTGCCCAGGCTCAGGCGGAGGAGCAGTCAGGGCTTAAAGAAGTTATGCCTGGAGCCGCAAAGTTCGCAGAGGTAAAGTCAGGCCAGGATATATTGTATTATAAGGCGTTTGATAGCCAGGATATCCTGATTGGTTTTGTTTTTAAGGCCAGCGGTAAGGGGTATTCCAGCGTAATTGAGACTTTAGCCGGCATTTTTCCTGACGGCAAGATCAGCGCTATAAAGGTAATATCTTTAAATGAAACTCCGGGTTTAGGTATGCGGATAACCGAAAACAACTTTACCAGCCAGTTCAATAACCAGGATGCTTTAAGTTTATCGGCAGTTCAGGCAATCAGCGGGGCGACAATTTCCAGCCGGGCGGTAATAGATTCAGTAGAGAAAAAAGCGCAAGGATTACAGGAATTAATTAAAAATGAGAAATAGCCTTATAGTTTCCGGTTCTCCGCATATCCATAAACAGGAATCCGTTTCCCGGATTATGTGGACAGTTGTGTTGAGCACTATTCCGGCTGGAATCGCCGGTGTAATTATATTCGGTTTAGACGCGCTTTGGGTTACTTTAGTTGCGGTTATTGCCGCGGTCTTAACTGAAACAGTATTTGAGATATGGACTAAAAAGAAGATTACGGTTATGGATGGTTCAGCGGTAATCACCGGGATATTACTGGCCTATAACCTTCCTTCCAATGTGCCTTTGTGGCTGCCTATAGTCGGGGCGGTATTTTCCATTTCTATCGGCAAGCAGGTTTTTGGAGGGTTGGGACAGAATATTTTTAATCCCGCATTGGTAGGCAGAGTGTTTCTTATGGCCTCCTGGCCCAAATATATGACTACCTTTGTTAAGCCGCTTAGTTATGACGCGATAACCTCGGCGACCCCCCTGGCTGCGCTTAAAGAAGGTAAAATCCTGGAGCATATTTCTTATCTGGATTTATTCCTGGGTAAACGCGGAGGATGCCTAGGTGAAGTTTGTATATTAGCGTTATTGATCGGTGCGGCGATTTTATTATACAAGGGTTATATCACCTGGCATATCCCGGCAACCTATATTCTTACTACAGCTGTATTTGTTTATATATTCGGGGCCAAACAGTTATTCCAGGGAGATTGGTTGTTTCATATATTAAGCGGCGGCCTGATTTTGGGCGCATTTTTTATGGCAACAGATTATGTGGCTACGCCATTAACCGTCAAGGGGCAAGTTATCTTTGGCATAGGTTGCGGTTTGCTTACGGGGATTATCCGTATTTGGGGCGGTTATCCGGAAGGCGTATCATATGCCATATTAATGATGAACGCGGCAACTCCTTTTATCGATCGTTATACTAAAAACAGGATTTACGGCACAAGATGAAGGGTTTAATTAAAGAATTTACTAAAGGTATAATCAAAGAAAATCCTACTTTTGTTTTGGCCTTGGGATTATGTCCGACCCTGGCAGTTTCTGTATCGGTAGTTAATGCCATCGGGATGGGGGTTGCGGCAACATTCGTACTCTTGGGTTCGAGTGTAATTATCTCTTTGGTCAAGGATTTTATTCCTAATAAAATACGCATACCCTGTTTTATTGTTATCATAGCCACCTTTGTTACCGTAATTGAATTATGCTTAAAGGCTTACAGCCCGGTGCTCAATCGGGCCTTGGGTATCTATGTCCCGTTAATTGTGGTCAACTGTATAGTTTTAGGCCGCGCTGAAGCCTTTGCCTGCAAGAACAATTTCCTAAGTGCGCTTTTTGACGGATTAGGCATGGGGGTGGGTTTTACCTTGGCGCTTATTTTTATCTCGGCGATAAGGGAGATTTTGGGTTCGGGCCAGATATTAGGGCATACCTTGATTAAAGGATTTGAGCCGGTGTTTGTTTTTGGCATGCCTTCAGGGGCACTGTTGGTAATCGGTTTGTTGCTGGGCTTATTTAATCTTATTAAGAACAGGAAGGCATGAACATCCAAGAGTATTTGAGCATATTTATTTCTTCTGTATTCATTTATAATGTTATATTATCGCGTTTCTTAGGGCTATGCCCTTTTGTGGCTATCTCTAAGAATACCAGGCAGGCCTTTGCTATGAGCGCGGCAGTTACTTTTGTTATTACTGCCTCTTCTGTTGTAACCTGGTTGATTTACCGTTTTCTTTTGCTGCCCTTTAACCTGGCCTACCTGCGCACCCTTTCATTTGTTTTGGTAATTGCTGCTCTTGTTCAGTTAATTGAAATGGTGATTAGGAAGACAAGCCCTGCCTTATACCGCGCATTCGGCATTTATCTTACCTTGATTACTACAAATTGCGCCGTATTGGGTGCGGCGGTGTTGAATATTGATATGTTTTTTGTAAACGGCAGAGCAATCTCCGGGAGTTTTTATTATTCGTTGTTTCAGGGTTTTTGTATGGGGTTAGGATATACCTTGGCTATGCTTATAATGTCCGGGATAAGAGAGAGGCTGGAGCTTTGTAATGTCCCCAAACCTTTAAGGGATTTCCCCCTGGCATTTATAATTGCTTCGGTTTTAAGCTTAAGTTTTATGGGTTTCAGCGGATTTAAATTTTAGGAGTAAATCATTTGGAAATATTGATTGCTGTATTAGTCTTGGGTTCTTTAGGCTTTCTCTTCGGGATAGGTTTAGCGGTTGCCTCAAAGAAATTTAATGTTCAGGTTGACCCAAAGCTGGAGCAGCTGCAGCATCTTTTGCCTGGTTCAAACTGCGGGGCCTGCGGTAATCCCGGGTGTTTTGGTTTTGCCGAAAGCCTGCTCAGCGGTAAAAGCGCGGTAAATGGCTGCCGGGTTTGCAGCGACGAGGTGAAGGAGAAAATCGCCGGCATTATGGGTCTAGCCCTTGAGAAGCAAACTAAGAAGATTGCCACTTTGCATTGCAATGGCGGATTAAGGGTAAAGGATAAATATATATATAACGGAATCAGTGATTGCGTTGCGGCAAACCTGGTTTTAGGGGGGCAGAAGGCCTGTGTCTTTGCCTGCTTGGGTTTCGGTACCTGTCAAAAGGCATGCCCATTCGGGGCAATCAGCATGTCGGCAGAAGGTTTGCCGGTGGTAGATAAAGTCAAATGCCGTTCTTGTAATAAATGTGTGTTGGCTTGTCCAAAGAAATTATTCTCGCTGGTATCCGTCTCTTTCAGCGTATATGTTGCCTGTAGTTCGCATGATATGGGCAGGGATGTAAAGGCAGTCTGCCCGGTAGGCTGTATTGCCTGTAAGTTATGCGAAAAGGCCTGTAAGTTTGACGCAATCCATGTAATAGATAATTTAGCGGTAATTGATTATCATAAATGTACTTCTTGTAAAGAGTGCGTTAAGGTTTGCCCTTCCAAAACCATAAGGATACGGGAATGAATTTAGCTATATTTGCATCAGGCAATGGAAGCAATTTCTCGGCGCTTATAAAAGCAATCAAGCAGGGAAAGATAAAAGTCAGCTCGGTAGTCCTGGTTTGCGATAATCCGGGTGCTTTTGTGCTTAAGCGCGCAGAAAAGGCAGGGGTGCGCATTATTTTAGCCAGCCGTAAAGATTTCTCCAGCCGTAAAGATTTTGAGGCAGCGATAATCCAGAGATTAAAATATTATAAGATAGATTTAATTGCCCTGGCCGGTTTTATGCTGATGCTTAGCCCGGATTTTGTTAAAAGATACCGCAACCGCATTTTAAATATCCACCCGTCATTGCTGCCTGCCTTTAAGGGAGCCCACGCAATAAAGGACGCCTTTGAGCATAAGGCGCCTTCAACCGGAGTAACCGTGCATTTTGTTGATGAAAAAATGGATCATGGCCCGGTTATTTTACAGGAGCAGTTAAAAATCCGCAGCAATGATAACCTTGCCTCTCTTGAAAAAAGAATCCATTCCTTAGAGCATAAACTTTATCCTCAGGCTATTAAATTATTTTGTTCCCGGTAAGATCAAGCCAAGAAAGGTTAGGGTGTTAATTTTTATTCTTTCGGCCCGGCGGAGATAGCTGTTTGATTGAGTATAATTTTCGCGCCGGTTGCCAGGTTAGTCATTTCCACAAGGGAAAAGTTTTTAAATGCGTAGGTATTTAAGGTAAGCGAGACGACCCTGGAGACCTCCCGGTCGATATCCGCGTTTTTTTCTACCTCCGGTTTCTGAAATTTCATTCTTATACGGCCCTGAATCTGGCTGGCCAGAAAGTCCTCCAAAGTTATATCCTGATAAACCAGGTGCCTGCCTTCCCTGTCTCCGATAATTTGCGGGGAAATCTCTGTGTCCTGGACAATCCGGTGCTGGTATTCAGTCTGAGATATAAAACCATATGATATTTTCTTTAAATCCAGGCAGTGGAAAACTTGTTTTAATTCAAAGCCATTGGCGATGTCCGCGGTAACAATACAGAAAAAAAGAGGGTTATTTTTAGATTCGCTGTTGTCCATGCTGAAGAGTACCCGGCGGATCACCTGCAATACGTTAAATATCTTTGTATTCACGGATTTGTCTAAAGACATATCCTGCTGTTTTTCGGTTTCCGGGACAGGTTTAATCAAATAGTTGATTCTTAATACCCTTTCGTTAAATTGATTCTTCCTGTCTTCAACCAGAAACCTTTCGGTATATTTCTCCGGTTTCTGGGATTTTGTAATAATATTTTCCAGCGGCATATATACCCAGAAAGTGCGGCCTGTAAGGTTGGTGACAACATCAAGCTGGTATTCTTTTTTGCAGATATCTTTTACTGCTTTGGAGACGTTTTCTTTCAGGAATGTTGGCGTAGTAGAGGAGGTACAGGCGGATAAAAACAGGATTAAAGGGATTAGTTTAAGGCCGGCTCTTGCCAAACTCTTTGAAGATAGCTTCAATTTCATCATAGTTAAGTTCGCCTTTTGCTACCAGTTCCTTTGCTAAACGGTCCATCAAGGATTCTTCTTTTTTAAGCAAGGCGGTTACTTCAATAAGGCAGGTGTTTAATATATCCTGGACATCAGCGTCAAGTTTAGCCTTGACGTCTTCGGAAATCTTGTCCACAATCTCCCAGTTGCCTAAAAACCCGCTTTTGCCCATACCGCAGACCCAGACCATATTGTGGGCATGGTGCATGGCGCTGGAGAAGTCCCCATATACCCCGGAGGTTGTGGCATTATATTTGATTTTTTCCGCAGCGTATGAGCCCAGGCTGATTTTTATCTTGCTGAGCAGTTCATTGGAATCTTCAATAAAGGTATCTTCCCTTTCCGGAATCCAGGTTGCGCCTCCGGTAGGGCCGCGCGGGGTAATCGTTATTTTGAAAACATCTTTAGAAGGGGCAAGCAGGTAGGTGGTAATAGCATGCCCGCTTTCATGATAAGCAGTCTGCCATTTTTCCTTTTCGCTTAGTTTAATCCTGCGTTTTATACCCAGGGCGATTCTTTCCCTCGCCTCGTCAATTTCCTTCATTGAAATCAAGGAATTCTGATTGCGTACAGTAATCAAAGCTGCTTCGCGGACTATATTGGCAATATCCGCCGGGCTCTGGCCTACGGTAATCCGCGCCAGGCGGTCAATCTTAACACTTTGAGCGTCATATTTTACACTCTTCAGGTAATAGGCAAAAAGTTTGCCGCGGTCTTCCAGGTTTGGTTTGTCTACGATTATCTTGCGGTCAAACCTTCCCGGCCTAAGCAGGGCTTGGTCAAGGTATGTTTCAGGCGCGTTAGTGGCGCCGATTAAAATAATATTGTAATCTTTATCTTTTAAACCATCCAATTCAACCAGCAGCTGATTTAAGGTGGTATTGTGTTCTGTTGTCCCTCCAAATCCGCGGTCCATCGAACGCTGGGCTCCTATCGCGTCAATCTCATCAATAAAAATAATGCAGCCGCCTTCCAGTTCTGCTAATTGCTGCGCCTTCTTGAATAAAGAACGCACTCTTCCAGCCCCTACGCCGACAAACATCTCTACGAATTCCGAGCCTGACATAGAAATAAAAGGAAGTTTGGTTTCCGTGGCGATAGCCTTGGCCAGGTAGGTCTTGCCGCATCCCGGAGGCCCGAGCATAAGGATACCTTTTAATATTTTGCCGCCGATACGCTGCAGGCTTACCCGGTCGGTAATTAATTTAACTACTTCCAAAGCTTCTTCTTTGGCTTCATCCATTCCGATAACATCATTCCAGGTAACTCCTATGTCCCCTCCGGCAATAGATTTCTTGCTGGTTTGGGAAAATGACGAGGCCCCGCGTTTAAAATAAAGCCAATACATCAGGTATGTGTATACAAAACCGAAGATAAGGGCCATAATAATCTGCAG
>Ga0172371_10000410_pt1 | contig 65734 bp, 51 predicted proteins | sample Lak12m_FD_114543 | JGI IMG/M metagenome (GOLD analysis project Ga0172371, IMG submission 114543) | Freshwater microbial communities from Kabuno Bay, South-Kivu, Congo - kab_022012_12m | ecosystem: Environmental > Aquatic > Freshwater > Lake | place: Democratic Republic of the Congo: South-Kivu... | reverse complement strand
TTTGATCGCTTCAATAGCCACTTTGGCCTTGAATTCAGCACTAAATGTTCTTCTTGATCTTTTCATGGTTCAGAAATTTTAAAGTTAACAAATTTCTGTCCAGTTTTATTAGACCATCACACTGCCGGTTGGTTTAATGGAGTGCCACACGAGGGGCAGAATTTAACGCCTTCGCGGACTTCAGCTCCGCAATTGGTACAGAATTTCATAGTTGGTCTATTTTGAGGTTAATTGAATGCATATCCGATAGCGTTCATCGACCAGTAGTGGGAAAGTTAAAACATGGGAGTGCTGTTAGCCGGATAACAAAAATACCGAATCAGCCTTAGGTTGGCAAGGGATGAATGTTATTTAAAATGAATCTATATAATTTTCGGCAAAACTCTTAAAATCAATTTGCAAGCGCGAAGCTGGTTACTGCCATTCAATTTCGCCGCTGCCATAGCAAATTTCACTTGCAGCATCGTATACAACCCCAAACTGACCTGCCGCCACTCCTGATACAGGCTGTTCACTTTCTATCAGATAGATGTTATTTTTAATGCTGAGTTTTCCCCGGTTGAAATCGGGCGTATGACGGATTTTAAAGGTGATATCCACCGGATTACCCTGTTGATGCCATGGGTTGCCCGATATAAAATTAAACCCGTTGAGCTGAATAGTATCGCGGTATTGTGTGAGCGGATCATAGCCATTCGAAACATAAACGATGTTTTCGTTAATATCTTTTTTAACCACAAACCATGGCCCCTGGCTAAGGCCCAATCCCTTGCGCTGGCCTATGGTATGAAACCAGTATCCGTTATGGGTTCCGAGAATTTTACCGGTTTCGAGTTCCACAATTTTACCCTTTTTTTCGCCCACATAGCGGCGGATAAAATCGTTGTAATTTACTTTTCCCAGAAAGCATATGCCCTGGCTGTCTTTGCGGTGGGCGCTGGGCAGGCGGGCTTCGCTGGCAATGTGGCGAACATCAGCTTTGTGCAGGTGGCCAATAGGGAAATCAATCTTTTGCAGTTGCTCCGGGGTAATCTGGGCCAGGAAATCGGTTTGGTCTTTAAATTTATCGCGGGCTGTGGTCAGGTATTTTACTCCGTCAATTATACGTGTCGAAGCATAATGCCCTGTGGTAATCCTGTCGAAATCACTCCCGTATTTATCGTTAAATGCTCCGAATTTTATGAGTCGGTTGCACATCACATCGGGGTTGGGTGTAAGCCCTTTTTTAACAGCATCCAGCGTATAAGCTACCACGGTGTCCCAGTATTCCTCCTGCAGGGTAACCACTTCCATCCTGAGCCCGTATTTTTTCGAGAGCCAGGTGGTAATCTCAATATCCTCTTCCGAAGGGCAGTCCAAAAAGCCTTCCTTGTCTTTCATCCCGATAAGGATATAAAAGATCACAGGTTCATGGCCCTGCTCTTTCAGCAGGTGCAGCATCACGGAGCTGTCAACTCCGCCGGATACGAGGGCGGCGATCATTCAAGTAAAAAGTCTAAAGTAAAAAGTAAACAAAAGTAAAAAGTTTAAAGCCAGCCTGCGCTGACGGCAGTAGACAGGCTCAAAGTCATTGCCTGATACAATCGGTCAGGAAAGCCGCAGAAACCGTTAACTGCAGTCAGGTTAGCCTTAAATGCGGGCAACGGAAATTGCTGCAAAATTACATTTTTCTAGTTTATTGTAACGTAAACGCCTGGAACGAGTTATGCGTTTACCATGACTTCTGTGGTAGATGGCAATTTCAACAATATCTAAAATGTAGCTGGATAAAGGAGAAAAGGTAATTTTGATTTTGTTAATTCATTTTAACTTGATAAATTTACATGGTTAAAAGTGAATAGCTACATATACTATTACAACTATCATCACAGGAATCCTTTTTTTCAGGGCTTTAATTCAAATATATAAGTTTCAGCAGAACTCCGTTTGGTATTATTCTTTAAAATTCTCAGGTAACAGACATCCGCAAAGGCTCAGGCAATCTTTTATCGTTTTCGGGTTTAATTCAACCCTTTTCCGCCTACGTTCCATATTGTTTAACAGGTTAAAACTTATCATCATGAGATATATCATTCTTTTTGTATTCATGGCATTTTCTTCCTGCTCCATGGGGCAGGAAATCGTAAACAAGATGCTGAGCCTGAAGCTGGCACAACCCACGGATTATGAGCATCAGATTTTTGATTACAATGGTGATCAGAAGGTTGATCTACTGGTATTTGCAAAAAGCCGTGATTCGATTGATTTTTACAGAAATGAAGGTGCTGAAATGATCTATGATTTCGGCATACAGGTTCACTCGTTTTCAAATTCCTTTTATCATACCTGTTACGGGAATGAAATTCATTTTTACTATCAGGATGCTGATAAGGACGGGAACAATGATCTCTTGGTTTATTCTGCAAATCATTGGGACTGTGGCAATAACAGTGTAAGGATTTACTGGGGCAATGCCCTGACCTGGTTCAGAAGTGATGATTTCCTGGAGATGCCGGTAAACGCCCCGTATTGTGTCGGATCCATTTTTGTGGATTTTGACAACGATGGCCAGACGGATGTTTTTATCCGAAGTGCCAGTGGTATGAATACCATGTTACGTAATGAAGGCAACAGGGTATTTAGCCAGGTTCCAACATTTTCAACAGGCCGTGATATCAATATGTTCCTGAGTGATATTGACGGGGATGGTTTTAAAGACCTGGTCTATGGAAAGAATGGCTGGGCCGATGGACAGTGGGGGTTCAGGTTTAACAAAGGGATAGGAAATGGTGATTTTGATCCTTCAACACAGGTTTACTTCCAGGATGAGCGGGTAAATGACTGGAACATAGTTTCAATCTCATTGAACCCGGTTGAAGATGATGTACTTGATTTTGCCTTCTTAGCCAGCAACGATGGGACCAACCAGCACAGGTTGTATAAAGCTTTCTGGGATGATGATACCGATGCATTCAGGTTTTCCACGTATGAAATCGATAATGAGGGTGTGGAAACAGAACTTATCTCACCGGTTGATTACAACGGAGATGGCAATACCGATCTGGTATACCGCTACAGGCAGGGACAGGAACCACCTTTCCGGTACACCGGATGTGTTCTACTGAATGATGGTTATGGGAATTTCTACAAGACAGATACGATCATTAAAAATTCATTGTACAAACCGTATTTTTTCAGGCCGGATCCCGATCATCGCTTTTACATGGGGTTACTCCGTGATAAGGGAACCAGCAATTATTGGGAGATAGACTCATTGTATGTTGTCAGAATTGATAAGTTTTATTCAATCAGCGATTCTGTTTCTGTTTCTGATAACCAGATTGCCTTTACAGAGAAAGCCCTGGTTAAGATAGAAAACCACCAGGAACTCAAAGTACTCGATAAAATAAAATCGATGGAATTTAATCTTCGTTATGACGCGGAGATTGCAGAATTTGAGGAATACAACCTTCAAGGTTCGATAGCAGGTGAAGCAGCATTGGTTGAAATTAACCAAACGCAGCCGGGTTATCTGAATGTCAGGTGTACTACCCAGGAACCGGTCAGTGGAAAGGGTGTGTTGATTAACCTGGGATTTAACTCGCTGAAACCAGGCTATTGCCAACTGCTGATATCTGATTTTCGTTACAATCAGGATACAATACATAGCCTGAAAGACGGCAGTATTACAATTGATTTTCAGGCAATTCAGGCAATGATTACCATTGGTGATACCATCACAGATCCTGGAGAATCAGTTGTTATGCCGGTAGTATCGCAATGGTCCCTTGCAGAGGATGAACGCTTACAGTCGATCAGTTTCAACCTTGTATATGATCCGCAAATAGTTACCTACAACACTTCCGGAGTTGAGGGAACCATTGCCGGAAGCGCACAAATTTTGATTACTGAACCTGACCCGGGATTGCTCAATGTTGTTTTGAATTCTGACGTTCCAATAACAGGTTCGGGACCGTTGCTGAATCTCAACTTTCTGGCCAATGAAAAGGGAATCAGCCCGCTGGTTTTATCAGATGTGGTTTTCAATTTCGACACCATCCGCAACATTGACAACGGAAGTATTGAAGTAGTAAACCGTGTTGTATCCCTGAGTATTCCCTCTTCGTTTACACCCAACAACGATGGCTGGAATGATTATTTTGAGTTTGTCGCAGAAGGAATCATCGCTTATACAGTCTGGATCAGGGATTCCTGGGGTCGGGAGGTTTTTTCCTACGATATGTCAACGGCAAAGTGGGGAGGAGAAATCAATTCCGGCGAAGATGCTCCGGCAGGAGCCTACTATTATAATGTAATAGCCAAAGATTACAACGGAACAGAGCTTCAACGCAGCGGCGTGGTTTACCTTATCCGCGACCTGATTGATTTATCACCCAACCCGGCGAAAGATAAGCTGGTGATCAGAATGAACGGACGCCTTCCGGGTGAGCGGAATGTGCGCATTGTTTCTGCAAACGGAGTGCTGGTATTGAATCAGTTGTTACCAGATCTGAATGAATTGCAGCTGGATATCTCACGATTAAAAAGTGGGTTATATAAGATTATAATCAGCAATGAATCAGAAAATCAGACTGCGACATTTATTAAGTATTAACTTGTTTGTAAAAAACAGTATGAGAAAACTACTATTATTATTGATCCTTCTGGGGAAAATTTTTTCAGAGCTATATGCTCAGTCAGAATACTCACAACATGAAATATTGACTAACGGCCTCAATGTACCCGCTCAGATATTGTTTAATTCAGATGGGATATTGTTTGTTGCGAATCATACCTATGCAAGTTACCCCGGGGAGTATTCAAATACCATTGCGCGGATTGATGAATACGGCAATAAATCTGTTTTTGTAAGTGGTTATATGTGGCCTTCAGGGCTGGCTATTGATAAGGAAGACAATCTCTTTTTTACCCAGAACAATGCAGGTTCGGTTGTTTATAAAGTTTTGCCTGATGCTCAGATTGAGCCTTTTGTCGCATTACCACATCAGCCTGGCCCAATTACCTTGTTTGATAATGGGAATCCGGAAGCATTTGCCCTTTATACAATTTCGCACTGGGGTACCCAGGGTATTTATTTAACAGATTATAATGGTGTATCAACGCTGGTTGATGCGGGAGCATACGGATCCTGCGAATTGTCGGGGAACGGGGAGTTTTTATATCTGACTATTCTTAACAGTAACCTAATGTTGCGTTACAATACCCTGGAGGGAACTCTTGAAAACTGGAATTCTTCACTGAAGGCATATGATATCTGGGCAAGTACCATCGGGCCTGATGAATATCCATATTTTATTGCCCGTTCAATTACCGATACACTCAATAAAGCTGTTTATAGGATCAATGGATATAATGATGTGACCGAAGTTCTTAACAAGATGCCCTTAACTTCAGATTTTGGCGATCTGGCATTTAAAAAAAGAGGTAATATATACGATCTGTACCTGACAGAAGTGGTTAACCATGACAGGATGAACCCTGAAGCCAACAGGGTAATTGTTGTTCGTGATGTGTTTAAATTTGAGCGCTTGCCTGGTGCTGCAGGTCCAGTTTCGGGTCCTGACAGGGTCTGCCAGGGTGAAACAGAAGTATGGTTTTCAGTTGATCCGGTAACCAATGCAACCGGTTATACCTGGAATCTTCCTCCGGGATTTGCCATCACTGAAGGTGAAAACACAAACAGTATCAGGGTATCAGTATCTGATACAGCGGTTTCCGGAATGGTTACAGTTTTCGGAACAAACACCGATGGAGTCGGTCCTGCTTCGCCTTCTCTTTCCATCACCGTTCACCCCCTCCCCGCCGACCTTGGTGAACCCATCACTCAGTATATTGATTTAGAAACCGGACTGGTGGCCTCATACCCTTTCAATGGAAATTCAGAGGATGAAACAGGCAATGGAAACAATGGATCAGTTATCGGAAATGTAGAACTCACATCAGACAGATATGGAAATGCCAACAGCGCCTATGAGTTTCCTGGCTTAGCATTTAATTATATCAGTGTGCCGCACAGCTCCTATCTGGAGCTTAATACTTTTACAATTTCTGCCTGGATTTTTACAGAAACTGATTATGGTTATGGACAGGTTGTTCAGAAAAACAGGGATATTGTCAGTGGCCACTATGGCCTTTATACCAGCCAGTTTGGTGGTACTGTTTCTTACGGTGTTGGGGTTGGGATAGGGGTGTCTGTTGATCCTGCAATCGGAGAATGGCATATGGTCACCGGAACATTGTTCGGAAATTTTGCAGCTTTCTATACAGATGGTCAATTGTTGGCTGATACAATAGCACCAAACAGCTACCAATATTCTGGAACTGACCCTATGGCCATTGGTATGCATTATTATGAAGGTGTTCCGGATTATTGGACTTATCCTTACAGAGGGAAAATTGATGATATCCTTATTTACAATCGTGTATTATCCCCCGAAGAAATCCAATGCCTCTACACTGGCGACTGTCAGCAACTGGTTTTGTCTGCCACCCAGGGCGAAACCACCCTCTGCCGGGGCGGAACCTCTTCCATTACCCTGTTTAACGCACAGGCAGGGGTTTCTTACCAGGTAAAGGACAACAATCAGGATGTCGGGCTGCCTCAGACAGGCAATGCCGATACCCTGATGTTTAACCTGCCGGATATTTTCGCAAACAAGGCATTTACCATCCTCGCCACCGATACCGCTACAGGGTGCTCACGTGTGCTCGATTCGGTTTTCAGGGTGAATGTGGTTCCTGTTGAAGCTGAGATTGAAGCCAGCCTCTCTTCAACCTTTGCACCGGCCATGGCCAGCCTCAGCTCCGTTTCACAGGCAGCTGACTCCTGGACCTGGCTGGTTAATGGGGAGGTTGTTTCAGCCACTGAACAAACGCAGCTGGAACTTACCCAACCGGGTGAATACGAAATCGTGCTGCAGGTGGTTAGCAGTCAGCCATGGCAATGCACCGATGCCGATACAACGCTCCTCTCTCTTCAGGAACAGGTCATCGTTCTGTTTGAATTTCCCCCGGCCTTCTCGCCCAACGGGGATGGATACAACGATGTTTTTGTTCCCGCTGCAGAAGGAGTGGATGCCTATTCTGTAGTGGTGAAGGATACCTGGGGAAGGACTATGGCAGAATTTGACCGGAGCAGTTCCGGCTGGAGCGGCAATACCACCGGCGGCGCCGAAGCCCCGGCCGGAGCCTATTATTACCAGGCCAATGCCACGGATTACAACGGAATCAGCCTTGACCGCAGCGGCGTGGTTTACCTTATCCGCGACCTGATTGACCTTACGCCCAATCCGGTGGCCGACAAATTGGTTGTCAGCATGAACGGGCGGCTGGCTGGCCGAAAACACCTCCGTATCCTGCAGGTTTCCGGGAAAGAAATTTATTCAACGGATTTTGAGGGTGAAAGCCTCACCCTGGATACATCATGGCTTGATAAAGCAATGTATATCATGCAGATAAGTAACGATACCAATGTAGTGAATGTAAAATTTGTCAAAGAATAGCCTATGAAAATCAAGCCTGTTACTCCCCTGTTAATCCTGTTGCTGCTGTGTGTTGGTTTCGCGGCAGTCGGGCAGAACAAATATACCCGTCAGGGGGATGAAGCCTTTAGCCATCACCAGTATCTATCAGCCATTTCATTGTACAAAAAGGCACTGGGGGAAACCAAAAACCCGGCAGACCGTGAAAGGATCAGCTACAAACTCGCCGAGTCGTATATGAAGACCTCCGACTGGAAGAACGCCGTTCAGCACTTGAAAAAGCTCGACAAATCGCTCTATTTTGCCAACAACCCTTCAGGTAATCTTCTTTATGCCAATGCGTTGCAATATTCAGGCAATGATTCGGCTGCCCTCAGAATTTACAACCGCTACCTGGCCCTGAAACCGGGCGATAGTGTGGTTGTAAAGAGAAGGGCCCTGCTTTCGGGGAAGGTTGTTGCTGCAAAAGCTACCAACTACAGGGTGGTAAATGAAACTTCGGTCAACAGCTCAAAGGATGAATTCTCCCCGATTGTCGCCTTTGCTGATGGAACCGGGATAATTTTTACCTCCAACCGTAAGGGCGTTACCGGCAAGGGAATTGACCAATGGACCGCCTCACCCTTTTCCGATTTGTTTGTTGCCAGGGCAAAACCAGGAGGAGGGTTTATGGTGCCCGAACTGATTGATAAACTGAAGAAGATCAACACGGAAGCACACGAAGGAACACCCTTTTACAACCACGATTTCACGCAGCTTTACTGCACGCGTTGCGAGCAGAAACCGGAGCGGAAATCAGGATCGTTGTGGTGCTACATCATCGGTGCCGAAAAGATCGGAGAGGAGTGGGGCGACCCACAGCTGGTGTATGCAGATCCTGAGGGGAATACAGGTCATCCGGCCATGACGTCTGACGGATTAACCCTGGTTTTTTCTGCCTCCAACGCCAACGGGGCAGGAGGAAAGGATCTGTGGGTTACAACCAGGGAAGCAATCAACAAGCCCTTCGGACCCGCAGCGAATGCCGGTTCACGCATCAACAGCGCCGGCGATGAGATGTTCCCTTATTTCCGCAACGACTCGGTTCTGTATTTTGCTTCCAGCGGGCATGCCGGATTTGGTGGTCTTGATGTTTTCGTCACGCGCAGGCTCAGCAACGGGCAGTGGAGTGTCCCTGAAAACCTGGGGAGTCCGGTGAACTCCGGTGCCGACGATTTTGCCCTGGTCTTTAAACCCGGGCTGGAGGAAGGATATTTCTCCTCGAACCGCTCCGGAGGTAAGGGAGGGGATGATATCTACAGCTTTAAGGCGGAAGAACAGCAGATACTGCTGAGTGGAATGGTAACCGATGCACTCACAGGTGCAGGAATTGAGAGTGCCACCGTTTCCCTTTCAGCATCCGGTGATACTTACGAAGTTCTTACCGATAACAAGGGGAATTACCATTTCCCGGAAGGACGTCCGGCTTTCGGAGTTCCGTACACCCTGTCAGCATCGAAACAGGAATTCCTCTCCCAAACCCAGGCACTGCTGGTTGGCGCCGGGAGCAACCCCGTGGTGGAGCGCTCCTTTGCATTGAGCCCTGTTCCGGTAAAGGCGGTGGTGTTGCCCGAAATCCTGTACGATCTCGACAGCTATGCCCTGCTCCCGAGGTATCAGGATTCGCTGGCTCCACTGGTGAAGCTATTGAAAGAAAATCCCCGGATCCGCATAGAGCTGAGCTCGCACACCGATTCGAGGGCCGACGATCGCTACAACGATGAGTTGTCGCAGAAACGGGCCCAGGCTGTGGTTGATTACCTCATCATTTGCGGTATTGATGCTGCCCGTCTGAAGGCGAAGGGCTATGGCGAGCGCAGCCCCAGACTGATCGAAAACACCCTTAGCAAGGGTGACCTGAGCATCCCGGCCGGCACCCGGCTGGATGAGAACTATATCTCTGCCCTTCCGGATGATCGTTTGAAAGAGATCGCCCATCAGCTCAACCGGAGAACTGAATTTATCATTTTGTCGGATCAATAAAAAGGTATTCCTATGTTCAGCGTCAGAACTTTTAAAACCCGTGGCATAAATATCCATACCAGATTATCCATCCTGTGCAGTGTCCTGGCACTGATGTTTCAGTTATTTCCCGCGCAGCAGGCGACAGCGCAGCAATACGACCAGTACTCGCTTTCCATGTTCGCCCCGTTTATCTTTAACCCGGCTTCATCCGGAGTTGAGGAGGCGCTGATGTTGCAGGCCGGCTGGCGGAGTCAATGGATGGGCTATACGGATCAGGCAGGAAAAGCAGTGAATCCGGTGAGTTATTTTGTTGCTGCTTCAGCTCCCATCTACCCCATCAGCAGTGGGCTTGGCGTTGTTTTCAGCCGTCAGGAACTTGCCTATCAGCAACGAACCGATTTCAGGCTGGATTACGCCTACAGCATTGCCCTCAATGAGGAAAGCCTGCTGTCATTGGGTATTTCAGGGAAGGTCAGCCAGCTGAGCCTCAACATCGACAACCTGAGCCCGACCGATCCGGCCGATCCGTTGATCAAGGAAACGGGTACTCAGAAGGATATGGTCCCCGAAATCGGTACCGGAGTTTTTTACCATTCGGCGAAAACAGACGCCGGCCTCTCGGTGATGAACCTGGTGGGGTCAGAATTTGAAACCGGCAACATCCTGCTTCAGGACCAGATGACCTTTACCATTTACGCCCGGCACCGGATACGGGTGATGGATGAACGTTTCAGGAAAGTCGACCTGGCACCCTCACTGTTGATGAAAACCTCCATGAAAAGCACGCAGCTTGACCTGAACCTGCTCGCTTACATGAACGACCGTTTCTGGGGCGGGGCCGGATACCGACTGCAGGATGGGGTTATCCTGATGGCCGGGGCCGGGATTGGCAATCTGGATGTTGGCCTTGCCTATGATGTTACCACCAGCCAGACAAAAGAGGTAACCGGAAAAGGGAGCCTGGAGATTCAGTTGCGGTATGGATTCCCGGTTTATCCGCCGGTGCCGCAGTCAAGTGGGTTTAATACCAGACACCTCTGAAAGCTTAAATATCCTGCACCCTTGTAAGGGAAGGGACGAGGGACGCTGAAAAGGGACAAGGGACGACGAGGGACGAGGGACGCTGGGGAATGGACAAGGATCGGCCAAAAAACTTTATGGCAAACCGGTGGGGTAAAGCCGGGGGTGTATTTGTACAAGCTGCAAGCCAAAGAGGGGAGTGCAAGCGGGAAATCGTTGATTGCCCCGTTGTAATTTGCAGAGTCACCCGGCCACGGCAAGCTCAAAGCAGACAAATCAGGACAAAAAGGCAGAGGCTTGAACCGGGAGCCATGACCCAACGGGGGACTTAGGTCGTTCACACGCTTCAGAAAATAAGATGCGTGCGAACATCAGGAGTATTGCCCTGCACAAGATTTACATCTCTCAGTCCTCCATCTGCACGCTGTTACGGCGGGCAGCCAGCTTGTCTGCTTGACGCAGTCAGGCAGACAGGGCTTGTCTCCTTGTCTCCTTGTCTCCTTGTCACATGCTAAGTGAAGAATGCCCTGCGCTTTGCGCTATATCAGCCCTTTTGCGTATTTCTCACGGATCATCTTCAGCATATCCACCGTCATGGTCTGCAGGTTCCATTGCGGGTTCCAGCCCCATTCCTCCCGGGCGGCGCTGTCGTCCATGCTGTTGGGCCAACCCTCGGCAATGCCCTGTTTCACCGGTTCAATTTCGTAGTTCATTGCGAAATCGGGGATGTGTTTGCGGATTTCGGCTGCAATCATTTCCGGGTCAAAACTCATGGAAGTGACATTGAAAGCATTGCGGTGCTTCAGTTTCGCCGGATCGGCTTCCATCAGGTCGATGGCGGCATTGATGGCATCGGGCATGTACATCATGTCGAGGAACGTTCCCGGCCGCAACGGGCAGGTAAAACTTTTCTGTGTAACAGCATCGTAATAAATCTCCACGGCGTAATCGGTGGTGCCACCGCCAGGCAGGGTCATGTTGCTGATGATGCCCGGGAAACGGACAGAACGGGTATCAACCCCGTATTTTTTATAGTAATAATCACTGAGCAGTTCGCCGGTAACTTTCGAGATGCCGTAAATGGTTTGCGGGCGCATGATGGTGTCCTGGGGGGTGAAGTCGAGGGGTGTACCTCCTCCGAAAGCCCCGATCGAGCTGGGGGTAAACACAGCACATTTCACCTCTTTGGCCACTTCCAGACAGTTGAGCAATCCACCGATCCCGATGTTCCAGGCCAGCATTGGCGACTGTTCCCCGACAGCCGATAGTATAGCAGCCAGGTTGTAAATGGTGTCAATCTTGTATTTGATCACCACATTACCGATGTGCTGTTTGTTGGTAACATCAATTACCTCAAGGGGGCCATCATCGTAAAGGTCTTTGAGCCTTCCGACCGAGATGTCGCTGGCTACCACATTGTTTTTTCCATAGCGGGTCCTGAGTTCGGAAATGAGTTCGGAACCTATTTGTCCGGCAGAGCCGATTACCAGAATTTTTTTCATGTTGCGGGGCTGTTTTTAACTGTGAACGGTTTAACAATATTGCGGCAAATGTAAGATAATTTTGTTACGGAAAAATAGTATTCCGGGGTTTAAAACAGTGCATTTCAGACGTGATGAAAGGTTAACTTTGAGTCCACTCCGAAAACTGTTTTTTCGACACCAATTCATAAAAACACAAAAACTCACAATTTTAATGTAATGAAATACAATACTTTGTGTAAACCTGTCTGCTTGACGCATTCAGGCAGGCTTGTCTGCTTGATGCATTCAGGCTGGCCGGTCTGCTTGACGCATTCAGGCAGGTTGGTTTCCTGGTGGTTTGGTGTCAAATCTTCTTTTCTGACTTCTCGGAGCAGGCTAAACTTTTCATTGGTTTTTCAGGTCTTAAGCAATCCATTTTAATATCTTTGCCCGCATACAGAAAACCACCATTTTAAAAAACAATCAGGACATGTACGATAAAATGCAAGCCTTCCTGAAGGAAGAAATTGCCGGAATCAGAGAAGCCGGTCTTTACAAGAATGAACGCATCATTGTTACCCCCCAGGGAGCCGAAATCAAGGTGAACAGTGGCGCTGAAGTACTGAATTTCTGTGCCAACAACTACCTCGGTCTTTCAAACAATCCCAAGCTGATTGCAGCTGCAAAGGATGCGCTTGATACGCATGGTTACGGGCTTTCGTCGGTACGGTTTATCTGCGGAACCCAGGACCTGCACAAAAAACTGGAAGCCAGCATCGCCGAATTTTTCGGTACCGAGGATACCATCCTCTATGCTGCTGCTTTCGATGCCAACGGCGGTGTGTTTGAGCCCCTGATGGGTGAAAACGATGCCATCATCTCCGATGCGCTCAACCATGCCTCCATCATCGACGGGGTAAGGCTGAGCAAGGCGCAGCGCTATCGCTATGCCAATGCCGATATGGCTGATCTTGAAGAACAGCTCAAACTGGCGCAGGCCCAGCGTTTCAGGCTAATTGTTACCGACGGGGTTTTCTCGATGGACGGCAATGTGGCACCTATGGATAAAATTTACGAACTGGCACAAAAATACGATGCCATGGTGATGGTTGACGAATGCCATTCGGCCGGCGTGGTGGGCGAAACCGGCCGTGGTGTAACCGAATTGTTTAACCTGCGTGGCAAAATCGAAATCATTACCGGCACCCTCGGCAAAGCTTTTGGCGGCGCCATTGGCGGATTCACCACCGGTAAAAAAGAAATCATCGAACTGTTGCGCCAGCGTTCCAGGCCTTACCTGTTCTCCAACAGCATTCCACCGGTGGTGGCCGCCGCAGGTATCCGTATGTTCGACATGATGGCCGAAACCAACGAACTTCAGGACCGGCTGCACGAAAACACTACCTATTTCGTTGAAAAGATGCTTCAGGCCGGCTTCGACATCAAACCTACCCGCTCCGCCATTTGTGCCGTGATGCTTTACGACGCCAAACTGAGCCAGGATATGGCCGCCCGGCTGCTGGATGAAGGCATTTACGTAATCGGTTTCTATTACCCGGTAGTCCCCAAAGGACAGGCCCGCATCCGCGTTCAGATATCGGCTGCCCATAACCGCGGGCACCTCGACAAATGCATAGCCGCCTTTACCAAAGTTGGCAAAGAGCTGGGTGTGCTGAAAGGCTGATGATTCACACACAAAACCAATGGCGCCCGGACAGTTGTTTCGGGCGTTTTTATTTTCAGCTGTATTTTCTTGGTCACTCATGACCTGACTTAAGATTGGCTGTTTAGAAAAATAAGCCGTATCGCAATACCGGGCTACAGTCAGGTCATGAGTTTCGGAAGTGTGATATTATTTGCAGTTTATGGGCACAGGTCTATCATCAGTGAAAAAACAGGTAAGCCACCAGCACAGCGGCTATTACCCCGGCCAGGTCGGCCAGCAGTCCGGCTGTTACCGCGTAGCGTGTTTTCTTTATCCCCACCGAGCCAAAATAAACGGCTATAATGTAAAAAGTGGTGTCGGCCGCACCCTGAAAAATGCACGACAATCGTCCTGCAAAGGAATCGGCTCCATAAGCTTTCATGGTATCTACCATCATGCCGCGTGCGCCCGATCCACTCAGGGGTTTCATAAAAGCTGTGGGCAGTGCCTGCACAAAATCGGTGTTCACGCCCAGGGCCGCAAACCCGCGGCCAATGAGCTGCACTACAAAATCCATCGCCCCACAGGCCCTGAAAACGCCAACAGCTACGAGTATGGCCACCAGGTAGGGAATAATGCGGATGCTGATGTTGAAGCCCTCTTTGGCCCCTTCGATAAACGATTCGTAAACGTTTACCTTTTTAAGCCACGCCAGCAGAATAAACGAAACAATGATGCTGAACAATATCAGGTTGCCGGCCACCGACGAAATGGTGCTCACCTGCTCCTGCGAAATGGTGCTGAAATACCATATAATGCCCGAAACCAACAGCGTGAAGCCGCCCAGATAGGCAAGTATGGTTTTGTTAAACAGGTTGATGCGCTGAAAAAGTGATACCGCTGTAATGCCCACCAGTGTTGAGAAAAAAGTAGCCAGCAAAATAGGAATAAATACATCCGACGGGTCGGCCGCGCCCAGCTGTGTGCGGTAAACCATTATGCTGATGGGGATTATGGTGAGCCCCGAGGCGTTCAGCACCAAAAACATGATCATGGCATTGCTGGCCGTGTCTTTATTGCGGTTAAGCTCCTGCAGCTGGCTCATGGCTTTGAGGCCAAGCGGCGTGGCGGCATTGTCGAGGCCCAGCATATTGGCCGCAATGTTCATCATAATGGAGCCGTTGGCCGGATGGTCTTTGGGAATTTCGGGAAACAGCCGGCTGAATAGAGGTCCTACGGCGCGCGACATCAACCTTACGATACCGCCCTCTTCGCCCACCTTCATCAGTCCCATCCAAAGGGTCATGACCCCGGTAAGGCCCAACGAAATCTCGAAACCGGTTTTGGCCATATCGAAGGTGGCGGCCATCATATCCGGGAAAATGGTAGCATCACCCAAAATGATCAGCCGGATGAGGCCCACGGCAAAGGCAATCAAAAAGAAGGCAATCCAAATGTAGTTGAGTACCATGGCTGACAGGACTTACACTTCAAATGTATTAAATTTCTTCAGTTCATGCGCTAATCAGGCGATTATTCAATTATACAGCGCGATGCCAACCGTTTTAATCAAACTTCCCGGCCTTCTCGGCTTCAATTACAGCCTTTATTTCGTGGTATTCATATCCATCACCCAAATCATCTTTTATCCGTCGCAACGAAATAGTGCCATTGTCTTTTATTGCCTTGCGTATGGCTGGTACTTTTGATGTGTCAACCAGATCACTGAGGATGATTTCGCCGGTAGGTAAAAATCCTATCAAATGATTGCAAATAGTTTGGAAAGTCAATTCCCGTTCGGCTGCGATTTCATGAATGCTTTTTCCCTGTTTGAATAATTGGAGTGATAATTGCCCTGGAACATGTTTAGGGGCTCGCAGGAGTTTCTCATTGGTGCGTTTGGTTTTTGATTTGTACATTTTCAGATGTATGCGGGATTCAAGCCCATAGGTTTTGCAAAACTCAACCACCTCTGCCAGAAATGCGTCTCCGTATTTTGCCATTTTAAATTCGCCAAATCCGGTAATCTGGTGAAGATGCGCCGGCAAAAGCGGCAACAGATCTGACATTTCAATCAGGGTAGTATCATTCAATACCATATAGGCAGGTATTCCTTCAGAATCGGCAATCATACGCCTGAGCGTTTTCAGGTTGCGCAGCAGTTCATCGTTTTCAGTGTGATTTGCTGATGTTTTATGTTTTGCCGGTGCAACGGGCTTTAACAATTGTACCTGCAATTTCCCACTGAGTATACAGCGGCTTTGATCATTCAGTTTCAGCACCGGATACTGCCCCTCTGTTACGTCCAATAAACCTTGGGCAATCAGCTGATTAAAAATGTCATACCATTCTTTTTCAGGCATGCCCCTGCCAATACCCCAGGTTTTAACCGATTTAAGTTCAGCTGGAAATTTTTGTAAATCAGCGCCCCGTAGGTATTCGATGGTTGTTTTCACCCCGAAGCGTTCTTTTAGCCTTGCTACTGCTGAAAGTGCTTTTTGGGCCGGAACTGTACCATCGAAGGTGGTGTGGTTGCCAATACAGAAATCGCAGGAATTGCACTTGCCTGGATGCTCTTCGTTAAAGTAATTCATCAGTAGCTTTCGCCTGCATTGCCGCGATTCGGCAAATCTGGCCATCTTTTCTAGTTTGCGGGTCATCAGCTCAGTATGGGCTGCATCACCTGCATTATCAATAAAATAGCTGAGTTTAGCCACATCACCGCGGCTATAGAATAAAATGGCATCGGACCTCAGGCCATCACGTCCGGCACGACCTGTTTCCTGGTAATAGCTTTCGATGTTTTTGGGCAGATCGGCATGAATCACATAACGAACATCGGGCTTATCAATGCCCATTCCAAAGGCAATGGTAGCAACAATAATTCTGATCCGGTCGTGTATGAAATCATCCTGAACCTTCTGTCGTTCTTCGCGACCAAGCCCTGCATGGTAGCAAGCGGCACTATAGCCCATTGATTTCAGGTCAGCGGCCATTAACTCAGTTGATTTCCGCGAAAGGCAATATATAATGCCTGAATTCTCTTTTTGTTTTTCCAGATATGCTGGTAAAAAGTCATCGATGGTAAATTTGTCCATAACAAAATACCATATGTTGGACCGGTTAAACGACGAAATAAAGCAGTGATTACCTGTAAGATTCAATTGTTTTGCAATATCGTCGCGGGTTAATTTATCGGCACTGGCGGTGAGTGCCATCACCGGCACGTCCGGAAAATCGTGTTTCAATGATCCGAGTGCCAGATAATCGGGCCTGAAATCGTGACCCCAATGCGAAATGCAATGCGCTTCGTCAATGGCAAAAAGCGAAACGCGGGTATCGCCCAGCAAATCTTTAAGTGCGTGTTCGCCCGAGATACGTTCGGGAGCTACATAACACAGCTTTAGTTTACCGTCTCTTAAGCGGCGAATAACTGAGTTTTGTTCGGCCGTTGATTGTGATGAGTTTAGGTATTCAGCAGCTATTCCATTGTTCTTCAGCGAATCTACCTGATCTTTCATGAGGGAAATAAGCGGAGATACTACAATTGTAACTCCATTGGTAAGCAATGCCGGTATCTGATAGCAGATGGATTTGCCTCCACCGGTTGGCATTATTACAAGTGAATCATACCCATTCAGGGTAGTTTCAATCACTGCTTCCTGATGAAGTCGGAAATTATCATAACCAAAGTATTGCTTAAGTATTTCTTTTGCAGACATATATATGATTATAAATGGAATAGTCTGATGATGATCAAATTTAGCATAATTCTTTCAGATTGCTGAAAATTGAGGGGTTTTACTATTAACTTTGGTGATGGTATCGCAATGCTGTTACTTATTTAATCATGCAAATCATTTTATATGCAAATTCAATTTCTGGGTGCTGCCCGCGAGGTTACCGGCAGCAAGCATTTGATTATTACTGATTCGGGCAAGAAAATCCTGCTCGATTGCGGAATATATCAGGGAAAGGGACTTGAAACCGATGCCATGAACCGCAATGTGGGCATTGAGCCTTATGAAGTGGATCACATTATCCTTACGCATGGCCATATCGACCATTCTGGCATGATTCCCTATTTCTACCGTAAAGGTTTCAGAGGTTCAGTTATTTGCACCCATGCAACCAGGGCTTTGTGTTCCATCATGCTACCCGACAGCGGCCATATTCAGGAAGGCGATACTGAGCGGTTTAATAAAAAAAGGGCTTACCAGGGCTTGCCACCGGTTGAGCCGTTATACACCAAAGAAGATGCTGACCGTTGCATGGAGCTTTTTATCGGGATACCCTACAACCGGAAGTTTTACATTGATAAAGATATCAAGTTAAAATTCACCAATACCGGGCATATGCTCGGCAGTGGGGTTGCCAATATCGAAATTACCGAAAACGGCAAAACCACACGCGTTGCCTATACCGGAGATATCGGGCGCCCGGTAAACAGAATTTTGCGCTCGCCCGAAGCTTTTCCGCAATGCGATTATCTGATTGCTGAATCAACTTACGGAGATCGGCTGCATCCGCATCAGCAAATTGCCGAAGAGGAACTGTTGAGGATTGTTACCGAAACTTGTGTTGGCCGGCAGGGGAAACTCATTATTCCGTCGTTTGCCATTGGTCGCACCCAGGAGCTGGTGCATTTACTCAATAACTACTACAACGAGGGCGTTTTGCCCCGCATACCCATTTATGTGGATAGTCCGCTGGCAGTGAATGCAACCGAAATTTTCCGCCTGCATCCTGAGTGTTTTAATGCTGATGTACTAGCTGTAATGGAGAACGATCCTGATCCGTTTGGTTTCGGAACCCTTCATTACATCAAAAAGGCCGAAGATTCGAAGAAACTGAATGAGATCAAAGGGCCCTGTGTTATTATATCGGCCTCTGGTATGATGGAAGCCGGGCGCATTAAACACCACATAGCCAATAATATTTCGAACCCGGCAAATACAATTCTGGCCGTAGGTTACTGTGCCCCCACCACACTGGGAGCACGTATACTTAGGGGCGACCGTGAAGTTTCAATTTTCGGCGTTTTGCACGAAGTAAATGCCAGGGTCGAAAAAATTGAAGCTTTCAGCGGACATGCTGATTATGCCGAGATGCTTGATTTTTTGCACTGTCAGAAACCTGAGCATATCAGTAAAGTTTTTCTTGTACACGGCGAAATTGAGGTTCAGACCTCTTACCGAAATAAGCTGCAGGAGGCAGGGTTTGGTGAAATCGAGATTCCTGCACTTGGTGAGAGCTATGAATTGGAATAACATAATAAAAAAGGGCTGCAATTTGCAGCCCTTTTAACAATCAATTAACTATGAAAATTATTCAACCTTTTTGGCTGATTTCTTTGCAGTTGAGTAGTTGATTTTAAAAGCACCAACCTTACGCAATTCCTGCTTAACATCAGTAACGATTCCCATTTTCACTTCTTTATCCACTTTAAGTGAGGTGGTAAGCAACTGCCTGTCGGCTTCGTCGCGGGCTTCACGTTCGAGATAAATGAATTCAGCGATATCGTTCACTGTGCGGAAACTATCGTTGAGCTGAATACGTGATTCGGTACCGTAGAGTTGTGTTTGGGCAGGAGGGCCAATGTAGATAAAACTTACAAGGGCCTTTTTTTCAAGTTTCTGAACTTCGGTAGCCTGCGGCACCCGGGTTCTCACTTTCAGGGTAACTTCGCGCATGGTGGTAGTCACCATAAAGAAGAAGAGCAGCATGAAAATGATATCGGGCATCGACGAGGTGTTCAATGCAGGAAGTTCGCCTGATTTTTCTTTTTTAAACCGTGCCATTATTTCTTCCCTCCTATATCTTCGGGTTCAGCTTCTGAAATGGAAACAGGTATAGCTTTCTGAATGGCTTCAATGTAATCCTTGTTGGTAAGTTCAGAGAATTTTACACCAAATTTCTGTTTCGAGAGATCATCCCTGAGTTCGTTTACAGCAGCAGCAAGTTCGTTTTGCACCTGAATGTACATATCGTACGAAGTACCGCGGTCGTTTTTGAGGGAGATAACTCCTTTCGAAACCGGATATTCGCCCAGATATTTAATCGTTTCCATCTTCTTTTCAGGAAGATCTTCACGATTTTGTGGATTCAGAAGGAACTCCTTGGCGTCGGCGCGCAGGGTGCTGATATCGCCCCATTTACCATCGGCAAACAGGCGGTCGCTTTTATTAACGAGCACATTAAAGATGTTACGCTCCTTGATATCGGGAGGCGGAACGGTAGGATCGGGAGGAGGAGGCAGCCTTCTTACGATACCTGAGTCAACGTCCATGGTGGTAGTAACAAGGAAGAATATCAGGAGCAGGAAGGCGATGTCAGCCATCGATCCGGCATTAATTTCTGGAATTTTTCGTGCCATAATCTGGATCTTTTAAGGATTATTATTTAATCCACTTTGAGACCTGTGAATAAAGGATACTCAGAATTGCACCAAGGCCAAAAATATAGGTAGAGATTAATCCTCCGCCAATGATTTTTGAGAAAGTAGGTGAAATTCCAAATTTATCGAAAAATGGGCCCGATTCAGCCGGAGAAACTGCGAATGAGATGAGAAAAATAACTAAAATCACTGCAATTCCGATAAGCCCACCTTTTGCTGATTTTAAATCACCGAGCGTGTGTATGATGGGGAAGATAATGGCTCCCGCAACAGACGCAATGATTAAAATATAGGTAAGAATGATACCTAAATTGATGAGACTATCCATGTTTGTTATTTTTTAGCGTTTTTGTTCTTCACGAGAATATCCATGAAAGAAATGGTAGCATCTTCCATTGAGTTTACAATGCTATCAATTTTTGAAAGAAGATAGTTGTAGAAAATCTGGAGGATAATAGCTACGATAAGTCCGAATACGGTTGTTAAAAGGGCCACTTTCATACCACCGGCAACAACGGTTGGTGAAATATCACCGGCTGCTTCAATAGCGTCGAAAGCCTGAACCATACCTACAACTGTTCCGAGGAACCCAAGCATCGGGGCCAGAGCGATAAACAGTGAGATCCATGACAGGTTGTTTTCAAGACGTCCCATTAACACGCCGCCGTACGAAACAATTGATTTTTCAACGATTTCGAGGCCTTCAGAGTGACGGTCGAGACCCTGGAAAAATATGCTAGCTACCGGACCACGGGTATTTTTGCATATTTCCTTGGCCGCTGAAACACCTTCCATTTCGAGGGCAGTTTCTACTTTGTTGAGTAGTTTCTGGGTGTTGGTGGTTGAGAGGTTCAGATAGAGAATTCTTTCGATTACAAGGCCTAAACCAAGAATAAGTACGAAAAGAATCGGGAACATCCACAATGCACCACCTTCGATAAATTTCTGTTTGAGCACCTGATGGAATGATTTGGGGGCATCTGCCTCGGCTGTCATAGTTTCGGGCTGTGCAGCGGCTGCTGTGTCGGCAGCTACCTGCTGTGTTGAATCACCGGCTACCTGTGTGGTTTGAGCTGTAGCCTGATCCTGTGCCATAACAACGCTGGTAACTCCAAATGTGAGCATTCCTGCTACCGTCAAAAACGCAATTAATTTTTTCATAGTTAATGGTTATTGATTTTTGTTTTTAAAAGGAACTTGTTTCTGTTTCAGTTTATTGTGAATTTTACAAAAATTTTACGTCCAAATGGCGGAGAGAATGGGATTCGAACCCATGATACGCTTTTGGCGTATACACACTTTCCAGGCGTGCGCCTTCGACCACTCGGCCATCTCTCCGTGACAGGCTCAATTTTACGCCCTTCTTTATTTGAGGGTGCTAAAATACAAAAAAATGCGCATTCATATGAAATGGGGCAAAATTTTAAGTTTAAACCTTATTCTACCTCATTTGATTGGTTTTTATGTGTGTTCCGAAAGTAGAAAATACAGTTGTCAACTCAGGTAATAGTGCAAATTGTTTATGGAATTGTGTCTTAATGCAGTTTATTCTGTTTAAAGAACCAGTGTCAGGGTGCCAAAATTTGTTTATGAGATTTTTACCTGTATCAGTTTACTCAACTGTCAACTCCCCTCTAAGTGGGCTTTGCAGTTTTTTCGATAGTTCAGTACCGGTAAAACCCTCGCCAAGCAAAAACATCAGTTTTGCGATGGCCGATTCGGTGGTGATGTCGTAACCACCAATCACACCAATGCTTTCAAGTTGAACGCTGGTCTCATATTTGCCCATTTCAACTGAACCTCCCTTGCACTGGGTAACGTTAAAAATGGCAATGCCCGAGGCGATAGCGCCGCGCAACGATTGAATAAACCAGTCGTTAGTAGGAGCGTTGCCTGCACCATAGGTTTCAAGAATTACAGCTTTCAGACCATCAATTCTAAGAATGCTTTTTACTACATTCTCGGTTATACCAGGAAACAACTTCAGCAGAGCAACATTAGGATCGAGTGACTTATGTACCCTGAGCTTCCTAAAATTGGGTTTCAGGATATTTTGCCGGTAGTATTTTATTTTTACGCCCACCTGGGCAAGCAGGGGGTAGTTGCCGCTCAGAAATGCATTAAAATTTTCGGCATTGAATTTATTGGTGCGGTTGCCGCGCATCAGCTGATTTTCGAAGCAAATGGCAACTTCAGGAACTACTGCAGTGCCTTCATCGCTGGCCGCAGCAATTTCGATGGCATTGATAAAATTTTCGCGGCCATCGGTACGCAGCATACCCATTGGCAACTGCGAACCGGTAAATACCACCGGTTTATTGAGGTTTTCGAGCATAAAACTAAGCATCGAGGCAGTGTACGACATGGTATCAGTGCCATGCAAAACCACAAATCCATCGTATTTCTCGTAATTAAACTCTATCACCTCGGCGAGCCTTACCCAAAATTCGGGGTTCATATTGGATGAGTCAATCACCGGGTCAAAGCAATAGGAATCAATTTTGTAGTTAAAATTGGCTAGCACTGGTATGTGCTTATACATTGCATCAAAATTAAACGGCTTAAGGGCTCCGGTGGCCGGGTCCTGCATCATGCCGATGGTTCCGCCGGTGTAAATGATCAGAAGTGAGGTTTCCATGTGAAGTAAAAAGTAAAAAGTAAAAAGCCCAAAGTAAAGTCCTGCAAAATTATTGGATTTGTGCTCTTTGTCGCCACGTCTCCTTGTCTCCTTGTAACAGGCACTCGTCCCACAAAGACAATTAAAAAACTCAATGTTAGTCAGGTTCTGTTTGATTCTGCATCAGATTCCAAATAGTATTGTGGCGTTGCGGGTGGTTGCTTCGGCTACTTCGGCTATGTCAATGCCTTTAATTTCAGCAACTTTGGCAGCAATCCGCGGAATGTACAAAGGCTCATTGCGTTTTCCCCTGAAGGGGTCGGGCGCCAGAAAGGGAGCATCGGTTTCAAGTACCAGATGTTTCAGGTCGATGTGTTTGAGGGTTTCCTGCATTTTGTTGTTTTTGAATGTAATTACACCTCCCAATCCCAGGCTAAAACCGAAGCCTATGGCCTGTTTCGCCTGTTCAACACTTCCTGAAAAGCAATGAAAAATGCCTCTCAGATCGGGTTTGTTCACATCTTTTATAATGCGGATTACTTCGTTGAACGATTCGCGGATATGCACAATCAGCGGCAAATCATAGGCCAGTGCAAGATCAATATGATGGCGAAAAACATACTCTTGTTCCAGGGCAAAAGTTTTGTCCCAGTAAAGATCAATGCCACATTCGCCAATGCCGTAGAACTTATGGTCGGTAAGCCAGCATTCGATGGCAGCCAGCCCGTTCATATAGTTTTCCTTTACCGAGGTAGGATGCAATCCGATCATCGGGAAACAATGCCCCGGAAACTCCTCCTCAAGCCGGAGCATGGGAAGTACCGATGTTCCGTCGATGTTGGGCAGGAACAATTTTGTAACTCCGGCATTCAGGGCAGACTCCACAACCTGCCTGCGGTCTGCATCAAACTCTTCGAGGTAAAGATGGGTATGTGTGTCGGCAAATATCATGGTACAAAGGTAAGAAGGATTTGTCAATTGCGTTTTTTGATTTTTGGTTCGGGCATATCGCCTTCCTTATGAATAATAGCCGGCAATTGCATGCTGAATAGTTACTTTCGGGAGCGTCGGTTATAGTAACCGATCCGTAATTTGATCGATTTCAATTACCTTTGCCCTGGTTTATATTGCAATTTATGGCGCACAAAATTCTGGTTATCCGTTTCAGTTCAATCGGCGATATTGTGCTAACCACCCCTGTTGTGCGCAGTATCAAAAAGCAATTACCTGATGTAAGCATTCACTATCTCACCAAAAAGCAATTTGGCAGGCTTCTCGAAGTTAATCCCTTTGTCGACAGGGTTTTTACGATTTCTGATAAGGTGAGTGAAGTGCTTCACGAACTGAAACAACAACAGTATACCCATATCGTTGATTTACATAAAAACCTGCGTTCTGCTCAGGTTGTGCGCTCATTACACATGCCACACAGCTCATTTGATAAATTGAACCTGCAAAAGTGGCTGCTGGTGAATATGAAAATTAACCGCATGCCGGCCCTGCACATTGTGGAAAGGTACATGCAGGCGGTTAAGAAACTGGGGGTAATCAACGATGGTGAGGGACTCAATTTTTTTATCGCTCCGGGCGATGAAGTAGGGGTTCAGGTTCTTCCGGAATCGTTCCAAAATGGATTTGCTGCCATAGTTATCGGCGGAAAGCATCAAACCAAAATTTTTCCGGCCTCCAAAGTAATTGATTTGTGCCGGCAGCTGAATAGGCCTGTGGTGTTATTTGGCGGGCCCGAAGATGCCCCGCTTGGCCGTGAAATATCAGAAGCTGCGGGTGAATTGGTTTACAATTCCTGTGGGAAGTTTAATCTGATGCAATCAGCTTCGTTACTGCATAAATCGTCAGTGGTGATTACAAACGACACCGGACTGATGCATATCGCGGCGGCTTTCAGGCTGCCGGTTGTTTCAGTTTGGGGGAATACGGTACCTCAGTTGGGAATGACCCCCTACATGCCGGGATCTTCTGATCAGCAGATAGCAGAAGTGCCCGGGCTGAATTGCCGCCCCTGCAGTAAAATTGGTTTTGAAAGCTGTCCAAAAGGTCACTTCAGGTGCATGATGGATCAGGATACCGGCGCAATAGCCGAATTTGCCCGCCGGTATATATAGGCTGGTATAATTTATCATTTAACCAGGGCAGGCAGGCTTCAGTTTAAGAATGGATTGGTACGTTTTTCGAAGCCGATGGTAGTGGAAGGCCCGTGGCCTGGATAAACCTTGTAGGTATCTTCAAGTACAAAAAGCCGGGTTTGAATGCTATGCATCAGCAGATCAAAATCACCGCCGGGCAAATCGGTTCGCCCGATGGATCCGTTAAACAATACATCGCCGGCAATCACAAATTTTTGTGCATGACTCACCAGGCAAATACTTCCATCGGCATGACCGGGTGTATACCTAACTTCGAGTTCAGAATTTCCAAATCGCACAATATCGCCATCATCTACCAGATGTTCAGGAGCTTCAACTTCATCTATCTTTAAGTTAAAAACAGTGCCAAACTCACGGGCAGTGCGCCACAGCATCGATCCTCCCTTGTGACCGGTTGGTTTCAGATTATAACTTTTGCAAACAAAGTGGTTTCCCAGAACATGATCCACATGAAAATGGGTATTAACAAGGGCGATCGGTTTTAAGTTATGGGCGGCGATATAGTCTGAAAGTACTGCTTTTTCGGCATCGCTTCCGCAGCCGGGATCAACAATAATACATTCACCGGTTTCGTCAGACAAAACAAAGGAATTGACGGAAAAAGAGTTAAAGACAAATATCTTAATGGTTATCATAAACTTTCAGTTTTGCACGCTACAAAGGTACCAATTCCCCAATTAAGTAAACCCTTAGGTTTTGCACAGTTACGGTACGGCTTTTGATGCACTCCAATACCAAAACATCACAACAAGTTTCAAATATTTGTGTTAATTTAGCAATTCTAACTGATTCTACTGTTTCCATGTCACTATTACGGCTCCAGAGTGCTGCTGTGCGATTGAAAAAAGCGCTTTATCTGGCTTTACTGCTGGTTTTGCTGGGTATTCAGGATGCCAGGCCCCAGTTTTACAATGGCTCTCAAATGCCTTTTGGCAAAAGCAGAGTACAGTACGGCGATTTTTTGTGGACCTATTACCGTTTCAATGATTTTGACACTTATTTTTATCTAAATGGTAAAGAGCTGGCCATTTACACTGCCCGGTATGCACGCGAAATACTTCCTGATCTTGAGCAAATGTTCGAGACACGTGCTTCGGATAAAATTCAGTTTGTAATATTTAATTCTCTCACCGACCTGAAGCAGAGCAACATTGGTCTGGTGAGCGATCAGCAATACAATATCGGAGGAATAACGCATATTGTAGCCAACAAGGTGTTTATATATTTTGATGGCAACTATGCCAATTTTGAAAAACAGATACGGGCCGGGATGGCCAGTGCTTTGATTGATCAGTCGATTTACGGCGGTTCGGTTGGCCGGCAAATTACAAATGCCACGCTCATGAACATGCCGGCGTGGTTTATTGATGGCCTGGTTTCGTATATTTCTGAAGACTGGAGTACCGAAATTGATAACATTGTCCGCGATGGCATTGTTACCGGGCGCTACCGCAAATTCAATCATCTTACGGGCGACGATGCGCGCTATGCCGGTCACAGCATCTGGAAATATATAGCCGACAAATACGGCCGGCAAACCATACCCAACATCATGTATCTGTCGCGTATGAGCCGCAACGTTGAAACAGGATTTTTATATGTTCTCAACATCTCATTCCGCAATCTTGTTAAAGAATGGTATGCTGCTTACCGCGAACAATACAATGCAGCCGATCAGGGCCGTACAACGCCATCATATACGCCGGTGCAGAAAAAGGTAAAGAAGGATGTTGTGTACGACCGGGTTAGATTAAGCAGCGACGGTAAATATCTTGCCTGGATCAGCAATCAGGCCGGGCAGGCCAAAATATGGCTTACCAATACAGCAACCGGTAAGAGCAGGTGTATATACAAACAGGGAGTGCGCCTCGACGAAAAGGCAGATTACAGCTATCCGGTAATGGAATTTCATCCGGCAGGAAAAATTCTGTCGCTCATTACCGAGAAAAAGGGTTTTATCCGGTTTTACCAGATCGACCTTGAAACCGGCAAAAAAACATGGCAGTTTATTTATGGATTTCAAAAGATACTGGATTATTCATACAGTCCTGACGGGCGCAAGCTGGTGATGTCGGCCATTCGTAAAGGCCAGTCTGATCTGTTTGTATTTACTGTTGCATCATCAGCATCTGAGCAACTTACCCGCGATGTTTACAATGATTTAAACCCTGTTTTCATAAGGTCGGGTAGCCAGATAGTTTTCAGTTCAAACCGCCCTTCCGATACCCTTACCGAAGATCCCCGCCTCGACAATACCGGATTGCCCGCCAACCATGATTTGTTTGTTTACGATTATAAGCCCAATGTTAAGGAAAAGCCTTTGGTGGTACGCCGGATAACAGCAACACCCGCCGACAGCGAGTTTCAGCCGGTGGAATACGGGCCCGGTTCCATTGCATATCTGAGTGATCAGAATGGGATCAGCAACCGGTACATTGCCACATTCGATAGTGTAATAACACATGTTGATACCACAGCCCATTACCGGTTTTTTACCCGCGATTTACCCATAACGGATTATGCACGCAGCATTGTATCGCACAATGTGGCGTTTAAAGCCGGAAAAATAGCCGAAATTGTGCAAACCGGTCCCAAAAGGTTTATCTATTTGTTCGATCGGCCCGATCCATTGGTTCCGCTTGGCTCGGCACCGGCTCCAACGCGTTACATGGAGCAGCTATTGCTTGCGTCAAGCATTCAGCCCAAAACTGAAAAAACCCCCGAAGAGCTGCGCGAAGAGCAGGCGGTGAGAAAACGATTTGTGAATGTGTATGCCGGCGAGCCCGAATACAGCCGCGACTATAAACAGGCCTTTACAGCGGGTGAAGCAGTGCAACAGGAGGCCGGCAACGCCAACAGGGTGTTGCCGGTAAATACACCGTTTAAAGATGGGTTTACCATTCCGAAACAACGCAACTATAACGTTGAATATACTATAAACGACCTGGTGAGTCAACTCGATTTTACGTTTCTGAGCTCTTCTTACCAGCCGTTTTCAGGGGGTACCGGGCCTATTTTTCTAACACCGGGACTCAATGCATTCTTCAAGGTTGGCATGTCTGATTTGCTCGAAGATTACCGCATTGTAGCCGGTGTAAGGCTTGACTTTAATCTCGTCAACAACGAGTATGTGCTAAGTATTGCCAACCTTAAGCACCGCCTCGACCGTGAAGTGTTTTTTCACCGGCAATCGATTGAGCAAACCACCACTTACTCAATTGTGCGCTACCGCATTCACGAGGTTCAGTATATGCTCAAATATCCATTCAATCCGCTGCTCGGCATAAAGGGAACCTTTGGCGCACGCAAAGACCGTTTGATATTTATGTCGACCGATCAGTACAACCTGCGTGAACCCGATATTAACCGTTACTGGACTTCGGCCAAAGGAGAACTGGTATATGATGGTACGCGTCAGCTTGGTCTCAACCTTTACGATGGAATGCGCATGAAACTCTTTGGTGAGTTCTACTATCAGATTAAAGGGGAAGAAAAAAATACAAATATGGCGGTAGTCGGATTCGACATACGGCACTATCTGCCCATTCACCGCACCTTTATCTGGGCAAACCGCTTTGCAACCAGCACCTCGTTTGGCAAGAGTAAGCTTATCTATTACATGGGTGGTGTTGATACCTGGCTCACTCCAAAATTTACCCGCGAAGCTCCTATCGATTATGAGCAGAATTATGCGTATCAAACACTGGCAACCAATATGCGCGGTTTCTACCAGAATGTAAGAAACGGTAACAGCTTCGCCGTACTTAACTCCGAACTGCGATTCCCGGTGTTCCGTTATTTTGCCAACCGTCCGGTAAGGTCTGATTTTCTGAACAATTTTCAGCTGGTGGCCTTTGGCGATCTGGGTACTGCCTGGACTGGGCTAACTCCTTATTCAGATGATAACGCGTTATTTACCAGGGTTATTCAAAAAGGTGGAATTATGGTTACCGTGCGCGAACAGCGTCAACCACTGGTAGGAGGGCTTGGTTTTGGTGCCAGAGCCAGAATTCTGGGCTATTTTCTGAGAGCCGATTATGCCTGGGGAATCGAAGATATGGTTGTGAACAAACCTGTTTTTTATATCTCGCTCAGCCTCGACTTCTAATTTAGTTTATACCTGCCTGAGCTGATAAACAAGCATAGCTTTGCCTGGGGCAGTTGAAAAAGCCGCACTTGCTCTGATAATTCTTACAAACCGCAGTAGTTGTCCCGGCAGTTCTCCCTGCACTATATTGCTGATAATCAATGAATATTTATCTGATCCGGGCCATAGACACGGCAATCCTGTTGTTGTTATTTCATGCACAGGCAAATTGTTAATAACTCGGGGTGCATTGTGAAAATTTTAAACACATACTCCTTTCAACTTTTAGCGACATTTGCATTCCGGCAACACCAGCGCGGCTTTCAGCTTAAAATCTGATAATCAGAATATTGATATCAATGCTACAAAAAACTACAAATTATGCGTAAGTGCGGTGCCCGAAAATAATTATTAAGATTATTACATTTTCGGTTTCAATTATTTACAAGGTAAAACCAATCAATTGTTAATAATTCAATTTTGAAGAATTTCAATGCCTGTTGTATCTTGGTCATTCCGAGAACAAATCGCAAAAAAGTTTTTATAGTGCTGTTTTTCAAGGCAGTATAAAAATGCGCCAACATATTACAAAAACCATCATTTAAGCGGTAGCTATGGATATCAACCTGTTTGCCAATTTGGACGAAATTACCGATCAGGCCGAAACTAAAAAAACCGGCAGTTTGTATGACGATATGCTTGAAAAGCGTGTGCGCCCTGTTGCTTCGGAACAGAATGAAATAGAAATGGTACACACAAAGGAAGAAATGAAAGAACAATTAACACCCCCGTTAACCCCCGTTACAATTAAGAAAGAGAGTCCTGAAATCAGGTCGTTTTCTCATGAGGAAATCATGGAGAAGGCAACTGAATATTTCAGGGGCGATACCCTTGCTGCCAATGTATGGATGAATAAGTATGCCCTTAAGGATAGTGAAGGAAAAGTGTATGAGCTCACGCCCGATGATATGCACCGCAGGCTGGCATCTGAAGTAGCACGGATTGAGAAGAAATACCCCAACCCGATGAGTGAAGAAAGCCTGTTTGAGTTGTTCAGCCAGTTCAGGTATATCATTCCTCAGGGAAGCCCGATGGCCGGCATTGGCAATAATTTTCAGGTATCTTCACTATCCAACTGTTTTGTTATTGGAGGGGATGGCAACTATGATTCGTACGGCGGTATCATGAAGATTGACCAGGAGCAGGTTCAGCTAATGAAACGGCGCGGTGGCGTTGGCCACGATTTGTCGCATATAAGGCCCACCGGTAGTCCTGTAAAAAACAGTGCGCTTACATCAACCGGCATTGTGCCGTTTATGGAGCGTTACTCCAACTCAACCCGCGAAGTTGCCCAGGATGGCCGCCGCGGAGCTCTTATGCTCACCATTTCGGTGAAACACCCCGATGCTGAACGGTTTATCGACGCTAAACTTGAACAGGGGAAAGTAACAGGTGCCAATGTGTCCGTTAAAATCGACGACGACTTTATGCAGTCGGTGGTATCATCACAACCCTACCGTCAGCAATATCCGATCTACAGCGACAATCCCGCAAAGGTTCAGGAAATTGATGCTGCTGCCCTCTGGAATAAAATAATACACAATGCATGGAAATCGGCCGAGCCTGGTGTGCTTTTCTGGGATACGGTGATTCGCGAATCGGTACCCGATTGTTACGCCGACCTCGGTTTTAAAACGCTTTCGACCAACCCCTGCGGCGAAATTCCACTTTGCCCCTACGATAGCTGCCGCCTGCTGGCAATTAACCTCTACAGCTATGTTGAAAATCCGTTCACTCCACAGGCAACATTTAATTTCGGCCTTTTCAGAAAACATGCCGGTCAGGCCCTGCGTATCATGGATGACATCATCGATCTTGAAACCGAGAAAATAGATTCAATCCTCAACAAGGTGAATGCCGATCCGGAAGACGAGGAAATAAAACGCATTGAGCGTAAAATGTGGGAAAACATCCGCGAGAAAACGATTAAAGGCCGCCGCACAGGTATTGGCATAACCGCCGAAGGCGATATGCTGGCAGCACTCAGATTGCGCTATGGCAGCGAAGAAGCGACCAATTTCTCGGTTGAAGTACATAAAATACTAGCTACACAGGTTTACAACTCAAGTGCTGATCTGGCGGCTGAACGTGGTGCATTCCCTATTTACAGCTTTGAACGTGAAAAGGATAATCCTTTCATCCAGCGCATCAGCGAAGAAGCGCCCGAGGTGTACGAAAAAATGCAGCGCCACGGCCGTCGGAATATCGCCATGCTTACCATTGCCCCAACCGGTAGCGTAAGTATCTGCACCCAAACCACCTCAGGAATCGAGCCGGTTTTTATGGTTAGCTACAAACGCCGCCGTAAAGTAAACCCCAACGATAAAAATGTTAAGGTTTCCTTTAAGGACGAATTGGGCGATTCGTGGGAAGAGTACAATGTATTTCATCCCAAGTTTATGGAATGGCTTACAGTAAACGGTTATGATACTGAGGCAGTAATGGCTTACGACGATGAAAAGCTCAACGAAGTGATAGCACAATCGCCGTATTACAAAGCAACTTCGAATGATATTGACTGGGTGAGCAAGGTAAAAATGCAGGGTGCTATTCAGAAATGGGTTGACCATAGCATTAGCGTTACGGTGAATCTGCCGAAAGATGTAACCGAAGAGTTGGTGAGTAAGGTATATCTTACTGCCTGGGAAAGCGGGTGCAAGGGCATGACCATTTACCGCGACGGATCGCGCTCGGGTGTGCTTGTGGGCAATGATAAAAAAGAAGAAACCACTGAATTTCATGAAACAAAAGCACCGCCACGTCCGCCCAAACTCGAAGCAGAGGTTGTACGTTTTCAGAACGACTATGAAAAATGGATTGGTGTGATTGGCTTACTCGATGGAAAACCCTACGAAGTGTTTACCGGTAAAGCCGATGGTTTTTATCTGCCACCCTGGGTTCAGAAAGGCTGGGTAATTCGCAGCAAGGACGAAGGCAGCGAAAGAGCCCGTTACGATTTCCAGTTTTTGGATAAGGATGGTTACAAAATTACCATTGAGGGGCTATCGAGGTCGTTCAACAAGGAATACTGGAATTATGCCAAACTGATTTCGGGAATATTGCGCCATGGAATGCCGCTGCCGTTCCTGGTAAATCTCATTGAAAACCTGAACTTTGATAACGACAGCATCACCACCTGGAAAAATGGTGTTGTACGTTCGCTCAAACGCTACATTCCCGATGGCACTTCGCTGAGTTCAAAAACCGAATGCCCCAGCTGCAAGCAGAAAGATGGCTTAATTTACAAGGAAGGCTGCCTCACCTGTAAGCACTGCGGTTATTCGAAATGCGGCTGAAACTTACCGCTAACAGAGATACAAAAGCCCGGGTGACCGGGCTTTTTTTAGAAATGTATTTTGTGGTAGTCGTACGTCTGATTATCTCTGAAAAACCTGATTTTGGCTGCTATCATCAAAAAAACCTTAAGATCTTTTTTGGTAAGCCAGTCAATCGCTTCCTGCTGATTGTGCACGGCATCGGCTAAAAGTGCCAGGAAATAATGTTCATGATCCATAAGCCATTGCCAGGCTTTTTTATCCTCATCGATGGCACTGTCGAGCGCAGCAAGTTCGGGGTAACCATTGGCCATAAGCCAGTTAAATGCATCGGTGCTTCCGCGGATGGCACTTGACAGGGCTCCAAGTTCGGCATATCCATTGGAAAGAAGCCATTGATGCAATTCGGTGTTGCCCGAGAAGGTTTCGCCAAATGCGAGCAATATCTTAACAGGATAACCGAGCATGATGGGTGGAAGATTTTATGAAAATTATTAAGTGAACTTTCGGTAAATATTCCCGATTTCAGTAGCAAGCTTGTGATCCTTATCGGTTACAGTATTACCGGCATCGTGGGTTGATAGTTTTATTACCACACGATTGTACACATTGGTCCATTCAGGATGATGTCCTGCCTTTTCAGCTATCAGCGCCACACTGGTCATAAAAGCAAATGCCTCAACAAAGTTGCTGAAAACAAACGTACCATTCAATGCCGATGTTTTCGAAACAGAATCTTCGGTTAAAGTCCACATAATGTTTTATTCTGATAAACAGATGGTAAAGCAGGGTTGTTCAGCAATTTTTCAGAATACTCCGGCTTTGATGTTCAAACTTCTGAGCTTTTGGGCAATTGCTTCCATTTCAGCTTTCGGAACAGTTTCAAGATTGCTTTCAGGCGTTTCGCGCGAAATGGTGTAAAGCATTACAGATGAAGGTTGTATCCTGAGTAAATGTTGCATCCATTGGTTAAGTTCTTCTTCTGTTGTATTGTCAACACTTTGCCCACCGACATATCCGCGTACAAAGAGTGTCTGCACAATAGCTTCCTTACCAAAAGAGGCGATCCGTTCAACAATGTCATTCAGCTTTACGGGTGATGCGGGCCGGTTGATGCGGTTAAACATCTGATCGCTTCCGGCGTCGAGTTTGAGTACAATATTGTCGGTTTTCCGTAATGCTTCGGCAACTGATATAATGTGCAAACGTGTGGCATTCGACAAAACGGTAATTTTAGCTTCAGGGAAATATTGGTTACGCAAACGCAAAGTATGCTCTATAATACGGGCAAAATCAGGATGCATGGTAGGCTCTCCGTTGCCGGCGAATGTGATATTATCCGGTTTAAGGCCGGCCTGGTATCTTTCCTTAAATTTTGATTCCATAGTTGCTGTAATTTCGCTTGCAGTATAAAGTTTTACCCTGCTTTCCTGCCTGGAATCAGTAAGGCCGCATTCGCAATAAATGCAATTGAAAGAACAGTATTTCATGGTTTCGGGCAGCAGGTTGATTCCCAGCGATACCCCAAACCTCCGGCTGTTAACCGGTCCGAAAACAATGTCGTCAAACAAAAAACCTGACATAATATAATTTTGGACAAAAGTACAAATTTGGTAACAGCCTGTGCAAAACTACCCGTACAAAGCCGGGAGCAGTCCATTTTTTGTTTATTACCACACATGCATCAAGCTGATTTAAGGTATATTTGCAAACGTTTTGGCAGATTAATCGCAATGTATGGCATCGTTAAACGAAATTAAAGCACCTGTAGATCATCATATTACGGAATTTGAAAAGGCCTTCCGGAATTCGATGAAAAGCAGTGTTCCTCTGCTCGACAGGGTAACTGCCTATCTGGTAAAACGCAAAGGAAAACAAATAAGGCCGTTGTTCGTATTTCTTACCGCTGAGTTGTGCGGTGGTGTGCAGGATACATCCTACAGGGCGGCTTCGCTCATTGAGTTGCTGCACACAGCTACGCTTATTCACGACGATGTGGTTGACGATTCGAATGAGCGCCGTGGATTTTTTTCACTTAACGCGTTGTGGAAAAATAAGATTTCGGTGTTGGTGGGCGACTTCCTGTTATCGAAGGGCTTACTATTATCGCTCGAAAACAATGATTTTGATTTGCTGCGCATCGTTTCGGAAGCCACGCGTGAAATGAGCGAAGGCGAATTGCTTCAGATTGAAAAAGCGCGAAGGCTCGATATTGAAGAAGACGTTTATTTCGAAATTATACGTAAGAAAACAGCTTCGCTGATCGCATCGTGCTGTGCAGCGGGTGCTGCTTCAACAGGGGCCGATGCCGCAACCATCGAGAAGCTGCGACGCTTTGGCGAGCTAACCGGTATTGCTTTTCAGATCAAAGACGATTTGTTTGATTACAGCAAAAGCCTCGAAACCGGTAAGCCCAACGGTATTGATATCAAAGAGAAAAAAATGACACTTCCGCTGATTTATCTTTTGAGTAAATCAAACTGGATTGAAAAGCGTCGTATTATTTTTACGGTGAAGCACCACAACGACGATCCGGCAAAGGTTTCAGAGTTGATACAGCAGGTGGTGCAGTCGGGAGGTATAGGCTATGCCGAACAAAAAATGGCTGAGTACAGGGATATGGCGCTTGAGATACTCTCCGGATTTCAGGAATCGCCGGCCAGAAAATCGCTCGAAAAACTGGTGATTTTTACCACCGAACGCCGTCACTGATTTTACCTCTTGCGGGCAAGGGTAAATGCAAAGGTGGTCCCGAGACCAATGGTACTTCTTACGTTTATGGTTTGCTCGTGCGCTTCGATAATGTGTTTTACAATTGCAAGTCCCAGGCCCGATCCGCCCTGCTCACGCGAGCGGCCTTTGTCGGTGCGGTAAAACCTTTCGAAAACCCTGGGTAAATCGGCCTGATCAATACCATTACCATTGTCGGTAACTTCAACCAGTATATTTTCATCCATATCGAAAAAGCTGATGGTTGTGCTTCCATTTTCGGGATGACCATATTTTATAGCATTGTCGATAAGGTTGATAAATACCTGCTTCACACGTTCCTTATCGGCCGAAACAAACAAAGGCTTGTCGTATGGCTTGTCAAATTGTACCTGATTGTTGCGTTTGCGGGCTTTTATCTCCATAAATTCAACCACTTCGCGTGCAAGTGCAGCCAGGTCGAACCTTGCATAATTGAGTTTGAGTTCGCTCGATTCGAGTTGTGAGATCGATTCAAGGTCCTCCACAATGGCAATCATACGGTTAATGCTTTTCTCGGTACGCAGCAGGTATTCTTTGTTAATACTTTCATCGTAAAGACCACCGTCAAGCAGGGTAAGCACATAACCCTGAATATTAAAGATGGGGGTTTTTAGCTCGTGCGAAATATTCCCCAAAAACTCGCGGCGATACCGGGCCATGTTTTTAAGTTCTTCAATTTCACGTTTTTTTGTTTCGCTCCATTCAATCACCTGCTGGTTAACCTTATCAAGCGATGTTTCGGAGAGTGCAGCCTTGCCAACTTCGCGGGTTTGCTTAAGGTTACGGATGGTTTTATAAATGATGCGTACTTTATCGTGAACAAACTTTTCGAGCACAAGCCTGAAAAGCAGGAAAGCTGCCAGACCTGGTATCAAATTAGAAAACAATAATTCCCACACTGGAACCTGATTTCCCCACACCATAATCATAAGTGCATCGGCTGTTAATGAAATGGCCAGAACTGCCAGTGCCGCATACAGGGCAAGATGATTGGTATCGGATGGATTGATTTTCATCGTCAGGAGATTAGATTCAGGCCTCGTATTTATATCCTACACCTTTGATGGTTTTGATATTCTCAATTCCTATTTTTTCCCTGATTTTCCTTACATGTACATCAATTGTGCGGTCGCCTACTATAACATCGGTTCCCCACACATTGGCAAAAATCTCTTCACGGGTAAAAACCTTATTGGGCCGCGATGTGAGCAAAACAAGCAGCTCGAATTCTTTTTTGGGCAATACAATCGATTGGCCATCCTTTACAATCAGGTATTTTTCCCGGTCTATTATCAGGTCGGTGAGTGCGGTAGCTTCCTGCAACTGATCAGAAGGCCGGTAACGGCGAAGCAGTGCCTTTACCCTTGATGCAAGTATGCGGGGTTTAATGGGCTTGGTTACGTAATCGTCGGCCCCTGCATCAAACCCTGCAATCTGAGAATAATCTTCACCACGTGCCGTTAAAAAGATTACGATGGTATTTTTAAATTCAGGAATCATGCGCAATTCACGGCAGGTTTCAATGCCATCCATCTCGGGCATCATTACATCCAGTATAATCAGATGGGGTTGTTCTTTAATGGCAACCTCCAGTGCTTCACGGCCATTGCGGGCTTTTAACATCTGATAGCCCTCTTTTATGAGATTGTAACTCAAAAATTCGAGCACATCGGGCTCGTCGTCGGCCAATAAAATCCTGAATTTTTCGTTTTCCATCTTTTAAGAAATAAATCCACCGGTGATAAACTCACAATGGATTATTCATCCCAAAAGTAACTTAATTACACAATAACTCAAAATCGCATTTTTGTGCCTGTACTTTTTTATGAACGGCAGGAAAATTGCACTGCAAAACTCTATAAACGCTGCCTAATGTTACCGACTTTAAAAAGACTGCCATCAGCTTTTCTTTTCTTAATGCTTTTTACTTCATTATTGCATGCTCAGTCGCCTGGAAAATTGACCGTGGTTGATAAAGGTGCACATTGTATCAACAGCCAGGAACGTTCGCTTTATCGGTTGATAACTGAATACCGGCGCAAACGTGGTTTGCCCGGTATACCGCTTTCGGAGTCGCTTTCGGTGGTTGCCCGGGCACATGTGCGCGATCTCGACCGGCATTACAGTCCCGGAGGCCGGTGCAACCTGCACAGCTGGTCATCAGAGGGTAACTGGAGTGCATGCTGCTATACCGATGATCACCGCAGAGCAGCCTGTATGTGGGATAAACCCCGCGAGCTCACCTCCTATAAAGGAGATGGTTATGAAATTGCTTTTTTTTCAAATTACAACTACCCTACTTCCGAAGGCCTTGTTGCCGATGCACTGGAAAGCTGGAAAAAGAGCCCAGGGCATCACGACCTAATTATAAACCATGGTAAATGGGCAACCGCTAACTGGAAGGCAATTGGTGTGGGAGTTTACAATGGTTATGTAGTTGTTTGGTTTGGCGAAGCCGCGGATGAAGCAGGAACACCTGGCAACTGCGAGGAGTAAAATTTGTATCTTTAGCTTTCGAAATAAAGCGCAAATTGCTATGATGCCACATATACATCCGGGGTTCAGATTATTGATTATCATAATTTTCATAAGCCTGTCTGGTCGGGCTCAGCAATTTAACGGAGGACTGGTTGGCGGATTGGTAGGAAGCCAGGTAGCAGGAGATATGTACAGTGGATACAACAAAGCTGGTATCAACGCCGGTGGGTGGATCAGTTTGCCGGTGGGCCACAAATCAGAATTCAGGCTTGAGTTGTGCTATACCCAAAAGGGGAGCCGCGAAAATCCTGACTACGAAAAGGGGAAATTTGATGCTTATATTATGCGGCTGGGATATGTTGAAATGCCCCTTGTTTACCGTTATCTGTACAACGATCGCTTTTCGTTTGAAACAGGGCTGGGCATGAACATTCTATTGCACCATGGCGAACATTTAAATGGTTATGAAACCACCTACAGCCCGTTTAATTTTCAGAATTTAACCTTTATTGCAGCACTTGATATCAAACTCAACAGCCTTATGTCGGTTAATCTGCGCACCGATAATTCACTGTTCTCCATTCGCAAAAACCGGGTAAGCGGCGATGTATGGCGATTCTGGAGTTATGGTCAATTCAGCGATGCGTTGGTATTATCTCTATATTATACTATCAAGCGCCGGGTATTTGTAGAATAAAGTTTGCAAAAAAAAACACCGGCTGATTGAAACCGGTGTTAAGAATTACAGAGCGTTTGCAGTATTATTGCAATCCTGGTTCCAACTTACGTACATTGAATGCAACTTCCTCTCCACGTTCGTTGCGACGAATCTGGAATTCAACCATATCGCCGTCCATTATGTCGTTAAAGTTGCCATCAATTACATCTTCGTAATGGAAGAAGAGGTTATTAGGCGGGAAGGAAATAAAGCCATATCCGCTCTTCATATTAAGGGTGCGGCTGCGCTGAACTCCTTCGGGTACCGGTTTATTAAGGTACTTGGCCCTCATTTCATCCTGTTTGTCGAACAAATTCGCAATAATTGAATCGTTCTTGTTCAGGCGGTTATCAATCAGCTCATGCATAGCTACCGGATAGGTAACTTCTTCGAGCAGTTCCTGGGAGGTGCGGGTAACGCTTTCACGGCCGTTCATGTCCTGGTATCTGAAATCCCAGCTCAGAAGCATCACGCGTGTACCCAAAGTATTGAGTTTACGCACCAAAGGCACGTAATCGCCATCAGATGCAATCAGAACCAAAACATCAAATTTCTTGAAAACGGCAAGTTCGTAAGCTTCGAGAGCCAACCAAACATCAATACCCTTTTCTTCGCGTTTACCGCCACGCATGCGCAGTGGAAGGTAGTGGGTTACAACTTTTTCACCCATCAGGATGTCGTCAAAAATCCTTTCAGCGTAAAGCTTGTTTTCTGTACTTTGTGCTTCAAAGGCACTTAGTCTTCCCCGAAAATAATGCGAATCAACAATGTGGCAAAGTTTAGTGTCCAAACCCTCCTCTTTTGATACACGGTTGCGAATGAAGTTATGCAATCCTTCGATGCTGATTCTTGCATTGCGCTCATGCTCGTAGTAATAATAATTACTTACATGAAGAAAATAATTGCCATCGTAAAAAACGCCAATTTTGATCATACCATTTGTGTCGTTCATGTGATGATAAATAAATGTTGATAAATATGAATGATTAAGTAGTTATTATACACTATTCATCCCGAGCCGCCAAAATTAGCACTTATTTAGTCTGATTATTAATTTTTTAATAAAAAAATGTTAAATAACTGCAATCTTTATCATTTTTTAAGATCGGTATACAAATATACTTTTTTTAGTGATGATTGTCAATATGTGCTTTATAAAAACAGGCTGCCCTGGTTTAAGCAGAGCAGCCTATTTTTATAGGAAAGACCGGTACTGTTAATGTGTAATTACCAGCCTTGTTGATTTTTGATAATTCTGACTATTGAACTGCACCATGTAAATACCCGGTTTAAGTGATCGGGTGTTTATCTGATGTACTCCATTGCCATTCAGCATTGTGCTTATGCATACCTGACCAGCAGCATTCACAATGCTTATACGGGTTGATTCCTGCTGGTTTCTGCTTTCAATAACAATATAGTCGCTGGCAGGATTCGGATACAGACTGAAGAGCGAAGTATTTTCATCAGGTCTTACCCCCATACAATAATCAACCAGGATGAAAGCCGATTTGGTAATTGAATTTGAATTTATACCATCACTTACTGTCAGACTCACGTCGTAAACTCCAGGATTCTGATAGATAACCACCGGATTTTGTTCCGTTGAGGTCTCTGGGTTTCCACCCGGAAAACTCCATTCGCGCGAGGTAATATTACCTGCCGAAAAATCAGTAAATGTAATTTCTTCAAACTCACAAACTTCCTCGTCAGATGCCATAAAGTTAGCAAGCAGGGGTGCCGATCCGGTTATGCCAAAAAACTTGACATAGGCCAGCATCAGGGAGTCTTTAACCGAAATGCTTCCGGCATCCTGCAATCCGCCAAATTCAAACGACGAACCAATGGTTTTGTAGGTTCCGCCGTCGTACGCAATGGCAGCAAAATACTGCGGTGATTGATTCTGGAAGATGGGTTGGGCCGTTTCGAGTGGTAAAATACGGTCGATATAACTGTTATCGCCGCCAAAGCTAAACGACATGCCGTCGGTCATCGATTGGGTGATACCATTCAGGGTGCTCAAATCGCCCGAACCATCGGTGTCGCCCTGAATTTTGAACATTGGATGCACCGGTGTCGGGGTATTGTATGCCCAGGTATCACCCCCCTCCATATACACCCTGCCACCTGCATTCAGGAAAGTGGCCAGTGCCTGGCCCTGTGCATCGGTAAGTACAGCATTGTTGGCATAGGTTCCAAGGCAAACAAAAATCGATTGATAAGGCCCGAAGACCAGTGGCCACGAAGTAGTGTAATCGGCAGCAACAGATATATTGCTGAGGCAGGTATTCATTACAGGCCCCGAGTTATGATTTCCGTCGAGGTCAATGATAAGTACCGGAATCTGGCCTACGATAAGCGATACCGGTGAAACCGATTCAAACCCTGCATCAGCCATCATGTTAAAGGAAAGAGCAGCCATATGGCCTGATGGGATATCGGGTTGTGAGGTAATGGTATAAATTCTGGTAAGTGTTTCGTATCCGTTGAGTGTTCCATAATACGCACTATCGGCATTTATTACAATGTATGGATCGGTGGATGTAAGTAAACCGTAAACATTATATGCAGGGGCTGTACCCGCATTTACTATTGAAATCTGCAGTTGAACGGTTTCACCCGGATCGGCTTTCCCGTTGTTGTTTCCTTGTGAATCGTCAACGGTAAATCCGGCAAAATTCATTGCCACCGAGTGCGCTGTAACCGAAAAACTACCCGACCACTCATCGGTGCCCGATGAGGCAGTAAAATTGAACAAGATGTTATGCCCTTCGGGTACATCGTTGCTTACACTAAAGGCAAACCCGTCTTCAACAGCCGAAGTTTGTCCGGCGACAATCAGGGGGTACATTTCAGTGGTGTCGCCCAATACAATATATGGGTCGTCAGAGCTGATGGTTACATTTACATCAACCGCGTCGTTGGTGCCAACGTTACTTAAACCCAGGGCTACCATTACCGATTCACCATAATCAAGCTGCTGATTGCCATTACCTGTTGCATCATTAATATCGAGCGTATTGTAAACAACATAAGGCCCGTTGAGCGGCAAAATGCTGATATCGGTGATATATGGCAGGTAATTGAAGGCGGTAACCACAAGGTGCATTGAGCCAACTGTGGCAAGCGGAGGGAAAGTAATAATGGCCGATCCGCCCGTAACGGTTGCGGTTCCGAGAATCTGGCCGTTTGAAGTTAGGCAGGCTACTGCACCATTTGCAGGTGAATTTACAACAAACTGTGTGGCTCCGATGAATGCAGCCGGATCGTGGTTTACAACCAGCGTTTGAGGCATGGCCGTACGTACCATGAGCGATGGGTCGCCAAAAATCAGCCAGGTGTCGGTCATATCGCTGCCATCGGTTCCATAAGAATCATTCATTTTCATACAGCCATTCATCGAAACGCCTCCAAATGTGCGTTTGATGTTGTTGGCATAACTTTCAACGAGAATATCGTCCATTTCATCCTGGCCTTCCATGGGCGGGTTCCAACTTTGATTGATGGTCGACATCAATGTTGCAACGGCGCCAGTTGGTCCATTGGCATTGGTTGCCCTGAGCCAGGCTTCAGCAAAACAGGTTCCGTTGAGGAAGTCGCCATTGACACAGGCAACGGAGAATATAAACGGCCACATGTGGTTATTGGTGAGTGCATTAACGCCACTGTTAGAAAATCCGGTGGTGCCCCATGAAGTCTGGCTGCCATGGCCTGTATAATTAATTATAGATCGGCCGGCATTTACCTCGTTGGCAACCGAAGTCGAATTTGGGTTACCCGGAAGATCTTCTCCACCCTGACTGCCATCATAAAGTTCGCTCACAGCTGTGAAGGTATATCCGAGTAAATCGGTGCGGATATTGCGGATATGCTGATAATCATATTCACCATCGTCGCCCGGGCCTTCGGATGAACCGATTCCTACACCGTATGAAAACCAATCGGTGCTCATTTGAGGATTTTGCTCGTATTCAAGCGTACGGCTAACCTGGGTGGTTACTTGAGCCTCGGTTTCGGCCGAGAATCTGCCTACAAATACATCAGGGTAATGGTCGTTGCCAACCAGATAGCCATAGGCATGATCTGATGGACCGCCAATACTGCCGGTGGTAACCGTAGGCACCTGTGCATTGTCACCGACAAGCAGCAGATAAGTGAGCCCATTGGTTGTATAATAATTGGCCACATAGTTTTTAATCGCAGTTGAATTGGCTCCGATTGTGGCTACATCCACGATTTCTGTTGGTATTCCGGTTGATATTTTCCAGTCAACAAAAGGCTGCATGGCTGCCATAAAGTTGCCATAGCAGATAATGAGCATATTGCCTTGTTCTTCGAGTGGAGTATAGCGGCTGCCGGTTTGGGCATTCAAAAAGTGCCGGCTGTAAATCTTACTGAAATCGGCATCCAGGCTTTGCGGAAGATCGGTTCTGCTAAGTGTATTCACTTTTGAAATACCTGAAGCTTGAACTTCAACAGTCATTTCATAGTAAACCCGCAGGGTACGGCTCACCGGGTTGTAAGCAAAGGGTTCAATTACAACAGTTTGCCCCCTGTAGTCGCGCAGAATGTAGGGTTCGCGCAACTCAGCCCTGGTGACCGGATAATACTCATCGCGCTCGTAAGCCCGGTCGTAGGTAAAGGCAACAGCCGCAGGATCTGAGGTACGCAAAAGGTTTCCCTTTGATGGAGCTATATCGATAAAAGGGTAATCAATGTAGCGCATATTGGTAACGCGCACCACCATATTCGCCTGATCGGGAATAATCAGTGAGGTAGCTAACTTGGGTAAATCGGGCATTCCCTTGCGCAGCAGGGGAGTGGCTTCAGGCATCGAAATTGTGAATGCTTCTCCTTTTGGAGTATTCACAGGTTGCATATAAAAGCCATCAACCTTCACCTGCAGGGTCATGTGTCCCGGGGTTTGATCCGATAAAGTTACTAGGGCAGCGCTTGGCTGCTCATTGACTATTCCTATCCAGTTTTGAGCAAACGAAACTGTAACAATGAATAGCAATTGGATAGTTAAAAGGATACTTACTTTTTTCATGAATGATGTTTTTATTCAGAAAGAACAACTTTACGAATGGCATTAAAATCGTTGCACTGAAGGCGGATAAAGTAAATGCCCGGTCTGAGTCCGGCAGGTTTTACCACAAAGCTATGCTGGCCTTGGGCTGCGGTGTTTGATGAGAGCACTGAAATTTCCTGACCAAGCAAATTCAGCAGGCTTATGCGAACATCGCCTGCCTGCCTGAGTGAATAGGTAATCTGCACCCTGTTACGGAATGGATTCGGATACACCTCAAGCGCGTTTCCAATGCTCAGTTGGCTTACTCCAACAACGGTCATATAAATTTCATTCGATGGCTCTGATACACAGCCTTCGGTTGAGGTAACCATTACGTGGTAAAAATCAGATACAGCTGGTTCGAATATCTGGTTAACTGCACCCTCAACCGGTCCTTCACGGTTATACCACTGGTTGCCTTCGGCAGCGCTTGAAACAAGCTGATTGTTTTGCTGCTCAATTACCGGAGTTTGTGGTGCAGGTATTACGTTAACATTTACTTGAGTGTTGTCAGAAAACAGCAGGTTGGATACCGTAACATTAAATGTTGTGGATTCGGTAATGGTTGTGGTTGGATTAAACACTTCCGGGTCGGAAAGTAATTCGGCAGGGCTCCATGCGTAGGTAACTGCGCCGGTTGCGTTTTCAACAAATGCAAACAGTTTACTGCCCGATCCACTGCATACCTGCTGAGGATATGCAAATGCAGTAACATTAAGTGCGGTTGATCCACCTCCTGCATTGCCTGATGGGAAAATGATATCGTCGATAAAGACAGCATCAGAGCCACCGGTTGCACTTCCATCCTTGCTGTAGGTCCATTTGAAAGTATGGTTTCCCTGTGTAACAGGGTAACTTACATTGCTCCAGGCAACTTCGCCCGACCATGATCCCTTTTCGGTGTTATCTACATAAAACTTGAGGAAGTCGTAACCACTTTCACTTGATACCCTCCGGGCAAATGTAATATTGCCTGCCGAAGCTACATTCATGGTTATCTGGAGTGTAGTACTGGCACTATGTCCAATTGCTCCTGAACGGGCCGCATAAACGCCTCCATTCACAGATGTTCCGGTAATTTGCCAGGGAACTGTACTGGTATTTACCCAGTTATAGGCCGAAAAATCGCCAGTTTCAAAATCTTCGATAATCAAGCCAACGGATGGATTGAAAATCTGAGTGGTATTATAAAGTCCGGCGGCTGATGCAAAGTAAAGCTTAATGGTTGTTCCAACAGGAATATCGGGGCTCAGGCTGATGTCGTAAACGGCATTTCCCGAAGTTGCAGCATTGATATTTCCGGTAGCGTATTCAGCCAGCGTGATATTTACTCCATCGCTGTCTGTAAACAAGTGCGACATTGTACCCGTTGCAGTGCAATGGCCGGTGTTTGAAACCGGAATGGTAATTTGTACATTTTCACCCGGGTCGAGCCTGCCGTTGCCGTTACCACCATTTAAATCATTAACCGCCAGTGGCATTGCTTCAAGTTTGGGCGCATTCAGCTTAACTGTAAAAGTTGAAATCCAAACTTCGGTGCCATCGGTAACCTCAAGGGTAAATACTGCAGGAATCTGATCGGGAAGGTATTCGGAGGCGGTAACTTCGAAAGCATAATCTTTGGTTATAATTTCATTCGGGTCAATATCGGGCCAGGTTTCCATGGCATTTTTAATTTCGATATAAGGGCTGCTGCAGCTTAATGTTGCAGTAAGATTGGCGCCCATAGTATTTCCTACGTTCTTAAGTGCCATGGTAAATCCGAATGACTCGGCATATTCTGGCACCTGGTTGTTGTTGGCGTTTTGATCGTTTACTACTTGTGAATCAAGCAGAATATAGGGCCCGTCGGGCGATGCCACGATAACTGAGCCAATATATGGCTGCCGGTTCTGGGCGGTTACAATAATTTCAGCATCGCCAGGAACAGTGATGGGATTAAGCATCACGTTGGCGGTACCCATGGCATCGGCCACCGCACTGCCATACAATACCCCATCTTTCGATATCGCTACGAGCGCATAGGGCTCGGCATTTACAACAAACTCGGTTGATTGTAAAGGCATGAGCGGATCATAGGAAACATTCATGGCATTTGGGATTCCAAAATAAATCATCAGCGAAGGATCGCCCATCAGGCAGTAAATTTCCCAGTAATAATTGGTTAATGATGATGAGCTTTCGGTTACTGCCAGATTGCCGGCAAAAAGCATCTCGCCCTGCGAAGTATACCATTCGGGTTGAGGTTCGCCGTGGTCGTGGAAGGCACGGTCGTAATTACCCAGCGTGGTTTGTGCATAGGTTGGGTTAACCAATATCGGGCCAACACCTACACCAAAGAAATAGTCTTCGTCCCAGTAAGAGCTGTTTGATCCGCCGATATAGCCCACTGCGCCTTTATTGGCTGCCCTGAGCAATTCTTCTCCAAAGCAGTTGGTATTGTAGGTGCTGGTGAGGCAACAGTTGCCTACCAGAAGCGGATATTTGCCATTGTTCTGCAGGCCGGGAATATCCGAAATTTCGAAGGAAGGATCAGCCCAGCCAGATGAACTGCCGTGTGCCGTATAGTTACCGTAACCGAGCCCATCGCTCACATTTTGAATAATGGAAGCAGAAGCTCCCTGTGATGCAGGATACAGGTAAGTGTGGCTTAACAGGTTATGTGCTTCATTGAAATAAATACTCGTACCATAATTAATCTGGCCATTGCCATAGGTGGGGGCATTTGATGCGTCAACGCCTGCAATCATAACACATTCGCCCAAAAACGAAGGATCAGGAAACTGATACTGTTCATACATGAGCGTTTTGTCGATTTGAGGCTGAAGCTGCGCAACGGTGGTTGCTGAAAATCGGCCGTAATAGATTTCAGGAATATGATCGTTGGTGTATTCACAGTAATACAAATCAGTTACATGGCCGCCCCCGTTGGCCGTACCATTGTAGGCCGGTATCTGAGCAACGTCACCTACAAAAAGCACAAACGAAGGTGCGGGATCTTCGGGTGTGCCTTCATTATATAATCCCTGAAGGTAACTTTTGATGGATGCGGTGGTTGTACCAACTGCAGGGTTATTGGTGTAGGCTTCAACCACAGTAAAACCCTTGCGTGTTTTCCACTGAATAAAAGGCTGCAATGCACTCTGGAACATAGGGTCCGAAACAATCACGTATTTAACCGGATAACGCATAAAATTTTCACGCTGGCCATTGTCAACCGGTAGTTTATTAAGCAATGTCTGACTTAATGCCCCGAAATAGGGTGAGCGTGTTTTTTCCTTTAAAGCCTGGGTAGCTGCAAAGTCGCCATTTTCAAATTTTATTTCAACTACCACATTCTGATATATTTTGAGCGTACCGCGGGCCGGGTTGTATTCGATGGGCGAAATATCAAGCCTGGCAAGGCGGGTTCCACGCATAAATCCGAGTATTTCAACCCGGGCAAGGTCTTTTCCGTAATAGCTGTCGCTGCTGTATACCCTGTTGTTGATAACCAGCGGTGCAGGTTCGGTTTGGCTTTTACTTACCGGCCCCTGCGAGGGGATCAAACGGTAATCGATGCCCAATTGTGAGAGGGTGTATTCATTTACATCGTATGAAACAATTCGTACCTGAACGCTTGCATTCACCGGAATTTCAAGCAGTTTGTGCTGAAGAGGCAATTTAGGCAACCCTTTATCGGCCGATGCATTGTAACCGGCAGCAGAAATTTCACTAAAAACTCCGAGGTTGGTTTTTACTGTCAGCTGATTGAGCTGTGCCAGGGTACTGGTGCAGGTAAGCCCAGTAAAGTCACTTTTTGTAACAACGATGCCGTTTTGAGCATTCTGCTTTAGTACAATCTGGGCATACGAAGCATCAGACATCAGCAATGCCACAACAGTGAGGCAAATGCTGATAAAGAGTAAAAATTTTTTCATAGGTGAAGAACCTTTGGTTTGATTAGATTGATGTCCTTGAAAGGCAGTTAGTAACCCACAAAGCTATATATAATTCAATTATTCACAACGATTTAATGAAAATTTTGCAAAAGTCATTTTTTCAATAAACAATCTGTTTATCAAATGCTTGGCATAGTAAGAAATGATTGGCGGACAGCTGCTCAGAATACCGCTTAGCCTGAATATCCGGCTGCTGAACGGGTATCAATGCGGCCCAGGCTGCGCACAGGAATATAGGCTGCAGCAAATCCGATACAGCTTACCGTCAGAAAAACAAAAAGAAAATCTGTTCCCTGCATCAGTATGGGGTAGGTGTTGATAAGGAATGAACCGCCTTCGGCATTGATGTGCACCAATCCAAACTGCTGCTGCACGATGCAGATAATGCTTCCAAGTATTAGTCCGGCAATTGCACCGCTAAATGACACCATCATTCCTTCGGCCAGGAAAATTCTTCTGATCAGCGTATCATCAGCCCCCAGGCTATGCAGTATGGCTATATCTTTTCGTTTGTCGAGAATCAGCATCGAAAGGGATCCGATAACATTAAATGTAGCTATGAGCAATATAAAGCTCAGGATAAGAAATATTGCCCATTTTTCGGAGCGCATTATATGGTAGAGTGTTTCCTGCTGTTCAAAGCGGTTTTTTACCGTGAATTTTTGCCCGAGGGCTTGCTGTATACGGGCTTCGGCCTCAAGCATATCAGCACCTGGTTCTAGGGCAATCTCTACTGAGCTCAGCTCGTGCGAATAGCCGAAAAGTTCCCTGGCAAACCGAAGGGGAACAATTACATATTTTGTATCGAAATCCTGCTGAATTGAGAAAATCCCTGCCAGCGGAATATCAAGGCGGTTGAAAGCCTGATCGGGCATAATACCAAAATTGCCTGTCCGCTTTGGTGCATATGCTTCTAGGCGTTGCAGCGGATCGTCGGGGTTCAGACCTAGATAATAGGCAACTCCCTGACCTGCCACAGCATACTGGTGGTTGTTATCTTCGAGCAGCAAACGGCCGGCAGTTATCACACTATCGAGGCCGGTCCATTGTACAAAGGTAGAATCTACCCCTTTGATGGTTGCCAGATATTGTGCCTGTCCGTTGCGCAGCAGGGCTTTGTCTTCCAGTACTCCGGTTTGGGCTTTTATGCCTTCAATGGCAGCAATACGATCCAGCGGATAATCATTCTGGCTGAATGTTTTGCCAGTAGTGGCTGTTACCTTTACCGGCGGATCAAACGTGTTGAAGAGTGAAATAACAAGTCCTTCAAAACCATTGAAAACTGAGAGTACCACAACCAGAGCCATAGTTCCGATGGTAACACCAGCCACTGAAATTCCTGAAATAATGTTGATTACATTATGCGACTTTTTCGATTTCAGATACCGCCAGGCAATGAAAACGGGTAATTTCAGCATACAAAATCAGTTTTGCGCACCTTTGTGCTGATAAGGGTGAAATGCTGCTAATTTTTTAGCAAACGCTCAATGTTTTCAATATAATCCAGCGAATCGTCAATCACAAAATCGAGTTCGGGAATTACCCTTAACTGGGCTTTTACGCGTATTGCCAGCTGATGCCTGATATCTTTACGGTGTTGATTCAGTTGATTGAATATTTCCTTTTTGTCGCCCGGACCAAAAAGGCTCAGAAATACACGTGCCAGCGACAAGTCGGGTGAAACATTTACCTTGGTCACAGTTATCAGATATCCACGCAGATTTTCCTGCGCCATAAGGCGGAAAATTTCACCCAAATCCTTGTGCAACAGCCGTGCAATTTTTTGCTGACGTTTTGATTCCATGCTGCAAAGGTAAACATATTGGAAGTAAAAAGTTTAAAGTAAAAAGCTCAAAGTAGAACTTGAAAGTAAAAAACCCGCCTGCCGGCTTACTTAACGCTGAGAAGCAGTGAATCGGATATGCAGTTTTCTATGATTTCATAAAATTATTTCTCACCTGCAAAATTATAAACAGCCATAGCGTTTGCACGAATATTCCATGCTCTTTGGTAACAGCGCTCGTACAAACTCAAATCAGGGTATCTGTATGGTTTCGGCGTTTAACAGACCAGATTTAACATTTACCATGTATCTTTGCCGGCGTAGGGCAAAATAGGAGCCCGATGCACCTTTTTATGAGAAACCTGATTAAAGTATTGCGGTACGCGGTTCCCTACTGGGGATTTGCCTTGCTCAACATCGTTTTTAACATCATAAGTGTTGTGTTTTCGCTGGTTTCGTTTGCTGCCGTAATCCCTGTGCTCAATATACTCTTCAAACTTCAGAAACCGGTGCTTGATCCGCCGCCTTTCGCCTTGAATTTTGATGCCCTTAAAGAGAATTTCTATTATCAGATTGGTAAAATGATTGCACAAAATGGTGAGCTGAGGACACTGGCTTACATCTGTGCCATTATTGTGATTGTATTTTTTCTGAAAAACCTGTTCAGGTATCTGGCTATGTTTTACATAGCCGAGGTGCGAAACGGAGTGGTGCGCGATATTCGCAATGCCCTGTATCACAAGATTCTCATACTTCCGTTGTCGTATTATTCCGAAAAGAAAAAGGGCGATATCATTTCACGGATGACTACCGATGTTCAGGAGGTTGAATGGTCGGTACTGAGTTCACTCGAAATGCTTTTCCGCGACCCGGTTACCATTTTATCCTATCTGATTACGCTTTTTCTGATGAATTCGCAGCTCACCCTGATGGTGCTGGTGCTTTTGCCTGTAAGCGGTCTGCTAATCGGTCGGATAGGACGCAGCCTCAAGCGAACATCGGCCAAAGGGCAGGTTAAAATGGGCGAACTGCTGTCAAGTATCGAAGAAACCATCAGCGGATTGCGCAATATCAAGGCCTTTAATGCCATCGATTGGGCTGATTATAATTTCAGGGAGACCAACTTTAAATACAACCGCCTGATGGTTCGGTTATTCAGAAAACGCGACCTGGCTTCTCCGCTGAGCGAATTTCTGGGAATTGCTGTTTCGGTTTTTGTAATATGGTATGGCGGAAAAATCATCCTCTCACCCGGATCATCGATGGATGCCGCTATTTTTATTGTTTACATTACTGTGTTTTCGCAGATTATAAACCCTGTTAAAGCATTGTCGACAGCGGTTTACAATGTTCAGAAAGGGGCCGCATCCATCGAACGCATCGAACAGATTCTGGCTGCCGAAGAAGTAATAACCGAAAAGGAAAATGCACAGCGCATTACAGGATTTTCGCATCAGATTGAATACAGCAATGTTTGGTTCCGCTACGAGCAGGAAGATGTGCTTCGCAACATAAACCTTGTGATACCAAAAGGTAAATCTATTGCGCTGGTAGGTGCTTCGGGCTCGGGCAAATCGACCATGGCCGACCTTTTACCGAGGTTTTATGATGTTACCCGGGGCGAAATACGCATTGACGGTACTCCCATCCGCGATTTTGTCATCAGCGATGTGCGCGCGCTTATGGGCATTGTATCGCAGGAAACCATACTCTTTAATGCTACAGTGTATGAAAATATAGCCTTCGGAATGAAGGATGTTACCCTCGACGATATCATTGCAGCGGCCAAAGTTGCCAATGCGCATGATTTTATAATGCAGATGCCCGAAGGGTATGATTCCAACATCGGCGACCGGGGCATCAAGATGTCGGGTGGTCAGCGGCAACGCATCAGTATTGCGCGTGCTGTTTTACGCAACCCGCCGGTTATGATACTCGATGAAGCTACTTCGGCCCTCGATACTGAATCGGAACGCCTGGTTCAGGACGCGCTGATTCATCTGATGCAAAACCGTACTTCGCTTGTGATAGCACACCGGCTTTCAACGGTTCAGCATGCCGATGAAATTATCGTTATGCAGAAGGGTGAAATTGTTGAACGTGGCACCCACACTGCGCTGATGGCACTCAACGGCGTGTATAAGCGGCTGAACGATCTTCAGAAAATGGGCGAATAATATTCAGTTCGACTTTCGGGCTGAATAAAAATCCTGAAAAATTCTGAATGATCCTGCTTTGCGAATTGATAAGCTCATCAGCACTTTTGAAAATACCTACATTTGTATAAAACACCGCATATGATCCTAATGCAAACGATAAAAGAGCAGGCATCGGCGCTGCTTCCCCAACTGGTTGCCATTCGCAGGCATCTGCACATGCATCCCGAATTGTCGATGCAGGAGCATGCAACTTCGGCGTTTATCTGCCAGAAACTTTCCGAAGCCGGTATTCCATTCACTGCCGGTATTGCCGGTACAGGCATTGTGGCGATGATAAGTGGCAACAATCCGGATGCGGCCGTAATTGCACTAAGGGCCGATATGGATGCATTGCCCATCAGGGAGCAAAATAATGTTGATTATTGTTCTATAAACCAGGGCGTTATGCATGCCTGTGGGCACGATGTACACATGACCAGCCTGCTCGGGGCGGCCATATTACTCCAGGGTTTGAGACAGCATTTTACAGGAAGCATCAAGCTTATTTTTCAGCCTTCAGAAGAAAGGTTTCCGGGCGGAGCATCACTCATGATACGCGAAGGGGTGCTGCAAAATCCATCGCCTGAGCGTATATTCGGACAGCATGTTTTGCCCACACTTGACACCGGCAAGGTAGGTATGAAGCCCGGAAAATATATGGCTTCGACCGACGAGGTATATATTACCGTTAAAGGGAAAGGCGGCCATGCTGCCACGCCTGAGCTCAATATTGACCCGGTACTTATTGCCTCGCACATTGTTGTTGCACTTCAGCAAATTGTAAGCCGCACGGCCCCGCCGGTATTGCCTGCAGTGCTGAGTTTTGGCCGGTTTATTGCCGATGGCCGCACAAACATCATTCCCGATGAGGTGAAAATTGATGGCACTCTGCGCACTTTCGACGAAAAGTGGAGGGCTGAATCTCATATGCGGATTGAAGAAATGGCCAAATCTATAGCGCGCGGTATGGGCGGTGATTGCGAAGTTTTTATTGATAAAGGCTATCCGTATCTCGAGAATGATCCATTGGTAACGGCAAAAGCCAGAGAATATGCTGTTGACTATCTCGGTGAAGAAAATGTGGTTGACCTTGATATACGTATGACAGCCGAAGATTTCTCCTATTATTCGCAAATGGTACCTGCTTGTTTTTATCGGTTGGGCGTGCGCAACGAAGCTAAAGGCATAGTGCACAATCTGCACACTCCGCTTTTCGACGTTGACGAAATCAGCCTTGCAGTGGGGGCAGGCCTCATGGCCTGGATGGCCTATAGGTCGCTGATCGAACTCTCCGAAAAATAGCGACAAATAGTTAAAATATTAAAATATCTAGATATTTAATATTTTTGCTGTCGCAACCTTCCGATATTTGTAACATTTTACTTTTTTGAACAGAATTTTGCTTCGATTGGTTTTTATACTGCTTGCCTTGTTTGCTGCAGGAGTTGCCGGCCTGTATCTGTACCATCCGGGTTCGCCGCCTTTGCTTGCAGAACATAGCAAAAAAACCATATCTGATATTTTGCTTTTTGCCCATCGCGGGGTAACCCTGAATCATCCCGAAAACTCTCTGGGGTCCATAGGTGAAGCCTCAAGGCTTGGTTTCAGGGCCATGGAAATGGATGTGCGCCGGTCAGCTGAGGGAACCTTTGTTTTATTTCACGACAAAACAGCCCACCGCATGCTTGGTATCAAAGCGCCGCTTAAATCTTTCTCACTGGCCCAGCTCAATGAAATGCCGCTGTTAATGGGCGATAGCATCACCGAATGGAAGGTACCTGCCCTGAGCCAGGTTTTTGCTTTGTCCGATACCAGCCGGTTTTACTACCTCGATCTTAAACTTTACAGTTTCAGTGATATTGATGAGCTGGCTCAACTGGTTAAAAAACACAAGCTAACACATCGTGCCATTATTGCCAGCGCCGATATTTTTCAGGTACTGTATTGCCGGCTCAGGCACCCTGGCATCATTACCGCTCTTGAAGGATTTGATGCCGGAAAAGAATGGTCGTTTTCAATGCTTCCTTTACTCCTTCGTCCATCTTACCTTTCGGGTTTTTACCACCGGACCAATCAGAAGCACATCCAATGGCTTAAAAGCCAGCAGCTTATGCACCGTAGGATTGTATACGGTGTTGACAACAGCAATTTTAACCAGGTGCTAAGCAACGGTTTTCAAATGATCATCTGCGATTACGATTCATTCAGCAGTCCGGCGTATCTTCCACCTCAAAGCACTCTCCCGCATGGAATCCGGCAGTAGATTAAGGCAGGCTATCAGTCGCTTAAAATCGTGGGAAAATGTATGGTTTACCTTCCGCATTTTTATAGCCGGAATGCTTGTTTTCACCGTATTCAGGATTATTTTTCTGATTGCCGGATGGGATAACGTGAAAAACGCTGGGGCCGGTTTCAATAACCTCATGAGGGCGATGGTGATGGGGATTCGGTTTGATGTGGTTGTAAGCTCGTATCTGCTCTTTTTGCCGTTTTTACTTATTACCATAGCCTGGGTTACCGGCAGTATGAGGCGTTTACTGCGTGCGCTCAGTTTCTGGATTGCCTTTGGGCTTTATACACTGGCTTTTTTTATTTCGGCAGCTGACATCCCTTATTTTAATCAGTTTTTTTCGCGTATCACCAATGCCGCATTTCAATGGATGCAAAAACCCGGTTTTGTATTCCGCATGGTGATGGAAGAGCCGGGATACTGGGTTTATCTGATTCCTTTTTTTATTCTGCTGGCAGGTTTTTATTTGCTTCTCCGCCGCATTGTAATGGATAATTCGCCTGTGCGGATAAAAAATCCATTATGGTTAAAGGCATTGGTTACAGTTGCAATGCTTGTGTTCATGTTTGCAGGTGCCCGGGGACGGCTTGCACAAAAAGCACCGATAAAGGTTGGCACCGCTTATATTTTCGACAATCCGTTTTTAAATCAGCTAGGGCTCAATCCGGTGTTTACCATGCTGCAGAGTATTGTTGAAAACCTTGATCACAGGAATGATACCATACGATTGATGGACGACAGGCTAGCACTGGCCAATGTACAACGTTACCTTGATATTACCAGACCAAATCCCTATTATCCGCTTTACCGTTTTGTGCAGCCTGATTCAATAAAACATAACCGGCCGAATGTTGTAATCATTATCATGGAGAGTATGGCCGCTTCAAAAATGAAGCGAAACGGCAACAGTTTGCAACTCACTCCTTTCCTTGATAGTCTGGCGCTTAACAGCTACTATTTCGACAGCATTTATACTGCAGGCATACACACGTTCAACGGAATTTTCAGCACCCTGTTCAGCTATCCGGCACTTTTTAAGCAACAGCCTATGCGCGAAAGCAATATGCTGCGGTATAATGGCATTGCATCCACACTGAGTAATTTTGGTTATTCCACCGCTTATTTTACCACCCATGATGGGCAGTTTGATAATGTGGAGGGTTTTTTGCATTACAATGGTTTTGATACCATTATTTCAGAAAAGGATTACCCTGATGAAGCCGTCAAAACCACCCTTGGAGTTCCGGATGACTTTATGTTCAGGTATTCCATTCCTTTGCTCAACCAGATGCACCAGTCGGGAAAACCATTTCTGGCGGCCTTTATGACCGCAAGCAATCACGGGCCCTATTACATTCCTGACTATTTCAGGCCTAAAAATAAAAATATAAAAGACGGCGTGATTGAATATGCCGACTGGGCGCTGCACCAGTTTATCATGCATGCTTCACAACAATCATGGTTTAAAAACACCTTGTTTGTATTTGTGGCGGATCACGGAATCCATAAAAAAAATACGTATGAGATTTCGTTGCAATACCATCATACCCCGCTCATTTTTTACGCTCCGGGTTTATTGAAAGGGCACAGGATTTTCAATCAGATCGGAGGGCAAATTGATGTTTTTCCCACCATCATGGGATTGCTTGGATTCCCTTACATCAATAACACCCTGGGGATTGACCTAATGCGGCAATCGCGCCCGTACATTTTTGTTAACAGTATGACCAATTACGGGGTTATCGGTAAAAAGTACTTTCTGATAGTTCGCCGCGATAATACTGCCCATTTGTACCAATTCAAAAACGGAAGCCTGAAGAATTACTCGAAAGCAAGGCCATTGGAGCTCAATGCAATGAACGAATATGCGCGCAGCAACCTTCAGGCATTTCAATACATACTATCGGCTAAAAGACAGTTTGTAAAATAACTGTAATCAACTGAACCTTACAGGCCATAACCTGTTAATCATGCAGGCTGCAAATTTTAATTCATCATTTATAAAACGCAACATTATGGGATTCATCGATTCACTTAAAAAATTGTTTGGCACTTCAAAAGTGGCAACCATCGTTAAAGCGGGCGAGATCAAAGAAAAGGCTTCCGATACCGTTGAATCGGCCAGGGAATATACCAAAGAGGCTGTAAACAAGGTTGAAGATAAACTTGAAGATGTGGTTGAGGATGTAAAAACCGCTGCCCACACAGCCACGGGTAAAGCCAAAGAACTGGGAGAAGACCTGAAGGAGAAAGCCGCTGAAGTTATTGAGAAGCTTGATGAAAAAGCCGCAGGCGTGGTGGATAAGCTCGAAGAGAAAATTCGCAGTACCATTCCGGTTGATGAAGCACCAGCGCAGTCTGCTGCTGCGGAAGCAGCCGAGGAATCAGCAACCGATACTCCGGTCGAAAAATCGGAGGAACCGGCAGAGCCTGAAGCACCGAAAGCTTAGATTTAGTTTTTTGGGTCTTATTCATTACCCTTAACCCGCGGTAGCGGGTTATTTTTTTAAACAGAGTTCCGAAAGTTTTTCCATGCCAAAGCGATTGAAAATTTTTAATGATTCACATGATCCGATTCCAGTTTGTTTATTTGATTTAAATGATTTGTAAGATGAATAAGTTGTATGAATATCAACATAAGTGCTGCAAATCCGGCAAATGAAAGAATTACGTATTCCCAGGGCATCAGGTTACGCAGAGGCCCCATAAGGCTTGCCCCCAGTGAACGCCCAAGGTTTGAGATAGCCATGTACAGCGTAAATTGTGTTGCTGCCACCCGTTTCCAGCACAATCCCATTCCTGTGGCAAATGTGGCAACCGTTAAAAACACATAAAGCGTATAATAAACTCCCATAAAACCTTCGACCATGTAAGGCCGTGGCCAGTACACTTTAAAAAACGCCATGGATGAAACCAGTAATATCATACTGATAAGGTAGATAGACATCATTCGTTTTTTACCGAACAGATCAGCCAGCGCGCCCCCGGCAAACATACCCAGAAACCCGGCGGTAATATTGATAATTGAGAAAGTATGTGCGTATTCCTGATCGGTCCAGCCCATTTGCTGAATGGTAAAAACAGGTAGCAGCGCATCGATAAGACCATTACCCATCTGAAAGAAAAAAATGCAATTCCCATAAACAGACTGCTAGGCAGGAAAAACACCTTCAACAGACTTTTAAAAATCTCGCCCAAACTTTCAAGCTGTGATTTGAGTGCATTTTCTGAAGCAGCCCCTTTGGTCCATGGCAGGAGTTTTTCGCCCGGTCGCTCTCGCATGAGCAAAGGCACCAGAAAAATGAGGATAACCGTGACCGATAAAAAAAGAATGGCATATTTGAATCCATATTGATGAATAATCCAGTTGCCCATAACCAGTGAAGCCGAGGTGACTATGGTTTTAGCGCCCCACATCAGTCCATTGGCACGGGCCTGCTGATCAAGCGGAACAATGTCAATAGCCATCCCATCGGTGGCTACATCCTGAAACGTACCAAAGAAACTTATAAAAAATCCAACGGCCATCAACAGGTGAAGATTATTGAGCGGATCAGGAACAAATGCCATGGCTGTAAAACTGACCATCAACCCCAGCTGCCCAACCATAACCCACGGCCTTTTTCGACCCATCGAAAACAGGGTGAACCTATCCATCAGCGGAGCCACCAGTATCTTAAAACTCCAGGGAATAGCCACAACAGCAACAAATCCTCCAATTTCTGCCGCACTTTTGCCGTTCATGGCCAACCATGCCGGGATGCCAAAAAAGGTCATTCCTTCAGGAACGCCCTGTGCAACATAGAGGATCGCAAAACTTATGTACCTCAGGAATGTACTTTCAGCCAGTGATTGAATTCCTTTTCGTTTTGTAAGAGTTATTGTTTCAGTGCTCATGCAGATATTTATATGTGCGAAATAATGCAAATGGGGTAGTAAAGAATCAAAATGGTTTATAAAGTCTGAAATCAGTTATCAGACCGTGCAGCTATAAAGAGTTGATGTAGCCATGGTATTGAACTCAGGATTGCAGTTTACAATCAGGGAGCCGGGTTCAAAAATGCGGAAATGAATGCAATTGTGTGAATGAATGATAATTTAACCATTAAATTACTACTTTGTTTAGCGTCGAAATTGCCACCTTCTGTCAATTGTTTCGTTTGCAGCTGTATTTTAAGTAAACCGCAAGGCACACATCAGAACAATTGCTGGCGACTTACAAAACTTTGAGCCCGGCCAGAGGTTTATTTATGTAACCACATTAATGTGGGAATTGTTATAAAACAGATATAAGTAAGGTTGTTATGGATGTTTCAATTTCGATTACACCGCTCACCTGTGAGTTTCTCGAACCGCTTGCCCTTAATCCCAGTGAGCCTCACCGGCACAATCATGAGGAGCTGTGGATAATTACTCACGGCCAGCCTGAACATTCTATTGATTTTGTTTCGGAAAAGTTGCAATCTCCTGTAATAGTTTACGTTGCACGGGGTAAAGTTCATTCATTTGTACCCGACGAAGATACCCGTGGCTGGCTGATTCGTTATCCCGAGGATGTGATTCCTCAAAGCAGGTTCGGGTTTTATTCAGCTTTTCTCGATAAAGTAGAGTTTCCGTTGCAGGAAGGATATTGCAGCACCACCCTTCACGCGTTGTGTGAAATATTGCTGAACGAAAGTACCGGCACTCATCCCGATATAAATGTTCTCAGGCACTTGCTCGGGGCAATACTCTCCAAACTTGAGGGTGAAGCCCGCAATGATTACCTGAGCGTGAAAAACGACCATGCTCCAAAAGCAGCCGCATTTAACAGCTTTCTGCAAATACTCGAGCAGAACTTCCTCCGGCCCGAAGGGGTTGAATTTTATGCCGATAAGCTGAATATGAGTGCCCGTAACCTGAATCACATTACACAGGCAGCTTTTGGAAAAAGTGCCGGTGAAATCATCGAAACACGCAAACTCACCGAAGCCAGAAGGCTGTTGCTTACCTCGGCCAAATCGGTTTCTGAAATCGGTTTTGAATTGGGCTATGCCGAAAAGTCGTACTTCTCAAGGGTGTTTCGCAAAAAAACAGGTATTACACCCACTGCTTTCCGCGAGCAGTCGTTTGCGCTTATTTCCTGATTGTACCACACCTTTTCCGTAAAGTGTTACCCCGGCCGGCGATTACCGCTATAATTTTGCTGCATCAAACCAAATAATTAAACCAATGACAGCAAAAACAACCTGGATTATTGATCCTGCTCACTCAGAAATAGCCTTTAAGGTTAAGCACCTTATGATTTCAAATGTAAAAGGCGTTTTCGGCGAATTTAACGCCACAGCTCAAACGGATGGAGATGATTTTAGCAATGCCTCTGTTCAATTTTCGCTCAGCACTGCATCTGTTAACACAGGCAATGCCGATCGCGACGGCCACCTGAAAAGTCCTGATTTTTTTGATGCAGAAACCTTTCCCGAAATTACCTTTACCTCTGATAGTATGCAGGCTAAGGGCGACGATGAGTATCAGCTCACCGGAACATTAACCATTAAAGGCATTGGCCACAAGGTATCGCTTGATGTTGAATTTGGCGGGCTGATGAAAGACCCGTGGGGCAACGTGAAAGCAGGTTTCAGCCTGAGCGGTAAAATAAACCGCAAAGATTGGGGATTAAACTGGAATGCAGCTCTCGAAACCGGTGGTGTGCTTGTTGGCGAAGAGGTTAAACTGATGGCCGAAGTTGAGTTGCTCAGGCAGTCAGCATCCTGAGATGACGGGGCTATGGACCGTCGGCATTTTCTTACTTCCTCATTTTCACTGGCGTCACTGGCTATGACAACAAACGTGCAAGCTATGCTCGAACATTTTGCCTCTTTCGTTGCAACACCCCGCATGCCGGCTTTGTTTCTGGGGCATGGCAGTCCTATGAATGCGCTGGTGCTGAATGAATTCTCACGCGGATGGCGAAAAGTAGGCGAATCGCTGCCTAAACCGATGGCCATTCTTTGTATTTCGGCACACTGGGAAACCCGCGGAACTTTTGTAACCGCTATGCCGAAACCCAGAACCATTCACGATTTTGGCGGTTTCCCAGATGAACTGTATAAGGTTGAATATCCTGCTCCCGGCCAGCCTGAGCTGGCCGGACAGGTAATTGACCTGCTCGGGAATGAAAATGCCCTGCCCGATAACAGCTGGGGATTGGATCATGGCGCCTGGAATGTAATCAAACATCTTTATCCAAAAGCCGATGTGCCCGTTATACAACTAAGCCTTAACTACAACCGCGATGCCCGTGGTCATTACGATATAGGGCGCCAGCTGGCTGCATTGCGCAATAAGGGGGTGCTGATTATAGGGAGCGGAAACATTGTGCACAACCTGCGCACCATAAACTGGCATAATCCTGATAGCGGCTTCGATTGGGCACTTGAAACCGATGGCAAAGTGCAGGAATATATCCGGCAAAACAACATACAGCCATTGCTTGATTACCAGAAACAGGGTAAGGAATTTCAGATGTCGGTGCCCACACCGGAACATTTTTTACCACTGCTTTACCTCTTAAGCATGCGTGAGGCACAGGAGGAAGTTACATTTTTCAACACAAAAACCATCATGGGTTCAATCTCAATGACCTCCTTAAAGATTGGCTGAATTATTCAGGCTGTGCGTACTAAATACCTCTTTTACTGCATCCTCATAAGTGTCGGTATCAGTTGTCTTTCGGATTTTTCTGAAAACGGCCTGCTGATCGGTAAAAGAAAACGACAAATATGACCAGTACTCCTTCAACGCATTCAAGCACACCGATGGATCAGGCTTACCATGCCTTAGCTCAAAATAGAGATCGTCGATAAAGTGCTGTAATGCTTTGGAATCATCATTTTCGGGCTTTTTACCCTTGAGCCTTGCCGGTAAAAACGGATCATACAATATCCCCCGGCCAATCATTACACGGTCAATATCAGGGTGGTTATCCCTAAAACGGTTAAAATCGCTAACAGTGAATACATCACCATTGTATGCTACCGGCGCTGTGAGTTTTTGAGCAACTGTACCAAATTGTATCTGATCGGGTTTGCCCGAATAGAGTTGTTTGCCAAGGCGGGCATGAATGGTAATCTCGTGCAGCGGATACCTGTTGAATACCGGAACCAGTGCATTGAGTTCGGCTGCATCGTGGTAGCCCAGCCTGCATTTTATCGAAATGGGCAAGTTGGTGTCATGCATCACTTTTTTGAGAATCTCATCAATCATATCGGGGTAGGGCAGAAGGCCTGAGCCCCTTTTCTTAAGCGCAACCTGAGGATACGGGCACCCCAGATTCCAGTTTAATTCGGTAAACCCCATCCGTTGGCATTCGTTGGCCAGCCATACAATTTCGGCTGCGTTTTTGCTTAAAATTTGTGGAATAACCGGTATCCCATTTTCAGAAAGCGCGCTCAATGCATCCAGGCGTGCTTTGGGCAGAGGTGAGCCGGGAGCAAAGTTCGAAAGGTATGGCATATAAAGTTTATCAACACCGCCAAAGTGGCTGGCATAAACCTTACGGAATGCCCGGGTGGTGATACCCTGGAAAGGGGCGAAATAGATGTGCAAAGGTTTATGGCTCATGTTGCGAAGTTACGTAATTTGCCATTCCAGCTATCCATGGCCAATCTAAACCAATGCACCAGGTTTCTGCAGTATTTTTGTATATTTACCTGTTGTGAATTCACAGATATTTATAATTCAAAATCAACTTAGTATGAACAAAATGCTTTTAATATTGGCTGCAACTTCACTGTTACTGGTTTCGGGATGCAAAACCCAGCGCCAGTCAACAGCCACACCAGCAAAGGCAACGCCTTCCAAAATCATTATCGGTGAGCCAACTTCCGAATCGGGCAAACTCAACGCGGTTTACACCGGTGTGCTGCCCTGTGCCGATTGCGATGGTATAGAAACTACCATCACCCTTACCCCTGATATGAAATTCAGCCGGGTAATGCGGTATTTGGGCAAGCAGGGCAATGATGCCACCGAAATAGGTGGCTATAATCTCGATAAATCGGGTAAAATTGTCATGTTGCAGGTTTCAGCCGGTACACCGGGTTATTATCAGCTTGGCGAAAACAGCCTCACCCAGCTCGATATGCAGGGCAAGCCCATTGAAGGCGGCCTGGCTGATAAGTATATTTTGTATAAATCGGGCTACGCGCCTGAGGCAGCACCCGTCGAAGGGAAAAAGTGGCGATTGATTGAATTGAATGGGCGAAGCATACCGCCAACCGCCGACAATGGTAAAATGCTTTATATTTATCTAAAACCGCAGGACAAGCATTTAAGTGCCTATGCAGGTTGTAACAATCTGATGGGCAGTTACACACTTTTCGGTAAAGGGAAAATCCGCTTTGGTGAAACGGCATCAACCCGCATGAATTGCCCGGATATGAAAACCGAAACAGAATTGCTCGGGGTTCTCGAAACGGCTGATACCTACGTAATAAATGGCAGTGTGCTCGAACTTTCGCGGGCAGGTATGGCTGCTATGGCTCGGTTTGAACTCAATGTGGAATAGCATTTTTACAATATAAACGGCTGTTCCGCAATTGGAGGAGCAATAAAAAAGCCGGATTTTCCGGCTTTTTTATTGAAATTATTTTTCAAATGGGCGTTATACCTGCTGAGCCGGTTGTCCGCCCGGGCCCAGATAGGTTGCACTTCCGAAAGCCAGAATCGGGAAGAAAATTATTCCCAGCAGCACAAGACCTACTGTAAATCCTGCATCTTTCCCGAAAGAAAGAGAAAGCTGATGATACACCATGATGGCGATTACAATATTCACCACAGGAATCAGCATCAGCAAAAGCCACCACCAGGGTTTGCCTACAATTTCGAGAAGCACTATCAGATTGTAAATTGGAATAATGCAGGCCCAGCCGGGTTTCCCTGCTTTGGTAAAAATAGTCCATAATGATGCAATCATCAGCACCCCAATTACCAGATAAAATGCAATAAATCCACCCATTGTTGTTGTTTTTTTGTTTTCCTACATTCAGGCATTTCGGAATTGCCCCTGCTGTATGATCTGAGCAGGACAGAGAGGTATCATGTTTACTGAATTACAAAGTGAAAGAAGCCGGATGGTCTGATTTCGGGTGGATGCCGGCAGATTTGCAGGGCAGGCAGTTGCAGAGTAGAGGAGCGAATATACGAAAAATTGAACGAAATGAACGATTCCTATATTTTAATCTGGCTTCGGCCTGATGAGGGTTTACATAAACAGTTAATTTTGAAAAAAAATTACGATGAGCCCTCTGGATATTTTTCAAAAGGAAGCTCCCAAAGTTGCAAAAGCTTTTGATGGTTTGATTCAATCGTTAAGGCAAAGCCCGGGCTTGGACGCAAAAACCAAACAACTGGTTTACATAGGTATCAAGGCGGCAGCGGGTGATACTATCGCGGTAAAGTTTAACACGTTAATGGCACGCAATCTGGGTGCCACCCGCGACGAAATTAAAGATACCATTCTCATTACAATAGGTGTAGTAGGGCTAAAAGGTGTTTCCACCTGCCTGCCCGCAGCTCTTGAAGCCTATGATCAAGAAGACTGAAAGTGCATTACGGCACAATAATCTGACGGTGCAAAGCATAAATACCTTTGTTTATTTCCTGCTTGTTTTTGCTTTTACAGGCTTCTCGTGTAGTAAAAGTTCAAACGACCCGCCTGTAAAACTGGTCAATGAATTTATTTTACCCGATCCGGCACAATTCGGTACTCCGTTGAGTCAGGTGCCTTCTATTGCTGATATTCAGATGTATGAAGTTAATTTCAGGGTGTTCGGAAGCAGTTCACAATTTCAGAAGGTGATCAACCGGCTCGACCAGATTAAGGCACTGGGAATAAATGTACTTTGGCTTATGCCGGTTTATGAACAGGGCGTTTTAAAATCAGTGGGTTCGCCCTACTGCGTTAAAAATTACCGCGCGGTAAACCAGGAATTCGGCACCTTTACCGATTTGCAAAATCTGGTAGAGCAGGCTCACATGCGTGGCATGGCGGTAATACTCGACTGGGTAGCCAATCACACAGCATGGGACAATCCATGGCTGAAGTACCAATCGTGGTATACGCGGGTCGATGGGCAGGTAATTTCGCCTGCCGGCACCAACTGGACCGATGTAGCCGATCTGAATTTCGACAGCCAGGATATGCGCCTTGCCATGATCAGTGCCATGAAATACTGGGTGCTGGCGGCCAATGCCGATGGTTTCAGGTGCGATGCCGCCGATATGGTGCCCTTCGATTTCTGGAAACAGGCCATTGATTCGCTCAATGCTTTACCCGGCCGTAACATAATCATGCTTGCCGAAGGAGCCCGCCCCGATCATTTTACAGCCGGCTTTCAGATGAATTATGCCTGGAATTTTTATGGAGCACTCAAACAGGTTTTCAACGGACAACCAGCCTCATTGCTGTTATCGGTCAACCAAACCGAAACAGCCGGGTTGCCCGTCGATGTGCGAAAACTGCGGTTTACCACCAACCACGACGAATCGGCCTGGGATGCTACACCGGTGCAGCTTTTTGGCGGAACCGACGGAGCACTGGCCGCTTCAGTGATTACCCTTTTTATGGGTGGCAACCCATTGATATATAGTAGTCAGGAAGTTGGGCAAGCCGAGACCGTTTCTTTTTTCAATAACAACCCGGTAAACTGGTTACAAAATCCCGGAATGCTGCAAAAGTACCAGCTACTGCTCAACTACCGGGCACAATCAGAACCAGCAAAGCGGGGTTCGCTGGTTGGGTATGATGATGATTTGATGAGTGTTTTTATCCGCCGCACTGCCGATGAGGATTTATTGGTATTGGCAAATGTAACACGGTATGAAGTGAATTATAGGTTGCCGGATGATCTGAAAAATACCGCCTGGACAGATGCTTTCACAGGATCGGCAGTGAATCTGGGTTCGAATATTCAGATGGGTACCTATGGTTACCAGGTGCTGCACCGCTGGCGCATTGGGCAGTAATCCGGAGCTGTGGTAAATAATTGTAAGTCCAATATCTCACAAAGCCGGTGTAAATGACTATCTTTGCACCATCAAAGTTTTGTGAGATACTTTTATCCCTGTCAACAGAATCCTGCAGAACTTATTATTCACCCTCCCTTTTGACAGGAATTCTTAATCACACCTATGGCAAGATCACAACAATCGTGGAATAAAATTGAGAACGAAAAAAAGAAACAAAAGAAGAAGAAAGACAAAGCAGCCCGTAAGTTAGAGCGCCAGGGCGAAACCCGTGAAGGTAACAGCCTCGACGATATGATTGCCTATGTGGATGAGTTTGGACGCATTCATGATACACCGCCCGATCCGGGAACGCGTGAAGAAGTGAAACTCGAAGATATTGAAACCGGCGTAAGAAAGCAGGAAGAAGGTGATGCCGAACCGGCCGAACATACCGGCATTATTACTTTTTACAACGAGTCGAAAGGTTTCGGATTTATCCGCGACTCCCAGAATGGTCAAAGTGTATTTTTTCATGTAAATCAGCTTACCGAACCGGTAGTTGAAAACAACAAGGTTACTTTCCTTACCGAAAGAGGCCCCAAAGGCCTTAACGCTATAAATGTTAAAGTTGTAAGGTAAATTGCCCTAAAATGGCCTTTGTAACCTGTCAATATGCGGGTGCTCCAGCCATAGAACCGGTATTTTTTAGCAGTCTGTTCGCACAAATTATTCAACCATATGTTATGAGGACAGTGATGCTTATTGTCAATATTTTTTGATCCTCTGTGGAATGAAAATTATAAAATGCTGTTATACTGTGTGCTGTAAATTTTCGGATTGTTAAACACTCAAATTGATGCCGGTTCAAAAAAAATAGTGAAATACCTAAAAATAGGGATATACATTATTGGTTATTGCTTTATATTTGTATTTACTCTGATAACTGATTTAAAACATTTGATACTTTTACTACATTTACAGCTGTTTTGTAAGATTTTTGATTTATTCAATGCAAAATAACCCCTAAACCAATGTTTAACTTAAACCAAATCAAGATGAAAAAAATCGTTGTTACCCTTTTTGCTGCATTTCTGGCATTCAGCCTTTCAGCTCAGGACAACCTGCTTACCAAAGGTGAAAAAGTGCTGAACCTGGGGATTGGTCTCGGAAGTACACTTTTGAGATGGTCTAATCCCTTTGGACAGTATTTTATACAAATATAATTGTTATTGTCATTGTTGACACGAGGGGGGTCTGGGGGGAGACTAATAACTTCCCTGATTTGTTGAAAACTCATGCAG